>Ga0335070_10002680_pt1 | contig 20671 bp, 15 predicted proteins | sample Lox_Sample_13_FD_206722 | JGI IMG/M metagenome (GOLD analysis project Ga0335070, IMG submission 206722) | Soil microbial communities from Loxahatchee National Wildlife Refuge, Florida, United States - Lox_Sample_1.3 | ecosystem: Environmental > Terrestrial > Soil > Wetlands | place: USA...
AAATTGGCGTTCTCAATGGCAATGGCGGCCAGGGTTCCCAACGCGCCAAGAAGTTGGGCTTCGTCAGGCGTAAACGCATTGGGCTGCTCGCTCTGAACGCTGATCGTTCCCACGCTACGTTCGGCAGCCTGAATCGGGGCCACAATCAGCGAACGGAATTTCACCGCTGCCATCTGTTTATAAAACCGCAGGTCGGCCTGGGTATCAGATACATTAATGGTCTCCCTCGTCATAATGACCTGACCTGCAATGCCTTCCCCAAGGCGCATGTTTAATCTTGCTGTGGTTCTATTTTCCACCCCTGCCACGGCGCGCGGTATCAGGATTTTCCTTTCCTCGTCCAGAAGGTGCAAGACGGCTTCCTTGGCCGCGGGAATTAATTCCTTGGCCGAATCAACAATAAGCTGCAATACTGTCTCGATCCCCACCCGTTCGGTTTCGCTCAGGGCGCGTTCAATATTGACAAGCGCCCTGGTCTCCTTGAGCTGCTTTTGTATCCTTAAGTCCTGTTGGATCGTATACAAGGCGAGCGCGACCTGATTGCCAGCCAACTCGGCATATTTGAGGTCCTCGGAGGTCAAGCAGCCCGGGTGGCTAAAGGCGAGTACCACCACACCCAACCTGTATTCCTTCGTCAATAAGGGAATACAAAGCGCAGATTGGGCGGTGGATAAAATCCCCCCCAGTAAACCCGGATTGACGATATATTCTGAAGTCGAGACATCATCAACCAACAGGGGGAATCCGGCGTCCAAAGTCGCGGTGATCATGCCTGCTTCGTCCGGGGCCAGGAGGGTCTCGGAAAATTCCCCTCCCTCGGGTAGTGTGGTGGCGGTCAGGACCGCTTTTTCCTGTGTTGCATCCCAAAGGATGAGATGGGCATAATCGGCAACAAATAAATTAACCAGATGGGTTAGAAGGATAAAATACCTGTCTTCAGGGTTCTGAGGGTTCAGAATATCCCGGGTGGTAATATTGATCAAGGTGAGATAACGCTCGCGGGAGCGCATTTCACCCAATAGGCGTGTCCGCTCTCCCCATACCTTTTGAAGGCGGCCAGCAATAAATCCAGCACCAATAAGCATCAAATCCCCCGGCCAGCCACTGACAATCCAGGTAGACAAAGGGCGGCCGCTGATCATGGCGAGAAGCACCGTAATTAACCCAATACCCAAAACACTGGCCGTCAGCCCGGCCGTGACCCCAAAGTACCAGCCTGTCAATGCGATCGGGATTGCCACCAGGGCTGATCCAACCGGGCCGACCTGATCAAAGATCGGGTTGAATAATAGGATAAATAGAATGGTCAGCCCTAAAATGATCGCCAGCCGCGACCAGGTCCGTCGAGAGTTCTGCTTACCTTTATCAACGAGATTCATGCGGTCACCTTTGATCCGCTACACTCCGGCTGATTGATGGTCGAGCATAATCGTGCAAAGACAGTTTGTGTCGTGTTCGTCGGTTGGCAACCCACACATTTCCGGGGGCACATTCAATCACGCAAGTGCTCAGCAAAACGTCTGGAGCAAACAAGGCTTTCACCTCGTTCAGCGGAGCAGAAAACGATATCTCCTGATAAAAATTATACACTGCCATGAGCGCAGACGCGCCTCGATTGCAGGCCGGTCTGCATTGCGTCCAGTCCACGCCGCCCGGGTTGAACGGAATGCCACTCGCTTTTTCAATCCAACGGAATTAGAATCAACCCGACATGCCTTACCTGATCGACGGCCACAACCTGATCCCCAAACTGGGAATGCGCCTCGACAGCCCCGACGACGAGCTCGACCTGGTCGCCCGGCTGCAGGAATACTGCCGTCTGCGCCGCTCGCAGGCCGAGGTCTACTTCGACGGCGCGCCGCCAGGGCAGGCTTCCACACGCAAGTTCGGCGCGGTCACGGCTCATTTCGTCCGGCGGGGCTCCAGCGCCGATGATGCCCTGGAAGCACGGCTTGAGAAGCTGGGCAGGGCCGCCCGCAACTGGAACGTGGTCAGCTCCGACCAGCGCCTGCAGCGCGCCGCCCAGGCAGCCCATGCCGAGGTCATCTCGGCGGAGGAATTTTCCCGCCAGATGTCGGCCGTGCGGAGGGAATCGGTCGAGCACGCCAGGAACGCCGGGACCAACCTGAGCCCGGAAGAGGTGGAGACCTGGCTGTCCGAGTTCATGAGCCGGCACCCAAAAGCGTGACGTGCTGAGGGAAAGGCAAGTCCGATTTTTCTAATCTTGGTTTAATGATATTTAGACAATTTTGGTGTAATATAGTCGAGAAGACACCTGCTCTCCTTTTATTGGTATATCAGGTGTCATCCATCGACGGTCAGCATGCCCCCCCCATGCTGGCCAAGATCGGTGGTGTCCCCTCCCCCTAAGATCACCAGGCGCAAGCCTGGTGATCGCGTCTGGGGGAGGCGCACGGGGAAAGGTATAATTCCAGCATGCCAACGGCCTGCACCCTCGTCCCCAGCCCCCAGCATGCCTACCCGGGCCACTCCGAGGGACCGGAGCGGTTTTCCGGACTCCGGGACTGGCAGGCGAGACCCGACGCCAAGGCGCTGCTCTGGCTCGAGCCGCGCCCGGCCGGCTCCGCAGAGATCCGCGCCGTGCACTCAGAAGGCATGCTGCGCGACCTGGCGGAGGCCTGCAAGCAGGGACCGGGGATCATCGACTTTGCCCCCACCTACGTCACACCCAGCTCGTTCGACGACGCCCTGGCCGCCGTGGGCGGAACCCTGGCCTGCAGCCGGGCGGTGCTGGACGGGACGGCCCGCAACGCCTTCGCCCTCGTCCGCCCGCCGGGGCATCACGCCGAGCCGGACCGGCCGATGGGTTTTTGTCTGCTGAACAACCTGGCCATCGCGGCGATGGATGCGCTGGCACACGGCATCCAAAAAATCCTCATTTTCGATTTCGACGCCCATCACGGCAACGGCACACAGGCGGCTTTTTGGGGAGAGGAACGCGTGGCCTATTTCTCGACCCACCAGGAGGACATCTATCCCGGCAGCGGGCAGCTCGAGAGTGCCCCTCGGGCGCGCGGGCGGATCGTCAACCTGCCTCTCCCGGCGCGCAGCGGGGATGCCGCTTTCGCCCTGATCGCCCGGGATGCCCTCACGCCCCTGGTGCGGCAGTACGCGCCGGAGATGATCTTCGTCTCGGCCGGGTTCGACGCCCATTGGCGCGACCCGCTGACGGCGCTTGGCTTGTCCACGGCCGGATTTGCCGCCTTGTCGGATCAACTGGTCGCCCTGGCGGAAGAAACCTGCCGCGGCAGGATCGTCTTCGTCCTGGAAGGCGGCTACGACAGCGCCGCCATCGCCTCCGGCGTGGAGGCGGCCCTGGAGGCGCTGACCGGCGCCGGGTCGCGCGCCGCCGCCTCAGCCTGCGCGTCGGCCGATCCATCTCCCTATCCCGAGCCGGATATCCGCCCGCGCCTCGACCATCTCCTCCGCTTGCATCAACTGTAGTCATCTCCATTATATGAGGGTCAAAAAATGAAGAAATCCAAACAGGAATACCTGCCCAAAACCGCCATGAGCATTCATGCCCACCCGGACGACCAGGAATTCACCGTGGCCGGCACGCTGGCAAAATGGGCACGCCTCGGCTGCACGGTCGTCTCGGTGATCGTCACCAGCGGCGACGCCGGCTCGAACGACCCGGCCAGGGACGAAAAATACAAGCCCGAGCTGGCGCGCCTGCGCGAGGCCGAGCAGCAGGCCGCCAACGCCGTGCTGGGCATCCGGGAGACCGTCTTCCTGCACTACCCGGACGGCGTGCTTGAACCGACCCTGGCGTTGCGCAAGGATTTAACCCGCCAGATCCGCCGGTTCAAGCCGGAGGTCGTCGTGACCGGCGACCCTACCCACCGTTTCTTCGGCAGCGACTACGTCAACCATCCGGACCATCGCGCTGCCGCCAGCGCGGCCTGCGACGCGGTCTTCCCCTCGGCGGGGACGCGCCTGATCTTCACCGACCTGCTCGCCGAAGGCTTCGAGCCGCACGACGTCAAGCGCCTATACCTGCACGGCTCCGAGGACCCCAACACCTGGATGGACATCCACGCCAGCCTCGACGCCAAGATCGCCGCGCTGAAGAAACATGTCAGCCAGATCGGCGACTTCGACGTGGACAAGGAGATGCGCGCCTGGGCCAAAGAGACCGGCAAGAAAAGGGGCCTCCGGGCGGCTGAGGCCTATAAGGTGATGATCCTGTCCGAAGAAGAAGATAAGGGATGAGCACCTTCCCGGCCTCGCACGGTTAATGCCCGGGATGCGGCGAACGCGGAAACCGAACGCCCTGCGGAGGGTTTTTCGCAGGGCGGTAGAGTTTAATCAAGGCTGAGAATTTTTTATTTGAAAAGCAGGTGCCCCAGCAGCACCGCCGCCAGGGTGACGGTGATGTTGTCGATGTCCTGAAACGGCAGGGACTCGACCAGCATCCCGCCCACGGCGATGATCGTGATGGGCAGCAGGTAACCTGCGAACGGCCCCGGAAAGACTCCCCGCCGGATGAAAACCCCCAGAACGAAAGCCGCCAGGGCCCAGCCGCCAACGAACATCCCCAGCGAGCCGGCGACGGACTTGCTTTTGCTCCATGGCAGCCTGGGGGAGGCAATCCTGCGCCCCAGGATCTCGGCCAGGCCGTCCCCGCCGCACATCAGCATCAGGGCGGTCATGCCGATGGGGGAACTCTTCCAGTAGACCAGGGTCATGACGACGAAGACGATCCCATAGAAAAGCGGGCCGCGCAGGATCTCGCGCCGGTCCCCGCTGCGGGACATGGCCTTGACCGAAGCCTCGTCCTTGACCAGCCCCAGGCCGATCATGGCAAACTGGGCCGTGATCAGGAAGGGGACCAGGGCTGCCAGCCAGCGGGCGTACCAGACGTCGGGGAAGAGCAGCCAGCACAGAACGAAGATCGGTCCGGTGCCGATATGGATCAGCTTGCGGCTGAGGTGGGGCTCGATCCAACCGCGGTGGGCGGCGAAGTCCATCACGCGCAGCCAGGCCAGGGCAATGACAAAGGTCAGAAGGAGGGCGAGGAACGGGTTCATAGGCTTATTATATATTCTAAACCTTTTGAGCAGCCTCCAAATAGTGACGGAATTTTTATATCTCCAAGCCCCGTTTTTAATCTCCCAGTAAAGTTTGAGGCTTATGATTACCGCCTCGGTCAAACGCTAAAAAGGTCTGCTGCCCGCCCTCAGGAGGGACGATCAACCATGGACATCACAATTCGTAGAAAGACACCCGGCCGAATATGGCTGCGCTTGTCAGGCATTGTAGTCCTTGCCGGTCTATTCCTCGCATCCGCCACCTATGCAGCGCTCAACGTCTGGCCGAGCATCGGGGCGCAGGTGGTGGATGTCGCCCGCCGGGTCGTCGGAGATCAGATCGTCGCCGGCATCGAGAACGTCCTGCTCCAGTCCCAGGACAAGCTGACCCAACTCAAGTACGGGATCGCAAAGGCGCGGCCGGCGGCGCCCTGGCAAACCGACCCGTCACCCGCCTCCGGCAGCAAGGCCGCCTCGGCGCTGAACAGGCCGGGCCCCGCCCTGGGAGCCAGGCCTGCCTAGCCCCCTGCAGCAGTCCCCCCACTGGGCATGCAGCCGGGCGAGGGCCAATGGACGGGGTTCATTCAAGACACCTCCGGAGCCTGGGTTGCCTATCGCACCTTCCTTTACCCGGATTCGCAGCGCCCTTACGCCTATGCCGCCATCGTCGCCTTCGACCTCCAATCCACCCGGCTGCACTTCGTGCTTGGCTACGAGGAACTGAAATCCTCCATCCCGGTCCTGCGCTCGGGGCGCATCCCGGCCGCCGACCAGCAGCCGGGGCAATTGCTGGCGGCATTCAACGGAGGCTTCAAAGCCCAGCACGGCCACTTCGGCGTGATGACGAACGGGCTCGCCCTCATCCCGGCCCGCGACGGGCTGGGGACGCTCGGGATCTATGACGATGGCGAGGTGCGCATTGGCGCCTGGGGAAAGGATATCAGCCCCTCGCCGCACCTGCTCACCTGGCGGCAGAATGGTCCCCTGATCATTCAAAACGGACAGATCAACCCGCACACCGCCGAGCGCGACCCGCTGAATTGGGGCCTGACCGTCTACGGTGCCACCGCCACCTACCGCTCCGGCATCGGCCTCAGCCAGGACGGCCGGACCCTGTACTATGCCGCCGGTCAGAACCTGACGCTGCCCGCCCTAGCACAGGCGCTGCGGGAGGCGGGCGCCTACCAGGCCATGCAGCTGGATATCAACAACTTCTGGGTCCATTTCGAATCCTTCCAGACTGTGGGGGGCAAATTGAAGGCCGTGCCCCTGCTGGACAGCATGAACGGCGTCGGCAACCACCGCTTCCTGGTCGGCTACAGCCGCGACTATTTCTATCTGACGACGAAGTAATCGCCTCGGACTGGGTGGATGCCTCTCCGCCCGAGGAAGCGGATTGACGGCCGGCGAACCCGTTCGACGGGGAGGGGTAATCGGTTGTCGGCTGCCACTTCGTTCTGCGGTAGGTTAAAGCTGTGCCTCGGACTTAACGCCAGCAAATTAAAAACCACTTGAATTTTTTATTTCACCGTGCTATACTGTTATCGTTCCCGTGAACGATAACATAAGCGATTTAGCATGAAACAACCGAAAAACGGGCTGGCAACGATCAAGCAGGTTGCGAAAGAGGCGGGGGTCTCGTCTCAAACGGTTTCGCGCGTGATCAACAACCGCCCGGATGTCTCGCCGGAGACGCGCGAGCGGGTTCAGCAAGTGATCGCCCGGCTGGGATATCAGCCCAATGCAATTGCCCGCAGCCTGATCCGCAGAAGGAGTTACACCCTGGGTGTGGTCGCCTCCGGACTGGAATATTACGGTCCGTCGCATACTTTGATCGGCATTGAGCAGGGGGCCAACAAAATGGGTTTCTCCATCTTTTTGAGTTTACTCCACCAGCCCGAGACCGTGGACATCGAACCGATTGTCAACAGCCTGGTCTCCCGCCAGGTGGAAGGGATCGTCTGGGCAGTACCGGAGATAGGCGAAAACCACGCCTGGTTCAAAACAGCCGCCCCTCGACTTGCCATCCCGGTCATTTTTCACGACATGAGGCCCGATCCTTCCCTCAACCTGGTGGGGGTAGATAATAGGAGTGGAGGAGAAAAAGCCACCGAGCATCTCATTGCTCAAGGTTACCGGAACATCGCCCTGCTGGCCGGCCCGCTGCACTGGTGGGCTGCACAAGAGAGGCGGGATGGCTGGGAGGAAGCCCTAAAAAATGCCGGGCTTCCGTTCGATAACAGCCGGGTTGTAGAGGGCGACTGGTCGGCCGCAAGCGGCGAGCAAGGATTCTATGAACTGGTCGAGAAATGCCCTGGTCTTGAGGCGGTTTTCGCCTGTAATGATCAGATGGCTCTGGGGGTGATGCGAGCCGCCCGCCGCGTGGGTCGAAGAATTCCGGAAGACCTGGCAGTGGTCGGCTTCGACGATATCCCCGAGGCCTCCTTCTTCAATCCTGCCCTGACCACCATGAAACAAGACCTGTTTACATTGGGTTCACTAGCTGTTTCGACGCTCATCCAGATTCTTGAAACGGGTCAGCATGGCGAAGCCATACCTCCCATGCAACCTTCTCTCATACAACCCGAATTGATTGTCAGGGAGAGTTCCACCATTTCTTCCTTAGGAAAGGAGCCAAATCCTAATCAGTAAACCAATGATTGTGTATTTCCAATCCCCATGTCATTTGTGTGTGAAAAAGGGGAGAAGCGTTTACCCTACGGTCGGAAACCCAGGCAAACGCTTCTCTGTAGCGCAGGCAGATCCGATTGATGATTCTCGGGAACCAGCCAATTCCGCGCCAGCTCAATTGTACCAAATATCCTGGATCGGACCAGTGGATAAGCGTGGATTGGCGGCTTCCTCAGATAAGGAGGTGACAGAAAAGATTAGACGCCATTTCCTTTGCAGCAAAAGTGAGAAATTCACCTGTTACCCTATTTTCAATTCAGGAGGAAGAAGCATGTCTCGCACAAATCTGATTAAAAAGCTTGTGGGAGTGATCTTGCTGAGCGTTATCATCCTCACCGCCTGCGGCACATCCGCCACTCCTACCGCAGCACCCCAAGCACCGGCCACCACTGCCCCGGAAAACACCCCCGTACCAGCACAACCGACCGCGGTGCCAAAGCCCACGGGGAAGATCACCGTCTGGGGTTGGAAAGCCGCCATGGATGTGATCACCAACAGCGGCGTCCTCGACGATTTCAAGGCCGCCTATCCTGACGTGCAAGTTGAAATCGTTCAATATTCACCCACCGACGTTTATCAGAAGCTGCCGCTGGCCCTCCAGGCCGGCACTGGCGCACCCGACGTCGCGTTGGTCGAGAGCAGCCATCTCGCACAGATCGTCAATCTGGGTGGCTTGACTGATTTGACCGACCTCGTCAAACCTTATGTACCCAAGATAAACGCTTACAAGTGGCCCGACGCGACGCTTAACGGGAAGTACTATGCTTTGCCGTGGGACAGCGGTCCGGTGGTGTTTTATTATCGCCGGGACGTTTTCAAGGCAGCAGGTCTACCAGATGACCCCGATAGCGTCAGCAAGGCGGTCGCTACCTGGGATAGTTATCTGGATGTCTGCAAGACGATCAAGCAGAAGACCGGCTCGGATTGCTTCTCGCTCAACAAAGCCAACAACTTTGCCCGGCTCTATGAGATGATGCTCTGGCAGCAGGGCCTCGGCTACTATGACGACCAGGGGAATGTCACCGTGGATAGCCCAGCCAACATTGCTACGTTGGAAGAAATGAAAAAATTTTGGGATGCCGGCGTTACCTCCGATCAGTTGGAGTGGACGGATGGATGGTATGCCGAACTGGCAAAGCCGACACCCGCCGATAAGCCGATTGCTTCCCTCGTCGAAGCTTCTTGGATGGGCACCTTCTTGAAGAGCTGGATTGCTGGAGGTACGGCCGGTAAGTGGGGAGTGGCCCTGATGCCTGCCATGCAAGCCGGACAGGCCCGCGCCGCCAACGACGGCGGTTCGAACTTCGTCATCCCCGATCAGAGCCAGAATAAGGCCGCAGCCTGGGCATTCGTCGAATTTGTACTCGGTCGGGAGCAGAGCGAGTTGAAGTTGTTTGCATACAGCGACTTCATCCCATCGCTCGAGACGACCTACAGCGATGCCCTCTTCATTGAGCCAGACGCATTCTTCAATGGTGAGGTGGCCCGCAAGGTCTATGTTGATGTGGTTAAGACGATCCCAACCGCACATGTTTATGGTCAGTTCTACTCGCAGATGAACGGCTTTGTTGCCACGGCTATCCAGAAGGTGGGCACGGGCAAGATGTCAGTAACAGATGCGTTAAAGGAAGCCGCCACTTCGATCAGGCAGCAAACCGGTCTGAAATAACTGCAAACGTCGGTGGCTTTAACGCCACACAACGGTGGGGGGAGGCTGGCTCCCCCCACCTGTTTATAATGAACCGTTTATTTTGAGGGAGGCCAGCCATGGCTGAATCAACGACAATGCTGCAACCCGATGTTCATCCCACTGCACACCGCCGACCGGTTTGGCGAGATATCGTAAAAGCCCGCTGGCCTTACCTTTTCATATCACCGTTTTACCTTTTATTCATCATCTTTGGCCTCTATCCCACTATCCAATCATTGTATCTGAGTTTTACCGAATGGAAAGGATTAGGACCAATTAAACAAGTGGGTCTTAAGAACTATACATTGCTCTTCCAGGATCATGTTTTCTGGCAGTCCATGGAGAACGGCGTCATCCTGTTCTTTATGTACGTACCGATCATGACCTTTCTGGCGCTTGTCCTGGCTGTCATCTTGAATTCCAAGCGTGTACGTGGCTTTCGCTTGTTCCGCACCATCCTCTTCATCCCCTACATTATGAATATCGTGGCAGCCGGCTTCACCTTTCGCTTGTTACTGGAGCAGAAGTATGGTTTGGTCAATAGCCTCCTGGGAATCTTCCATATCCCCCCTGTACCCTGGTTGGAAAGTATGTGGGGAGGTCGCGTCTCGTTGTGTTTGCTGGTCATATGGGCGTGGCTGGGTTACAACATGGTCATCATGCTCGCCGGCCTGCAAACGATCTCAAACGAATTGACCGAGGCTGCCATGATCGACGGGGCCGATCAGGCTCAGGCGTTCTTCTACATCACCGTTCCCATGATGCGTCCGGTAATCCTCTTCTCCGTGGTCCTTTCCACCATGGGCAGTTTTAATCTGTTTGGCGAGATCTATACCCTCACCGGCGGTGGGCCAATGAACGCCACCATTACCCCGATCGTCGATATTTTCAATCAAGCATTTGCCAATTTCCGTCTCGGCTACGCCTCAGCCATGGCGTATGTCTACTTCATGATCATTTTTGTCCTGACGCTGCTCCAGGTACGCTACTTCGGGCAAAGAGTAGATTGATTGGAGGATGCCATGTTTGTTCGCCGACTTTCCCGCACGCTAGGGGACGTGGTGATGTATGCTTTGCTGATCGGCGTCTCTATTTTTATGCTCCTCCCGTTCGTATGGATGCTCAGCACTTCCCTGAAACCCGCCGATGAAATATTTGCTCTCCCCCCGATCATCATCTCTGCCCATTCAAGTCTCAAGGCCTATATTTATTTGTTACAGCAGCAAGTCAGCATTCTTGTGAATGTGAGGAATACATTCGTTATCGCCTTCAGTGCCACGATTGTTCGATTGTTTTTCTGCTCTCTGGGCGGTTATGGTTTTGCCAAGTTCAAGTTCCCGGGCCAGGGATGGTTGTTCGGGTTTCTACTTGGAACAATGATCATCCCGGGCGCTATCACGATGGTGCCCGTGTATATCATCATGCGCAACCTGAAGTGGATCGATACTTTCTGGCCGCTTATCATTCCGGGGGCAGCCAATGCATTCGGTATCTTCTTCATGCGCCAGTATATCTCCTCCGTTTCAGAAGAAATAATGGATGCGGCCCGCATTGACGGCGCGGGTGAGTTCGCCATCTTTTGGCGCATTATCCTCCCCGTCATCGCCCCTGGCCTGACCAGCCTGGGCCTTATCTTTTTCATGGGATCATGGAATGATTTTATGGGTCCCTTGATCTATTTGAAGTCCCCCCAAAACTTCACTCTGCCGCTCGTCATTCGCTCGATGATCGGTCCAGTGGGGCGTACAGTTTACGACGTCCAGATGGCGGCCTCGGTAATCAGCCTGATCCCGCTGCTGATTATCTTCCTGATCTTCCAGCGCCGCTTCCTCGAAGGGATTACCGCGGGCGCGGTCAAAGGCTGACCGCCGATTTCCGAAATACTGAAGTCAGTTCCTTACACAGATTCAAGCTCGAAGGCAGAGCCGTGGTCGCTCGCTCAGCCTAATAGGAGTGCTCATGTTTTTCTTCGGTGTCGACTACTACCCCGAACAATGGCCTGAGGAACGCTGGCCGGTGGATGCCCGTCTGATGACGGAGGCGGGCTTCAACGTTGTCCGACTGGCTGAGTTCGCCTGGGCCAGGATGGAGCCGGCAGAGGGCAGGTTCGACTTCGCCTGGCTCGACCGTGCGATTGATATTCTCCAGTCGCACGGCTTGAAATTTGTTTTAGGGACACCGACCGCCTCGCCGCCCCCCTGGCTGATGAGCAAAAATCCGGAACTCTTCCGGGTGCGGCAGGATGGCGTCCGCCTGACCTACGGCAACCGCCGCGAGTACTGCCCCAATCATCCGCTTTACCATGACCATACCCGGCGCATCGTGAGCGCGATGGCTGAACATTATGCCGGCCACCCGGCGGTCATCGGCTGGCAGATCGATAACGAATTCGGTGAGCCGTGTTATTGCCCGGTATGTGCTCAAGCCTTCCGCGCCTGGCTTCACGACCGCTACGCCACCACTGGAGAGCTCAACCGCAAGTGGGGAACAGTCTTCTGGAGCCATATTTACAATGATTGGAATGAAATCCCCGTTCCGATCACAACCGGCGGCGCGCCCAACCCGGGGCTGGCGCTGGATTTCGACCGCTTCGCCAGCGATTCTTATGTGGCTTATCAACAGCTTCAAATCAATCTCCTGCGCCAGAAGTGCCCCGATCATTTCATCACCCACAACCTGATGGGTTTTGGTTTCGACCGCGTGAACTACTTTGATCTGGCGCGCGGGCTCGATCTCGTCTCCTGGGATAACTATCCATGCACACAATGGGGGACGGAGGCAGCGCGTGATCCGAGCCTGGCCGCCCTGAACCACGCCGCCATACGCGGGCTCAAGCAGAAGAATTTCTGGGTGATGGAGCAGCAGGCCGGGCCCGGAGGATGGGAGCTGCTGAGCCTCGCGCCGCGCCCCGGCGAACTGCGCCTGTGGGCTTATCAATCCATCGCCCATGGTGCGGATGGGATTGTCTTCTTCCGCTGGCGCACTTCGCGCTTCGGCATCGAGCAATTCTGGCACGGTTTGCTGGATTACGATGCACGTCCCAGCCGCCGTTATCAGGAAATCAAACACATGGGCGAGGAACTAAAGGCAGTGGGAGACCACATCGCCGGCTCGACGGTCAAATCGCAGGTGGCGATAATCCTGTCCTATGAATCGCGCTTCGCCTTCCAGGTGCAACCCAACAACTCGCGCTTCAGCTATGCCGAACACTTCCAGCAGATCTATCGCCCCTTCTTCCAGCGGCACATCTCCGTGGATGTGGTCAGCCCGGAGACCGACCTGTCCGCCTACAAGCTCGTCATCGCCCCGGCCTTGCACGTCTTGACCAGGTCTGTAGCCGAGAATCTGGAGCGGTACGTGCGCGCCGGCGGGACTCTCGTCCTGACCCAGCGCTCGGGGGTGAAGGACGATGCCAATGCCATCGTCGACCAGCCCCACCCGGGCCTGCTGCGCGAGATGTGCGGGGTGGAGGTGGAGGAGGTCGACTCGTTGGGCAGCGAGATGGACAACCGCCTCAAATTCTTTGCCCCAAAATTCGACGCGTTACAGCCTCGAGTCGGCGTGCTGTGCGAAATCCTCAAACCTGTAGGTGCCAGCGTCCTGGCAGAGTACACAGATGATTACTACGCCGGTAAGCCGGCCATCACGTTAAATTCCTTTGGCGCCGGGCGAGCAATCTACGTTGGCGCACTGGGTCAGGCAGACCTGTACGAAACGTTGAGCGGCTGGCTGCTTGACGAGACCAGCATCCAGCCGACCATGAAAGCGCCCGAAGATCTCGAGGTGACCGAACGCCGGTTGCGGGATCGGCGCCTGATATTTGTGCTCAACCATAGCAGCCACGAGCAAACCCTTGAGTTGGCCAGGAGCTATGACAGTTTGATGCCAGGCCCCGGGACGGTCGAGGGAACGGTCGCCATCGGACCCTATGAAATCCTTTTGCTCCAGGAGAGTTTTGAAAAAACTGGGGCCAGCAGCAAGCACGCACAATCGGCCAGGAGGTAATGGAGGATTTTCTTCTGAGAGGAACCTTTTATGAATGTCGTACCTTCACGGTTTCCCGCAATGTTATCCACCCGACCGGCTTCAGCATCATCGAAAAGGTTTACAACTCCAAAGGTGAGGGCATTTCATAGTGCGTGCCCGCATCGACCGGCCGAATGAAACCAAAGGTGATCGATCGTAACCAACCTGCATCTCACGAATATCAGCCATAGCCTCCTTTTCCCTGGGTACGCCCCCTTCCCAATCCGGGAAGGGGGCCAGGGGAAAGGTAAGAGATATTCATGGCATGAGCCGTCCCAAAGATCAAATTCGGGACGGCTCGTGGTTTTTCATGCCCTGGCACCAGCACGTGGCACCTGTAAATAGGTTCCTGAAACGAATTCCTCGATCGCTTGCTGGTGGTCCTCAGGCCTGGATCTGCTCGCCGCGCGCCAGGTCCACGATCTGCCGGCGCTGCCTGGCGGACAAGTCGGTATACTCGGTATTCTGTTCCCCCGTGTCGCAATTTTCGACCAGCAAAATGGTGGCGTCCCGGCTGAGCAGGACGGCGTGCCAGGCATTGCGCTTCACGTTATAGAGTTTGCCGCCTTGCATGGGCTGGGGGTGAGCCCCGTCCAGGCCGACGCCATTGCCTCCCAGGAGCAGCACGGCACGGCCCTGGAGCAGGACGAACACCTCATCCGTCTCGAGGTGGCGCTCCATCCTCTCGATGTGCTCGGCCAGCAGCTCGTCCAGGTAGCGCAGGAACGCCACGCGCCACTGCCCGTAGTCGATCAACGGTTTGTAACCTTCGCCGGTGAACTCCCTGATCTCGAGACAATTCTCGTCCATACGGCCTCCAAGTCAGCTGCCGAGCCAGACTTCCACTTGATGTTCCTCGCCGGGCAGATCCGCCGGCACTAAATTCCCATCGATCTCCCGGCCGTCCACGGTCACCCGAACCACGCCGCGGCAGACGTGCTGCGGGTTGTGGACAGCGATCTGCATCCTCTTCCCCCTGAAGCTGCGCCTCACCGAAAAGCCGTCCCAGGCTGACGGGATGCAGGGATCGAGGCGCAGCCCGTCGTACTCCGGCCGGAGACCGAGGATCCACTGGGTGATGGCAACGTAATTCCAGGCCGCCGTGCCGGTCAGCCAGGAGTTCTTGGCTTCCCCGGGCTGAGAAGCCTCGCGTCCGGCGATCGTCTGGGCATAGACGTAAGGCTCGCAGCGGTGCACTTCGCTGATCCCCTCCCGGGCGGACGGGTTGATGCGCAGGTAATAGTCATGCGCCCGGTCGCCGCGCCCCAGGCGGGCCTCGGCGATCATGATCCACGGGTTGGTGTGACAGAAGACGCTGCCGTTTTCCTTGTACCCGGGCGGGTAGGACGAGATTTCCCCCAGATGGAGATAGTATTGCGTATACGCAGGCTGGTGCAGCAGGATGCCGTGCGGGGTCGCCAGCCGGGCTGCGACCGAGTCGAGCGCCTGCCCGGCGCGGCCGTCCTCCAGCCCCAGACCGGCCATCACGCACATGCCCTGCGGCTCGATGAAGATCTGCCCCTCGACACACTCCTGCGAGCCGACCGGCCGCCCAAAGTCGTCATATGCCCGGCGAAACCACGCTCCATCCCAGCCCGCCGCCCAGACGACCTGCTCCATCTCCCGGGCAGCCCGGTCGAAGGTCTGGGCTTCCTCTTCAAGCTGACGCCAGCCGGCGAGCCCGACCATCTCATCGGCTGCCAGCACGAACAACCCGGCGATGAAGACGCTCTCCGCCACCTGACCGTCCTTGTTGGTCGTGGTCTGGAAAGACTGGCCGGGGGTGTCGGAAAAGCAGTTCAGGTTCAGGCAGTCGTTCCAGTCGGCGCGGCCGATCAACGGCAGACGGTGCGGGCCGAGGCGTTCGAGCGTGTAGCGGATCGAGCGCTGCAGGTGCCCGAAAAGGGGTTCCCGGTTACTCGGGTCGTTGTCATAGGGCACGGGCTCATCGAGGATGCCCCAGTCGCCGGTCTCCTTGACATACGCCGCCGCGGCCAGCACCAGCCAGAGCGGGTCGTCGTTGAAACCGCTGCCAATATCGTTGTTGCCGCGCCTGGTCAGCGGCTGGTACTGGTGATAGGCGCCCCCGTTGGGGAACTGCGTCGCGGCCAGGTCGAGCAGGCGAAGGCGCGCCCGCCCGGGATCCAGGTGCATGAAGCCGAGCAGGTCCTGGGCCGAGTCGCGGAAGCCCATGCCGCGCCCGATGCCGGACTCGAAATACGAGGCCGAGCGCGAGAAATTGAAAGTGACCATCACCTGGTAGGCGTTCCAGATGTTCACCATGCGGTTCGTGTGGTCGTCGGGCGTGCTCGCCTGGAGCCGGCCGAGCAGCCCATCCCAGTAAGCCCTTAGGACCTGGAAGGCGCTTTCGACCTCCTCGGGCTTTCGGAAGCGGGCGATGACCGGCAGAACGGTGCGCTTGTCCAGCGTCTGCGAACCGGGCGGATCGAACTTGCGGTCTTTCGGGTTTTCGTGATACCCCAGCAGGAAAATGACTTTTTTCTGCCCCCCGGCCTGCAGACGTACCCTGACGTGGTGCACCCCGACCGGCTGCCAGCCGCGAGCCAGCGAGCCGGACGTTCGGCCGGCTTCCACGGCCGCCGGCGCGTCCCAGCCCCGGTAGGGCCCCAGGAAGGCCTCGCGCTGCGTATCGAACCCGGCCAGGGGCTCCGAGCAGGCGAAGAAAGCGAAATGGTCGCGACGCTCGCGGTACTCCGTCTTGTGATAGATCACGCCGTCGGCCACCTCGACCTCCCCGACGGAGTAATTGCGCTGGAAATTGGAAGCGTCGTCCAGGGCATCCCACAGACAAAACTCGACTGCCGAAAAAACCGACAGGTCCGCCGGGACCTCCCGGTGGTTGGTGAGGGTCAGCTCCCAGATTTCCAGGTTTTGGCCCAGTGGGACAAAGTAGCGCGTCTCGGCTTCGATCTGCCGCAAGACAGAGCGGATGACCGTATAGCCCAGGCCGTGCCGGCACTCGTACTCGTCGAGGGGGCTGCGTGCCGGCATCCAATTCGGGGACCAGTAGGCCGGCTGCGGGGCGTCCGCCCCGTCGTCGCGCAAATAAATATAACGTCCGCCTGAATCCAGCGGGGCGTTGTTGTAGCGGTAGCGCGTCAGCCGCCGCAGGCGGGCATCCCGATAAAATGAATATCCCCCGGCGGTATTCGAAATAATGCCGAAGTAAGCCTCACAGCCCAGGTAATTGATCCAGGGCAGCGGGGTGTCCGGCCGGGTGATGACGTATTCACGGCGCTCGTCGTCGAAATGACCAAACAGCATCTCTTGGTTTACACTTTCCTGGTTGCCTGAGGGCGGATCGTCTCTCTGCTTATTGACCTTTGCCATGCACCTGGGCAAGCAGCCCGTCAACCATGTCGTTAGGCGAGGCGGGCAGTGCGTTTTCCTGGAACTCGAGCAGGCCCAGCAGAGGCATGTCCATTAAAAAGCCCGAAATGTCCATCCCGACGCCCTCGCTGCCCTCGCCGCCGCCGAAGGTGGCCTGCATCTGGGCCGACATCTGCTGGAAGAGCGGCCCGAGGACGCCCCGGCCGCGCGGGTCCTCCATCCACTCGCGCAGGGTCGATTCGCGATTGAGCAGGCAGGGCAGCTCCAGCGTGGACTGCAGCGTCACGGTCCGGGTGCAGCGGATGTCGGCGGACGAAGCGCCGATCAGCAGGTCGAACTCGCCGCCCTCGGTGATCCACCGCTTGTAGGCAGGATGATAGTAGGCAAAGGCGCGGAAGTCGAGCGGCAGGGACACGGTCTTCGTCTCGCCGGGCTGCAGGGCGACCTTGGCGAAAGCCTTGAGCTCCTTGGACGGGCGGACCAGGCCGGACTTGCGGTCGTGCACGTAGACCTGGACGACCTCCTTGCCGGCCGCCTTCCCGGTATTGGTGACGTCCAACGAGACGGTCAGGCCGTCCACATCCTTAAAGGTCTCGGCTGAGACTATCGGGTTGCTGTAGGCGAAGGTCGTGTAGCTCAGCCCGTAGCCGAAGGGGAACTGGACCGGGAGCTGCCGGGCGTCGTAATAGCGATAGCCGATGAACAGGCCCTCGCCGTAGCGCACCTCGCCGCTTCCGCCGGGGTAGTTGAGGTGGGCCGGCGTGTCGGCCAGCCGGAGCGGGAAGGTCTCGGCCAGCTTGCCCGAGGGGTTGACCCGGCCGTAGAGCACGTCGGCGATGGCCCCGCCGCCCGCCTGGCCCATCATCCAGGCTTCGAGCACCGCCGTGGCGCCATTGATCCAATCGCCCATCACCACCGGGGCGCCGTTGTTGAGGATGACGACGGTCCTGGGCTGGACGGCGTTGACGGCCTTGACCAGGGCGACCTGCTGCGGGGTCAGGTCGAGGTCGGGCCGATCGTAGCCTTCGGATTCCTTGGAATCGGGCAGGGCGATGTAGAGCAGGGCCACGTCCGCCGAGCGGGCGTTCTTGACGGCCTGCTCGACGAGCGCCGGATCGGACCCGCCGTCCGACGGGTAGCCCTCGGTATAGCTCAGCTCGGCGTGCCCGGCCAGCTTCTGCAGCTCCTGGAACGGGCTGTCCACCAGCGTGGGGTTAATGTGCGAGCTGCCGCCACCTTGGAAATGCGCCGTCTCGGCGGCGCGCCCGATGACGGCGATGTGCTGCGGGCTCTTCAGGGGCAGGAGGCCGTCATTCTTGAGCAGGACCATCCCCTCGGCGGCAATGCGGCGCGCCAGGGCGTGGTGGGCAGGGATGTCGAACGTGTCACCCTTGGGCGTCTCGGCCGCCTTGAAGACAATGTTCAGGATGCGGCGCACCGCCTCATCCAGCACGGCCTCGTCCAGCTTGCCGGAGCGGACCGCTTCCACCACTGCCTTGGTGCGGCGCGGCTTTGGGCCGGGCATCTCCAGGTCCAGACCGGCCTTCAAGGAGGCCACCCGGTCGTGCACGGCGCCCCAGTCGGAGACGGCCAGGCCCTCGAAGCCCCATTCTTCCTTGAGGATCTCCGTCAGCAGCTTGTGATTCTCAGAGCAGTAGGTGCCGTTGACCTTGTTGTAGGCGCACATGACCGTCCAGGGTTTGGCTTTCTTGACGGCGGTCTCGAAGGCGGCCAGGTAGATCTCACGCAGGCTGCGCTCGTCCACCTCGGCGCTGATGGTCAGGCGCTGGTACTCCTGGTTGTTGACGGCATAGTGCTTGAGGGAGGTGCCCACGCCCTTGCTCTGCACACCTTCGATGAAGCCGGCGGCCAGTTGACCGGCGAGGTACGGATCCTCGGAGAAATACTCAAAGTTGCGCCCGCCGAGCGGGGTGCGCTTCATGTTCGCTCCCGGACCGAGCACCACGTCCACCTTCAGGGCGATGCATTCGTCGGCCAGAGCCCCTCCCATCTCGCGCAGCAGCTCCACATCCCAGGTTGAGGCTGTGCACGAGGCGGTCGGGAAACAGGTGGCGGGCAGGCTGGCGGCGATCAGGGTGTTGACGTCCGCGGCGTGGCGCACGCCGTGCGGGCCATCCGAAACGGTCATCTCGGGCACGCCCAGGCGCTCGATGGGCGTCGTCGTCCAGGGCGTGGCCCCGGTGCACAGGGCGGCTTTCTCCTCGAGGGTCATCTTCTTGACCAAATCCTCAATTTTTTTCATGCCTTAAACCCTTTCCAGTAAAATGGATTAATGCGGAGTCAATTCCCGACCTCCCATATTCGGTTCCCGGCTTCGCTGGCAGACTTAACAATACACGGCGCTCAATCTGCAACGCCGTGTGTATAGGAATCGTAAACCGATCGCAGGCCAAGCGCTTTGCGCGCCCGGCTCAAGGTCCAGCCCGGAGGCAGCGGGCAGGACACCTCGACCGTCCGGCCGGCCGGCAGGTTGAAGTAGTTGTCGCTGAAGACGACCTCGGCCCCCTCCAGGGAAAGCTCCACCAGCAGCGCCAGCGAGCGGGAGGTCAGCTCGATCACCAGCCGGTCGCTATCTTTGCTCATCTTGGCCTCGAGGCCGGGCTCACTCAGCTCCAGGTGTTTGATCGGAGCAAAGCCTTCCGTCTGGCGGGCGATGAAGCGCTCCCCCTGCCAGAGCTCGGCAATGAAGGCCAGCGAGCGGAAATTGTCAGGCGTGACCCGGTCGGCAAAATCCAGGGCGCAAACCTGCGTCGCCGCCTGCGGGACGGCCCTGACCGGCGCCTGGCCCGTGGCGAGGACGTCGCCGGAGAGACTCTCGAGCGACCAGCGCACGAGGCCTTCCCAGGGCTCGAGACGATCGTTGGTGACATAGACCCCCTGCTGAGGCGATTGGTCTTCGATGGACAGCATCAGCGGGGCGTAGAAACGCCGGGCGGCATAATGCAGCGCCTTCCAGCGCCCGAAGTAATCCAGGCTGGACCAGGAGGCCACCGGCCAGCAGTCGTTCAACTGCCAGTAGAGGGTCCCGGAGACGCGGTCAGGATGGCGCCGCCAGTGCTCCACCCCGTAGCGGATGCCTTCGGCCTGGAGTGCCAGGCTGAGGTAGACAAGAGAGCGAAAGTCCTTGGGCATCCGGAAGGTATCCAGCATCTGCCCGACCATCAGGGAGTTGCCGTTGGCATTTTTCTGATGGAGGTCCATGATATACGAGGACATGTTCCATTCGGCCTCGCCGGCGTAGGTGCGGATGGTCGCCAGCGGTGGCAGCGCCTGGAAGCCGAACTCGCTCATGAAACGCGGGTACTGGTCGCGATAAGCGCTGAAGGGCTTGCGCCCGTGCCAGACGTCCCAGTAATGGGCATCCCCCTGGCGCGGGCCGTTCGGGTTTTCAAAGGGGGTGTCCGAGGAGGGCGAACTGGGCCAGTAGGCGTGGTCGGGGTCCTCGGCCCGGACCCAGTCGGGCAGCGTGTGGTGGAAGAAGCGGTCGTAGGCGGCCTTCAAATCCTGCAGCTCGGGGCGCTTCCAGTTCCAGTCGACCCAGCCCCATTCCATCTCGTTGTTGCCGCACCACAGCGCCAGGCTGGCACGGTGGCGCAGGCGGCGGACGTTCTCGACCACCTCGGCCCGCACGTTTTCCAGGAAAGCGGGCTCGTCGAGCGGGTAGATGCTGCAGGAGAAGATGAACTCCTGCCAGACGAGGATGCCGTAGCGGTCGCACAGGTCGTAAAAGCGCTCGTCCTCGTAGAAGCCGCCGCCCCAGACGCGCAGCATGTTCTGGTGCGTCTCGGCGGCGGCGCGGATGAGTCCTTCCAGGGATTGGTCCGTTATCCGGGTGGGG
>Ga0335070_10002681_pt1 | contig 20666 bp, 17 predicted proteins | sample Lox_Sample_13_FD_206722 | JGI IMG/M metagenome (GOLD analysis project Ga0335070, IMG submission 206722) | Soil microbial communities from Loxahatchee National Wildlife Refuge, Florida, United States - Lox_Sample_1.3 | ecosystem: Environmental > Terrestrial > Soil > Wetlands | place: USA...
CGTGTGCGTGCTTCCTCCTCGGTCATGCCGAGGGCCTTGAAGATTTTTCTCTGAATGTCCTGGCGATGAATACGGACCGAGCCCGAGCCCAGCTCCGTGCCGTTCAACACCACGTCATAAGCGAGCGCGCGCACCATCGCCGGATCGGTTTCGAGCTTGTCCATGTCTTCCTCGTGCGGCGAGGTGAACGGATGGTGAGCCGCAACCCAGCGGCGCTCGTTCTCGTCATACTCGAACATAGGGAAGTTGGTTACCCACACAAACCGGTAATCTTTGTCGGGGTCGCCCGTCTTCTTGAAGATGCCGTGGCGGTCGGCATACTTTTGCGCCAGCGCCACGCGCAGCAATCCGGCGGAGGCGTAGATCGCAAGTTCGGCGGGCGTCACTTTGCGCTTGCCGGCGGGATGCGCGTCGCTTCCCGATTGCGCTGATCCGGCGACGAGCACGATGAGGTCCTCGGGCGCAGCGCCGGTCTTCTCGCGAATTTTCGCGGCCGCCTCGGGGAACTTGTTCTCGATGCGCTTGAAGTCCTCGAATAACTTCGCGCCCCCTTTGGAGTTGAAGAGCGGCTTGACGTCGTCGCGTTCTTTGCGCGAGAGTTCTCCCACTTTCGGCGTGCGGATCGCAATCACGGGCAAGTTTTTGTTGATGTTGAGCTGCTCGAGATCGGCCGCCACGAACGCGTCGCGCACCTCGATGAACGCCGGCACTCGCAGGTCGGGCTTGTCTATGCCGTATTGACGGATGGCATCGTCGTAGTCCATGCGCGGGAACGGCGTCTTGATGGTGTTGCCGGCCGCTTTGAAGGCGGCAGTCAGGAAGCCTTCCACCACTTCCCAAACACGCTCGGGCTGCGGGTACGACATCTCAAGGTCGATCTGCGTGAACTCGGGCTGGCGGTCGGCGCGCAGGTCTTCGTCGCGGAAGCAGCGCACGATCTGGAAGTACCGGTCAAAACCAGAGATCATCAGGATCTGCTTGAACAGCTGCGGTGACTGCGGCAGCGCGTAGAAGGTTCCGGGCTGTACGCGGCTGGGAACCAGGTAGTCGCGCGCGCCCTCCGGCGTGGAGCGCGTCATAAATGGCGTTTCGATCTCGAAGAAACCCTGCGAGGCGAGATAGTCACGGATCGCCAGCGAAACCTTGTGGCGCAGCTCAATGTTGAACTGCATCGCGTCGCGGCGAAGGTCGATGTAGCGATATTTCAGCCGCATCTCCTCGTTGGCCAGAATGGTGTCGGAAGGAAGGAAAGGAGGCTGCTTGGCCACGTTCAGCAAGCGCAGGTCTTCAACCACCAGTTCGATCTCGCCGGTGGGAATGTTCCTATTGATGGTGTTCGGGTCGCGCAGCTTGACCATGCCCGTGACCGCTATGACGTACTCATTGCGCAGTTGCTCGGTCTTTTCGTGAATGGCCGCATTCTGCTCAATATTGACGACAATCTGAGTGATACCGGTACGGTCGCGCAGGTCGATAAAGATGATGTTGCCCAGGTCGCGGCGACGGTTGACCCATCCCATAAGAACGGCTTTCTTGCCGGCATCGGAGGCGCGGAGCGCGCCGCACATGTGAGTTCGCCTTAAGTCGCCCAGAAAGTCGAGCACGGATTCGCCTTGTCTTGCCGGAATTGAGAGTCGAATCAGTGATTATAAACAAGGAGGCTGTCGCCGGTCGCCACTCGCGGGAAAAGGGAGCACGCAGCCGCTATTTTGTCTTCGGCGCCTGACTATCCAGAAAGAGGTAGCGATGCCGGTTCGGTTCGGCCGTGGCTTTCATGTTGGCGGAGGAAAGGTGCATCACCTGGAACCCGTCCGCCGCGTTGTATTGGGGCCAATCCGGCAAGCCCTGTGCGTTCGGATTGCCGGTCTTGGCGAAGTTCGTCCAGTAGGAGGACATCGCGTCGGAGACCTGGAAGTCTCCTTCAGTCCAAGGGACGTCGACCGACTTCAGGGTCTGAAATACATATTCGATTTCGCCGGCGTGCCGCGACCCCATTTCGCTCGCTGGAACCGGACCGGCCATCGCGCCGGGTTTCACGGCAGGCACTTGCTCGAAATGATAGGCATACACGGGGGCGCCGGATTCGGCTTGAAGGTTGATCCACTTCCACGTCGAGTAAGCGATGAAATCGTCGCTGGAGAGAGCGTAGGCCGAGAGGAGAGCCTCCTGATCGGAACGAGCGGGATAAAGTTTGAGGAATTCGGCCGCCTTGTCTCCGAAACGATCTTTGGCCTGCTGCTCGAAACTCTTGGCGGTGGGCTTCTGTGGGTTGAGAAGCACCATCATCTTGCCTTCGTCGGCGTTCCATCCGGCCAGCAAGGGCACGCGCGCCTGAGCGCCGCGGGCAAAGACGAGTATCGGAGCGCTGGGGAAGAAATAGCCGTCGATGTTAGGGCCGAAATCGAATCCGCGATTCAGCTTGGCCGCGGCCTGGAGAAGTTCCTCGGCCGACTTGGCGCGCATTTGGGCGAGAGTTTTGGCGCTTAACGATTCGGCAAATTTCTGGCCGAATTGCTCGGTCTGAGCGAGTGGCTTGAGGACCAGGTCGCCCTCTTTTCGTGAGGGGAAGAAGGCTCCGCTCTCGCCTATCGCTTTCTGGAAAAGACCTCGAGAAAGCGGTGAGGCCATTTGCGCGCACACGGAAAACGATCCCGCGGATTCCCCTGCGATCGTGATGTTGTTCGGGTCCCCTCCAAAAGCGGCGATGTTCTTCACGACCCATTGCAGGGCGGCGACCTGATCGAGCAATCCGTAGTTGCCCGACGCCTTGTGCACCGATTCCTTGGTCAATTCGGGATGCGAGAAAAAGCCGAAAACGCCGAGCCGGTAGTTGGAATTGACGACGATCACGCCTCTCCGGGCGAGATTCTCTCCGTCGTAGCGCGCCTCGGAAGCGCTGCCGGCGACGAAACCTCCACCGTAGAACCATAGAATCACCGGGATCTTGGCAGAGGCAGGTCTGGCGGGAATCCAGATATCGAGGTTGAGGCAATCTTCGCTGGGCTGCGCGTCGCGCGGATAAATGTCGCCGAAGACGTCGGTCTGGAGGCAAGCCGGACCGAACTTGTCGGCGGCGCGAACGCCCGTCCACTTGGGAGCGGGTTGGGGAGGCTTCCAGCGCAGGTCTCCGACGGGCGGGGCCGCGAAGGGAATGTTCTTGAAGAGCCGCACCGAATTGTCGGCGTTGGAGGACCCGGCAACGACGCCGGTTTCGATTGTGACCTGGTCGGCGGCTTGAGCGAAGAGGGTCGGGGTGACTCCGAACCCGAGCAGGAGGGCGGCGAGAGTCAGGCGCAGGGGATTCAACATGTGGACCGGAAATTATAAAGGAGTAGCCAGCGGCGGACGAGAACGTCCGCCACACAGCCGCTACGGAAACTGGCGCTTGCGCGCTTTCGATCGACTACTGACTACCCGATTTCCGCGACTACTGTTTTTTCGTATCTTTCCCTTCCATCACCATGTTCCATTTCGTGCCGTCTTCGGACATCTCGTATTTGTAGTTGTAGAGGGTGGGCGAAACGATCTTCATTGTGAAGCGCCCCTTGATGGTTTTTGGACCCATCTTCATATCATTCACCCAGGTCCAGGTGTCGCCATCAACCGTTCCCTTGGAGTGCACAGCTTCGCCTTGGGTGTTGTACTCATCGTAGGTATAGACCTTCTGATCTGGGTCATAGCCCATGACAGCGAGCGCAGTTCCCTTGCCCATAGCACCTCCGTCATAGGTGGAGTGGATCACGACGAAGAAGCCGCCATCCATCCACTTGGATTCTTCGGTTGCCGTGATTTTGCCACCGGGACCGAACGGGCTGGGTTTCATGTCGCCGTCCGAGGCCCAGCTACCAACGAAGTAGTCCAGTTTCTTGTGCTCGGGGCCCGGTTTGGGTGGCTCCATTTGCGCAAATGCTGCGCCGACAAGGAGAAGGGTAGCGATGACAATGCCGAGTGCACGGTTCATACGAAAACCTCGTTTGTGATTTCGCGTGAGGTGTTTCACGCCCCGCAGGGATGGTAGTCAGTGGGAGACCGGCAGTCAATAAGCCGCAGGCAGCGCTCCGCTCGCGATGGCTGAATGATGCGTGCTGATTGCTGACAGCTAGTCGAAATCGTTCGCGCTCCAGAGGTTGGGCGTAACCTGCTGGAATTTCAATTTCCACGCGCCGTCGATGCGGGCCCAGGTGTCCGCCATGTGACGGTAGCGCGGATGGCCTCCGGGAACCACGAGGTTGTAGCTCACGATGGCGGAGTCATCGTTCAGCTTGATCACGCGGAAATCATAAGAAATCGTGTCCTTGGGCAGGCCGCCCTCGAACACTTCGCTCTTCTCGTAGAAGTCGCCGTTGGTGGAGATGCCTTGGAAGTCGTCCGCCACGTCTTGCCGCAGCGACGCGGCATTCTTTTGCTGGAGAGCCTGTAGCATCTGCTTCTCCTGGTCGATCAGTTGCTGATCGAAGGCAGAGGCGGATTTGGCGGTTTGAGCGAATGCCGCTGTGCCAAATAGAAGAACGGCGAACAGCAAGTAAATGCGTCGCATGATGTCTCCTGAATTAAAACGATTTTAACGCGGGAATCGGTGAAACAAAGAAATATTCGGTGACAACGGAGGCTGAGCTGCGACCTATGTCTTCTCAGCTATCCGCTGCGGCAGTTCTCCACGGGGAACGGTGACCTGTTCGCCGGAGGCAAGATGCTTGAGCGCGAAAGCGCCGGCCTTCGCTTCGTTTTCGCCAACGATCAAAATGTAGCGAGCACCCATTTTGTCCGCCGCTTCAAATGACTTCTTCAGCCGGAACGACTCGTCGCCCAGATCGACAACCAGATCGTGCCGGCGCAGTTCGCGTGCCAGGCGGGCAGCTTCGCGGTTCATTCCTGCGCCCAGGGGAGCGATGTAGACATCCGGCTTGCGGATCGCAGACTCTGCCGCCTGCGGCAGCGACATTACAAGCCGATCCTCGCCGATGGCAAAACCGATGCCGGGTGCTGCCGGACCGCCCAGCGCCTCCGATAAACCGTCGTAGCGCCCTCCGCCGAGGATCGCATTCTGCGCGCCCAGCGCTCCATGCGTGAACTCAAATGCGGTGCGCGTGTAGTAGTCGAGGCCGCGGACGAGCCGGTCGTTCAGCGTGAAAGAAACGCCGACAGACTTCAGGATCGCCTGCACTTCGTCGAAGTGCTTGCGGCAGCCTTCGTCCAGGAACTGCGAGATGCGCGGGAGCTTCTCGATGATCGGCTGATCTTCGGGCACTTTGCAATCGAATACGCGCAGAGGGTTGGTGACCGCGCGGCGCTGGCAGTCGGAGCACATATGTCCCACGACAGGCTCAAGCGCCTTGCGCAGCGCTTCATTGAAACGGGCGCGGTCGGCGGGACAACCGACGGAGTTGAGTTCGAGCGTCCAGCCGGTGATGCCGATGCGATCGAGCAGCGTGGCGAGTAGTTCGAGAATTTCTGCGTCGCGTGCGGGCGATTCACTGCCGGCTGTAGACGGTCCGATGACTTCGGCGCCGATTTGGTAAAACTGGCGGTAGCGTCCTTTCTGTGGACGCTCGCGCCGAAACTGCGGCCCGATATAGAAGAGCTTGTTCAGGCCTCGATCCCAAAGCTTGTGCTCGATGTAGGCGCGCACGACGCCGGCGGTGTTTTCGGGACGGAGAGTGAGGGACTGACCTTTGTCACTTTCGGCGCGACTGCGGTCCTCCCACGTGAACATCTCTTTCGCGACGATGTCGGTCTCTTCGCCGACGCCGCGCGCGAAGAGTTCCGTGTTTTCGAAGACGGGCGTGCGGATTTCGTGGAAATTGTAGGGGCGGAACACATCGCGGACCGCGGCTTCGACGAAGTCCCACAACGCCGTGTCAGGCGGAAGAAGGTCGCGCGTTCCTCGGGGAGCTTTGATCATGCGGTGGCCAGTGATCAGTGGTCAGTGGCCAGTCGGGACAGGGAAGATTTTCTGCCCACTGGCCACCACAGACCACTATTTCTTCCTCTCCAGCAGGTACGACTTCTTGTATCCGAGATAATTTTCGGCGTAGCGGAGGATCATTGCTTCGTCATCTTTATTGAGCGTCCGTTTGAATTTTCCAGGCGAACCCAGCCACAGGCTGCCCGGCTCGACAACAGTTTTTTCCGGAATCAGAGTACCAGCGGCGATGATCGAGCCGCGGCCGATGACAGCGCCGTTCAGGATGATCGAACCCATGCCAATCAGGCAGCGATCTTCGATTTTGCAACCGTGGAGAACGACGTTGTGTCCCACCGTGACGTAGTCGCCGACATAGACGCCGTACTGCTCTTTCATGCCGTGCAGAACGCTGTTGTCCTGTACGTTGGAATAGTGGCCGAGGCGGATCTCGTGAACGTCGCCACGCAGGACGGCGTTCATCCAGACGCTGGAGTGCTCGCCGCAAATGACGTCGCCGATCAGCTGCGCGCTCTCGTCGATGTAGGCGGTCTCAGGAAATTGGGGCGTGATGCCTTTGTAGGAACGGATCATGGCGTTAAAGAAAAACATAACACGAAGAGAAAGACGATGCAGAAGGAGTGGCTCAGTTTCCGGTAGAAGGTTGCCGCGTGTCGGCTCACTCACAGCCCGCAGGAGACGCGAAATGTTCACTTGCGCAAACGCGGGTCAGGACGGAACTTTCTCTTGAAAAGCAGCGCTCGACGCAACCGGATCGATGGCAAGGTCGGGCGACGTTGGCGTGGGAGCCGCTAAAGTGTCAGCGACTCGATCCGCAAGGCGCGCACCCACGCGGATCATCGGTCTTTCGATCGCGTGATAGAGGAGGATGGGGAGCGTGACCAGCGCCGTCAGCAGCAGCGGAATGCGAACAAGCAGAGAGGTATGGGTTAGTGGTCCCAAAAAAACGAGCCAGATGCAGAACTGGTGAGAAATGTAAATGCCGTAGGAGTAGGTGGCGATCTCGTGGCTTGCGCGCCGCAGCCAGGGCGATTGAATTTCGCGAAACGACGGAACCATCAACCCCAGCGCGAGGCACAGGAACCAGCCGGTAGAGAGCTGCGGCCGGAATGTAAATGCGAGGATCAGAAGGCAAATGAAGACGGGCCACAAACGGCTGGAGAGCTTCTGCCGGTAGGGAAGAGAATACGCGAGGACACCCGGCAGGAAGCAGGGGAGAAACGCGAGAATGGAAAGCCTGCCAAGGCTTGGTAAACGCAGCTGGACAATGGCTAGCCCGACCCCAATCACCCAGAGGCTAAAAAGCTGCCACGTGATCTTCCTGCTATGAATCCAAAGAAAAAGAAACGGAAGGAAGGCATACATCTGCAATTCAAAGGGAAGCGACCACAGTACGTTGACGATCGACTTCACATACGTAAGGTTCTGGACAAGAAGGAGATTGGAGGCGATGGAAACGACTCCTGGAAGCTGTCCGTGTGAAAGGCCGCGGATGCCATTGATGCCGGAATCGAGATGGAGAAGAAGCGCGGCCAGAACAGCAATTACGCTGAGTGGATAGATGCGGAATGTGCGCCGTATCGCGAAGTTGGCAACCAGCGGCCAGCCTTGCAGTCCACTCCGCTCGAGCGAGTACATCAGGACCAGGCAGGTGTGAACGAAGAACAGCAGCACGCCGAATATTCCCCACGATGAAGTGGGCATCCAGAGAACTTTGTCGACATAGTTGCGAGTGCAAAGGTGCTGCGCCAGCACGAGGAGAACGGCTATGGCCCGAAGCAGATCGAGATTGGCGGATAAGCCCTTCTCCGCGGGATTCGAAGGCATGGATTTTCCAGCTGTGATGGCAAGCAGTATATCGTGCGCGGCAAACGGCGTTGCCGGACTTCCGGGGAGAGCGTCCAACGAAGTTTCTCTGATGTCGGAACGACCGAGCGGTAGGCGTCAAGTTTGCCGATCCAACTGGTGAAGGACGAACCGGGCACGCTCAGCGGGAGCGTTTTTGGGGACCTCAACGACCTGGTATCCGCAGTCTAAGTAGACCTGCTTCACCACTTCGAACGTACGCTCGGCTTCAGCGAAGTCCTGCTTGCGTTCAGCGTCGGTGGTGTAGATCTCTTTCCACGGCGGAAGGAGAAAGACCCTGGCCGCGTAGCGGTAGCTGCTGCAGGCATCTTGAATGAGAGAGTGATCGGGCAGAGCGATCAAACGGGCGTATCCCAGCGTGTCCGGGATGCCTCGATCGAAAAACATCCGCTCCGTCGACGCAGAGTGTTGCAGAAACGACTCAATCGAGCGTTGCAGCATGAGCCGGGTGTAAGCCTTGCGATCCGCCCAGGGCAGCGCGGTTCCACCCGATTGAACTTGTTCCTGGATGATTCGGCGGGCGTCCTCAGGCGCGAAGCGGTATCCGAGCCTCGACAATTCCTCGAGAAGAGCGGTTTTGCCGCAGCCAGGGCCGCCGGAGATAACGAAGAAGTTGGATCTATGGAGGGACATGATCCTTTGCTTGTGAAAGCTGTGGGAGACCCTGCAGGCTACACGCCGCAGCCGGATTTTAGCTCGTTCCCTTCGGACGGCGCTCTTGTGATTAAATTTGCCATGAATGGACCCACTTGACATTTCTATCGCAGAGTTTCGACAGCTGGCGGAAAGAGTCGTTTCGCTTTCCGCTGAGTATCTTTCCGACATGGATTCCCGCCCAACCTTTCCAGCCACTACGGGGGCGGAGAACGAACGGCTGTTTTCGACGCCATTGCCCGAGAAGGGCCTGGGCGCTGAGGCGTTCGCCGCGTTGGCTGACGTCGTGGCGAACTCGCGCGTTCAGAATGGACGTTTTTACGGATACGTGCAAGGTCCCGGTGAGCCGGTCGCAGCGCTGGGCGATCTGATGACGTCAATTCTGAACCAGAACATGACGGCGTGGCGGTCGTCCCCCGCGGGAATCACGATCGAGCGCACGGTTGTACGCTGGCTGGGCGAGGCGGTCGGGTGCAAGGATTTTTCCGGAACGCTGACGGGCGGCGGATCGTCGGCAAACCTGATGGGCCTGACGATGGCGCGCGAGGCAAAGCTCTCCGCCAACGAGCGCGGACTGCACGCGGCGCGCGCGGGCGTGGTGTATGCCTCGGATCAAGTGCACATGGCCGTGCCGAAGGCGGTGGCGATGATCGGCATTGGAAGGGAGAATTTGCGGACCATCCCGACCGATGGTTCGTATCGAATGATGGTGTCGAAGCTCGAAGAGGCCATGCGGCGCGACCGGGCGGAGGGCCTGGTTCCCGTTGCTGTTGTCGCTTCGGCGGGGACGGTGAATACCGGGGCGATCGATCCGCTGCGAGAGATTGCTCAGGTTGCGCGTGCGCATGCCACGTGGATGCATGTGGATGGCGCTTACGGGGCGTTGGCCGCCATCGCAGTACCCGAAAGGTTTGCGGGAATGGCGCTTGCGGATTCCATCTCGCTTGATCCGCATAAATGGTTGTACCAACCGCTCGACTGCGGCTGTCTGTTATATAGGGACGTTGCCACGGCTCAAAGAACCTTCGCCTACACCGGTGACTATGCGAGAAACCTGAATACCAATCCGGTGGAAGGGTTTGCGTACTTTGAAGAGTCGATTGAGTTGTCGCGGCGGTGCCGGGCGCTGAAGTTATGGCTTTCGCTCCGGTATCACGGGCTCGACGCTTTCCGGAAGGCGATCCAGAAAGATCTCGATTATACGAAGCAGCTGGCGGCGGCGGTCGCAAAGGCGCCTGTTCTCGAACTGGTTGGGCAAGGATCGTTGAGCGTGGTTTGTTTTCGCCACCTGGTGAGGCGCGACGCGTCGAACGAAGAGCGCAACCGGTTCAATACGGATCTGTTGAAGCGTTCGGTCGCGCGTGGAAAAGTGTACTTGTCGAACGCGACCCTGGAAGGGAAATTCTGTCTGCGAGCATGCGTTGTGAATCATCTGACGAAACATTCGGATGTGGACGCGATAGTGCCAGAGGTGCTGGCTGCGGCGGAAGAAGTAAGGGCGTAGACGTGCGGTCGAGTATCGTCTTGAGGCGCGGCAAGCTGCGACTCTACCGGAACTCAGGAACGATGCGCAGTGCGTAGTGAGCACACCATGTCCTTCCTGTACAATTTTCTGTCTTGCACCGGCTGAGAAAAATTTCGGTGGGTGTGGTTCTTGTTCTGATCGCGCTGGTCGCGGCCGCTGAGCCCATCTCGCAACTCAACCCCTCCAACTACGTCAACGACTTCGCCGGAGTCCTGAATGCAACTACGCAGTCGCGGTTGAACGATCTCTGCCACCAGGTAGAAGAGAAAGCAAAGGCGCAGATCGCAGTGGTTACCGTCAAATCGACCGACGGCGAAGACGTCTTCAACTATGCGGTGAATCTCTATCAGAAATGGGGAATTGGCAAAAAGGGAAGCGACCGTGGAGTGCTCATCCTGCTGGCAGTCAACGACCGAAAATATTGGACTGCTGTCGGCTACGGGCTGGAACCGATTCTTCCTGACGGCAAGGTCGGAGGATTTGGCCGCGAGGCGGTGCCTTATCTGCAACGAGGCGACTACTCGGGCGCTGTAACCGTGATCACGTCGCGAGTCGCCGACGTGATTGCCAGGGATGCCGGAGTGACGCTGGAGGGCTATCAACTTCCCGAGGGCCGGCAGCCCGCGAATCCGCCCGAAGGGTTTGGGCTCGGGGCGGTCATCGTCATCATCATTTTCGTCCTCATCGTGCTGGCAATCTCGAGGGCCGGCCGAGGTGGTGGCGGCGGTTTCTGGTCGGGCCTGATCCTGGGAACGCTGCTGAACAGCCGACGCGGAGGTAGCGGAGGCTGGGGTGGCGGAGGCTGGGGTGGTGGAGGTTTTGGCGGTGGCGGCGGTGGGTTTGGTGGATTTGGCGGCGGCAGCACCGGCGGCGGTGGTGCGGGCGGCAGTTGGTAGTCTTGAGGTGACATCGTGATAGCGGCAGAAACCAAGATCAACGAATTTGTAAGTCGTCTGCGCGCGGCGGCCGGACCGAATCTGACCTCCGTGATCCTCTATGGCTCGGCGGCCGCCGGCGATCATGTTCCGGACCTGTCGGATACGAACCTGCTCTGCGTGCTGACAGAAACGTCTTTTGCCGAACTGCGGAAGCTCGCACCTGCCGTTGAGTGGTGGACGAATGATAAGAACAGAGCGCCGCTGTTGATAGGAGCTGACGAGTTGCAGCGCTCATCGGATGTGTTTTCGATCGAGTTGCTCGATATGCAGCGGAGTTATCGCGTTCTGTGGGGAGACGACGTCCTGCGCACGCTGGTGATTCCCACCGTCTTTCACCGTGTTCAGCTCGAATATGAGCTACGGGAGAAGACGATCCTGCTGCGGCAGGGGCTGATCTCGTCGGGCGGAAGCGCGAAGAGAATGTGGGAGTTGATGCTGCGCTCTCTGCCGGCATTTGCGACGTTGTTCCGGCATGCGCTCCTCGAACTGGGAGAGCCTCCAGCGGGGTCGAAGAACGAGGCGATTGAGAGGCTGGCTGCGCGTGTGGGATTCGATCCGAAGGCGTTTCTGCAATTGCTGGATGTGCGCGCCCACAAGAGCAATCCGAAAACGATCGATGTGAATGATCTGTTTGCGCGTTATTTGAAGGAAGTGGAACAAGTCACGTCAGCTGTAGATAAAATGCTGGATTCCCCCAGACCGGGGCGGGCATAGATCCGGCAGGTAACTTCGAAGTTCAGGAGAGGACTATGAGTAAAGGAATCATCGTTCTGATCGTGCTGGTGCTGATTGTCGGATTTGTGTTCATGCAGTACGTGGGCGTGCGCAATACGCTGGTCACCAAGGATCAGGCGGTGAAAGCCGCCTGGTCGCAGGTGGATATCGTGCTGCAGCGGCGCGCGGATTTGATCCCGAACCTGGTGGAAACGGTGAAAGGATATGCGCAGCAGGAGCAAACTGTTTTCGGCGACATCGCCAAGGCGCGGTCGGCGCTGCTCTCTGCCGGGACGCCCTCTGAGAAGATTGCGGCCAACCAGCAACTGGACGGTGCTCTCGGGCGCCTCTTGCTGATCGTCGAGAACTATCCGCAGCTGAAGTCGAACGAAAACTTCATGCGTCTGCAAGACGAGCTGGCCGGCACCGAGAATCGCATTGCGGTGGAACGCAAGCGCTACAACGATGCCTTACAGGACTACAACACCTATCTGCTGAAGTTTCCGAATAACCTGATGGCCGGCTTTGCGGGCTACAAGGAAAACCCCGCGTACTTCCAGGCGAGCGAGGGCTCGCGGCAGGCGCCCAAAGTGAACTTTGGTGCCCCGCAGACTAACCCTGCGCCGGCAACTACGCGCTAGGATCGTCCGGCGCGACGGGCGCGAAAACCGAACAATTTTGATGTACGTACGTCACAGTGTGCGGTGGCGCGCGGTGGTAGAACTCCTCACAGGTCTTCCGGAATCCTCCGATCTCGAAGTTGCGCGCACAGGGGGATTCCTATGTCTCGGTGGCGACTCGTAACGGCCTTCTTCCTTCCTTGTTTCATTGGACTCATTCTCCTTGGTGCCGCGCAGGCGCAGGACGCTTCAACTGGTGCCCTGCGCGGGATTGTCAGCGATGCGCAAGGGGCCGCGATCTCGTCGGCGGACGTGATGGCGGTGCGAGTCGAGTCCGGCTTGCGCTATCACGTGCTGAGCGATCTGAATGGCAGCTTCGTGTTCGATCTGCTGCCACCCGGGGAATATCTGGCAAGAGCGGAAGCGGCAGGCATGGCGCCGCAAGATTCTCCCCAAGTGCGCGTGTATGTTGGCGGCGTCACAGAACTGACCTTCCGGCTGTCGATCGCCGGGGCGAAGGAGACCGTCACGGTGTCGGGCGCCCCGCCTATGGTCGAGACGCAACCGAGTTCCATTTCGGCTTTGGTGGATGAACGAGCAATTGCCGATCTGCCGCTGAACGGGCGGCGGTTCACCGATTTGTCGCTGCTGGCGCCCGGCGTCACGACCGATCCACGCGGGCTGACGTCGGCTTCGAACGGCGATCTGGCGTTTGGCGGGATTCGCGGGTACCAGTCGAGCTACCTGGTCGATGGAGCGGACAACAACAATGGATTCTTCGCGCAGGCCCGCGGACGCTATCGGGCGCCCTATCAGTTCTCGAATGAGGTGGTGCAGGAGTTCCGGGTGTCGTCGAACACATATGGCGCGGAGCTGGGACGCGCCGGCGGCGCGGTTGTGAATGTCGTGACGAAGTCGGGATCAAACCAGCGGCACGGGACAGGATTTTATTTTCTGCGCGATAGCACGCTAGGGGCGACACCCGAGTTCGTGGGATTCAAGCCCAGCGACCAGCAGCATCAATTCGGCGGAACGCTGGGTGGGCCAATTCGAAGAAACAAGGCGTTCATCTTTGCCGGATACGATCAGCACATCTTCCGTGTGCCCACCGTGGTTGAATTTCTGGATGGCAGCACGGTGGTGGTCCCGAAGAAAGGGCAGGAACCGCTCCATCACGGAGACTATGAGGACTCGGATAAAGATCTGGTTTTTGCGGCGGCGGCGAATCTTTCCAGCATGGGCGGAACGTTCCGTTCGAAATTGCTGGGCGATGCCGGATTCATCAAGTTGGACTATTCGCTGAGTCCGCGCCACTACCTGTCGGCGCGCGTCAACACGTCACGCTATTACGGAATGAACAATGTGTTCTTCGACCCGGTGAGTCCGATCACAAACTACGGAATGAGCGGCAATGGCGAAGAGGACGTGAAGACGGAAAGCGCTTCGCTGTCATTGCTGAGCGCGTTGACACCGAAGCTCACCAGCCACCTGCGAGTGCAGTTTTCGCGCGATCTGCAGCAGTCGTTTCCGAATTCAACCGGTGTGCGCACCAGCATCTATTCGATCATCAGCGCGTTTGGGCAGTCATCGATCTTGCCGCGTGAAACTCGCGAGCACCGCCTGCACCTGGCGGAGACTCTCAGCCGCACCAGCGGGCGGCACGACTTGAAGTTTGGCGGAGACACGATGCTGACGTGGGACTACAACTTGTTCCCTTCACTATTTGGCGGTGAGTACATCTACGACGATATCAGCGTGGACCCGTGGACATTCGAACCCGAGCACGGGGGTATGCAGATTACGCCGCTGCGCGCATGGGCTCACAACGTCCCGCGCTACTACGTGCAGAGCTTTGGAAATCCTGTTTCGCACCCGGACAGCAACGACTACTCAGTCTTCGCGCAGGATACCTTGCGCGTGACGCGGCGGCTGGCACTCAGCCTGGGTGTCCGCTACGATGTGCAGACTTTCGGGCACAAAGGGCTGGAAGGCAACCCGCTGTGGCCCGCTGCCGGAAGAATGCCTTCCGACACCAATAATTTCGCGCCGCGTGTGGGGCTGGCCTATTCCGTCGGCCATGAGCATCCGCTGGTAGTGCGCGCCGGCTTCGGAGTCTTTTACACGCGCATTCCGCAGATCTACCAGTCGACCGTGATCAACGACAACGGGATGTCGAAGACCTTCCTCGAGCTGGATAACTCCGACTACTACCAGCACAAGATTTTTCCCGCCTACCCCAATGCCATCGTGGATTGCACGCGCGCGCCGGTAGCGTGCGCGGCGCCGGGCCCGTTGGCGCCATACATGTCGAGCGATGTCTCCGCTTTCGCGCCAGATTTCAAGACCCCCAAGGTGCAGCAGGCAAGCGTCAACTTGGAGCGTGAGATCGCCGATCGTTTTGCAGCGGGAGTCTCATACCTGTATGTGCACGGTATCGACCTGATCCGCGCCCGTGACGTCAATCTCCCCACGCCTACCGAATACGAGTACCCGGTCTATGATCCGACGGGCGACAGCTTTCTGAATTCGTACTACACGGTTGATTCATTCTCCACCTGGCAAACGACGAAGAGCATGACGTGCCCGTATCCGCCGTGCTTGAACGATGTTCAGCGCCCGGTATCGCAACTGGGAGCGATCAACCAGTTTGAGAGCGCGGCATCGAGCGTGTATCACGGATTGACGGTCTCGTTGCGCCGCCGCATGACGCACGGGTTATATTTCCGTGTCGCCTACACGTGGGCGCATGCGATCGACGATGGGCAGGACGCGTTGGTGGCGGGGCGCCCGGTGACGGTGCAGAATTCCTATTCGACGAGCAGCGAGCGCGGGCCGAGCGTGACCGACCAGCGCAATCGACTTTCGGTGTCGTGGATTGCCGAGCCCCGGCCCTTTGGGCGAGGTCAGGAATTCCTGAGCACGATCTTCAACAACTGGAAAATTTCTGGAGTGATGACCTACGGCAGCGGGCGTCCGACGGATGCGCGCGTGGTTGGCGATCCGAATCAGGACGCCAACAGCAGTAATGACCGCTTGTCAGGTTATGGGCGCAACGCATTTCTCGGTCCCGATTACGCGACCACGGATCTGAGGGTTACGAGAAGAATCAACTTGCGCGAACGCTACCGGCTCGAATTGATAGCGGAATTATTCAACCTTTTCAACCGTTCCAACCAGCGATTGGATTTTAGCGATGATGGCTTTCAGAACGCGGCAGGACAATTTGTGGCCTTCGACCGGCAGGTGGGAGGGCGTTACTATCCGGCTTATTATCAGCAACCTACAAACCTCATGCGGGCAACCAGCGCCTATGCTCCACGGCAAATTCAGCTGGCGCTTCGTTTTTCCTTCTGATGGAAGTGTGAAGTCTCGTGATGATTCCACTTGACTTCGAAGGCTCGTGCTTGACATAACTAAACGGTCCACTTTGGGACGAGTAGGGAGGTGTAGTCCGTTTGGCTGAGGTCAGAATTCAAGAGGGTGAGTCCCTCGAGAATGCGCTTCGCCGATTCAAGCGAAAGGTACAGCAGGAAGACATCATCAAGGAAGTGAAACGTCATTCCTTCTACCTGAAACCGGGCGAGAAGAAGCGCGTAAAAGAAGCGCTAGCCCGTAAACGCAGTCGGAAGAAAGCACGCAAGGAACAAGATTAAGTCAAACCGGGCCGTCATATAGGTGACGGCCCGTTTCCACTCCCAGTGGCACTTTTAGTTTGGACTTCTCCTAATAGCAGTAACCATGCGAAGCACACGCGTGGCGGGCCGAATCCAGGGAAAACAAGAGGGGGATAGTGGTTATCCTCTGCGCACGTTGTGAGCCTGATATTCCCCATTCGGGCCTCCCGTGACGAGCAGGGGCTGGGAATGGGAGCGCCTCTCGATGGAATTCCAAGACAAGATTCTTAGGTGTGTGGATTGCGGTACAGACTTTGTCTTCACCGCAGGCGAGCAACTGTTTTTTCACGACAAACAGTTCAAGAACGAACCCAAGCGCTGCAAGAACTGCAAGGGCAAACGCGTCGCGGTACTCGGCGCGTCTCCTGGACAAAGCTACACAAAAACTGAAACACGGACCAGTTGCTCGCAGTGCGGAAAAGAGACGACGGTACCGTTTCGGCCGACCCAGGGACGTCCTGTTTTTTGCCGCGAATGCTTCCAGCAACGACGACAAATCGCCAGCGCCTGATTTGTGTTGCAGGAAGTTCCGAAGAGTCTATCCGACCTTACGGTTCGCCTGCCTGACGACCGGCGTACCCGAGGCTCCGTTACGACGCGGTCGTTGCTTCTCGTCTTCGTGCCGGATGAGGAGAGCTTCGACCTGCCGCACCAATTCCGCTGTGCCAAGCGGCTTCACGAGCAAAGACTCCGATTGCTGCTTGTCCCATCCTTCTCCTGATGGCGGGTATGCGGTGAGCAGCGCAGTCGCCGGGTTGTAACTCTGGCGGCGCGCGGCGCGAATCACTTCCAGGCCCGCCTCTTCGGTCTCCATGCGCAAATCGGTGATCACCATCTGGTAGACGGAGGCTCCCATCCGCGATAAGGCTTCTACCGTGCTTGAGGCCGTGTCGACCTCGAACTCGTGCAATTCCAGCACAGCCTTCAGGGTAAGCAGAACCGCCAGATCATCGTCGACGAGGAGAATGCGTCGCTTCATACAGCACCTGAGGAAGTGGAAATTCGAAGTGCCTGCGGACGTTGCACCCTTAGCCCGCCGGAGACGCCCACTCGGTTAGTATAGGAGCGTGGCCACCTTCCACATAGAAAATTTTGGCTGCCGCGCGACGCAGGCGGATGGAGCGGCGATGGAGCGCCAATTCCTTGATCGCGGCATGGAGCGCTCCAAAACGGCGCGGGACGCCGAAATTGTCGTTTTGAATACATGCACCGTGACAGAAGGAGCGGATAAGGACGCGCGCGCTTCGATTCGCAGGCTGCAACGTGAAAATCCTGGCTGTCAGATTCTGGTAACGGGCTGCTATGCGCAGAGGGCGCCGGAAGAACTCGCCGCTTTGCCGGGCGTCCGGTGGGTGGTGGGAAATTCTCACAAACACGAGGTGGCAGAGATCGCGACCTCGAACTCGCTATTCACTCCGCTCGTACAGATTGCGCCAGCGCAGGAAACGCCGACGCAAAATGCCGGGTTCGGTTCCAACATCGTCATCGGCGATATCTTCGCCCACACCGAGTTGCTGGCAGCTCCGGTGTTCGACTCGGCCAATGAGCGCACTCGCCCGAACTTGAAAGTGCAGGACGGATGCGACAATCGCTGCTCATTTTGCGTGATCCCGTACGTTCGAGGTCAGAGCCGATCATTGCCCCTGGAGCGTGTGATCGGCGAGGTCAGCGCTCTGGTGGAGGGGGGATATCGGGAGGTCGTGATCTCGGGGATCAACCTTGGAAGGTGGGGAAGGGACCTGGGTAGCTGTCAGCCGTCAGCTCGCAGCTCTCGGCAACTGGCCAAATCCGCGAAGGAGGAGCGACTATCGGCTGCCGATCCACGGCTGGTCGATCTTGTTCGTGCGATTCTCGAGCGCACTACCCTCGAGAAGCTTCGGATCAGTTCGGTCGAGCCGATGGATTGGAGCGATGACTTGGTTGAACTGGTCGCCGGTTCGTCCCGCATAGCCAAGCACGCGCACGTGCCGATGCAATCGGCAAGCGACGCAGTCCTCCGTAGAATGCATCGCAAATACCGGCCCTGGCACTACCGGGAAAAAATTCTCAAGATTCGCGCTGCCATGCCGGCCGCCGCCATCGGCGCCGATGTGATGGTCGGCTTTCCAGGCGAAACCGACGGTGAGTTCGAAGAGACGCGGCGGATGGTGGAAGAGCTGCCCTTCACCTACCTGCATGTGTTCACCTACTCGGCGCGTCCCGGGACCGCTGCGGCTGATCGCCACGATCATGTTCCGGTCCGAGTGGCGCGGGAACGGAACCGCATCCTGCGCGAACTTGCATCTCACAAGCAGGCGGCATTCAAGCAATCGCTGATGGGAACGCTAGTCGAAGCGATTACGCTTCGCTCTGGGAATGGCGAGTACACCGAAGCCTTGACGGAGAATTATTTGAAGATCCAGATCGAAGGCCGGCATGAGCCAAACCGCTGGATGCTGGTGCGCATTGAAAGTACCAAGGGCTCGCTGCCGGTGGGCCGTCGCTATCCGGCGGCAGAGCCTGGTAATGCCGATGCAAAGTAGCGCGATACCGAAGTAACTCTCGGCGAAGCTCCCGAATCCACTAAGACCATTGACCTTCAGCCATTTACAGGCTACGATGAGCAAAACTCCAGCCCATGGGAGTGCGCTGAGTCATGTCTAAATCGGCATTGAAGTCTGCTCTGGCGTGCTTGCTGGCGGCCCTTCTGCCAATGCAGCTTTTGGCGAAGGACTCGACGGCGGCAATGGTCTATGCCAGCGGAGCGGCATGGGTTAATGGAACGCAGGTTCCGAAGTCGGCAGCCATGTTTGCCGGCGATATGCTCCAGACGCGGCCGGATGCGACGGCCAACATCAATGCCTCCGGATCGAGCATCATGGTGTTGTCGGATTCTCTGGTGAAATATCAGGGCCCATCGGTGGAAGTCGAGCACGGCGCCGTCCGGATTTCGACTTCGAACGGCCTTGCCGCTCAAGCCGGGGAAGTGACCGTGAAACCTGCGGGCAGTGGTTGGGTGGAGTTTCAGGTCACCGATGTCGATGGCCAGATGCAGATTGTCGCCAACAAGGGCGATCTGACGATTCAGGACCAGCAAGGCAGCACGACGCTTTCCCAGGGACAGCAGACCACGCGCGACGACACGACATCGCCCGAGAAAAAGAAACGCAAGAAGCGGGGAGCGGGGGCGGTGCCGGCGGCAGGTGGTGGAATTCTGAGCACCAACGGTGCGATCTATGCAGGGGCGGCCGTTGTCACGGGAGTAACGATTTGGGTTCTGCTGCAGCACGACGAGCCGATGAGTCCCAGCTGCCCGACAAATCCCTGCAATTGAGTCTCTGGATGAGCGACTGATTCATGTCGCGCTACGTTTCCTACCGCGATTTCGACTGGATCCTGTTGGGCTTCGTGCTGGCCATCTGCACGCTGGGCGTGCTGCAAATCCACAGTGCCACCGAGCACACCAAATTCGCTGGTTCTCACATCAGGCAGATGTACTGGATTGCCGCCGGCATCGGGGGCATGTTCCTGATGAGTCTGGTTAACTACCAGGTCCTGCTCGAAAAAATCCACTGGATCTACATTGTCGCGCTCGCGTCGCTCATTTCGGTACTGCTCTTCGGGCAGAAATATCTCGGTGCCCGGCGCTGGATCAAGATGCCGGGGGGAGCGCACTTCCAGCCGTCAGAGTGGGTGAAGTTGATCCTGATACTGGCGGTCGCGAAGTATTTTGCCGACTTGCACCAGCGGGAATTGTCCTGGTCAGATTTTCTGAAAGCGGGGGCGATTGTCGGTTTTCCGATGCTCATGGTGCTCGCTCAACCCGACCTGGGGACGGCGCTTACCTACATGCCGATCGCTATCATCGGGCTGTTCCTTGGGGGCCTGAGAGCCCGCCAGGCGCTCATCGTGCTGTTGATCATGGGTTTGTTGCTGCCCGTGGCCTGGATGAAGGTGTTGAAGCCGTATCAGAAGGATCGGCTGACCAGTTTCATGAACCCGGAAGCGGACAGCCAGGGCTCCGGGTATCAAGTCAATCAATCCAAAATTGCTGTAGGTTCGGGAGGGATTTGGGGAAGCAGCGAGGGGTCCCAGACTCACCTGGCGTTCTTGCCGGTGCCGCAAACGGATTTCATTTTTGCGGCGTTCGCCGAAGAGCACGGTTTTGTGGGAGCTCTCGGTGTTCTGCTGTTATACTTTATAGTGTTGATGAGGTTGACACAGAACGCCCAAACGGCGCCTGACCGTGCCGGGACGTTTCTGGTGATGGGTGTGGTGGCTGTGCTTAGTTTCCACATTCTGGTCAACGTCGGCATGGTGGTCGGTTTTATGCCGGTCACCGGAATACCTTTGCCGCTCATGAGTTACGGTGGGTCTTCCGTTCTTTTCATGTTCCTGGCGCTGGGGATGGTTATGAATGTCAGAATGCGCCGATTCGTGAACTGAACGATGGCAAAGCTGGGGCGCCAATGAAAGCGCCCGCTAAACAAAGATTACGAGCGCCCTCGCGAAAAAAGAGGGCAAATCACCGGCGAGAAAATCGGCCGGACAGGATTGAAGCCCGCCAGGCGGGTAACGGCCCCTTCAGGGATTCTGAGAGAGCGGTCACAAACCTGGCGCAGTTCCACGATGACGCAATCAATGCAGAGAACTTCGAACTGCCCACGACAGCGTGGGTTCCTGGCGTGTTGCCGGGATATCGGTGGCTTCTGCATAGAGGCGTGCTAGCGCATCAGTCCTTCCATTGCCGTCCGCTCTCGCTCCGGTGATAAC
>Ga0335070_10002682_pt1 | contig 20657 bp, 21 predicted proteins | sample Lox_Sample_13_FD_206722 | JGI IMG/M metagenome (GOLD analysis project Ga0335070, IMG submission 206722) | Soil microbial communities from Loxahatchee National Wildlife Refuge, Florida, United States - Lox_Sample_1.3 | ecosystem: Environmental > Terrestrial > Soil > Wetlands | place: USA...
TTACTTGAAAACAGACGGCTTCCTTTGGTTGGATCCTCGGGGAGAGACTGGGCAACGCTTACATGAACCGTCACGAAGAGATAGACAATCATTCCGAAGGTCAAGAAGCTTTTTCTACGCATAAGAACTTCCGCTCCTTTTACTTTCCAGAGAGTATTTCCAAAGGGTCTAAGAATGGTCAGCTTCAAGGGTTCAAACGGATTTAGAATTTTTCTACGCTTCTATTCAATCCCAATGCCAGGGAGATAGGTCCTGATTCGTTCTTGAACTTCGGCCATCGATTTTTCCCTGCCTTCTCTTACTTCCCAGATAGAGACAATGGGAAAGACTTTCGTGAAGATCATGTAAAGGAGAATGAAAAAAGAAATGCAGCCTGTAAAAATGGACCATTCGATCCAGGTAGGGGAGTAAATGACCGCTTCACTGGGGACCCTTGGGTTGGTTAAGGTAGGCACCACGATGACAAACCTTTCCAACCACATCCCGATGACGACAGAAATCGAAGCGATTAAAGTGCCCTTCGGAGTTCGCGTTTTCTTGAAGCTGAGAAGAGGCAATGGGATGACAAAACAGAAGAGGAACATCCCCCAGAAGTAAGGGGCGAAATTTCCAGTAAATTTCGACCAGAAAATAGTCATGTGAAGGGGCTCCCCTCCATAGAACGTCGTGAGATACTCGGTGAAGGTAAAGTAAAACCATAAGAGGGTCATCACCAGAAGAAGGATCCCGAGATTGTTGAAATGGACGGGCCTCAAATAGTCTTCCAGATGATAGACCTTGCGGATCACATTCATTGCTACAATGAGGGCTGCGATCCCGGAGAAGATGGCCCCCGCGACGAAATAGGGGCCGAAGATAGCGCTGTGCCACATGGGCTGAATGGTCATGGCAAAGACAAAGGAGACGACGGTGTGAACAGAGACGGCCACCGGGATGACAAGAATGGCCATAAAGGCGATTCCTCTTTCCAGCAAGTGATGTTGTTTTTCTGTTCCTGTCCAGCCCAGAGCGAAGATCCGGTAAAACCAATTCCATTTCCCGCCATAATCTCTGAGCAGAGCGATGTCTGGGATTAAGGGAAGGTAAAGATAGACAGTACTCGCTGTGAGATAAACGGTGACGCTGGAAACATCCCAGAGAAGAGGGGATTGAAATTGAGAAAACTTGATGATATTCAGCATCCGGTCGGGTCTCCCCAAATCCATCAGAATATTTCCTACGCCGAATATAAGGACGAGGACGGTAATGACCTCTGCGGAACGGGTGATCGACCTTCGCCATTCTGCTTTAGCAAGGCGAAGGATTGCTGAAATCAGTGTCCCCGCATGGCTAATGCCGATAAAAAAGACGAAATTGGTGATGTAAACGCCCCAGAAGATCGGCCTCGCTAAGCCTGTGACCCCCAGTCCGTTACGGTATTGGTAAAGGTAGGCCCATACTCCCCAAAGGATGAACACCCCGAGGATGGAGAGGGTGATATAAAAGGGCTTTCCCGTTTTCCTAATGGGATCGAATAGAATCGCGTCTTCCTTCACGTTTAAATGATTTTCTTCCATCACATTCCTTCTGAAAGATAGTAAACCTTCGGTTCTGTCCCTAAATCCTCCATCAAACGGAAGGCCCGTCGCTCCCTGGAGAGGCTTGAAACGGCGCTGAAAGGATCATTCAGGTCTCCGAAATACATTGCCCCGCTTGGACAGGCTTGGACGCAGGCTGGAATGTAGTCCTCCGGCAGAAGATCTCTTCCCTCTGCTTTTACTCTCTCTCTTGCTTTGAGGAGACGATGACTGCAGAAACTACATTTTTCAACAACGCCTTTGGTTCGGATCGACACCTCTCGATTGAGAGATCCTTTCATCTCTTTTGGCCATTGGGGGGGGGACCAATTGAAATACTTAACGGTATAAGGACATGCGGTTGTGCAATATCGGCAGCCAATGCATCGATGATTAATCTGCACCACCAACCCTTCTTCGTTTTTGTAGGTGGCGTTGACAGGGCACACCTTAGTACAAGGAGGGTGATCGCAATGCATACAAGGCCTGGGAAGCAGCCTGGCCTTGATGTGAGGATATTCTCCCTCGATATAAGGGATCAACTCTATCCAACTGATGGTACGACCCTTCGCCGATTCCTCAGGCCCAATGATTCCCACATTGTTTTCTGCCTGGCATGCAACGACACAGGCCTGACATCCAGAGCATTTATCTAAATCGATCACCATCCCCCATCTGTGCATGGATGCCTCTTCTTACTCCATTACGGTGATTTTCTTTGCACCAAGAATCTTATCCATCCTTGCCGCCTCCCCATCCCCCTATCTCCATCATTCTTCTCATGCTTTATAAATCTTGACTCGGACGGATCGCTCCGAGGGGTTGCCGGTCAATGGATCCAAATCATCCCCGAGAAGGCGATAAGGGTTTGCCCCCAACCCCTTGGTCCAGCGACCTCCAGAAACGTGGCCCATCCCCAAAGGGATGTTCACAACACTGGGCACCGCGCCTTGATATAATCTGGCTTTGACCCTAATTTTCCCGAACTCCGATTCTACCCAGACCCAATCCCTGTCTGAGATTCCGATTTCTCTTGCGGTGTGGGGGTTCATCTCCACCCATGTTCCCCATCTTTCGAAGAGATGGGGGCCCACGCTTTCTGAAAGCCAAGGTTGATTCGCATTTCTACTTCCGGTTAAGGTCATCGTTTCAAAAATGTGAAGCTGAAAAGGATAGGTCTTTTCATCGCTTCCCTTCTTCGGCTCTTCCCAATGAGGAAGAAGTTTCGAATCCTCGTCCATTTTTGAGGGGAGAGAAAATGGCATGCGCTTCAATCCCTGAGCATAGAATTGGAATTTCTTGGACGGGGTTTGAAAGACACGATCCCACTCTCCAAAATCATACAGGGGATCCCACCATCCCCCCCTCTCCTGAGCTAATTTCCAGAACTCATCGAAAGTTTTGAAGGAGGGGGCCGACCATCCCCCTCTTTGAAGGAGGCGGATCCAGGCCTCATCAAATTGGAGACCGAAGACGTCTCCTCGTTTCGCTTCAAAGATCCCCTTCAGGCCGTAGACCATCACTTCCTTAAAATCATTCCAGGGGAGAGCATTTTTGAATTCTCCTCCTAAAGATTTTGCAATGGTGAGGAGAACATCTCCCGTGGCCTTGGTCTGATAAAGAGGTCCAATCACGGGCTGACGGATTCCAAGAACGGGAAAGCCATTATTTGAGAAAAGAGGATCGTCCTGCCAACGCTCCAAAGGGGTATGATCTGGGAGAATCAGGTCTGCAAATTGAGTACTGTCGTCCCGATACGGAGAAAAGCTGACGATGAGAGGAATTTCTGCAAAAGCTTTTGCAAACAGATCGGGTTTGGGGTTGGAAAAAACAGGGTTGCTATAATAAAGAAAAAGAACCTTGGGTTTGTAGGGTTTTCCCGAAAGGACATTCTTGGCGAAGAGATACGGCTGATGCACTGCCTTCTGAAGCCCTTTTCCTCCGTCCATCCTCTCTTGATCAGCCCCTTTTTGTGAAAGAGGGTCCGTTTTAAAAGGAGGAAAGGGTTGATAAGGAACGTTCCGAGGAATCAAAACTCCTCCCATCACATCAATACTGCCCGCCAGTCCATTCAATACAGAGACGGCCATTTGGTGGAAGGGGCGATCTCGATAACCGATCGCAAGGGAGGGTTGATTGGTTGAAAATTCCCGAGCCAAACGGATAATCGTATCAATGGGAACCCCCGTCTTTTGGGAGACCACATTCGGTTCATACTCAGAGAGCACGAGTTCCTTAAAGCCGAGGTGTTCTTTTCCCTTTTCGTCGGCCCAACTTTCAAACCCGAAGGTATGGCCGGAAACGAAGTCCTTCTTATACAGACCTTCTTTAATGATCATGTGCGCAATGCCGAGAGCAAGGATTCCCTCTGTGCCAGGTTGGATGGGAATCCACTCATCCGCTTTGATCGCAGTGACAGAAAGGCGCGGATCAATTTGGACCAATTTTCCTCGCTGTCCAGGTTTTCCTCTCCTGAAGTGGCCATAAGCCCTCAGGGCTTGAACAGGGGACCAGTAGGATTCGAGAAATTCCGAGCCAAAAGAGAGGAGATACTGCACATTTTCTAAGTCATAAGCTGGCGTCGAGTAGATTCCTTGGGTGAGGAGGAGCCCTTCATTCGGCGTTCCTTCCCACTGGAACTGATGGTCAATATAGTTGGGTGAACCAAAAGCCTCCAGAAAACGCTCCCAAAGGGGTCTCATCAACCCCCTGTATCTGCCGCCCAAAACAGCGAGCCGGTGAGGCTCTCCATCTCGTCGAAGGTCCTTGAGAGAGTCGGTGACCGCTTGGAGGGCTTCATCCCAGGAGATGGGCTGCCAGCGACCTTCCCCTCTTTTCCCAATCCTCTTCAGTGGAGATCGGATACGGTCCGGGTCGTAAAGCCCTTGAAGGCCTGCGATTCCTTTGGGACAAAGGGTTCCCCGATTCACCGGGTGAAGAGGGTTTCCGGCGATGTTCACCGCCCATCCGTCAATGATTCTGGCCAGTACGCCGCAGCCGCCCATGCATTGGCCGCAAATGGTAGGAATCCACCTTTCAACACCGGGAGGGTTGAGGTTTTCGGTAACTGGAAATTGGGACCACTTCCAGAAACCACCGCCGAGGGCTATGGCAGCTCCCGCCCCTGCCCCCATCTTCAAAAAATCTCTTCGGTTGATTTTCATCATGCTCCCAATTGAGGTAATGGGGTAATGAAATATTGGAGTAATGGAGTCCTAGAGTAATGGGTTAATAATGAATCGACCTTATGACGAATTCTCCAGTACTCCAACGCTCCATTACTCCATCACTCTTTTTTTTCTTAGACGTGGCAGGCCAGACAATCATTCGTCACTTTGCTTTTCGTATGACAGTTCATACACCAATTCATCGTCATGTTCACCCATGGCCTGGAGGGTGGTTGCTTGCTTTCAGCGATATTTCCATGGCAGGTTTGACATTGCAGTTTTCCCAAAACCACATGCCGACGATGGGAAAAGAAGACGTGATCGGGTTCTCCGTAAATCCGTTTCCAAGGAATCTCTTCTCCTTTTTTGGCAAATTGCCTGATCTTTTCTTCTTGCGAGGATTGGGTCACGGGCTCTTTATGGCATTCAAGGCAGGTGGCGATGTCAGGAATTCCAGAAAAGTTTTGGGTTTTGAAGAAACGGTGACATGCGTCACACCCCAACCCTTGATCCCCATGCTTCTTATGGTTAAATGAGATAGGTTGCTCAGCCTTGAACCCAAGGCCGAGGCCGATGATAAGAGAAAGGAGGACACCCCCAGCGGCTAACCCAATGAGGAAGGATCTCAATTCTTAGAACCTTTTGTTTTCTGGTTTATTGTTTTGTGATTTACCCCACCTAAATTTACATATAGCAGCAGTTCTTCTGAAATGCAAAGTTTTTTTTCAAGAAAAAACTTTGCTCGGTAGAAGGACGACTTCTTTCCTGTGAGACGTGCTAGTAAGGTCTGGGTGGAATGACTTCTCTTTTGTATTCGGTGTGGGTAAATTTTCCCGTCTCAATGGGAATAGCCACCTTCATCAAGAGGGTGAAGATGAGAAGCCCTGTTGCCCAGATGCCGAAGGACACGATGAGCTCCAAGAGATTAGGCATATATTCGAAGATCTCGCCCAGGGGATCTGGGACAAATCCGGGGATGACGAAGCCAGGCCCTTTTTCAATCCACACCCCAATGATCACAAGCAAACAGCCCAAATTGAGGGTGGCTAAACGTTTCCGGGTATGAGGGATCAGAAAGATAATAAATGCGATGACATTCATCGTCATCGCTGTCCATATCCAGGGCACAAGCTGTTTGTGGCCATGGAGACCTTCGAACAGATACTTAAAGGATGCAATATGGACCGTTTGAGAATAATACTCTTTAAAGATCTCAGCAAAGAGAAGGAAAAGGTTGAGAAACATGGCATAGGCGATCAATTCGGAGATCTTGAAAAGGGCCTCATCCTCAATTTCTATTCTGGATGTGGAGACCTTTCGGATAATCTGGAAGATAATGATGATGATCGCGGGTCCTGAACAGAAGGCGCTGGCGAGAAACCTCGGGGCAAGGATCGATGCATTCCAGAAGGGGCGGGCAGGGAGGCCGTTGTACAGAAAGGCTGTAACGGTGTGAATCGCGACTGCCATGGGGATGGAGAGTAAGATGAAGGGAAGGATGAATTTCCAATTGGGTTCTTTCCGGTAGTAGAATTTGACTAAAAGATAGATCGGGATCAGGAGATTCAGGAATAAGTAACCGTTGAGGGCAAGGACATCCCAGGCCAGAAGCGACTGGGGGAAGTTCATCAATCCAATAAAAGGAATCATGTGCCAGAACCGGTCGAGCCTGCCAAGGTCCACCATCACGAAGAGGATGGCCATCACGATGGAGGATGCGGCGAAGAGTTCCCCGAGGACGACGATCTCTTTGATCGGTTTGAAATGGTAAACATAGGACGGGATGACCAGCAGTACCGCAGCCGCTGCAGCTCCGACCAGGTAAGTAAAATTGGCAATGTAGAGGCCCCAGGAAACCTGGTCGGTCATGTGGGTCGCGATCAACCCAACCTCATGCTGTTTCAGGTAGAAGAAAAAGCCGGCGGCGATAATGACCATCAGAGAGAAGCACCAGGCATAGTACAGCCGGCTCCCTTTTGCCACGAGGACCAAGGTTCTCCTGTAAAAATGCCATGTCTCATGCAACGTTTCTTGCAGCTTTTCCATGTGCTTTTCTATGCTTCAAAGAAGTAATAAAACTTCGGCTCGGTGCCTAAATCTTCCTTGAGCCTGAACACCCGCTTCCGGTCGATGATATAGCGCATTTCGCTGTTTGGGTCGAGAAGATTGCCAAATTTCCTCGTCCCCGTGGGACAGGCTTCCACACAGGCAGGATATCTTCCCGTTCTCACCCGTTGGATACAAAAGGTACATTTTTCGACGGCGCACTTCATTCTGGGCCGGTTTCCAAGGTAGTGGACAGAGGGATTGATCTCTTCTTTTGGAATGTTTGGCTCCGCCCAGTTGAAGACTCTGCCCTTGTAAGGACAGGCTGCGATGCAATACCTGCAGCCGATGCACCAATTATAGTCAACCACGACGATTCCATCCGGTTCTTGCCAGGTGGCGTGAACGGGGCATACCTTCACACAGGGAGGCTCCTGGCATTGCTGACACTGGACGGGGAGATAGACGAACCCTTTTTCCGGAACCAGGTCAGGATTGTAGTAATGTTCGGAGTCTTCGAGATTGATCAGATTTCCTCTTTTGAGTCTCAGCACTCGGATCCACTGAAGTTGAGGGTCATGGCGCGAGGGGTTGTTCTCCTTTACACACGCATAGACGCATCTTCGGCACCCAATGCATCGGGAGAGCTCCAGGCCGTATGCCCAAAAGGTGTCGGGAACGGCTTCCTGGGTGCTGATTTGGAATTTTCTTCCGTATTTCTGCTGGTATCTCTCTTCCAACTTTGCGATGACACGTTTCTTCTCTTCAGAAGTCATTTCTCGAAAATGCTTTTGCAGGAAATCCTCGGCTTCATCTTTGGAGCAAGAGGCGAGCATGGGGAGGGAAGCACCTGCCACAGCGGTCAGGGAGAGATCGCGGAGAAACTCTCTTCGTGTAAAGTGTCTATTTTTCCGATTTTCCATCGTGATCTTCTCTCGGATGATGAGGTGGGCGCTCGGGCTTTATGGGCTTAAATTTTGGGTCGTGAGGGTTGTGGCAGCTGGCGCAAAGATAATAAGTTCTCTTTCCCGGACCAGCGAAATATCCCACCCGTTTCCCATGGATGCCTGCTCTCCAGTCCTTGTATTGGGGCCCGTGGCATTCTCCGCAGAGTCGATAACTTTCTGTGAAGTTGATTAAGTCCCCGTTATAGAGCCGTAGCTTATCCCGATTGCTCGCGTTATGGCAGTCGAGGCACCACCGCATCGATTCGGCGTGATGGAGTTTAATATCGGTGTGCTCTTCCTTCAGCTCCCGCTTCTTCCGATTGACCTCCATCGAGGCATGGCAGTTGCTACAGGGGTACATTCCCTCGGTCATCGGAGGAGGAGTATATTCTTCAACGACGGCTAAGGCAGAGGAAACGAAAAAAAACAGCAGAAACAGCGAGGTAACTGCTGCGTAAAAAACTCTCATGATCGTTCGATGGCCTTCCCGCTGAAACAATGAGATCTAAGGCATCCGCATTCTAATTTACCCGGCCCAAAACCCAAAATAACATCTCCCGTTTTAAATTGCAACATCTTCAGTCGAAAAATGAATGCAGTCTGTGGCGAGGCCTGCTACCCTTGAATTAGGTCAAGAGGTATGATAATTTTCGTTTATGCACATCGATATTCAATTTTTGCCATCCCCCCCCAACCCGAATCTTCTTTCTGATCGAATCGTTGTCGTCATCGACATCCTCAGGGCAACGACGGTCATGGTCCAAGCGATGTCCGAAGGAGCCTCAGAGATCATCCCTCTGGCCACCGTAGAGGAGGCCTTTCGAATGGGGAAAGCCTTTCCACGGGCCTTTATCCTGTTAGGAGGAGAGAGAGAGAGCAAGGAGATTCCGGGGTTTGATTTGGGGAACTCTCCGAGGGAGTATTTTGCTGAGAGAGTCAAGGGGAAAAAATTAGTCCTGACAACCACCAACGGGACGAGGGCTTTTCACGCGGTTTCTTCGGGAAAGGAGATTTTGGCAGGAAGCTTCCTTAATATCGGGGCCACCGCCCAGAGGTGTATCGAATCGGAGAGAGACCTCTTCATTTTCCCTTCAGGGGATAAGGGAAATTTTTCTCTGGAGGATACCCTCTGCGGGGGAATGTTGATCGACTTGATCGTTAAAAAAGAGAAGAAAGAGATTTTCTTGACCGATGCTTCCTATTGTGCACAAATCCTTTATCAGAGGTTCAAAGACAATTTGGTAGAGGGTTTTTACCTTTCCCGTCACGGAAAAGAGCTGATTGACCGCGGCTTTGAAGAGGACCTTGCCTATTGCGCTCAAATTGATCTGACCCCTCTTGTGCCGATATTCCGGCAAGGGGTGATCCGGGCGAAGTGATTGCAGAATGCGGATTGCAGAATAAAGGACAGAATCTTGCGGGGTGAATCGCGCGAAGGAGTAGAATGTAGAGGATCTCAACGCTCTGCGCGATGTCTATGCGAATTTGGGGGAACGAACAATGCGGCACCCGGAGAGAGAGCTAACGACCAGAGAGACGATCACTGCTATGTTGGAACGTTCACTCGTCGGAAGGATTGCCACGGTCAATCAGAAGGGTTTTCCTGTCATCAAGCCTGTCAATTTCGTCTATCTGGATGGGAGGATCTATTTTCATTCTTCGGCCAAAGGAGAAAAAATAGAAGATATACAAAGAGGAAGCCCCGTCTGTTTTGAGGTAGACGAACCTATTGCCTATGCGGTCGCGAGCGCCTCCGCCTGTCAAGCCAGCTATTATTATCGAAGTATCCTTATCAAAGGAAAAGCTGCTCTTGTGGAGGGCCGTGATAAAAAGGTGAAGATTCTCGAGAGAATGATGGAGAAGTACCAGCCGGAAAGAAATAATGGAGAAATGCCCGAAGAGATCCTTGAAAAAACAGTGGTGGTTGAGGTTTTGATTAAGGAGATCACCGGCAAGGAGAATTTGGGATAGATGAAATCTTCCGTTTCCATCGTGAAGTGCCGTGATTATGACGAAAACAAAGTCTTGAGTGCGCTTCGGCAAAGTATCGACCTGATTGGAGGGATTCAGACTTTTGTAAAGAAAGGCAATCGTGCCCTTCTCAAACCTAACCTTCTCTTCGGAAAGAGTCCTGAAAAGGCTGTTACGACCCATCCCGCCATTCTAAAAGGGATGATCCAGATCGTTCGGGAAGCTGGAGGGATCCCTTCCATCGGAGATAGTCCTTCGGTCGGAAGTTTGGCATGGACGGCCGAGAAAGCTGGCATCAAGGCAGTCGCCGATGAGATGAAGTGCCCTCTGGTAGAATTTAACCGGCCTGTTCTCCCCCCGAAAGGTGGAAGTACAACGTTTAAACAATTGGAGATTGATCAGGCCGTTTTGGAAGCGGATGTGATCGTCAACCTTCCAAAATTGAAAACCCACAGCCTGACGCTTCTCACTCTGGGGATTAAAAATCTTTTCGGATGTATTCCGGGGCCTCGGAAGCCGCTCTGGCACCTGAGGGCAGGAGATGATCGAAAAATCTTTGCCCAAATACTTTTTGATATTTACCGGGTTATCCGACCCTCCCTTACCCTCCTGGACGGGATTGTGGGAATGGAGGGGAGCGGACCGAATAGCGGCCGCCCAATTCCAATAGGATTAATTCTGGCCAGTGGCGATTCGCTGAGTTTGGATCAGATCGTCTGTGACCTCTTGGGGATTTCGAGAGACTCTTTAACGACGAACCGAGTGGCGTTTGAACACGGAATAGGGAAAGACACCATTGAGGTTTTGGGCGAAAGAGTTGAAGATGTCACAATTTCCGGTTTCCAATTTCCCACCCTTTCTCAGATTGATTGGGGTCTTCCAGGATTCTTGAGCAAGGCATTGAAGAATGCGCTGACCGCCAGACCGGTGATTGATGAGGACGTATGCAAGAGCTGCGATCGATGTGCAGAGATCTGCCCGCCTAAGGCCCTGGCCAGAAGTGAAGAGGAATTGGTCTTCGATTACGGAAAATGTATCCGCTGTTTATGTTGCCTTGAGGTTTGCCCGGAAGGAGCGATCTCGGTCAAACGGGGATGGGCATTGAATTTATATAATCAAATCCGAAGCCCGAAATCCGAAATTCGAAGCAAATTCAAATGACCCCAAAAAACCAAATTCGAAACAAAAGACGGAATATGTTTCGGGCATCCTGAAATTCGGGTGTAGGATTTGTTTCGGATTGGTCCGAGACGGACGCTTCGCCCGAGATTCGAATTTCGGATTTATTCTGTAAGAGTGATGCGCAACATAAAGCTTTTGATTGAATACGATGGAACGAATTATCAGGGATGGCAGGTCCAGCCCAAAGGCCCGACTGTTCAAGGAATCCTCGAAGAAAAGATAGGGCTTCTCACAGGGCAACCCGTCCGATTGTTCGGTTCCGGAAGAACGGATTCAGGGGTCCATGCGTTAGGCCAGGTCGCTCACTTCAAGACCCAGAGTCCGATGGATATCTCTACGATCCGGAGGGCGCTGAACAGCCTCCTTCCCCCGGATATCGTGATTCAAAAGGTGGAAGAGGTTGACCAGGGTTTTCATGCCCGGAAGCATTCAAAAAGCAAGATCTATGAGTATCGGATTCTCAACCGAAATCTTCGCTCTGCTTTTCATCGTGGGTATGTATGGCATATTCCCCAAAAATTGGACTTGGCGGAGATGAAGAAAGCGACGCAGGGTTTGATCGGGGAGCACGATTTCTCGGCATTCCGGACGGTGGGATCCCCCACTCGGACAACGGTTCGAAGGGTGTTCCGGGCGGAGTGGAAGAGGGGGCGAGACGGCCTCATCCGGTTTGAGATTGAAGCCAATGGTTTTCTGAAACAGATGGTGAGATCCATCATCGGGACTTTGGTCGAAATCGGGAAAGGCAAGATCAAGGCTGTGGATTTGAGGAGAATCTTAAATTCCAAAGACAGAAAAGAAGCGGGCCCGACCGCTCCTGCCCAGGGACTTTTTCTGAAAGAAGTGAAATATTAGATCGCTTCAAACCCTCCGCTGGCTTTCTGCCGTTGTTCCTGACTTTTCTCTTGACACCTCTCGCAAATTTCCCTAAATTTTACCCGAGAGCTATTAAACATGAAAAATAGTGCGAGCCGGAGAATATGAGAAAGAAAAACCTTCCAGACGAAACAAGAGTGCCTGTTCGATTAACCCTTCGCGAACGCGATCTCATTCGCAGCAGCACGTTTCTTGATCCTGCTTTTGGCAAGGGTGGGGTTGTCGAGGGTAAATGCGTCACCGTCGATTTGTCGCTTGATGAGATTGGGGAAATTCAGGGCTACGTTGCTGCCGAGGCAAATCATACCCGCAACAGCAAACTCGAGAGGGAACTTAATCAACTTTTTGACAAGTTGCAGGCCCTTCTGGATGAGCACGGATGGAACGGCTGACCGCATGACTTAGAGAATGGGGGATCCTATGGAGAACAGAAGTATCAGCCCGTCGTTTATGCTTGGAGTTTTCATCTGTATTGGTTTGGTATTACTCGGATATTTGATATCTGGCAGTGTCGTTAAAATCAAAGCCTTGGAAAGAACGGTTGAGGTGAAAGGGCTGTCTGAACGGGAAGTCCCGGCCAATATTGCGATTTGGCCGATCAAATTCAAAGAGGCGGGGAATGACCTGAATAGCCTGTTTTCCTCCTTACAGCGGAAAAACACGATCATCGCTGAATTTCTTAAGAATCAGGGATTTAACGAAAAAGACATCTCTATCTCTGCTCCCGCGATCGTTGACAGACAAGCTCAAGAAAATACCGAATCGGACAAGACCAAATATAGATATTCGGGTACTTCGACGGTAAGTGTTTATACCGACAATGTTGACTCTGTAAGAAACGGGATGCAGAAGCTGATTGAACTTGGGAAGTTAGGAATTGCCATATCCGGGGAAACCTATGAGTCGAAAACGCTTTTTCTTTTTACAAAGTTGAATGAGATCAAGCCTGGGATGATTGAGGAAGCAACAAAAAATGCGAGGGAAGTAGCGGAGAAGTTTGCCCAGGATTCAAAAAGCAAGTTGGGGAGAATCAAAAGTGCATCACAAGGTCAGTTTTCGATCGAGGATCGTGATAATAATACGCCATACATAAAGAAGGTTCGAGTTGTTTCAACTGTCCAGTATTATTTAACAGATTGATATTGCCTACGCACAACCTGGCCTTTTGTGCGAACAGCGAAGAACTGCCGCCAACAAAAGGAGTCGGAATGCCGGAACTCAACCCTAAACATGTGCAAACAGTCATAGACATTATAAACCGGGGTCCGTATTTCAGGCACCTCTCCATGCCGGTGAAGGACCTAGGCAAAGGGTATTCGCTGGTGGAACTCGACATCGGCAATGAGCACCTAAATCCATTTGGCGGACTTCACGGCGGAGTCTATGCTTCGGCGATCGATACGGCTGCCTATTGGGCAGTCTACTGTGAGCTGGACGAAGATGTTGGACTCATCTCGCTCGATCTGAAGGTTGATTATCTTGCTCCGACGAATGCGGGTAAGCTGATCATCAAAGGACGGAGCATCAAGATCGGAAAAACAATTTGCTTGGCAGAAGCCACCGCTTTTGATCAAAATGACAAATGGCTTGCCCATGGAATTTCAAAAATGATGGTGACTCAAGGTCTTCAGACAATAAAAGATGCTCTTGATTTTATAGGCGCCGGACGTCTTCCTCCGAAATTTATTTGATTGGCCAATCGTTGCAAGGTCTCCATGAATAGTATTATTTTCCTACACATCCTCTCATGGGTTATCTCGGGCATGCTCTTAACCATTTTCTCCTGCGCATCGAATCCGCCGAAGGAGCAGTTGGTGGAAGGAAAACTGAGACCATGTCCAAGTAGTCCGAATTGTGTGTCCAGTGAAAACGATCGTCCATCATCACGGGTTGAACCGTTGACCTTCGAAGGCTCACCGGAAAAGGCGTGGGGTGATCTCAAAGAGACGATAGGAGAAATGGGAGGGAAGATTCAAGAAGAGCACGACGGTTATCTCTGGGCCACATTCACCAGCAGGGTGTTCCGCTTTGTTGATGATGTGGAATTCAGGATGGTTCCATCAGATGGTATTATTCATGTAAGATCGGGGTCGAGGGTAGGGTATTCAGACCTGGGTGTAAACAGGAAGAGGGTGGAGAAACTGCGGGCTGTATTTAGTCAGAAGGAGGATAAGGGGCCTGACCGCTGACTTAAGCGCTCAGTTTGCAACGGCGAAGAGATGGAGTCGAAGAAAGACACAAAAGCCAAACTCTATTCAAGGTATCCTCTGTCCAGTGTGGTCATCTACAACGGCAGCACGGTTCTGCATTTTGTATTGGGCGGAATTGGAATCGCTCTTGGCTATAGCTTCTCGTCATGGGCCGGCTACACTTTAGGGGCTCTTTATCTCGTATTCTCCCTCGTTGAGATGTACGTCATCATGCCCCTGACCGTTTGCCCGAACTGCGTTTACTACCGGGCCAAGGACTGGCTTTGTATCTCGGGATTAAATGTCCTTTCGAAGAAGATTGCGAAGGAAGGAGACCTGAAAGATTTTCCGAGAAGGGCTCAAGGTCTATTCTGTCCGAATAATTTGTATCTGGCCTCGCTCCTCATTCCCATCGTGGCCATGATTCCTGCTCTGATTGTGAATTTCTCCGTTATCCTGTTCATTGTTTTTCTTGCCGTGGTAGGTCTGCTTCTATTCCGGTTCTTTATCATTTTTCCGAGAATCGCGTGTCTTCACTGCAGGGCGAAGTATGAGTGCCCGCAGGCTGGAGCCATGGGCGTTCGTAATCGGTAGCGATTGCCCTAAATTTTAATCAGGTCATACTTCCTCGTTCCCATTCCGATTTCTTCGGCATAAGCCAATTGAATGTTCCAGTCCACTTCCGGGTAAACAGCCCTGAACTTGTCCTCTCCGGGATTCCAGTTCTTCTGTAGCTTGGAAGCTCGGTTTCCGGCTTCTCCATTGACCAAATCAACAGAGGCCTGATCAATCGCAACTGGATCCTCGGAAGAGAGGATCCCAATATCATTGACGATGGGTGCGTCGGAATATCCATAACAATCGCAGGCAGGAGAGATCTGAGTAAGGAAGTTGAGATAGAGAACCTTTCCCTTTTTCTTTTGAACGGCTCCATAGGCGTATTCCACCATTTTCTTCTGAAAAATGGGGATGCTCTCATTCCATTGGATTTCAATCGCCCCCGAAGGACAACTGAGAATGCACTCTCCGCAACCAACGCACCTCTTGGGATCGATAAAAGCATTTCCGCGCTTGCTTTCGACTCCCGATTTCATCGTGAGCATTGAAATCGCTTCCTGTGCGCACCAGCTGAGACAGGTTTCGCAACCTTTGCACGCTTTTTTCTTTACCTGAGGAGAAATGGTGGAATGTTGACTCAATTTTCCTTCACGGCTGGCGCACCCCATTCCCAGGTTCTTGAGGGCACCTCCAAATCCGGAAAGTTCGTGGCCCTTGAAATGGGTGACGGCGATGAGGGCGTCTGACATGGAGATCTCATGGGCGATGGAAACTGTCTTGAAAATAGGCTGGTCAATCCGGACCTTCACCGCGCTGTTGCCCCGTAAGCCGTCGGCGATCAGGATAGGAGCATCGACAACAGACTCTGCAAACCCGTTTTCTACGGCAGTGTTCAAATGGGAGACCGCCTCGCTTCGTGCTCCTGTGTAGAGGGTGTTGGTATCGGTGAGGAAAGGCTTCCCTTTGTATTGTTTGACTCGATCCACCACCCTTCTCAAAAAGATCGGCCGAACGTAGGCTGTATTTCCTTTCTCCCCAAAATGAAGTTTGATCGCCACCAGGTCCTTCTCCCTGATCTTTCCCTTCAGATCAGCACGGTCCAAAAGGATATCCAGTTTATCAAGAAGTGTTTTTCCCGATTGGAGCTTCAGGTCCGAGAAGAAGACAGGAATGATCATCGTAGAATCTCCTTTACGCCGTTAGATTATCGCGATTTGGTACTTTCTTTTATTGGACCGGCGCCACCGCGAAAATGACAGCACTCCAGAAGGAATGTGAAGTGATTTGAACCAGCAGGTCTCTTTTCCAAAAATATAAAAAGCCCCAAAAGGCGCCGGCGACAAGGGCAGCGAGGACGAGCATAAGGTTCCAAGAAAAGACATGGACTCCTGCGTAGAGGGCCGTGGATATCAGATAACCTGTGAAGTTTCCCCATCTTTCCATCAGACGATCCTGGAGAAATCCACGCCAGAAGATTTCTTCTCCCGGGCCGGTGATGAAAAACAGGAGCAGGAAGATGAAAACCTTGTTTGCCCCCGCTCCCAGAGAATAAATTCCTCCGACCTGGGTTTTTGCTCCGGGAAGGATGATCGGGGCAAGTTTGTTTCCGAGGAGAAAAATTGAATAAAGGATCAATGCCGAAAAAAGACCGAGAAGGAAGGAGCGGAAGTGCAGAGATATATTTGGCCTCTGCCACAATAAGGAATAGAGAGAGACAACCACTACCGAAAGGCCGATTTTTATCCAGAAATTTCCGCCCGACCAGCCAAAGGTGATCGCCCAGCAGACAGACGCTAAGGCAACGGCTCCCCAGATCACAAGGGCACCATTCTGTTCAGGATAAGAGCAAGGATGAGGAGGAGGCCAAAAACCGTATTCAGCTGGGCGGTGATGGCGTCCGCAGCCTCGGGTATTCTTTCCATGAAACTTTTCAGAAGGTGAATCGCCTTCGGGAGGGAAAGAAGGACCAACAGGCCCCAGAGGCCCAAGATCCCAGCCGCTATGATCCCAACAACACAGAGATAGGCAGATAGGATCAGGCCGGCATAGAGGAAGAAGCTCTTCCGGCTGCCCAGAAGGATTCCGATCGTTTTGATGCCCTGACGGGAGTCATAAGCAATGTCCCGGATGTTATTCGCCAGAAGAACCAGCCCGACGAGAATCCCAAAAGGGATGGAAATGCAAACGGCCTTCAAAGAGAAAACTTGCCGTTGAACCGCATAGGCCCCTGCAAACATCAAAGGTCCCCACATGAGGAAGACAAAAAATTCCCCCCAGGCCTTATACTTGAATTTGATCGGTCCGGCCGTATAAAATACGCAGGCCAAAAAACCAATCAATCCGATCCAAAAAACGAGAAAAGACCGTCCGAAGGAAAGGATCAACCCGATGAGCACTGTCATTCCGGTAAGAACGATCGCTTCAGTGAGAAGCTGGGCGGGGGTGAACATGCCCGTAAGAATCGGTTGGGGACGATAGCGAGCTGTTGGCGAATCAGGCTGGTCTACCTGATAGCGTGTGTCAAAGTAATCATTGCAAACATTTGCAGTCGCATGGAAGCAAACGATCCCGATACAGACGAGGGCAAACCATCCCCAAAGAATGGGACCGTCTTCTGCGGCGATGAGGGTTCCTGTTGAAACGGAGATCAGGGACATCGTGAAAGACCAGGGGCGGGTCGCGATGAAATAGTCCTTGGCTCTACGCTTGAATTCTTTTCTTTTTGCTTCCATAACGTCCTTAATATAAGAGAAAGTCGGCCCCCTGGCAAGACCATAAAAGACGCCTGACAAAGACGCCGAAAGGGTTGACTTTTGATTAAGAAAAAAGGTAATTTAATACATTGTTCTCTTAGATGGGATAAGCGACGGAAAGGAGAGTAGATGAGACGAGTTGAGCCTACCAACATTCGCAACATAGGAACCTTTGGTCACGGCGGGGAAGGGAAAACTTCCCTGGTCGAGGCCGTTCTCTTCGATACCGGGGAGAATACCCGCTTGGGTCGAGTCGACGACGGATCCTCTTTAATGGATTTTGAGCCGGAGGAGATCAATCGGAAAATCAGCATCAGCGCGTCACTCTCTCATTTTGAATGGAACAAATATTCGTTTCACGTCATCGATACGCCGGGGTACGCAAATTTCATCGCTGAAGCAAGGGCTTCCATGCGGGTGGTGGACGGGGCGATCATCGTGGTGAGTGGAAATTCGGGCGTCAAGGTCCAGACCGAAACCGTATGGGGATATGCCAATGAATTTCAGGTGCCCCGGATTCTTTACGTGAGTAAAATGGATACAGAGCGGGCCAATTTCCTCAAAGTGGTTGAAGAGGTAAAGAAGACTTTCCCTTCTCAGCCAGCCGTTGCCGTCCAGTTTCCGATCGGCGGGGACGGAAGTTTCAAAGGGATGGTCGATTTGATTCAGAGGAAGGCTTATTTCTACAAGGAAGATGGAAGCGGTCAGTTCGAGATCAAAGATGTTCCGCCGGATATGAAGGAAGAGGTGGAGCGACTTCGCGAAAAGCTGGTCGAAGCCGTCGTGGAAATGGATGATCAGCTGATGGAGAAATATCTGGAATCCGGAGAAGTTTCCACTGAGGAAGTCATTCGCTGTCTTCGGAAGGGGACGATGGAGAGAAGGTTGGTCCCTGCCGTTTGCGGGGCCTCCCTTCGGAATATGGGAATTCAGCCCCTCCTCGATCTGGCAGTTTCGTGTTTTCCCTCGCCGTTGGAAAGGGGTCCTGTTCAAGGAAAGAATCCCAAGACGGGAGAGCCCGAGACCCGTGAGCCCAAAGAGGAGGCGCCTTTCTCAGCTTTTGTATTTAAAACGATCGCCGACCCCTTTGCGGGTAAACTGAACCTCTTCAGGGTCTACTCCGGGGCCGCAAATGCCGATTCCACCCTCTACAATTCCAAAAAGGATGTGAGGGAGAGAATCGGTCAGATTTTCTTGCTGGAAGGAAAAAAGCAGAAACCCGTCGGTTTCGCCGGCGTGGGAGACATCGTGGCGGTCGCAAAGTTGAAAGAAACCACCACGGGGGACACCTTCTCCGATGAGAAAAAGTCGATTGTGTTTGAAGAGACCAAGTTACCCCTCCCCGTGGTTTCTTATGCGCTGACTCCAAAGAGCAAAGGAGATGAGGATAAAATTACTGCCTCGTTAGCGCGTATTCACGAAGAAGATCCGACGATGATGTTGGGCCGGGATGAACAGACGGGCGAGATCATCCTCTCCGGTATCGGGCAGACTCATGTGGAGGTAATCGTTGAAAAATTGAAAAGGAAATTCGGGGTAGAGGTCAACCTCAGTGTTCCGAAAGTTCCGTATAAGGAGACGATTCGCGGGGCAAAGAATGGTGTGATCTATCGTCATAAGAAACAGACCGGAGGGCGGGGACAATTTGCTGAGGTCCATTTCGATGTTTCGGCTCTTCCACGGGGTACGGGTTTCGAATTTGAAAATGCCCTGACCGGGATGAATGTCCCAAGGAATTTCGTTCCGGCGGTTGAAAAGGGAATTGTCGAAGCGATGCAAAGCGGCGTCCTGGCGGGGTTTCCTGTGGTAGATGTCAAGGTGCGATTTTACGATGGAAAATCTCACGAGGTTGATTCCTCGGAAATGGCTTTCAAGCTTGCGGCAATCATGGCTTTTAAAAAGGGAGTTCAGGACGCCAACCCAGTGCTTCTCGAGCCGATCATGAAAGTCGTGGTGACGGCGCCCGATGAGACGATCGGTGATGTGATCGGCGACCTCAACAGCCGCCGGGGGAGGGTTTTGAGAGTCGATGCGAAAGGGAATTATCAGATGATCGAAGCCAATGTTCCCATGTCAGAAATGCTGAAATATGCGCCGGATCTTAATTCCAAAACAGGGGGTCGGGGGACGTTCACCATGGAATTCTCCCACTACGAAGAAGTCCCTGCCCAACTGGCTGAAAAGGTGATCGCCCAGGCCAAAAAGGATAAAGAGAAAGAAGACTGATTTGAGGATAAACCCGAAGCACGAAATCCGAAATTCGAAACTATATCGAATCACCAAAATTGGAGACGTAAAACAAAGAGGATTTATATTTGGGCCATTTGAGAATTGGGATTTGGAATTTGTTTCGGATTTCGATATTAAGATTTCGAATTTGAAGCTTTTATGAGGGCTGTGATTCAGAGGGTTAAATCTGCCCAGGTCAGCGTGGATAGCCGAGTCTCTGGGAAGATTGGAAAGGGCCTTCTCGTGCTCCTCGGTGTAGGGAAGGGCGACGGCGAGAGTGATCTCTCTTTTTTGACCTCCAAGATACCCGAACTAAGAATCTTCGAAGATGCCTCCGGAAAGTTCAATCTATCCTTAAGGGAAATTGACGGAGAGATTTTGGTTGTCTCCCAGTTCACCCTCTACGGCGACTGTCGGAGAGGGAGGAGACCTTCTTTCACGGACGCGGAAGAGCCGGCTGCTGCAAAACATCTCTATGAACAATTCATTTCAACACTGAGAGGACAGGGTCTTTCGGTTGAGACCGGTGAATTTCAGGCTAAAATGGAGGTTCATCTCGTCAACGACGGACCGGTGACTCTTTTATTAGACAGCAGGCAAGGAGAGGGTGAGAAATCGTGAAAAGGAGTATTTCCCTGATTTTCTTCGTTAGCTTCTTTCTCCTCACTGGGTCGATCGCCGTGGCCCAGATCACGAAAGGAGGGAAGGAGATGGGGACGAAAGACGTCAGGGAGCCTGCTCTGGCAGGGTTGTGGTATCCTGGCGACCCGGAAGTTCTTTCCCGAGATGTGAAGCGCTATCTTGAGAATGCGAAGAAGGAGGCGGTGGAAGGTCAGATCGTCGCTCTGATTTCACCCCATGCAGGATACATGTACTCCGGTCAGGTCGCAGCTTATGCCTATAAGCTGGTAGAGGGGATGGCCTTCGATTCTGTCATCGTCGTTGGACCTAGCCACAGGTATGCTTTTAAGGGTGCATCCCTCTGGCCTCAGGGAGGATTCCGAACCCCCTTGGGAGTCGTCCCGGTGGATCTTGAGCTTTCGAAAAAACTGATGGAAAAGAGGAAAGAGATTCGGTTTATCCCCGAGGCACATGCACAAGAAAATTCTCTCGAACTTCAGATTCCATTCCTCCAAAGCGTTTTGAAGTCATTCAAACTGGTTCCGATCGCCATGGAGCCCGA
>Ga0335070_10002683_pt1 | contig 20655 bp, 16 predicted proteins | sample Lox_Sample_13_FD_206722 | JGI IMG/M metagenome (GOLD analysis project Ga0335070, IMG submission 206722) | Soil microbial communities from Loxahatchee National Wildlife Refuge, Florida, United States - Lox_Sample_1.3 | ecosystem: Environmental > Terrestrial > Soil > Wetlands | place: USA...
AGCGACAGGCTGGGCAGACCTTCCACGCGGTGCAGGACGGGGGGCTGCTGGGTCTCGATGGCCTGCGAGAGACCTTCGGTGTTGTCGCAGTTGAAGAGCAGATGCTGGCGCGGGCTGCGGAAGTCGGCATCCACGAGCAGTGCACGCCCGCCAAGCTGGGCGAACGCGATGGCCAGCTCCGCTGCAAGCTGCGAACGGCCTTCGGCGCCATTGGCGCTCATGAGGGCCAGGATGTTGGCACCGCCAGCGCGCGGCGGGCAGCGCAGGAGCAGTTCCGTGCGCAGCGCCCGGATCTGCTCGCTGTAGGGATTGTAGGGATCGCGCACGAGCATGATCTGCTCGCCGGGCTTGACCGCTGCGCCCTGTCGCCGCACCAGCGCCTTACCGGGCGTCATCCTGCGCAGGACGGTCTCGACCAGACTGTTCTTCTGCGCGAGCGATTCCACCGCTCCCGGCAGCTCGAAGGCGCGCTCGATGTCCTCGGCGCTGACGAAACCAAGCTGCACGGCGGCCTCACCGAAGGTGAGGTTCTGGTCCTGCATCGCCTCGGAGATGCGCTGCAGGTCGGAAATGGTGATCTTGTGTTGAGCCAGCAGGCTGTCGGCGGCTTCCTGCTCGGAGCGTGCGGGGTGCTCGATGGTGACCGGACCGACCGCGACCGCCAGGGTATCCGGAGCCTGCGCCGCCAGGGCGGGGCGCTCCTGGACCAGCGTGGACCCCGCGCCCGCAGTTTCCTCCGTGGTGGCGCGTGGCAGCTCGTCCTTGCCGACGAAGTCAGCGTTCATGCCGGGCTCGCCTGATGCCGGATGCTGTTGAGTTCCACGAGCACATCGATTCCCAGATCGCGCTCGATGTCGTCGCGGCAGCGGATGCGGCGATTCAGCAGCAGCTCGTAGGCGGCCGGAATCACCAGTCCCAGACCGATGCCGGCGAGGATGCCCATCAGCATGAGCTTGATCTTGTTCGGCTTGTCCGCTTTCGGCGGCGGCTGCGCCTGGGTCACCAGGTGCACGTCCGAGTAGGAGTCCTTGGTCGAGGCCGCGATCTCCTCATGGCTGTCCAGTGCCTTGCGATAAGCCGACTGCGCGGCATCCAGTTCCAGCCGCAGGCTCGTGCCCTCGTCCTGGACATTGCGCAGCTTCACGACCTTGGCCCGCTGTTCCTCCACGGCGCGCCGCAGCTTCTCTTCCAGGGCTCGGGCTTCGGAGAGCTCCACCGAGGCGCTGCCGGAGTAGGACCGGATGGCATCCTGGATCGACTGCCGGGTGGCCTCGATCTGCGACTGCAGCTCCAGCACGCGCGGGTGCATCGCTCCGAGCGTGGTGCGCTGCTGCGCCAGATCCGATTCCTGCTTGGACAGCTGCGCCCGCAGGCCCTGCACCAGCTGCGAGTTGACCACCTGGTCGCTCGAGGAGTGCGAATCGGACTGCTTCACCTCGGCGGCGCGGCGGGCGTTCTGCGCGACCTGGTAGTGTTCCTCGAGGCTGGTGAGCAATTGCTGCTCGCCATCGTTGCCCACAGCCGTGAGGTCGGTGACGCCGGTGCGGTCACGGAACTCGGCGATCTTCTGCTGCGCGTCCTCGACGCGCTTCTTGAGGTCCGCGAGCTGCTCCTCATAGCGTCCGGCGCGCACCGAGGCGGGACCGGTGCGCCGCTCCAGATGCTGCTTCAGGTAGGTGTTGGCTATGCTGTTGGCGATGTTGGCGGCCATCACCGGATTGCGCGCCGAGGCCTTGATGTAGATCAGCTGGCTGCCGAAGTTGCCCTGGGTGACGGTGGCGCCCTTGGTGACCTGGTCCTTGACCCAGTCGCGCAGCGAGGTGCCATCGGTGGGCCGGTAGCCGGCGGCGAACTCCTTCTCCTGGGTGAGCTTGAGGTCATCGACCACGCCGAACATCACCTCGGGGCTGAGCATGATCTCCATCTGCGTGGCCATGTAGCTGGCGAGCAGCTGCAGGGGGAATTCCTTGCCGCCCAGCGGGTCGTTGACCTCGTAGCTGATCATCAGCGTGGCGCTGGCGGTGTACAGCTTGGGCATGTATTTCACGACCACCGCTGTGACGCAGATCACAATGACGGCGATGATGGCCGACTGCTTCCACCAGGCCCGAAGGATGGTCAGGATCTGGGTGATCGACAGCCCCTTGCCGGCCGCTTCCTCCGTGGGCAACGCCGGCGCTGGCGCCGCGGCGGCGGCGCCCACCTGCTGTTGCACCAGCGGAACGGGCAGTCGGTTGGGGATTCTCAAAAGATGCTCTGTTTGACGCGAATCACGTCATTTGGCTTGACCACGTCGGTCATTTCCGCCTTCAGCGTCACGAATTTATCATTCTCCAGCCGCCGCACGATCTGGATGCGGCTCGAGCTGCCGCGGTCGGTGATACCCCCCGCCCGGGCCACCGCCTGCATGACGGTCATGCCCGGCTCGAGCGGGTAGGAGTTCGGGTTCCTGACCTCGCCCATCACGGAGAACGTATCGGCATGCGGCACGAACAGCGAATCCCCGCCCTGAAGCGTCTCGGTAGGGATGTGACCGCCGTCGCCCAGACCCTTCAGGTTGATCGGATAGCGCTGCGTGCTGCCGTCCTTCTCGCGCCGGACCAGGTAGACCACATCAGAGCTCGCCTGGGTAGTGCCGCCGGCCTGCGCCAGCAGGTCGAAGATGGTGGTATTGGACTCGATCTGGTAGCGGCCCGGGTTCTTGACCTCGCCCAGCACCGTCACGCGCTGACTGCGGGACTGGGTGACCGTCATCGAGACATGGGGGTTCACGAGGAAGTTGCCATCGCGCAGGGCGTCCTCGACGCGATGCGCAGCCTCAGACGGCGACAGACCGATGACCTTAACCGCTCCCACCAGGCCCACCGGTATGGTGCCATCGTCGGAAACGTATACCGTCGCCGCGAGGTCAGGTTGTCCGTAGACCTGGATCGCGACCGAGTCGCCGACTCCCAGCTCCACCAGCCGCTGCGTGTTGTCGTCAGGCTCGTCCGCCGATGTGGCCGGACCCGCGGGAACTGCGGCGGTGTTGGCTGGAGCCCCGGCCGGCGCATGGGCCGGCGGCGGCGGTACGCCCTGGGCATCCGCGACACGCGGGGACGCCAATCCTGACAGCGCAAGGCAGGCGATGAGCGCGTGAAGCGCCAAAGCACCGCCCCTTTCAGGGAGCACGCGGAACGGGCGCGCGCATCGAGACGCGCGTAGCTGTCTGCAGAGTCGGGTGAGCACTGTCGCGCTCGCTGTTGCTTTATGAATGACTGCCCGCACCACGGTCTATGGCCGGGCGTCTGTCGACATTAAGACAGTATGTACACTACCTGTACGAGACCCGGCAAGCATACGCACGTCGTTCCGTGAGCCGTTGCACAACCGCACAATCGGACCCCCCTCGGTGCCGCTTACGGAGGGTCGGAAGCGAGCCTGTGTGGCAGAATAGCCGCGCTTCCGGCGCGGTTTCCCACAACTTCACCGTCTCTTAACAGTTTCACGCAACCTCATGAGTCCGCGTGTATTAGTTCTCGGCGGCGGTGGATTCATCGGCCGGCGGATCGTGACCCGGCTGTGCCGGGAAGCCACCGGCCGAATCGTCGCAGCGGGGCGTCGCGCACCACGGAATTCTGATCCGGGCGTTGAATCGGTGGCACTCGATGCGACCGATGCGAGGGTTGTGGCGAACGGGATCGCCGACGCCACGGCAGTCGTGAACTGCATTACGGGCGACCCGCACACCATCGTCGAAAGTGCACGTGTGCTGTTTGAGGCCGCCGCCCGATGTCCCCGCCCTCCAAGGATTGTTCACCTCAGCAGCATGGCGGTCTACGGCAAACAGACCGGTGAGATGGACGAATCCGCGCCGCTTCGACCAGACCTGAACGAATACGGCGCTGCCAAGGTCGCCGCGGAAGGCTTCGCTTCCCGCTACGCTCACGCCGTGTCACTTCGTCCGGGCATCGTATACGGCCCCGACAGCCCGCTGTGGAGCGGCTACATAGCGCGGCTGCTGATGTCCGGTCGCCTTGGCGATCTGGGCGATGAAGCTCGGGGTATCTGCAATCTCGTGCATGTCGATGACGTCGCCGGTGCCGTCGTTCGCTCGCTGTCCGCGGCGAATGTGACAGGCAAGGCCTTCAATCTCTCGATGGCCTCACCGCCGACCTGGAACGAGTACTTTTGCCTTTATGCGCATGCGCTTGGTGCCACACCGGTGAAGCGGATTTCACGCACGCGGCTTCAATGGGAGACGAAGGTGCTCGCGCCGCTGCTCAAGGTGGCGGAAGTGGCATCGCGGCGAAGCGCGCGCGTGCCGCCCCCCATCCGGCCCTGGCTCCTGGAGCTGTGCCGCCACAGCATCACCTTGCGCTCCGCGGCGGCCGAGCAGGCTCTCGGGGTTGCGTGGACTCCGCTGCAACAGGGCCTCGCCGCAACCGCCGCCTGGTACCTGGGCACCGGCACCGGACCGCCGGCAACCTGAAGACTGGAGCAGCCCCAAGACATGCGGATAGCCATCATCGGTTGCGGATTCGTAGCGGACTACTACATGCAGTCCCTGCACCGTTATCCGGCTCTCGAACTGGCTGCGGTGATGGACCGTGACGCGGCACGCGTTACGCGGTTTGCCGCCCATCACCGCATCGATTGTGTGCGGCCCACGCTGGATGCCGTGCTGGGAGATGCCTCGATCGGCATGGTGCTCAACCTCACCAACCCGGACAGCCATTACGAGGTGAGTGCCGCGGCCTTGCGGGCAGGCAAGCATGTCTATTCGGAAAAGCCTCTGGCGATGAAATTCCAGCACGCGCGCGAGCTTCATGAACTCGCACGTGCCCAGGGCTTGCAGCTCGCTTGCGCCCCGTGCAGCGTGCTGGGCGAGACCGCCCAGACCCTGTGGAAGGCCGTGCGCGAGCAGGTGGTCGGTGATGTCAGGCTCGTCTATGCGGAGATCGATGACGGCCTGGTCCACAAAAGCCCCTACCGGCAGTGGGTCAGTGAGTCGGGACAGCCCTGGCCCTACAAGGATGAATTCGAGGTGGGCTGCACTCTGGAGCACGCGGGGTACTACGTTACGTGGCTGACCGCATTCTTCGGTCCGGCGGTGTCGGTAACAGCCTTCTCCTCCTGTCTGTATCCGGACAAGCAGACGGATGTGCCTCTGGAGCGCGAGTCACCCGACTTCTCCGTGGCCTGCATCCGCTTCCGGTCCGGAGTCGTCGCACGCCTCACCTGCAGCATCATCGCGCCGGTGGACCAGACGCTTCGCCTGTTCGGAGAGCGCGGCATCGTGTACATCCGGGACGCGTGGGACTATCGCGCCCCGGTGCACGTGAAGAAGACATTCAACATCCGGCGCAGGATGATCGTGCCACCCTGGAGCCGCCGCTACCCGCTGGCACGCTTCCCGTCGGCGCTGCCGCACAAGGGCCACAAGATGGAGTTCTGCCGCGGGCCGGCCGAGGTGGCCGCGGCCGTGGCGAGCGGGGCTCCCTCGCCGTTACCGGCCGACTACTGCCTGCACAACAACGAACTCGTGCTCGCCATCCAGGCGGCGCTGGAGAACAGCGCCACCTATCGGATGACGACGAGCTTCGAACCGCTCAAGCCGCTGTCCTGGGCGGTTTGAACGGCCGAATGGCGCGGAACCGGCCGACCCCGGGTTGGAGCCGGCTGACCACAGGGAGCCCTTCAGGTGGGCGGAACGGCAGTCCGGCGCGGCCCGGTGCCTCAGTAGACGCCGGGGCCGAATCGGCCGCGGATCTCGAAGCCCACCACGTTGCCGGTGAACGAGTACAGCACGACGTTCGAGTCGCGCTTCTGGTACCGGTCGTAGGCATGCATCGAGAGCCAGGAGAGGGCCTTGTACTCGATGTCGATGCCGCCGCCGCGAGTCGTATCCACTCGGCCGTTGACCGTCGGGTCGAGGATGTTGATCGCCTGGAAAGTGCTGTGCACCCGGGAGGCATCGAGGCTCACGATGATCTTGTAGGTCGCTTCCCACTGTGCGTTCACCGTGACACCGGTATCCACCTCCGTGTTGCCCGCGGTGATGTAGGTATTCACGGCGCGGTCGATCTGCAGGCCGACCCGGGTCTTGCCCGTGAGCTGCCGCTTGTAGTGAAACGAGCCGGTGAAGGCCGAGGTATTCTGGTTGGTGCCGGGCTGCTCGCGCCTGGTGTAACCACCGGTGGCGCTGAGCGAAGTGCGCCCGCCGAGCTTGTATTCGGCGGCCAGGCCCGCGGTGGTCTGATTGTAGTCCGGTGCCTCGTTGGTGCCGTGGTAGGTGCCGGTCAGGTACTCCCCGACCACGCCGAAGCTCAGATTGGAAATGGCCGTGTACAACAGGCCCAGCCCTTCCGAGTGCTCGCGCAGGCCGTAGTCGGCCAGGCCCGGCTGCGGCGACTCCCAGTCGCGCCACTTGAGGATGCCCTCCAGCCGCCAGTCGGGCGTGAACTGCAGGTTGGCCTGCGCCTTCGCGTTGCTCTCGTGCTCGATGGTGAGCGACTCGCTGATGCGCTCGGTGAACGGCGCGATGCGCTGCTCGCGGCGGTAGTCGAGATCGCCGTCCAGCATGGCTGCCAGCTGCCACTTCAGCGCGGCCGTGATCAGCGACTCGTAATGATCCAGCCTGCTGAAGTTGTTGTAGTTCAGCCGGCGGCCCTCCAGGCCGATCTCCAGCTGCTGGCGGCCGAACTGATAGTGGCTGTCCAGTCCGATGATGTACTTCTGCAGCGTGTCGGCCACGGCCGTGTCGTAGCCGGCCGGCAATTGTGCCGAATAACTCGGCAGCGCGAACAGGTTGGAGTTGTGCTCCACCTCCGCACTGACGTACGGGTTGAACACGCTCTGCGCCCTGAGCGGCGCGCTGGCGAGAGCCGCCAGCGCGAGGAGCGCGAGAGCGGATCCCTGCAATAGGGCGGGGCGCAGTCGGCCGCGGCCCGAGTGCAGGGTGCGGCGGGCGTGATCGTCGGACATTTTGTTGTTGATCCCCTGGTTACACATTGGCTGAGCGTGCGGGCAGCGCACCGGCGGTGTCGGTGCGTAAGTTCACACATTATGGAATTTGCCGCTGTTGGTACGGCGCAACGTCGCTCGGGGCGCGTAGCCCCCGGCGGGCGTCACAGCTGGGCGAGGGCCGCGGCGGCCAGTGACTGCAGCCGGCGCTCGCGCTCGAGCATGCCGGGGGTTGGAGCGAGTCCCAGGGTTTCGAACACGGTGCGCAGCCGGTAAACCCAGTCATGCCGGAGCGCGCTGTGATGCACGTTGGCGCGGCGGATGCCGGCGATCCGCTCGGGATCGGCTTCCAGGCGCAGCAACACTTCTCCGATATTCGGGCAGTCGAAGGGTGTCGGCACCACCACGTCCGGCCAGTCGAACTGACGCTCGTAGTCCGGACCGCGCGGCGGCTCACCCAGCATGACGACGCCGGCGGCGGCGCCTTCGTACACGCGTGAAGAGATTTCGTCGCGACCCTGCGTGAATTTCGGGTCGTTGACGAAACCGCGATGCGCGAAGCAGAAACGGCTGCGGCGCATGAGATTCGACAGCAGGAGGCGATGCTCGCGTGCGTTCTGCACACGAAACGTCCGCTGCTTCATGTCGATGCCGCTCGCCGCGACGGTGTCGTAGTAGTAGAAGAAATCAGGGTCGCGCGCCAGTTGCAGCAACGCGTCGTGGGTCACCTGCGAGCGCCGGCCGATGTTGCACACGGCGATGCTGCGCGGTGGGGCGCGGGGCACGGGCGCGAACATGGGCACGTCGGCCGCCAGGGGCAGATAGTCACACGGCCGCTTCACCAGGCGGGCGACTTCCTCCACCGGATGGATCACGCCCAGGAAGATGTGATCGAAGGGTGCGAGCAGTTCTATCAGGTATTGCGGGAACTGGTTGAGCCACACCTCGCTGATGAAGCAGGCGGCGCGCCGGCAGCGCCGGCGCCAGTCCGGCACCGCGGCCAGCGCGAACAGCTCGAACGGCTGGTTGAAGACCGGGAAGAACAGGTCGTAGTCGCGCTCCAGCGGCACCGTCGTGTGCCAGCCGGCGAACGGCCCCGCGCCACCGCGGGCGCCGCTGATGTGGCGCGTGTACCGGTAGATGCGGCGGGACCACTCCAGCGCGTCGTGATCGAACACGTCGATCCGGTCCGCGCCGGTGGACTCGGCGATCACGTCCTCGAACTCGTAATCGGAACAGTAAGCCACGAGTTGGGACATGCGCCGCATCGACAGCAGCAGCACCGGTCCGCCCCCGCGTGAAACCAGCTGCGTACCTTGCATGTTCTTATTGTGTCAGAACGGTCGTGACGGTGAGCATCGCGGATGTCGTGCCGTCCGGACTCGGCCCGGCCGCTTGCATGATAAGCTTGAATGATAGCCAGCGGGACTCATGCACGGCAACATCATGACTGTTTTGGTTCATCACAGGCGACCGTGCGCGCTCCATCGCCATCACCGGACGCGCGGGTCCGCGTGAACCTGCCGGAGGGACCAGGCCAGCTCGGGCCGGTGCGGCTCGCCTTCTGGGGCAACTTCGGCACGCTCAACCTCGGCAATGAATGCACCCTGGCCGCGGCCCTGTACAACGCCCGCAGACTGGTGCCGGGGGCGGAGTTGTTATCCGTGTGCAGCGTTCCGGCCGATACGCGCCAGCGGCACGGAATAGATGCCATCGCGATCGCCGCCGAAAGAGAGGAGGGCAACGCAGGACCGCGTTCCAGGCTCGGGTCTTTGTGGTCACGGCTGCGCACCGTCTTTGCGGACTGGCCGCGGGTTCTGCGGGCCGGAGCGCGCTACGACGCCTTGCTGATCACCGGTACCGGCATCGTGACGGACATCGGCGAAGGCCCGTTCGGCATGCCCTTCCAGCTCTTCAAGTGGGCCGTGGCGACTCGCCTGCGCGGGCGCCGGCTGCTGTTCGTGAGCGTCGGGGCGGAGGCCATCCATCATCCCCTGTCGAGATTTTTCCTGAAGACGGCACTGCGCCTGTCCCACTATCGCTGCTATCGCGACGCGCACTCGGTGGGGATCGTGCGCAACGCGGGGCTGGCCCTGCCGGGGGATGTCGTCTACCCCGATCTGGCCTTCAGCCTGCCGCGAGCCGCCGTGCTCGTGCCGGAATCCGCCGGCGGGCGCGCTCACGGCAAGCCCACCGTCGCGGTGGGACTTTTCAACTACCGCCGCGGTGCGGACGGGGCTGCTTCGGCGGCCTATGCGGCCTACATCGACACACTCTGTTCGCTGATCCTGTGGCTGCGCGGGCGCGACTATCCGGTGCGCGTGATCATCGGTGACCTGGCCTACGACGAACCCGTGCGCGTGGATTTGCGGGCGCGGCTGCAGCAGCTCGGGTTCGATCCGGCGGACCGGGGCTTCGTGGACGAGCCGGCCGGTTCGTTCGAACGGTTGCTGGTGCAGCTGCGTGATGTGGACCTGGTGATCGCCTCGCGTTTCCACAATGTGCTGCTGAGCCTGTTCCTCGGCATTCCCGTGGTGTCGGTGTCCTACGAACCGAAGAACGATGACCTGATGCGGCAGATGGGGCTGGAGCGCTTCTGCCAGACGCTCGACGGGCTGGATGCCGACCGGCTGCGCGAGCAGTTCCTCGACCTCGAGCGGCATGCGCCGGAACTGCGTGCCCAGTTGGAAGTCAGATCGGGCTCGAACCGCACCAGTCTGGAGCAGCAGTATCGGCGCATCCTGGAAGTCGTCGGGACCCCGGGCGCGCGCACTGCAACCTGAGCCGGGCCATGGCGCGGCTCGCGCCGACATGAGCCGCGGCCTGCGCCGCACACTAGCCGCGGCTCGCGCCGACATGCGCCCGACACGAGCCGCCATGTAAGCTGCCGGGCGCGAGCCGTGTACGTGAGCCCGGCACGGGTCGCACGCAGGTTTTGTGCGTTTGGTATCGTTCCCTGACCGCCGCGCGGGGCATAATCCGCGCAAAACACCCCAGGTGGCCTTACGAATGCCGACCCCGAAATGCCGTTTCTGTGCACACCCGCTGAACCACGTTTTCGTGGATCTGGGCATGTCACCTCTGTGTCAGACACACATCACCCCGGAACAGCTCAACGCGATGGAGCCCTTCTTTCCGTTGCGGGCCTATGTGTGCAGCGAGTGCCTGCTCGTGCAGCTCGAGGAGTTCGTGGCGCCGGCTGATATATTTTCCGAGTACGCCTACTTTTCATCCTTTTCCGACAGCTGGGTCGAGCATGCGCGGCGCTACGCCGAGCTGATGCGGGAGCGCTTCCGCCTCGGGGCAGGCAGCAAGGTGATGGAGATCGCCAGCAACGACGGCTACCTCCTGCAGCATTTCGTGGCCAAGGGCGTGCCCGTGCTGGGCATCGAACCGGCGCAGAACATCGCCGAGGTGGCCCGCGGCAAGGGTGTACCCACGGTCAGCCGCTTCTTCGGGCGCGAGACGGCACGGGCCATCAAGCAGGAACACGGCTCTCCGGATCTGCTCCTGGGTAACAACGTGCTGGCGCACGTGCCGGACATCAACGATTTCGTCGGCGGCATGCAGCTTCTGCTCAAGCCGGACGGCGTCATCACGATGGAATTCCCGCACCTGATGCAGCTCATGGAGCTCAATCAGTTCGACACGATCTATCACGAACACTTCAGCTACCTGTCCTTCACGACCGTGGTGAAGATCTTCGCGCATCACGGGTTGACGATGTTCGATGTGGAGCAGCTGCCCACGCACGGCGGCTCGCTGCGCATCTACGCGCGCCAGGCCAGCGACACCAGCAAGCCCGTGGGGCAGCGCGTGCATGACCTGCTGAAGCTGGAGGCGGACAAGGGTTACAACCGCCTCGACCGCTACACCTCGTTCGAGGAACAGGTGCGCCGGACCAAGCGTGCGCTGCTGGAGTTTCTCGTCGACGCGAAGAAGCGCGGCAAGAAGATCGTTGGCTACGGTGCCCCCGGCAAGGGCAACACGCTGCTCAACTACTGCGGCATCCGCACCGACTTCCTGGATTTCACCGTGGACCGCAATCCCTACAAGCAGTCCAAGTACACCCCGGGAACGCACATTCCCATCCTGGCTCCCGAGCGCCTGATGGAGGCGAAGCCGGACTATGTCCTGATCCTGCCCTGGAACCTCAAGGACGAGATCACGCAGCAGCTGGCCGGAATCCGTGCCTGGGGGGGCCAGTTCGTCGTGCCCATCCCCACGGTGCAGATCCTGGATTGACGCTTCGCGGTAATGCGGCCTGGGTCTCCTTTTGACGCGCCTGGGCCCGGTAAGATGCGTCGGATCAAACCGCGGCGCGACAGCGGTATGCACCATAACAGAGCACTAGCGGGAGATTCGTGATGAAAGTCTTCGTCACTGGCGTCAATGGCTACATCGGGTCGGTCCTGGGACCGTATCTGGCCGAGCGCGGCATGAGCGTCGTCGGACTGGATGTGGGCTATTACCGCGACGGCTGGCTGTTCAGCGACAACCGCACCATGCGCACGCAGCCCTACACGATCAACAAGGATCTGCGGGATGTGGCGCTGGAGGATCTCGCCGGCTGCGAGGCCGTGGCGCATCTGGCCGAACTGTCCAACGATCCGCTGGGACAGAACAACCCGCAGGTCACGCACCAGATCAACCACAAGGGCTCGGTGCGTCTTGCCGAGCTTGCACGCCAGTCGGGCATCCGCCGGTTCGTCTATACCTCCTCGTGCAGTGTCTACGGCGCCGGCACCGGTGATTTCCTCGACGAGACCGCGCCGACCAACCCGCAGACCGCGTACGCCGAGTGCAAGGTGCTGGTGGAGCGTGACGTAGGCAAGATGGCGGGCAGGGACTTCTGCCCCGTTTTCCTGCGCAACGCGACGGCCTACGGTCCCTCGCCGCGGATGCGCTTCGACATCGTCATCAACGATCTGTCGGCGATGGCTCATACCACCAGGCGCATCGGCATGACCAGCGATGGCAGCCCGTGGCGGCCGGTGGTGCACATCGCCGACATCTGTGAAGCCATCTACCGCGCGCTGATCGCCCCGGAATCGGCCGTGCAGGGCAAGATCTTCAACGTGGGTCACAACTCGCAGAACTACCGCGTTCGCGAGATTGCCCAGATCATCTCCGAGGAATTTCCCGGCTGCCAGCTCACGGTCGGCAGCAGCAGCGGTGACAACCGCAGCTACCGTGTCAACTTCGACAGGATCCACCGCGAACTGCCGGGCTTCGAATGCCGCCAGACGGCGCGTGACGGGGCCCGACAGCTCCGCGAGCTGTTCGACCGCATCCAGATGTCGCCCGACACGTATCAGTTCCGCGCCTTCACGCGCCTCAAGCAGCTCAAGTATCTGCAGGCCACCGGCCAGATCGACGCGGACTTCCGCTGGCGCTGACCCATGCGGTTCGAGCCCCTCGACATCCCCGGTGCGGCGCTGGTGCGGATCGACCGGAAGCCGGATGAGAGAGGGTTCTTCGCCAGGACCTGGTGCTCGCAGGAGTTCGCCGCGGCCGGCCTGTCGGCAGCGGTCGTCCAGGCAAGCATCTCGTACAACGAACACCGTGGTACCGTGCGGGGCATGCACTTCCAGTGGCCGCCCTCGCGCGAAGACAAGTTGGTACGCTGCGTACGCGGCAGCCTGCTGGATGTCCTTCTGGATCTGCGACCTGATTCCCCGATGTATCTGCGGCACCTCGAGATCCCTCTGGACGATGAATCGCGCGATGCCGTGTTCATCCCGCACGGCATCGCACATGGTTTCCAGACCCTGTCCGATCGCACCGAAGTGCTCTATCAGATGAGCGATTACTTCGCCCCCGAGCTCGGCACGGGGTTCCGCTGGAATGATCCGCGATTCGCCATCCGCTGGCCGCTGCCGGTCAGCATGATCAGCGATCGGGATGCGCAGTGTGCCGACTTCGACGTCACCGCGTTCGAGCGCGAACTCGCACGCCGCCAGCAGAACTCACCCCCATGAGCGCCGCGGAAGGCCAGCGGCTGTACGAGTTCGCCAGCCGGCTCTACCCGATCTGCCGCAGCATCACGGGGCAGGGCGTACGCCAGACCCTGAAGCTCATCGGCGAGCGCATTCCGCTGCAGGTGCGCGAAGTGCCCAGCGGCAGCCGTGTGTTCGACTGGGAAGTACCCCTCGAGTGGAACATCGAGGACGCCTCGGTCACCGATCCGGACGGGCGGCGCGTGGTGGATTTCCAGGCGCACAACCTGCACCTGGTGAGTTATTCGGAGCCGCAGAGCGCGACCCTGTCCCTGGCGCAGCTCGCTCCGCATCTGCACTCGATTCCCGATCATCCGGAGTGGATTCCGTACCGGACCAGCTACTACCGGCGCAACTGGGGCTTCTGCCTGCGGCACGCCGATCGCGAGCGACTGCGGGAGGGCAAGTATCGCGTCGAGATCCGCAGCTCCCTGGCGCGTGGCTCGCTGACCTATGCCGAGGCGGTCGTGCCGGGCAAGAGCCGCGATGAGGTCCTGTTCTTCGCCCATGTCTGTCATCCCTCGCTGGCGAATGACAACACCAGCGGCATGAGCATCGCCACCCGCCTGGCCGAGTGGCTGGCCAGTGAGCCGCGCCGCTATACCTATCGCTTCGTCTTTGCCCCGGGCACGATCGGCTCGCTGTGCTGGCTGAAGCGCAACGAATCACGCCTGGGACGCATCCGCCACGGACTGGTGCTCGCGCTTCTGGGCGATCCGGGCCCGCTCACCTACAAGATGAGCCGCGGTGAATCGAACGAAATCGACGAGACTCTGAGCTACGTGGTGGGTCGGCAGGACCCGCACGCCCGGGTGATCCACTTCTCGCCCTACGGTTACGATGAGCGGCAACTGTGTTCACCGGGCTTCAATCTGCCGGTCGGGCGCCTGACGCGCTCGGTCAACGGCGGCTATCCGGAATATCACAGCTCCGCCGACAATCTGGCCCTGATACGGCCCGAGTACCTGCAGCAGAGCTACATGGCCTGCCAGCAGGCCGTGGCCGTGCTGGAAGGCAACGAGCGCTGTGTCAATCTGAGCCCGAAGGGTGAGCCGCTGCTCGGCAAGCGGGGCCTGTACGGATCGGTGGGCGGGCGCAGTCCGGCCGAGCGCGAGCAGGCGTTGCTGTGGGTGCTGAACCAGTCGGACGGCGAGCACTCGCTGCTGGATACGGCCCGGCGCTCCGGGATCGATTTCGGTGTGGTGCGTGAAGCGGCGACCGCGCTGCAGAACGCGGGTCTGCTGCGCGCCGCAGGCAAGGTCCGCGCCGCAGGCAAGGTCCGCGCCGCAGGCAAGGTCCGCGGGGCGCGCAGGCCCGCGCGCCAGAGAGCGCGCAAGTCAGCCGCGAGAGGTGGGAGGAAAACATGAAAGTCGTTCTGTTCTGTGGTGGTCTGGGCACGCGCCTGCGCGAGCATTCCGACACCATTCCGAAGCCGCTGGTCAACATCGGCTACCGGCCCATCCTGTGGCACCTGATGCGCTACTACGCGCACTTCGGCCACAAGGACTTCATCCTGTGCCTGGGCTACCGCGGTGACCTGATCCGCGAGTACTTCCTCAACTACGACGAGACGATGACCAACGACTTCACGATCAGTGAATGCGGATCATCGGCCCGGAAAGTGGACGTGCATACGCGCGACACCGAAGGCTGGAACATCACGTTCGTCGATACCGGGCTGCACAGCAACATCGGGCAGCGGCTGATGCGTGCGCGTCAGTATCTCAAGGGTGAGCCCGCCTTCCTCGCGAATTATGCGGACGGTCTGTCCGATGTACCGCTGGACAGGATGATCGCCGAGTTCCAGTCGCGCGATGTGGTCGCGAACTTCGCCTCCGTGCGCAGCTCCCAGAGCTTTCATGCGGTCCAGACCGACGAGTCGGGTCTGGTCTCGCACGTCGGCGCCATGCCCGATCAGCCGATGTGGATCAACGGTGGCTTCTTCGTCCTGCGCCAGGACATCTTCGACTACATCAACGAGGGCGAGGAGCTGGTCGAAGCACCGTTCAAGCGGCTGATCGCCAAGCGCAAGCTCGCGACGATGCGCTGGGACGGATTCTGGCAGTGCATGGATACGTTCAAGGACAAAATCAGCTTCGATCGCATGGAGGCGCGTGGCGAGTGTCCCTGGATGACCTGGACACGCCATCCGGCGAAGAAGTCGGGCTGAGCCGGGCGAGGACGGGCGGCACATGCTGGATCTCGCACTTCAGGGCGGTCGCGCGGCCAGGCGCATCCTGTGCATCGGTGCGCACTGCGACGACATCGAAATTGGTTGCGGAGCGACGCTGCTCGCGCTGGCCAAGCCCGGTGTGCGAGTGGACTGGGCCGTGCTCAGCGGCACACAGGAGCGGCGTGCCGAGACACGGGCCGCCATGCAGGCGCTGCTGCGTCCGGCGGCCCGCGGCAAGCTGATCTTCGGCGATTTCCCGGATGGCCGCTTCCCGGCCCACTACGCGCAGATCAAGGAGTTCATCGAATCCCTGAAGCGCCAGGTGCCCACGCCCGGACTGATCCTGTGCCATGAGCGCGATGACCGCCATCAGGATCATCGGGCTGTCAACGAATTCGTGTGGAATAGCTTTCGTGACCACGTGGTGCTGGAGTATGAGATTCCCAAGTGGGACGGCGGGCTGGGACAGCCCAACGTGTACGTGCCGGTGACGGCCGCTCACGCCCGCGCCAAGGTGAACGCGCTGCTGCGCGCCTACCGGACGCAGGCGGGACGCGACTGGTTCACCCGCGAGACTTTCATGTCCATGCTCAGGTTGCGCGGCATCGAGTGCCGCGCGCCGAGCGGTTATGCCGAGGCGTTCCATGGTCGAAAAATCCGCTTCACTGGCTTCTGAGGCCGCCGCCCCCGCAGGCTCCGCGGGCACTGGACTCGGGGGTACGCACTTCGAGCGCGGCCGGCAGCTGGCGCAACGCGCGCACCAGATCATCCCCGGTGGCGCGCACACCTATGCCAAGGGCGATGACCAGTTTCCCGAACAGGCGCCGCCGTTCATCGTGCGGGGCAAGGGCTGTCATGCCTGGGACCTGGATGGCAACGAGTTCATCGAATACAACATGGGGCTGCGGGCCGTCACGCTCGGCCATGCCTACGAGCCGGTGATCCGGGCCGCCGCCGAGGCGCTGCCCTTCGGAACCAACTTCACCCGTCCGGCGCCCATCGAGGTGGAATGCGCGGAGCGCTTCCTCGAGCTGATACCCACGGCGCAGATGGTGAAATTCTGCAAGGACGGCTCGACCGCCGTCGATGCGGCGGTGCGCCTCGCGCGGGCCCACACCGGGCGCGACAAGATCGCCATATGCGGTGACCATCCGTTTTTCTCGACCAGCGACTGGTTCATCGGCACGACGGGCATGCCCGCCGGCATCCCGCGCTGGATTCGCGATGCCACGGTGCGCTTCCGCTACAACGACCTGGCCTCCGTCGAAGCCATGTTCGATGCACACCCCGATCAGATCGCTTGCGTCATTCTCGAAGCGGCCCGCACTGTCGAGCCGGCACCTGGTTTTCTGGAAGGGCTGAAAGCCCTCTGTCACCGTCGTGGCGCCGTGCTCGTGTTCGACGAGATGATCACGGGATTCCGCTGGCACCGATCAGGGGCGCAGCACATCTACGGCGTCACGCCGGATCTGTCGGCTTTCGGCAAGGCCATCGCCAACGGGTTTGGCGTTTCCGCCGTGGCGGGCACGCGGGAGCTGATGGAGTTGGGTGGTCTGAAGACATCGCGCGAACGCGTCTTCCTGCTTTCCACCACCCACGGCGCCGAGACGCATGCCCTGGCCGCTGCCATTGCGACGATGAAAGTCTATCGGGACGAGGACGTAACCGGGCATCTGCACCGACAGGGCCGCCGGCTGCGCGATGGCATCAGCAAGATCGTCGCGGAGCTGAAGCTCGAAGGCTACTTCGACTGCATCGGGCGCGACTGCTGTCTGCTGTTCGGCACCAACGACGCCGACCGCAAGCCCAGCCAGCCCATGCGCACGCTATTCATGCAGGAAACCATCCGTCGCGGCGTGATCGCCCCGGCGCTCGTGGTCAGCTATTCACATACCGATCGCGACATCGACCTGACGATCGAGATCGTCGGTGAAGCGCTGGCGGTATACCGCAAGGCACTGGAGGAGGGCGTCGGCAAATATCTGCAGGGACGCCCGGTGAAGCCGGTATTCAGGCCGTTTGCCTGACGGCGACGGCATCTGCCGCGGACAGTTCCGCGGCCTGCGGATGTCCCCGCACGTAGAGCTGCTGGATATCCTGCGGCAGATGCGCGAGATCGCTGGCCCGCAGATAGTCGGGCATGGTCGTTCCCGTGCAGTGCGAATCCCGGTTTGCAGCGCCCTGCAGGGCGCGCGCGTCCCTGGCGCTCACCGTGCGGAAATCGATGCTGTAACGCGTGCGGCCGCTGTTGTTGGGCACCGAGGAATGCAGCTGGGCCGCCGAGAACAGAATGATGCCGCCAACCGGCGGTATCAGCCGCAGGTCCGGCTTCGCCTCGATCGGTACCAGCGCCTTCGGTTGCTCGCGCGTGTCGGTACCCACGTGCCGGGCCGCATCGAACCGGCTGGTCGCCGTCCAGCGCTGGTAGTCGTATCCGGCCGAGCTGTTGGGGACCGGAGTGTCCCAGTAGCGCGGGTGGAAGGCCATGGCATTGCGGGCTTCGATCTCGTAGACCGGGATCCACCAGTTGACCTGGCACATGGGAGCGGAGTACCAGGTGTCGCGATGCGGATGGAACGCATAGGCGATGCCGGTCGTGAGGTAGTCGTCGCTGGTGGAACTGCGCAGGCGCGGCACATCGAAATAGGTGTCATCCGGGTCGCAGCCCAGCTCGGCGAGGATGGCGCGGATCAGGCGCTTGGATTCGGGGTGATGGATGAACTTCGGTTTCAGTACCGCCAGGCGCTCGGCGAATTCCAGCACCGACAGGCCGTACTGGGCGGTCTCAGGATCGAGCGAGCCGAAGCTCTCGCGCAGCATGGAGCGCGCGAAGGCGCACAGCTCGAGCGAGGACGCAGTCGGCGGATGGATGAGCACTTCACCGTGAAACAGACGCTGACGGCGCGAATGATCATCGCGCGCGCTGTCGATGCAGACCGTGGTCATGCGGCCGCGGGCCCCCCTCTCCTGATTGTCGCGGGAAGATAAAACGCCGACCCTGGGTGTGGCGTGTCACAGTTCTCACGATTGCAGCCGGAGCGCGCAGCGAATATGTCGAAAGACTCCCGCGGAGGCAGTAGCGGCAACCCCGTTGCCGGGCGGGCCACCCTGTCCGGAACGCTGACCGGGCTGTTTCCACCCGGCGTGGTGGTGGCCGAGCTGGCGGGTTCGGCGGCGCCCGAAGAGTTGACGGCGCGGGAGCGCGATTGCATCGCGCATTGCGCGCCTGCGCGCATCCGCCAGTTCGCCGCGGGACGCGCCTGCGCGCATCGCGCGCTGCAAGAGTTGGGAATCGATGAGTTCTCGCTGCTGGCGGGAACCGACCGCCAGCCCGTGTGGCCGACCGGGATCGTGGGAAGTCTCACCCACACGGACGAGTACGCTGCAGCGGTGGTGGGTCGGGACCATGCACTGCTCGGGTTGGGGTTGGACTGCGAAGGCGCGGATCGGGTGAAGAGCCATCTGTGGAGACGCATCGCCACGCCACCGGAACTCGAGTGGCTGAACGCCCTGGAGCCGGGCCCCGCAGGCCGCGCCGCCTCGTTACTGTTCGCCGCCAAGGAGGCCTTCTACAAATGTCAGTTTCCACTCACCACCGAGTGGCTGGGATTCGCGGACGTGTGCATCGAGCTCGATGCGGCCAGACTTGCCTGGACCTCGGCTGCGACGGCGGGTCGCGGTCAAGGTCCGGGTGAAGGGCTTGGGGCCACAGCTGGCGCAGGCGAGGGTGCCGGGGATCTGCGGGTTGTGCCGCGTCGCCCGCTATCCCTGGAGAGCCATTGCCCGCCACCCTGGCACGGTCGTTTTCTCTTCGACGGCGGGCGAGTCGTCGTTGGCATGACCATGCCCCGCGGCAGCTGATCTTTCATACAGCCAGGATATCCATACAGCCTCTCCCTGAGGCCCTCACGGGGCCCTGCAGCCTGCCGTCCCCGGGTCCCTGGGGTCAGGAGGGCCCCGTCCTGTGCGGGGCCGAGCGGGGCGCTGGATGGACTGTGACGCGTCGCCTGAAGTCCTGCGGGCAAGTCTTTACACTTAGGTGTAAAATCTCGCCCCGCTGGGGTGAAAAGCAATTCGAACAGGAGCACAGACCCCGATGGCGCAGGGCGCTACGCCACCGCCACAGATCCACCGGCGCAAACTCCTCATCCTGGAGGACGACCGCGCTCTGCGGCGTGAGCTCGAGCCGATCTTCTCGGACCTGGAGGTCACGGTCGCCGAGACGTCGGAACAGGCCTTGGTGCTGGTGCGCCGCCTGGAGCCGGACGTGGTGCTGTTCGACCTCGGCACCGCCCGCGAACCGGCGGCCGCCGCCCAGAGCCTGGATCTGCTGCGCCGGATCCTGAACCTGTCTCCGGATACCAAGCTCATCGCGATGATCGAGCGCGACGCGCGCGAACTGGCCGTGGCGGCCGTGGGCGTCGGTGCCACCGATTTCTACTACAAGCCGCTCGATGCCGGTGTGCTGTCCATCGTCGTGCGGCGGGCTTTCCGGATCCGCGAGCTGGAAGAGGAAAACTGGCGGCTGCGCGAGCGCACCGGCGCGATGGCGCTGGAAGGCATCATCGGTGTCAGCGACTCCATGCGCAGCCTGTGCCGGGCGATCGAGAAGGTGGCGCCGACCAATGCGACCGTGCTGCTGCTGGGCGAGAGCGGCACCGGCAAGGAACTGCTGGCGCGCGCCGTGCACCGTCTCTCCAGCCGCGGGCATCAGCAGTTCGTCGCCATCAACTGCGCCGCCATTCCCGACAACCTGCTCGAGAGCGAGCTGTTCGGCTACGAGAAAGGTGCCTTCACCGGTGCGGCCAAGCGCACGCCGGGCAAACTCGAAGCCGCCAACGGCGGCACCATCTTCCTGGATGAGATCGGCGAGATGCCGGCCTCGCTGCAGGCGAAGATGCTGCGCGTGCTGCAGGAACGGACGGTCGAGCGCGTTGGCGGGCGCACTCCGATTCCGCTGGATCTGCGCATCGTCTGCGCCACCAACCGCAATCTGGATGCACTCATCGGCACGGGAGCTTTCCGCGACGATCTGTACTACCGCATCAGCGAGGTTGCCCTGCGCATACCGCCGCTGCGCGAAAGGCAGGGAGACAGTCTGCTGCTCGCGCAATTCCTGCTTCAGGAGATGGCCGAGCGTTTCGGTCGCCCCACGCGGGGTCTCGCTCCCGATGCCATCCGCGCCATCCAGGCACATCGCTGGCCCGGCAACGTGCGCGAGCTGGAGAATCGCATCAAGGGCGCGGTCATCATGGCCGAGGGCGCCGTGGTCACCGCGGGCGATCTGGGCCTGGAGGATCCGGGCGACGACCCCGAGTACCTGAATCTGCGTGTCGCGCGGCAGCGCGCCGAAGCCCAGGCCGTGCGCCAGTCACTCGCGGTCGCTCGAGGCAATCTCTCCCGCGCCGCGGAGTTGCTGGGTGTGACGCGGCCGACGCTCTACGACCTGCTCGCGAAACACCGGATTGATGCCTCCCAGTTCGGCCGCGCGGCCGGCGGCTCCGCTGCCGACGCGGCCACGACTTCGGAAGTCGCGCA
>Ga0335070_10002685_pt1 | contig 20650 bp, 17 predicted proteins | sample Lox_Sample_13_FD_206722 | JGI IMG/M metagenome (GOLD analysis project Ga0335070, IMG submission 206722) | Soil microbial communities from Loxahatchee National Wildlife Refuge, Florida, United States - Lox_Sample_1.3 | ecosystem: Environmental > Terrestrial > Soil > Wetlands | place: USA...
GGCGCAGAGCCGCAACCTGGGGAAGATCGTCGCCGTCCTGGCCGACCTGACCGAGCGCGCCCGCGGACGCCGCCTGACCACGCCTGAGATGACCGGGAGCACCTTTACCATCTCGAACCTGGGCATGTACGGCGTCGAAGCCTTTACCGCGATCATCAATCCCCCCGAGGCAGCCATCCTCGCGGTGGGCAAGATGGCGGATACCCCGGTCAGAACCGCGGATGGCTTCGAGTTCCGACCCATGATCCAGCTCACCCTGTGCGCCGATCACCGCGTCGTGGACGGGGCGGAGGTGGCCCGTTTCCTGGCCGATCTCAAGGCAACCCTGGAAAACCCGTACCTGCTGATCTAGACGCGGCTCATCCACCGGAGGGCGCTATGGACTACCTCGCCGGAATCGACCTGGGCTCCACCAGTCTCAAATGCGTGATCTACGACCTGGAAGGCAGAGTCATCGCCAGCGCCGCCCGGCCCACCGAGCAGTTCCACCCCAACCCGGACCATCCCGAATGGACCGTCTGGCAGCCCGAGCAGATCTGGGGCGGAACGGCATCCGCCGTGAAAGAAGCCGTTTCCCGCCTGGATGATCCCCGCCAGGTTCGCGCCGTGGCGGTGACCGGGATGGGCATGGACGGACTGCCCGTCGACGAGCAGGGCCGCTGGCTGTATCCCTTCATTAGCTGGCACGACCCGCGCACCGGGCCGCAACTGCGCTGGTGGGAGAACCACATCGGCGCCGAGCACACCTTTTGCATCGGCGGCAACACCCTCTGGCCCTTCAGCACCGCCCTCCGCCTGCTGTGGATGGCCGAGCACGAGCCCGAGATCCTCGCCCACACCGACAAGTGGCTGCTGATGGAGGATTTCCTCAATTTCAGGCTCAGCGGCCGCCGTGCGACCGATTACACCATGGCCTCCTGCACCCTGCTCTTCGACCAGGTCAGCCGGGACTGGTCGCAAGAGATCCTCGCGCGCGCCGGAATCGACCGCCGCCTGCTCTGCGACGCGTTTCCCAGCGGCATGGTGCTCGGCGAAGTGACCCCCGGCGCGGCCGAGGTTACCGGCCTGCCTGCCGGGACGCCGCTGGTGCTGGGCGGCCACGATTATCTGTGCAGCGCCCTGCCGGTTGGTGCCTTCAAGCCCGGCGTGGTCCTGGACGTGACCGGCACCTGGGAGATCGTCCTCGCTTCCATCCCCGCTCCCATCCTCACCCCCGAAGTCCAACGGCTGGGCGTGACTGTCGAGGCTCACGTCGCCCGCGATACCTACACCGTCTGGGGCGGGGCGGTCGCGGCGGACATGCTCGAGTGGTACCGCAAGGAATACGGTTTCGAGACCCGCCAGCGCGCCGACCAGGAGGGCGGCGTCGATTGGGAGTACCTGATGGCCGAAGCCGCCGGAGCCCCGGCCGGGTCGCGCGGTGCGATGTTCCTGCCCCACATGTCCGCTGCCGGCTGCCCGGTGGTCGACGCCCGCTCGCTGGGGGCCTTCGTCGGTCTGAGCAGCTTCACCCGCCGCGCTGACCTGCTGCGCGCGATCGTCGAAGGGCTGGATTACCAGGTGATCGACATCGTCAACGCCTTCAAGGCCGGCCTGGGCCTCGATTCCAACCGGCTGGTGGTGGTCGGCGGGGCCACACGCAATTCTTTCTGGATGCAAAACAAGGCCGACATCGCCGGTCTGCCCATCGAAGTGCCCGCAGTGGAAGAAGCGACCCCGCTCGGGGCAGCGATCCTCGCCGGCATCGGCATGGGCCTCTACCGGGATGAGCAGGATGCTTTCGAGAGGGTCTACCGCCCGGGCAGAACCTACGAGCCGGACCCCGGGGTGGCTTCTACCTACCGGACTGGATACCAGATTTACAAACAGATTTACCCCGCCCTCCGGACGCTTAACCACCAGATCTACGATGCGTTTCGAAACTGATCTGCCGAGATTTTCTATGAACGAGCCCGAACATCTTTTCCCAGCCCAGAACCTGCTCGGCGAGACCCCCATCTGGGTCCCCGAGGAAAATGCCCTGTATTGGGTCGACTGGGGCGGCGGTCCGTTCTGGCGCTTCGAGCCCGAGACAGGCAGATGCAGGGCCTTCTCCGTCAAACCGCCGGTGACGGCGCTCGCGCGCCGGTCTGCGGGCGGCTGGATCGCCATCGCCCAAGACGGCCTTTACGCCTGGGACCCGCAATCCAACCAGTGCGAGCAGCTCGCCGGTCCTCCCAAGCCGGATCAGCCCGAGATCTGCTATAACGACGGCGCCGTGGACCGCCAGGGCCGTTTACTGGTCGGCACTGTCAACATGGAGGATGTGTTCGCTTCCGAGGGTGCGCTCTACCGCTTCGACCCGGATGGCTCGCTCCACCAGCTCGACGCGGGTTACGCCACCGCTAACGGGATCGGGGTCAGTCCGGACGGCAAGACCCTTTTTGTGACCGATATGCGCCACCACCAGGTGATCGCCCTGGATTATGACCCCCAGGCCGGTGAGGCCAGCCGCCGCCGGGTCTTTGCCCGCGTCCCGGAGGACGAAGGCATGCCCGATGGACTGATCGTGGACGTCGAAGGATATGTGTGGAGCGGGCATTGGGGTGGCTGGCGGCTCACCCGCTATGACCCAGACGGCAAGGTGGAGCGCCAGATCTGCTTCCCGGTGGAGCACGTCATCTCCTTTGCCTTCGGCGGCCGCGGCCTGGACGAGCTCTTCGTCACCACCGCCGCCTGGGGCTTTAGCGATGCGGAACGCAGCCAGCAGCCCTGGGCTGGCGACCTGTTCCGCCTTCGGCCGGGCGTCTGCGGCCTGGCCGAGCCGGCCTTTGCCGGCTAGGTCCAGGGTGGCTCGAAAGGAGACAGTATGAAATTTCTGACCATGACCGAGATTCTTTCCCCCTGCCTGGGCCAGGATTGGGCCGTGGGCGCTTACGACACCTGCAACCTGGAGACCACCCAGGCGATCGTCGACGCCGCCGCGGCGGACCAGGCCCCGGTCCTGATCATGGTCCTCCCCCACCACACTCCCCGGGCAGAGTGGCCCACCCTGGTCCGTATGATTACTTCTGAGATGGAGCGGACAGGTATTCCGGCCGGGCTGGTCCTCGACCACGCCAAAACGCTCGACCAGATCGAATCCGCCCTCGCGCTCGGCTTTTCCGGGGTGATGATTGACGCCTCGCTGGCCCCTCTCGAGGAAAACATCGCCATCACCCGCCGCGCGGTCGAGTTGGCTCACGCGGCGGGCGCCTCGGTCGAGGCCGAGCTGGGCCACGTGGGCGGCGGCGAGAATGAAACCCGCGACGATCTATCGGAGTCCCATTTCACCCGTGTGGACGAGGCCGAGCGCTTCGTCCGCGAGACCGGCGTGGATGCGCTTGCCGTCTCGATCGGCACCGTCCACGGCCTCTACCGCGGCACACCGAAGCTCGATTTCGAGCGCCTGGCCCAGATCCGCGCCGCCTGCCCGATCCCACTTGTCCTGCACGGTGGATCGGATACCCCCGACCCGGACCTGCGCCGCGCCATTGAGCTGGGCATCGAAAAGATCAACGTCTGGACCGACGTGCGCATCCCCTTCCTGCGCGCCATGCAGGCCAGGCTGGCGGGTCCGGTCGAAAAGACCGAAGTGTTTGAGGTCAGCGCCGCAGCCCGAGAGGCCGCCTACGCGGTTATTCGCCGTAAGAACCAGTTGTTCGGTTCGGCCGGCAAGGCCGGGCTTTATCCATCCTGGCGTCAGTGGAGGTAACCATGGGTCCCTATTTCCTGGGCATCGATAACGGCAATACGGTCTCCAAGGCCGCTCTTTTTAACGCGAGCGGCAAGGAAATTGCCATCGCGAGTTGTAAAGTCGACACGATCTACCCGCACCCCGGCTGGACCGAGCGCGACATGGAGCAGCTCTGGCAGAGCACCGCCAGCGCCGTCCGCGAGGTGCTCGCCGCCTCCGGCGTCCGTCCCCAGGAAATCGCCGGCGTCGGCTGCACCGGGCACGGTAACGGCCTCTACTTGCTGGACCAGCAGGGGCGGCCCCTGCGCAACGGCATTCAGTCCATGGATTCGCGCGCGGCTGGAATCGTCGCTGAATGGAGCCGGCGCGGTTTGCACGCTGCGGTCTTCCCTTACACCATCCAGTCCTTCTGGCCCGCCCAGCCCAACGCGCTCCTGGCCTGGATCAAACAGAACGAGCCGGAGAATTACGAGCGCATCGGCGCGATCCTGATGTGCAAAGATTACATCAAGTACCGCCTGACCGGCGAGGTTTCGACCGATTTCACCGACATGAGCGCCACCAGCCTGCTCGACGTGCGCAACCGGTGTTACTCGCCCGCGCTGATGGCCCTGTATGACCTGTCTGAAATCTATGAGGCGCTGCCCCCGCTCCGGCAAAGCTTTGAAGTTGCCGGGCAGGTTAGCCGCGCCGCCGCGGAAGCCACCGGTCTGGCCGCCGGCACTCCGGTCGTCGGTGGGATGTTTGACGTCGACGGCAGCGCTATCGGCTGCGGCGCGGTCCATCCAGGCCAGGCCTGCATCGTCGCCGGCACCTGGAGCATCAACGAGGTCATCACAGCGGATCCCCTGGTCGATCCCAACCTATTCATGACCACCCTCTTCGCCGACCCGGGGCGCTACCTCACCATCGAAGCCAGCGCCACCTCGGCGACCAACCTGGAGTGGTTCGTCAACCAGTGCTGCGGCGACGAGCGCGCCGAGGCCAGACGCCGCGGGATCTCGGTCTATGAGATCTGCAGCGAGGAGGTCGCCAGCCTGCCCCCGGGCAGCACCAGCATCGTCTTCCACCCCTTCCTCTATGGCTCCAATGTCCAGCCCACCGCCCGCGCCGGTTTCTATGGCCTGGCCGGCTGGCACACCCGCGCCCACCTGCTCCGCGCCCTGTACGAGGGAGTCGTCTTCTGCCACCTCAGCCACATCGAAAAATTACGCGCAGCCGGCGCCCAGATCCAATCGGCGCGCCTGACTGGCGGCGGGTCGCGCAGCCAGGTCTGGACGCAGATGTTCGCCGACGCGATCCAGGTCCCGGTCGAGATCTCGGACGGCGCCGAGGTCGGCGCGCGCGGCGCGGCCCTCTCGGCCGGCATCGGCGCGGGGGTCTACCGCGATTACGCCGAGGCGGCTGAGCAGGCAGTCTCGATCGTCCGCGTCCAGGAGCCTATCCCGGCCAATACCCCCCTCTATCTGGAGCGCTACGCCGCATACCAGCGTCTGGTCCAGGTGATGCAGGAGCCCTGGGAAGCGCTCAACCGGTTGGGTTGAGGTAGAAAGCAAAGAAGGAGATCTGTCCCATGGTTGAGATGTCCTCCGAAGAGCGCGTGCTTTGCGTCCTCCGGCACGGGGAGCCCGACCGCGTGCCTCATTTCGAGTGGCTGGTCGACCGCCGCGTTCGCGAGGCCCTCTGCCCCGGCAGCCGGACCCACAATGAGTTTGCCCTCCGGATGAGCCACGACGCCATTCTCTTCGACCCAATTTTCGAAAAGGAGCGCGCCGGCGCGAACCGCTGGCGCAGCGAGTGGGGCTACGTCACTCAAGATACCCTCGAGGAGCACGGCATCGAGGTCGAATCCCCGATCAAATCTCTCGCTGATTTTGAGCGCTATCACCCCCCCGACCCGCATCTTCCCGCCCGCTTTGCCGAGATCGAAACCGCTGTGGAGACCTTCCGCGGCCGCAAGGCGGTGATCGTCCACCTCAACGATGTCTTTTCGCTGCCCCGCTACCTGATGAGCATGCAGGAGCTGCTGATGGCCATCGCCACCGAGCCAGAGCTGGTCCATGCGCTGGTGGAGATGTCGGTGACCGTCAACCTGGCCCTGGCCAGGGAGGTCGCCGCCCGCGGGGTCAGGATCGTCTACACCGGCGACGACTATGCCTACAACAAGGGCCCGCTGATGTCTCCCCGCCACTTCCGCGAGTTCTTTTACCCGGGCCTGTGCCGGGTCATGCAGGGCTATAAAGAGCTCGGCCTTTTCGTCATCAAGCACACCGACGGCAACATCTGGCCGCTGATCGACATGATCGTCGATTCGGGCATCGACTGCCTCGACCCCATCGATCCCCAGGCCGGGATGGACCTGGCGGAGGTCAAGGCAAAATTCGGCCAGCGCGTGGCGCTCAAGGGCAACGTCGACTGCGCCCGGCTCCTCACCTTTGGCACGCCTGAAGAGGTCATCGAGGCCACCCGAGCCGCCCTACGCAGCGGCATGCCCGGCGGCGGGTACATCCTCTCCTCGAGCAACTCGATCCACTCCGCCGTCAGGCCCGAAAACTACGCCGCCCTCCTCCACACCTGGCGCGAGTACGGCCGCTACCCCCTGGCGATCTAGCCCTCTTCCCCGATCCCCGCCGGGGACTTCCACAGGGGCCTGGTGACGCAGGCCCCTGTTTTTTGAATAGATCACCTTTTTCCCCTTTGTCAATCCGTCAAAAATGACGGATGTTTTTTTGCCCCGCTTTATGCTATCTTGTGTACGTCGACCCTCTTGACCGGCTCTGTAGCGCATGCCTCTCACAGATCCATGTAGAAGGCTGCTTGCGCTCTTCCCGGCCGGCCAGGAACAAGCATATAGCGCATGCGTCCCCGCTTGCGCTCAGGCAGACCGGCTCAGAACAAGCATGTAGCGCATGCGTCCCCGCTTGCGCTCTTGCAGACCGGCTCAGAACAAGCATGTAGCGCATGCGTCCCCGCTTGCGCTCTTCCCGGCCGGCCAGGAACGAGCCAGGAGGCATGTTCTACAATCGGCTTGAGCTCATTGAACATTCAGCAATCTTCAATCAGCAATTCTTTCGGTACTCGCCTCTCGTTCTTCGTTCCAAAACGCCCTTTAACAACCCATCCTGTCCATTCCGGCAATCATACCATCCTGATCAACCAATCACAAAGCAACTAATCAACTTACCGCTTCCGAATCGGTTTTGTTTCCATTCGTTCCCTCCTGGAAACGAATACCATGCCCTTCCCTTCTCTCCACGCTCACCTTACCCACTAATTCCCCCACTCGCTCCGGGTCCACCTCCGGCACCCCGAACGTCTCCAGGTTCTGGTGTGCAGCCGCCATTCCCCGGCAGGCAGCCCGCAGCAGGTCCCCCGAGCGACAGAACTCGGCCGCCAGCGCGCCCACCAGCGCGTCCCCGCAGCCTATGGAGTTGCGCCCGGTCCCTCCCGGGAGGCGCATCTCGACCTCTGGCGGTAGCAGTCGCCACTGCTCCTCGGGCGTGGTCAGCAGCATCCCCTCCCCGGCCATCGAGAGCGCCACCGCCAGGCCGTATTCCCGGGCCAGTTCGCGGCTGGCTTCCCACCGCTCCGCCGGGCTGGTGGTCTCTCTACCGACCAGGTCGTGGAACTCCGCCAGGTTCGGCTTGATCAGCCAGGGCCGCCCCTCCAGCGCCAGCCGCAGCGGCTCCGAGTGCGCGTCGACCAGCGCGCGCACCCCGGCCTCCCACGCCAGCCCGATCATGCGGGCGTAGGCGTCCGCGGGAAAACCGGGCGGCAGGCTCCCCGACAGCACCAGCAGCTCAGCCTGCGGAAGATACGTCCGCAGCCGGTCCAGGAGCCGGTCGAGCGTACCTGTCTCCACCTGCGGCCCGGGCTCGACCGCCTCGACCTGGCTGCCCAGGTCCAGGTCGACCAGGCAGAACGATTCCCTGGTCTCCCCCGGGATAGGGACCATGTCAAAGGCCAACCCTTCGGCCACGGCCTGCCGTCGCCACACCTCGCCCGTCGCGCCGCCCAGCAGGCCCAGTGCCAGCGTATCCCCGCCCAAGCGCTGCGCCACCGCCGCGGCGTGTACTCCCGAACCGCCGGCCTGCAGGAACGCCCGCAATGCCCGGCTCTGTTCGCCGGGCCGGAAGCCGCGCACCACGTGCACCCGGTCCAGCGCCGGGTTGGGGGAAACGGTCAGGATCATCCGCGCGCTTTCCGGACAGGTGCGTGGACGATGGCCTCGTAGCGCTCAAGCTCGGCGGCCGGGTCGGCGGCCTCGTAGATGTTGCGCCCGAAGACCAACCCGGCGGCCCCGGCCTGCATGGCCTCGCGCGCCCGGTCGTAGGCGATCTCCGGGTCTTCCTGGCGCGAGCCGCCCGCCAGCAGCAGCGGCGCCGCGCAGCCCTCGATCACCTTCCTCAGCTTCTCGAAGCTTCCCGGGTAGATGCACTTGACCAGGTCCGCCCCGATTTCCGCCGCAACCCGGCAGTAGAGCGCCATCACTTCTGCGTCGGTCTTATCCTCCGGGCGGCGGGCTTCCCGGGCGCTGCGCGGCTCGATCATCAGCGGCAGGCCCCAGCGCTCGCACGCCCGCGCAATCTGGGCGTTGCGCCCGGCCTCCAGCTTCTCGCGCTCCGGTTCTACGTAGCCCATGTAGAGGTAGGTCATCACCGCGTCTGCTCCGGCCGCCAGCGCCTCTTCAACCTGCGCCATCTGCACGGTGGCGCCTTCCTCGTAGGGCAGCACGCTGCGACTGAAGCTCTGGTAATCCAGGTGGACAATGAGCGAGGGCCGGTCGCGGCCGGTGAACGCCTCTTCCAGGCGGGAGACCATCCCCGGTGCGACCATCAGCCCGTCGGCGCGGGAAAGGCTGACCGCGACCCGGCGCATCTCATCCAGGCTGGCCATCCCCGGCTGCGGGCCCATCAGCACCCCGTGCGAATAGGCCACCAGCAGCGTTTTCCCGCTCTTGCGGCGAAACAGCCGGCCCAGGCGGATCTTTTTCCCCGTTCTCGCGTCCATCCTTACCGCTCCTTTCGCTCGAAGCCCAGCTTGCCCGGGTTGAGGATCCCCCTCGGGTCCAGCGCCGTCTTGATCCGCTCCAGCACCATATAGCTCGCCCCCAGCTCGCCGCGCAGGTACGCCTGGCGGGCCAACCCAACCCCGTGGTGATGCGAGATCGCGGCGCCCTGCTCCTGGCTGACCCGCATGGCCGTCTCCCAGATCTGCCCCAGGCGCTGCTCGGCCGCCTTCGCATCGCTCTCCCATCCCAGCAGGATCATGTACAGCGAGACCCCCTGGGGGTAGGCATGCGAAAAATGACCCAGCGCCTCCTCTGCCAGTGGCGTAAGGGCCCGTTTCAATGCGCGGTACGTTTCCTCAATACTGTCCCAGAAATGGGCGATCTCGATCGTCTCGGCCAGCCCTCCCGGCTGCGCCAGGCGGTTCTCCACAGTAGAGAAGTCGAATCGCCGCGCCATCCAGCGCTCGGCGATCTCCGGGCCCAGTCGCACGCCGCCCTGGACGAGGAGCAGCTCCATACCGGCCTCGTATTCGGCCCCGGCAACCCGCTCCGGGCCCTCGAAACCCACCAGGAACAGGTTTTCTTCCCCCGCGGTTGCTCCCTCCGCGCGGAGATAGCGCGACTCGTCCTCGTCGTAGAAGCGCACCAGGAACGGGCGCAGCCCTGGGCGGCTCAACCGCCGCATCGCTTCCAGCCCGGCCGGCACTGAGGCAAACGCCAGCGTGTCCAGGATGCGCCGTTCGGGCAGTGGGGAGATCTTCAGAGTGGCGTCCAGGACGACCCCCAGGGTCCCCTCCGCGCCCACGAACAGCTCCCTCAGCTCCGGGCCGAGTGCGGCGCGCGGGGCCAGGCGGGTCTCGATCACCTCGCCGGCCGGCAGGGCCACGGTCAGGGCAAGGAGCATGTCTTCGATCCCGCCCCAGCGCGAGGAAAACTGGCCGGTCGCGCGGGTCGCTACCCAACCGCCCACCGTCGAGCGGTCCAGAGACTGGGGCGAGTGGTTGAGGGTGTAGCCGCGGGCGTTCAGCTCCGCTTCCAGGCGGTGGCCCATCACCCCGGCCTCGGCGCGCACCAACAGGTTGGTCTCATCCAGGATCAGAATGCGGTCCAGATTGGAAAGGTCGAGCACGATCCCACCTTGGACCGGGATCGCCGCCCCCACCACCCCGGATCCGGCTCCCCGGGGCGTAACCGGGATCCCGTGGCGGTTCGCCCAGGCCAGCAGGCGCGGGACCTCTTCCGCATGCCGCGGCTGGAAGATCGCCTCAGGCCGGTAGGGCAGGCGGCCCTGCTGGTTTTGCTTGATCGCCACCGGCCAGCAGTCCAGCGAGCGGGCGGCCAGCTCTGCACCTTCTGTGACCACCCGGTTATCACCGAACTCTGCGCGCAGATCCTCGATCCAGTCCGTCATGATTTCAACCCCTCGACGAGCAGCGGGGCCGCCGCGCCGATTACCCCCGCCTCGCTGCCAAAGCGGCTCAAGCCCACCTCACAATGGGTATAATCCGGTCCGGCGAGAGAGTGGAACCGCGCGACGGCGGTTTCCACCAGCGTCTGGCCTGCCACGGCGATCCCCCCGCAGACCAGGACCTGCTCGGGGAGAAAGATCGGCGCGATCGAGGCCAGCCACTGCCCGAGATATTCCCCGATGCTGGCGATGATCTGCACCGCCCAGGCCTCCCCCCTGTGCGCCGCGGCGATCACCTCACGAGCGGGCGCGCTGGCATGCCCGCGGGCGATCGCCAATCGCTCAACCCCCGCCGCGGAGATCAGCGCTTCGGCGCAGCCGTGGCAGCCAGCCGTGCAGGAGGGCCCATCCGGCTCGAGGATGATGTGTCCGCTGTCCCCCAGCGTCCCGCCGACCAGGCGCAGCACCCGGCCATCGACCACCATCCCCGCCCCGAACCCGGTCCCGATGACGGCAGTCATCAACCGCCGCACTCCCGTGTGCTCCCCGAAGGCATATTCAGCGACGGCAGGGGTGTTCAGGTCCGCATCGATGCAGTAAGGGTACCCCAGGCTCTCCAGCCAGGCGGCGAAATCGACCCCCTCCAGCGCCGGGGTGTTGGGGTTGAGGTAGCTGATGCGCCGGTCGTCGCTGAGCATCCCATTAAGGGAAAGGCCGGCCCCGCAGACCGGGCCATCCTGAAGCAGAGTTTCCACCATTCGCCGCAACTCGTCCAGGTACGGCGTGGGGTCGCCGCTCACCACGCTGGGTATCCTCTCCAGGCGCAGGACCGCGCCATTTTCAGCGACTCGCGCCACCTTGGTAGCCGTCCCACCGATGTCGATCCCGATAGCTTGCTTCCCTGTAGCCATGCGCTTGCTTCAGCCCAGGATGTGGGTCATCCCCTGCGAGTAATAGCGGTCGCGCCAACCGGGCTGGTTGGGGTTCACTCCCCGTGCGCGGGCCAGGCGGTAAGCCAGCAGCGCCGCCGGTGGAACGAGGACGAGCGAGGCGAAGCTTTCGCAGCCCGGCAGCCCGACCGGCAGGTGCTCACCATCGGCAATCTGTTCCGGGCCGATGGTCAGCAGGGTCGCCCCCCACTTCCGAACCCCCTCGCCCAGGCTGCGCGTGGCCGCCTGCCCGGCGCCGCCCGCGTCCATTGCCACGCAGAATGCGTCCGCGCCGATCAGCGTCGCCGCGCCGGAGGCGGTCTCCCAGGTCTCATTGCCTTCGGCGTGAAGCAGGGCCATCTCTTTCATCTTGAGGGCGCCTTCCAGCGCAGCCGGTTGGGCCGGCCCGGCGCCAAAATAGAAGGCGTGCCCGAAGGTCTTCAGCATCTCAACCCACGCCGGCACTTTCTGGTCCGCCTGGATCAGGGCCACCTCCACCAGGTCGGCCGTCTGGAGCAGGCTGTCGAAATACGACTGCCCCGCCTGGAAGAATTCGAGGAGGAGCAGATGCTCGGCGGTCAGGGTGCTGGCGTAGGTTTTGGTCATCACCGGCACGCGGCTTGGCCCGCCGTAGCTGATCAACAGTTGGTCGCAGACCCTGACGATGGAGGATCCCGGGACGTGGGTGATCCCCACCCGCAGGCATTTGCCCTCCAGCCGCTCGAACACCGTCAGCACGTCGCGGAACTCGCCTGAGGCGGACACGCCGACGACGATATCCTCCTCGTTGACCTGCGGGGTGTAATAGTTGAAATCTCCCGCCTGCCAGGCCAGCACCAGCGGGCCGGCCGGTCCGGCCAGCAGGCGCGCCGTATAGGCAGCCGCCATGCTGGAGTACAGCGAGGTGCCGTTGCCGATAAAATAAATCCGCCGCGGGCTGCGCGCGCGCATCGCTGCCGCCGCCTCGCGCGCGGCAGCGCGGGTCTCGCGCACGGTCGCCTGGATAGCTACCGGGATAGCCTGAATTTCCATCGGGATCAATTCTTCAGTCATAAAAAGTGTCCTTTCGGAGCGTGATCAAGGATGGCGTTGATAACCTTCTATTTCACCGCACCGGCCACCAGGCCTTCGATAAAGAAGCGCTGGCCAAAGAGATAGAGGATGATCATCGGCAGCGTTGCGATGAGAGTGCCGGCCATGATCAGGGGTTCATTCACCTGGAAATGGCCGCGGAACAGAGTCAGGCCGGGCATCAGCGTTTTCAGTTCCTCGCTCTGCAGGAAGACCAGCGCGATCAAAAGCTCGTTCCACACCCACAGGGCGTTGACGACGATCAGGGTGACGAACGCCGGGCTGGAAAGCGGAACGACGATCCGCCAGAGAATGCCAAAATTGGAGCAACCGTCGATCGCCGCCGCGTCGAACAGCTCGACCGGCAGCCCGCGGAAAAAGCTAACCAGCAGGTACACCGAAAACGGGATAAGCATCCCGATATAGATCAAAATCAAGCCAGGCTGGGTATTGACCAGGTCGATCTGCACCATCAGCACGAAGAGCGGCAGGATGATGACCGCCGGCGGGATCACCATCAGGATGATCATCGCGTTCAGGTATGCGCCGCGCCCGGGAAAGCGCATCCGGGCGATGGCATAGGCTGCCAGGGTCGAAACCAGCGTGGAGAGGAAGATGGCGCTGACCGTCACCACCACGCTGTTTCGCAGCCAGACCAGCAGCCGGCCCTGGTCCAGGGCCTGGTTGATATTCTGCATGGTAAAGGGGATCGGCAGGCCGAACTGATTGTGCAGCCAGTTTTCCTGGGTCTTGAATGCGGTGATGACCATGTAATAGATTGGGTAGATGGCCAGCAGGGAGAAAAGCAGCAGGATCACCTGCTTAAGGAGCAGCAAAGGCCAGCCACCCCCGCGCCGGGTAGACAGCTCCACGGGACGGCCGGGGAGGCGTAGAGGGGTGGGACGCGTGGTATCGCTCATACCTGCTCCAAGGGCTGGCGCCGCAGGCGTAACTGCAAAACGATCAGCAGGGTTGTCGAAGCCAGGAGGATCACTGCCAGGGCGGAAGCGATCCCCGGCGAGCGGAAGGCGAAGGCGTGTTTCCAGATGTAGAACTCCATGATCGTCGAGGCGAACCCCGGTCCGCCGCCGGTCATGGTGTAGACGTAGGCAAACACCCAGGAGAGCATCGTGATCAGCTCGACCACGATAAAAAACTCGATCACCGCCGACATCTGCGGGAGGGTGACAAACCAGTGGGTTTGCCACCAGTTGGCGCCATCGATCTCGGCGGCCTCCAAAATCTCTTTATCGAGTGACATCAAGCGGGCCAGGAAGAGCACCAGCCCGAATCCAAACTCGCGATAAACGATCACCGCTCCGATCGAGGGGATCACCCACACTGCGCTGCCCAGCCAATCTTTGGCCAGGAACCCCAGCCCTGCCAGGCGTAGCAGTGTGTTCAGGATCCCATTCAGGCCAAGCAGGTATACAAATGTGGTCGCCACAACCGGGACGGCGATAATATACGGCAAGAACAACACCGAGCGGTAAATCTTCCAGCCCCGCACCCGCTCGAAGAGCAGCAGTGCGATGAACAGCGCCAGCAGGGTCATGATCGGCACGGCAAAGAGCAGCTTGCCGTTATTGGCGGCTGCCTGCCAGAATACCGGGTCTTTGGCCACCAGGCTGTAATTGCCCAGGCCGAGCGTCTTACCCCCCTCTGCGTTTGTCACCAGCAGGCTGGTACGGACGATCTGGACGATGGGATAGACGAAGACCAGCAGCAAAAACAGGCTGGCCGGGGTCAGATACAGATAAGGTTCCAGGCGGCGGGTCAAATTTGCCATGACTTTCCAATGTGTGGTGCAGGTTTCCCTGCACCACACAGCGTGGAATCGATTACTTCTGCTGCCAGCCTTCCCAGTTTTTCAGCTCGTCGGGATGCTGGGTCCGCCATGATTCGGCGGTGCGGTTCCAAAGGTCAGCCGCATCTGTGGGCGAGCCGCTCTGCGAGAAGATCATCTGGCCCGCCGGGAGATCTGCGTCGCTGTCGACCTGCCCGGGCAGGTAGTTCTCCAGCCAGACCTGTGGGCCGGTGGTTTCCCACTGCAGCATTTTCTTCAGATTTGGACTGGTGACCGCGCTGGTGTCGAAGCGCTTATCCGCGGCGACCACGCCGGTGAATTTATACCAGGCCGACAGCCGGTCAGGGGTGTGCAGGAAGGCCAGGAAATCGGCCGCTTCCTGCGGATGCTTGCTCCACTTGGTGATCAGGAACGAGATCGACTGGGTGGCGTTGCCAGCATCTGCCAGCTTGCCGCTCCCCAGCTTGGGCGGCCGCATCAAGCCGACCTTGTCTTCGCCCAGGGTAGTGATGGCCTGCTTGATCATCCCGTCCGTTCCCCAGGCCATGGCCGCCTTGCCATCCCAGAAGACGCGCTCCCCCTGGTCCAGGGTCAGCGACATGACGTCCGAGTTGAAGTATCCCTTCTTGACCATCTCGTCCAGGTTCTTGTACCAGCCGGTGTATTTCTCGTCCTTGAAGGACGCCTTGCCGATTACCGCCTGGCGCAGATCCTCGGTAGAGTCCAGCCCCTGGATGCCGACGTTGGCGAAGAACCAGGCCCCGTGATAGCCGTCCTTATCGCCCACGGCAAAGGGGGTGATCCCGGCGATCTTGATCTTTTCGCAGGCAGCCATGAACTCATCCCAGGTCCAGCGGTCGCCAGAGGGCGGCGTTACGCCAGCTTTCTGGAACAGGTCCTTGTTGTACATCACCCCGATCCCGATCAGGTACATCGGCACGCCCCATACTTTGCCGTTGTAGGTGTTTTCATTCAGGTTCAACCAGTTGTCCATCTCGCTCTTGGGCACATAATCGCTGACCGGGACGAGCGCGTTTTGCCAGACGAACCCCAGCACGGGACCGGTCGCCCACTGCGAGGCGATGTCAGGGCCGCTGCCGGCGGTCACCGCCGATTGGAAGGCGCTGATTAAGGTGTCGGTAGACTGCGCGACCACAGTAACTTTGACGTTTGGTTTCACCTTCTGATAAGCTTGAACAGTTTCGGCCATCCACTTATCGGCCCCAGGCGCGTCCGATTCAGCCCAGTACCAGAAAGTGAGCTCGACCGGCTGCCCACCTGATGCGGCCGGCTGGGTGGCTCCCGCGGCAGGAGGCTGCGTCACAGCGGGGGCGGTGGTCGCTGCCGGGGTGGCGCAGGCGGTCAAGAACAGGCTGGCGATCGCCAAAACGGTGAACATTCGCAAGAAACAGGCTCTCATCTGTACGATCCTTTCCGAAATAGTTGAAATGAATATCGGCGTGTGTACTCTTCAAGCGCAGGATTCCTCGAGCGACTTCACCTCCTTTTTATCCTCCAGAATAGAATTCCCCGTCACCAGTGGATGCAGTTGTGATGGAATTTGATCAGGATACGGGTAGATTGAACTCAGGCCAGGATGACCCGCACGTTTTGCGCGGCTAACCCCTCGGCGAATTCGGGCGCTAGCTGGCGCCCGCTGATCACGATGTGGACCTGGTCGACCGGCACGACGATCGCCGACGCCACTTTGCCAAACTTGGTGTGGTCGACCAGGACGATGGTCTGCACGCTGGCCTGGATCAATGACCGGTCGGTGCTGACTTCCTGAAGATGGTTGTGGGTCAGCCCGTGCTGAATATTGATGGCATGGATACCGTAAAAGAATTTTTCCGCCCGCAGCTCGCGCACCGCCACTTCCGTGACGTGCCCGTGCAGGGTGCGCTCCCACGGGCGGAGGATGCCGCCCAGGACGACCAGGTCGATCCCCGCTTTATCCGCCAGCAGGTCCGCCACCTGCAGCGCGTTGGTGATCACGGTCAGGCGGCGCTGCCCCGGCAGCAGCCGCGCCAGCTCCAGGGTAGTCGTCCCGCCGGAGATCATGATCGTCTCTCCATTTTTGATCAGGCCGAGGGCAGCCTGCGCGATGCGTTGTTTTTCCTCGCGGTTTTCTTTGGTGCGCAGGAAGAAGGGCAGTTCATTGGCGCCGTTGGAAACCAGCGCCACCCGGCCGACCCGCCGCTCGAGCAGGCCTGCCTCCGCCAGAACGCGCAGATCCCGGCGCAGCGTCACCTGGCTGGTCCCCAGGCTGTTGGCCAGATCCTCGACCGAGGAAGATCCACTTTCGCGCAAGACCCGGACGATTTCATCCTGACGTTCAGAGCGCCTGGCAATACTGTTCACAGTTTGACCAAATGATCAATTTCTATGCTTTTTTCGATCGATTATTTCAAACTTTCTGATAAGAGTATATAATGTTTGTGATCGAAAGTCAATCAAGAGCAATTCTTTGGGAAAGGGCTGCATCATCATCCACAAAATCCGTGTCCAAACGATATTCTTAGACCGTTATTACCGGGCCTTGAGGTAAGTTCATGAAAGAGAGAGCCCCCCTGGCCGGTGCATATTTCCTGGATGAAATGGTCTCCGCCCAGAAACAGGGCGCTGCATCAGGGATCTGTTCGATCTGCTCGGCGAACCCAACCGTTCTCCGCGCAGCAGTCCGGCATGCCCTGGAGCACGCGATCCCCCTGCTGATCGAGTCCACCTCCAACCAGGTCAACCAGTTTGGGGGATACACGGGACAGGTCCCCACCCAGTTTTCCCGCACGGTGGTCGAGATGGCGGAGCGGGCAGGCCTGCCTTCAAACCGGCTGATCCTGGGCGGCGACCACCTGGGACCGAACCCCTGGCAAAAAGAACCCGCCGAAGCCGCCATGGTCAAAGCCAGGAAACTGGTCGCGGATTGCGTGCGCGCCGGGTATCTGAAGATCCACCTGGACGCCAGCATGAGCCTGGGCGGCGACCCACCGGATAGCCCGGCGGGGGAGGTATCCGCCGGGCGGGCTGCGGCGCTCTGCCAGGCCTCCGAATCCACCTGGCAGAAACTCGGCGGTCGCTCCCCCGCTCCCCGCTATATCATCGGGACCGAAGTCCCTCCGCCCGGTGGAGAAGTGGGCGTCGCCGCCAGGGTCCAGGCAACCAGCGTGAGCAGCGCCCGGCAGACGCTCGAATTGACCCGGGCCGCTTTCCACAAGGTTGGCCTCGACGCGGCCTGGGAGCGCGTCATCGGCCTGGTCGTCCAGCCCGGCGTGGAATTTGGCGACCGGACCATCCATCCTTATCAGCACGCAAGAGCGGCAGATCTTGCCTGGTTTATCGAGCGCGTCCCTGGGATAATCTATGAGGCCCATTCGACGGATTACCAGTCACCCAGAGCGCTGCGCGAGCTCGTCCGCGACCACTTCGCGATTCTGAAGGTAGGCCCGGCGTTGACCTTCGCTTTTCGTGAGGCCATGTTCGCCCTGGAAAACATCGAGATCGAGCTGTTTACCGGCTCAACGGCGGATCAACGCTCCCACCTTCAGGATACAATCGAAGCGGAAATGCTTACCCATCCGGAACACTGGCAGCGCTACTATCCCGGCGCCCCCGCGGAACAGCGCCTGATGCGCCGCTTCAGCCTGAGTGACCGCATCCGGTACTACTGGCCGCGGCCCGCCGTCCAGGCCGCCCAGGAGCGCCTCCTCGCCAACTTGAGCCAGGCCGCCATCCCGCCTGGCCTGGCAAACCAGTTCTTTCCAGACGAGGTGGACCTCAGCGGTGATCCTCCCGCCCCCGACGACCTGATCTACCGCCGCATTCGTCGCGTCCTGGAGGATTACCGGGCTGCCTGCATTCCCGCCTGAACGAAAAAAATAATCCTTGACATACCGATTTTGACTCCCTATAATAGACTTAGTTTATTGTCCCAATAAATTAACTGTCCCTTCTACATCGATGAACAAGAAGATCACGACCGCAAATCAACTTCTCGTTCGGAAGCTAAACACGGTCAGCGTCATGGAAGTTCTACGGCTTTTTGCCCCACTTTCCCGCGCTGACCTGTCTGCGCGTACCGGGTTGAACCCGAGCACCGTCTCGAGCATCATCAGCGACCTGATTGAAAGCGGCTTTATCCAGGAAACCACCTTGCAGGATACCCGCATTGGCCGTCCAGGAATGTTGCTCACCCTCAATCCAGATGGAGGCTGTGCGGTTGGCTTTGAAATCGGCGTGGATTACCTCTCGATCGTCCTGACCAATTTCACCGCTCAGGTTTTGTGGCGCAAGCGGGTCCCTTACCTCGAAAAGGATCTCCAGGAAAATCTGCTGGAAGAAGTGGAAAGGCTGATCCAGGAATCCCTGTCGCACAGCCGGGAGCTGGGTCTCCGTCCCTTGGGCATCGGGTTGGGCATCCCGGGACTGGTGGATACGGACCACGGGAAGCTGGTTTTTGCGCCCAACCTCCATCTGAGAGATCTCCCCATTCGCGCGATGCTTTCGGAGCGCTTCAGTCTGCCGGTGTTCGTGGAAAACGAAGCCAACAGCGGCGCGATGGGGGAACATTTCTACGGCGCCGGACACGGCAAAGAAGATTTCATTTATCTGAGCACCGGCATTGGCCTGGGCGGCGGCATCATGATCGGGGGAAAGCTCTTCAAAGGCAGCCATGGCTACGGTGGAGAAATTGGACACACCAAGATTTACCAGGGTGGAGACGAATGTGGTTGCGGCAGCCGCGGTTGTTGGGAAACGTATGTTGGCCCACGCTATATGATCCAGCGCATCCGCCAGACCCTGGAACAGGGCAGACCCAGCATGATCCGCGACCTGGTCACCGGCGATCTCAACAGTCTGACGGTCGACACGGTCGTCGAAGCCGCTCTCGTGGGCGATCAGATTGCCCTCTCCGCGCTGCGAGAGGTCGGGCAGCATCTCGGGGTGGGCGTTTCCAACCTGATCAACATTTTCGACCCGGAGCTGGTCATCGTCGGCGGCGTGCTCAGCCCAGCCAGCCCCTGGCTCATTCCGATCATTCAAGAATCGATCCATGAAAATGCACTCGCTCCCCTGGTCGAAACGGTCAGCGTGGTCCCTTCTCAGCTCGGGGTCGATTCCTGCATCATGGGCGCGGTCGCCCTGGTACTGGACGATATCCTGCGGGAGCCGTTATACTTGATGTCCCAGTGACGATGGTCTTCAATCGATCTTTTAGCGCCAACTCATAATGAGGAGATCTACGTATGCAAAAAGCACTGAATAATCCAACCAAAGCCAGTTTACAGGAACGCAGGTTTACGGTCAGCCGGGAGATGGCAGTATTGGGGGTGTTGATCCTCCTCTGCATCTTTATGACCATCTTGAGCCCGTATTTTCTGACCTCCCAGAATTTATTCAACGTGCTGCGCAGCATCTCCACGATCGGCATCATGGCGATTGGCATGACCATGATCATCGCCTCCGGGGGCATCGATCTTTCGATCGGCTCGGTCCTGGCGGCCGGCGCGATGTTTACCGCCCGTCTGATGACCTATGACGGCGTCAACCCCTGGGTGGCGGTCCTGGGCGGCCTCGGCGTGGGCCTCATATTGGGCGGCATCAATGGATTGATCATCACCAGGGTAAAGGTCAGCCCCTTTATCACCACCCTGGGGATGATGTCGATCGCCCGCGGCATTGCCTACCTCCTTGCGACCGGGCTGCAAGGCGCCGTCGCCAGCAACATTCCCATGCGCGATCCCAGCGTCAACTTCCTGGGGGGCGGATATATCGGCCCGGTGCCTTTCGCCCTGATCGAGATGGTCGTGCTGGTGGTCATCGCCTCGGTCGTCATGCACTCGACCGTATTCGGGCGTCAGATCTACGCCATCGGCAGCAACGAACAGGCTGCCCGGCTCTCCGGCGTCAACGTCAACCTGGTCCGCCTGATGGTCTATACCATCACCGGCGTCCTCGCTGCATATGCCGGCATCATGAACGCCGGCCTGCTCTCTACCGCCGCCACCAACCTCGGCCTTGGAAATGAGATGGACGTGATCGCGGCGGTGATCATCGGCGGCGCCAGTCTTTCGGGCGGAGAAGGCACCATTTATGGCGCGGTCATCGGGGCCGCCATCATGGCGATCCTGCGTAATGCCTTCGTCCTGCTGCACTTCCCCATCCACTGGCAGACCGTCACCATTGGCGTCGTGGTCATTCTGGCGGTCGCCAGCGACCGCCTGCGCAAGCGCAGCTGAGCTGTGCCCTGGTCCGGCCCGGCTGGCCTGCTGCTGTTCCGTTCTTCGCTTCGCGTTCCAACCGGGAGGAGGTGAAAACGATCCCCATACCCAGAGCGACTGCCCATTCTGCTCCTTTTGCTGCTGATCGATAGGCAAATCTCGAAAATTGATCCTCGCACATGTTCCTGCTTCACAAAGGAGAAAGAGAAATGTCAAGGTCCCGTGTCATGTCTGTCCTGTCTATCATCGTGCTGGTCTCGATGATCCTCGCGGCGTGCACGCCCGCCGCTACCCCCACCACGGCGCCGGCTGCTCCCGCGACCAGCGCCCCCCAGGCGGCGCCTACCCAGGCTCCCCAGCAGCCCGCTGCCGCCCAGATGCCGGCCGTGCCGGCCTTTGACTCGGCCTGCACGCCAGCCGACGAAGGTACGGTCAAGCCGGTAGACAAGAAATCCGACAAGCCCCTCAAGATCGCCGTGTTGGGCCTGGAA
>Ga0335070_10002686_pt1 | contig 20646 bp, 12 predicted proteins | sample Lox_Sample_13_FD_206722 | JGI IMG/M metagenome (GOLD analysis project Ga0335070, IMG submission 206722) | Soil microbial communities from Loxahatchee National Wildlife Refuge, Florida, United States - Lox_Sample_1.3 | ecosystem: Environmental > Terrestrial > Soil > Wetlands | place: USA...
CGAGGTCATAAATGACGGGATTGCCCGAGCCGGTGTTGATGGAAATCGATCCGTTGAAGTAACCAAGAACGCTGGGCGTGAAGACGACTGCGAACTGGCAGCTTGCACCCGCCGCGAGCGTGCCGCCGCAGGGCTTGGTGCCAGTGCCGGAGACGGTCCAATCCTGGCTGGCGGTCAAGGCGAGAGTCAACGACCCGGTGGTGGTGTTGGTTGCGGTGACCGTCTTGGGCAAGCTGGAGAATCCGAGGGCCGGGCTGTCAAACAGAAGACTGGCCGGGCTGAAGCTCAAGGGCAGAGTCGAGCCGCCGGTCGCTGTACCGCTGATGCTGGTGATCTGTGGCAGGAACGACGAGCCGGATCCGGCCGCAACGATGAATGAGCCGTTGATCGCGCCACTCTGCGTGGGAGTGAAGGTGACGGCGACGGTACACTTTGCTCCGCCAGCGAGCGAGGAGCCGCATGGAGCGGTTCCGGAGGCGACTGCGCTGTAGTTACCAGTGGCCGAGAAGGTGAAGTTCTGCGTGGTCGCCGACTGATTGATGACGGTGACAGTTTGCGGGGCGCTGGTGTGACCGACCGCGGTCGAGCTAAAGGTTAGCGATAGCGGGGAGACGACCATAGGGAACTGCCCGGTGCCGGTGATGGGCACGAGGAGGTAGTCGGTGGTAGTGCTGCCCCGGATCGTAAGCGTGCCGTTGATGGCGCCGGGGAACGACGGAGCGAACGAGACCGTGATAGTGCAAGTGCCGAGCGACGCGAGCGTTGAGCCGCACGTCGTGGTCATCGGGTAGTCGGCGCTGGTGGTGATGCTGCCGATGGTGAGCGCGGTATTGCCCTTATTGGTCAGAGTGACGGTCTGGGAAGCAGTGGTGTTGCCAACTTGCGCATTGCCGAAGGTGAGTTTCGTGGGGGAAGCGCTCATGACGGCCGCAGGGCTCTGATTGATGAGGGCCGTGACAGTTCCAGCGCTTGAGTTGGCCAGTAAGAGGTCATACTTACCGCCGCTGTTGAAGACTGCTGCGACCGCCGCGGGCGCGACGCCGAATTTATAGTTCACAGCGCCGCCGAACGTGCCGTTGCCATTGCCGGGCATGACGCCGACCGAATTGGTGGCGCTTTCCACGACAACCAAGTCCAGAATGCCGTCCGCCGTGATGTCGGCGCCGAGGACCGCGACCGGGGCTGAGTTTGGAATCGTGTAATTGGTCGCTGCCTGGAACGTGCCGTCGCCGTTGCCCAACAGGACACTCACGGAGTTGTCCGTCTTGTTGGCGACGAGAATATCCGGATAGATGTGGCCGCTGGTGAGAGCGAGCGCGATTCCGACGGGCCCATTGCCGACTGTGTAGGTGGTGGCGGCGTTGAATGTGCCGTCCCCTTTGCCGAGCAGAACACTGACGTTGTTGCTGCCGTTGTTGGCGACGACGATGTCGAGGAAGCCGTCGTTGTTAAGGTCTCCGACTGCCACGGCTGAGGGCGAGGTGCCAGCCGGATAGTTCACTGCGGTGTTGAACGATCCTGTTTTGGTGTTGAGGAGGACACTTACATCACCGGCGCCGTTTGCAGTCACGATGTCTGCGTAACCGTCGTGATTGAAGTCTCCGACAGCGACGGCTACTGGCGAGGGGTCCGTGGAATAGTTAGCACTGCTGCCGAAACCGAAGGTGCCGTTTCCGTTGCCGGGAACGACAGTCACCGCGTTGGCCGAGGGCTCGGCGACCACGAAATCGAGTTTGCTGTCGTTGTTGAAATCGCCTGTCGCGATGGACGAAACGGCGCTGTTTAGGCCCACGCTGACGCCTTGCGTGAAAACGCTCTTACCATTCCCGGTGAAGATGGTGACTTCGGGATTTCCAAGATTCGTGCTGTTGACGAGGAAGTCGGGATTGGCATCGCCATTGAAGTTGCCGACAGCAAGCGCAGTCGAGTTCACGCCGCCCGAGATGTAGTTCTGGATGTCGGCGAAGGTGCCGTCACCGTTTCCGAGAATCACCGCGACATCGTTATCGGCACTATTGGCGACGATGACATCGAGCTTGCCGTCTTTGTTGAAATCGCCAGTCGCGACAGCCATGGGCTTGTTGCCGCTGAAGTAGCTCAGAGGCAAGGTCAGTCCGCCATTATTGTTGGCGTAGGTATCGAATGAGTTCGTGAGATTGTCGGCGACCAGAAGAGAAATCGTTGTGCCGGAGAATACGCCGCTGGTGATGGACTGAGGAGCAAGCGAACTGCTCGAGATCGAATTGACCGAAAATGCGCCGGACCCGTTGTTCAGAAGGATGGAGACGGTTCCAGGGTTAGTGCTGCCCACCGTCGAGTTCAGACTTGCGACTGCCAAATCGGGGAAACCATCGCCGTTCAGATCGACGGCTGTAACTGAAACTGGGGAAACGCCCGGTGCGTTGCAGCCACTCGCAGTGACCACGCAATAGTTGACTGCCGGAGAGAAGGTTCCTGCACCTTGGTTCAGCAGCACGCTGACATCGCTGCTGCCCTGATTGGCGATGACGAGATCGTTGCCGTTCGATCCATCGACATCGACGATAGCGATGGAGGACGGATTCGAATCCGTGGCGTACGTGCCTGCCTTGGTGAAGGTGCCGGAGCCGCTGTTGATGAGAACGGTGATCGTATTGTCGGCGGAGTTGGTGACTGCGATGTCGGCGATGCCGTCGCCGTTGAGGTCGCCAACGGCCACCGCTGTGGGCGAATTTCCCACGGCGTAAATCACTGGCGTACCAAACGTGCCAGTGCCCGAATTCAAGAAAACCGAGACGCTCTTGGTGCCGAAGTCCGCCACGATGAGATCGGGCTTGCCGTCACCATTGACGTCGGCGGCTGCGATGGAGATCGGATCAGGACCGCCAGTTCCGGCGGAGTATTTCACCTGCGTGTTGAACGTGCCGTTGCCCTTGCCGAGAAGGACGCTGACGTCATTACTGCTGCGGTTGGCGACGGCGATATCGAGGTTCCCGTCGCCGTTGAAATCGGCTACTGCGATGGAGATGGGCGCGAGATGCGTACCGAAAGTGGAGGGGCCCTTAAAGGCGGCGGCCGAGGCAAGCGATGTGGTCAGGGCACAGATCGCCACACAGAGTGCGGCAGAGCGCAAAGAAACACGGCGCATTGAAACTCCTCCAGAACGGTAGAGAAATTATGTTGTAGGGGGATCAGAACCGGTGCGCTGCTGGGGAGAAAACAACGCCCGACATCACTTGACTGGAGCCGAGTATAGCGGAGTTACGACCGATTGGGAACGTGGAAGAAAGTCTCTAGAGTCGTATGCAAGTTCTTGCAATCGAAGGCGCCAAGTGCCTTTGGGAGTGCGGGGTTCGGGCGCGCGCGGGAGTGTGCAGAATCTTGCAATCTTGAGCTATTGGTTCTCGAGAATGATGGGCTTCAATCCAATCTGAATCGAGCTGCCGCCGGTGATGCTGGTCGAGTTTCCGGCGAGGTCGCGCAACTTCGTGGCCCAGCTTGGAGCGGTTTGCGCTGTAAAGGTGCAGGTTCCATTGTTGCAAGTGCGTGAGTCATCCCAGGTGATCACAGCCTGATAACTGGAGGATCCGGTGAGCTGGCAAGTCCAGATGGTGCCGGTTTGAGCGCAGGGTGTGGGGAAGCGGCCGAACATCCAGTTGAAAACCTGAGTGTAGCCGACGCCAGCGGGATCGGGAGTGCGGTTGGCGGTTTCGATGTTGCCGGCAACGCCGGGTGCTCCCCAGGTGAACCAGGAGGTCCAGAGCAGTTGGTCGGAGTTGAAGAGTCCACCCTCGAGAACATAGAACTGCGCGAGCCATGCGGCACGTTGATCGGCGTCGGTGATATTGGCCGATTCGAAGCCGCCTTCGGTGTCGAACAAGGGAATGCTTTGCATGCCATTCAGGTTCAGAATTTCGCGGTAGCTGTTGGTGATCTCGACGATGTTTCCGTTGCATCCGGATTGCAGGCAGCCCTCGCCGGGTTGGGGATAGGGATTGAGGCTCATGAGGCCCAAGTTGCCGTGAAAGGAAACGGCGTCGATGCAGTTTCCGCCGCCGGCGTTTAGAAAACTCTGGAGTTGCTGCGGGGCTTGATCAGCGGAGGTATGCGCGGGGCCGACCGTTGAGGGCGAGATCACAAAAGAAAAATTCAGCGCCCGCGCGTGGATGATGGAGCAGGCGGACTGTTCGAGCGTGACGAGTTGGGGAATGGTGCCGATCCAGAATCCGTTTTGCGAGTCGTTGACGTTCCATTCGTTCCAGATCTCGTAGTACTTGATGTAAGGCTGCGCGGGCGTGCTTCCGTTGTAGTGCTGGACGAGCGCGGTGACGAAATCTTTCCAGTCTTGAACGTTGTCGGGAGGGCCCTGGCAGCCAGTGACGCTGCCATTGAGCGTGCGGCAAAGCGCGGCGCTTTGATTGGAGACAGCCCATCCTGGGGTCATGCCGAGAGCGAGATCCATTACAGCAACGACGCCGTTGGGGCCTTCGCGCGGCGCAATGGCTGCGTACTGATCGTAGAAGGAGAAATCAAAGACGCCGCGGGAGGTCTCGATGTAGGGCCAAGCGAGGCGAATGGGATGTCCGATGGCCCCGTACAGCATGCCGTCGGCGATGGGATCGTCGGTGGGATCGACATTGTTCAAGGCGAAGAAACTTACGGGAATACTGCCGGGCGGTGGCGCGATGAGGACAGTCAGGTTGATCGTCGTCGTGGGAGCGAGCGTGCCCGAAGTTCCGGTGACCGTAATGGCAGCAGGGCCCGTCGCAGCGGTGCCACTGACGGTAAGGTTCATGGTGCTCACTGAAGTTGTAGTCGCGGGGCTAAAGGTTGCGGTGACACCGGATGGAGGACTGGGAACAGATAATGCGACGCTGCCGGAGAATCCGTTGGATGGGGCGATCGATACGGTGACCGATCCGGTTTCCCCTCGCTGCAAAACGACGGCGTTCGGCGAAGAGTGAAGGGTGAATGAAGGCTGACGCTGCACGCTCGACGAGGAACCGCCGCCGCAAGCAACGCTCGCGAGAAGTGCAACAAGAGACACGATCGCGATAAAGATGCGCAAGCAGTTCGCCTGATTCACCCTGCCTTGGAGACCTGCCATCCGAACCATTCAATTGCCCTCAAGCCATAGCCGCGGAAGAGCGGCGTTTGCAGGGATCTATCGAGTTAGAACTCAAGCTCGATCGATAAGTTGCGTTGCGAAATACTTTCTCGGAGGTTGGCGGTTTAATGAAGACGAGTGAGAACAAAGTGTACTTCTGTGTAAGTGCTCGCGCTCGGGTCTCCCTATACTGTCGAAGAGATATTCCATCCCTGCGCCTCTTGTCCGAATTAAACCGTGGCTCTTGCTCGTGTGTTGCGGTTTAGGCAGTGCCATCTTGAGTCCGAAATCATTCTTAGAGGAGACTCCCCCGTGTTTCAGCACTTGTCAGTTCACCGCTCAATCGCGCGGCACACGTCGCGTGTGCTTCAAGTCCTTTTATTTATCTTTTTTCTCGCGTCGGTGTTCAGTTGGAGCCAGGCAAATGTGAACGAGAGCCTGGAGACGGCGTCGATTTATGTGGACGCTGTGCATGGCAACGACAGCAACAGCGGAACGAAAACCGCGCCACTCAAGACGATTGGCGCGTCGGTCAGCATGGCGATGGCGAATAACGACTCGAGTGTCGGGACGAAGGTGATCATCAATCCGGGGACATATCGCGAATCGGTGGTCATAGGCGGGACGAAGAAGAGTACATCGAAGCCGATCACGTTTCAGGCAGCGACGAACGGGACAGCCTTCGTTTCAGGAGCGGATGTACTTTCCGGATGGAGCGCGTACAAAGGCAGTTCGACGATCTACCAGGCGAGCTGGCCGTATAACTTTCTGGTTTGCCCGGCACAGATTCCTCCGGCGCCGGCGCAACAGCAGATTGTGCTCGAAGCCGAGATGCTGATCGTGAACGGAAAGCCGCTGACGCAGGTGCTCACATTTGCCTCGATGCTGCCGGGGACGTTCTATGTCGATTCCGCGCACGCTCTGGTCTATATGTATCCGCCGGTGGGGACGAACGTGACGACTGCGACCGTGGAGACGGCAGCGAGGCCCGCGCTCTGGCAGATTTCTGGGCAATCCTACGTGGTGGTGCGCGGGCTTACGTTTGAGTACGCGAATAGTTGTCCGCAGAATGCGGCGGTGATCGTGGGTGGGAATGCTACCAACATTCTCTTCGATAACGATTTGATTCAGTGGAACAACGCGATGGGCATTGATTTCGCAACAGTGGAGAACTTCACGGTGCAGAATTCGATTGCCAACAGCAATGGGCAGGTGGGATTCGCGTCGCACGAGGTTAAAAATTCTCTGTGGCAGAACAACACCGCGAGCTATAACAACTGGCGCGGCGCTCAAGGCGCGTTCTACACGTGGGACACGGGCGGCACGAAATGGATGTGGGACCACAGCGCGACGTACAAGAATTTCGTTTCGAATTTCAATCAGGCGAATGGTGTGGCGTGGGACACGGACAACGAGAACGTGACGTTTGCGTCGGGCGTTTCGGCGATGAACTTGGTGAATGGCATCCAGATTGAAAAGACGCAGGGGCCGTTCACGGTTTCGGCGAGCGATTTTTGCTACGACAATTTGCTCGGCATTGGACAGCGCGGAGGCGTTGCGGTGCGGAATTCGGAGCAAGTCACGCTCAGTTCCGACGCGATGTATGGGAGCCTGATCAATCAACTGGCGATCGTAGGGCAACCGGGTGGAATTACGATTTCGAATTGGGAGACCGGACAGTCTTACGATCTGCTCACGAAGAATTTCAGCGCATCGGGCAGCGTGTTCAGCGGGCCTTCAGCGTCGGTGCTATCCGACAGCTATCTGGGCGGATCGGACTGGACGGCGTTTGCCACGACCGTGAAGTCGAACAGCAATACGTTTTACAACGGAACCAGTTCGAGTGCGTTTGTGGTGCCGACGCCTAAAACAGGGACGTCACTCACGCTCGCGCAATGGCAGAGCTTGACCGGGCAGGATAAGAGTTCCTCGTGGAAATCGACGAGCGCACCGTCGCAGTGTAATGTCACGGCTGCGGCGAAAGATTTCTGGATCACGTCGAGCACGTATGCCGGCGCGACGATCTCCGGCGGGAAGGCGACTATCAATCTCGCGACGCTGGGGCTGGGAGGCAGCAGCGGGATTGTTGCGCTCAGCCTTGATGGTGTCTCGCAGGTGGCAGGGTTGAAGGCGTCGCTAAGTGCGTCGTCGATTCCGGTGACCGGGAGTGCGGTGCTGACGCTGACTACGAGTGCGACGACGAAGGCGGGGACGTATCCGATTACGATTCTGGCGAATCAAGGAAACATCACGCATACGGTGACGGTGTCGCTGGTGGTCCCGTAAGCGTGCTCCTTATCTAGCTTATCCGCAAATGCGAGGGGCGCTCCATGAGGCGTCCTATACCCAATGGCCTGAGGAGCGGGAGATCCCTCGCCCCGCCTGCAAAAGCGCGGGGCGTCGGGATGATGCCATCGGGTTGATTGACCTTCTCAGCCGTCTTCCTTCTTCGCGGAGAAGGAACTCACTGCGATTTACTACTTCGCTTTATTTCCTGAAGCTGTTTTGCCAGACTTCAATCCGAAGATTTGCAGTTGCTTGTTGGTGGCGACGAATACTTCGCCGTTGGCGACGACTGGAACGGTGTTTGAGTTCCCGTTGATATTGGGCCATGATCCGGCGAAGGCTTTGAAGAGTTGAGTCATGGTGGTGCCCGTCACGTCAGGGTTGAGCGCGACCAGTGACATCTTTGGTTGCGTCGCGGAAACCGGGCGCGAGAGTGCCCAGATGATCGGATTGGAAGTACCGTTCGAAGAAATGGTGGTGAAGAACCCGGGATCCTGGCCGCCACCGATGCCGGGCGACGGAGATGTACTGGCCAGCTTCAACGACGGCTTGGGCGAAGTGATGACCTTCCACGAGCGCACGATGCGACCGCCGCTGGAGACGACGCGGCCGATGCCATCGGAGTCGACGAAGTACGATGGGCCACACCAGCAGCCACCGGCGAAGTAAGTGGCGAGGACGTTGTTCTTGGTGGTGCTGTAGCCGCCAAGATTGTCTTCATTCATGAGGAACATGGTGCCGACTTTGCCGGTCGCGACGACGAGATGCGGAGTTGATCCCGTCTGGTCGGGAAGCACCATGGCGCCACCAGAGCCGAAGTCTGCGTCGGACTGATCGAGACTGGCCTGGTTGCTCGGCGTGAAGAGGTCGAGCACGGTGGTGAGGTTCGGCGAAACCTTCACGACGCTTTCCTGAATGTTGCTCACGCCATCGTAGGTCGTACCCGAATAATCCGAATTGCCCGTGACGAACAGGATGTTGCCGGAGTCATCCGCCGAGAGCCCATAGCCCGACATCCAGATGGAAGAGAGGAAAAAGCTGTCGGGTGAATTGGGCTGGGTATCGAGAAGCTGATTGGCGGGAAGCGGCGTGAGGGAATTGACGGACCAGCCTAGCAGCCATCCGCGGGAGAGGTTCGCCCCCAGATCGCAGAAGCTGCCGAAACCCGCATAGACGTTGCCGTTGGCGAGCAAGAGTCCTGGGCGCTGGCGCTGATAGGTGGCGTTGAAGGGAAAAGTTGTGCCGTTGGTGAGCGTATGCGAGGCGACGACAACCTGCGGCGTGACCTTGTCGGTCAGGCTGCCGAGATCAAGCGCGTGGATGCGGTAGGCGGGGCCACTGGCGTCGTTGGTGTAGATGATGACGTAGAGCGTGTTGGTGGAGGCATCGATCACCGGAGTGGAGTTGATGCCGACATTGGGGCCGTTGTTGTTGCAGCCAAGCGGGAAGCGCACCGGCTTGCCAAAGTTTGGGCTTAGCAGAATCGTGCCGCTCTCGGCGTCGATGGCATAAACCGTATTGCCCTCGGTAGCGACGTAAACGACATCGTGCTTTCCCTGATTGTTGCCGGTGGTGATGTTCACGCCGGGGACCAGCAGAGGCTGAGCGTCAACCTGATCGTCGAGGGCAACGTTGTGCAGGAGTCCGAATGAAGAACTGCCAACGTTCGCGGGAGTCAGAATGGATTCGTGCGAATTCCATCCAGTGCGATTGTTGTCGTAGTGATAGGTGGTGACGGAAACCTGGGCCGCCGCAATTGCGGCTGTGAGAAGGAGCATCGCGGGCACGAGGGCGCGCACGAGGGTTCTACGCTGACAATTTGACATACAGATTTTTTCCTTTTCGGGCGAACAACGAGGGAGCTTGGATTGCTCGTTGTTTGGGAACAAACGAGCGTGCCGAAGTTTAAGGCAAGTAAGATTAGGTTGTAAAGCAGGGCAGACGCGGGTTTCCGCCGGGTAACAAAACGCCGCGCGGATGTTCTCGCGCCGCGCGATGACTTCAGACTCCTAACTTTCTTCTGCTACGACTCGTTACTGTCCGGTTCCGGCGAGCGGGACACTTTGCGATCCGCCACCGCCGTTGTCGGTGACCGTCACTGCAGCGCTGCGAGTTCCGGTTGCCGTGGGAGTGAAGGTGACAGTGATGGTGCAGGTCTTCCTGGCGCCGAGTGAACTAGGGCAGTTGTTTGTTTGCGCGAAGTCAGAGGCGTTGGTTCCGGTGACCGTGATCGAGGTAATGCTGATTGCATTGCCGCCGCTGACGTCGGTCATGGTGATGGTCTGCGACGCGCTGGTGGTGCCAACGGTCTGCGGCCCAAACGTCAGGCTGGTCGGCGAGAATTGCGCCGCTGTGGACGTGCCTGTCATCGTCACGGTTTGCGTGCCGGCGCTGTCGGTGATGGTCAGTGTCGCGGAACGCTTGTTGATATTCGAAGGAGTGAACGTCACGCTGATGGTGCAGGTGCTGGTGGCGGCGAGCGTGGTGCCGCAGTTGTTGGTCTGGGCGAAGTCGGTGGCGTTCGCGCCCGAGAAGGCGAAGCTGCTGATGGTCAATGCAGTGGCCGTGCCGTTGGTCAGCGTCACGTTCTGCGCCGCGCTGGTCGTTTTCAGAACCTGCAGCGGGAAGGTCAACGATGTCGGGGCTACGGATACGCTCGACGTTCCGGTGCCGGTGAGAGTTACGGTTTGAGGACTCGATCCTGCGTTATCGGCGATGGAGAGAGACGCGGTGCGTGCACCGATTGCAGTCGGAGTGAACGTAACGGAGAACGTGCAGAATCCCTTCGGCGGAACCGAGGTGCAGGTGTTGGTCTGGGCAAAGTCAGAGGCATTGGTTCCGGTGATGCCGATGCTGGTGAAAGTAATGGTGGAACCGCCGCTGACATTGGTCAGCGTGACGGTTTGCGGAGCGCTGGTGATGCTGACCACCTGGTTGCCGTAGTTGAGGCTGGTGGGCGAGAGTGCCGCTGCGGTTGCGGTACCCGTAAGGGCCACGGTCTGAGTGCCCCCGGGAGCGCTGTCAGTGATGGTCAGCGTCGCTGCGCGATTGTTGATTCCTTTCGGAGTGAACGTGACGCTAATGGTACAGCTGGAATTGCCCGAGATGGCTCCGCCGCAGGTGTTGGTCTGCGTGAAGTCGGTGGCGTTGGTGCCGGTAATCGTGATGCTGCTGATGGTCAGAGAATTCGGCGCGAGGTTCTTGACGGTGACCACTTGCGGAGTGCTGGAGGTGCCGAGCACTTGCGTGGCGAACTTGAGCGATGTCGGCGTGACAGTGACCGGGACGTTCAGCAATACCGCCATGATTGTGTTGGGAGCGGTGGGTAATCCGCCGATGGTTACCGCAATGTCGGGCAGGCCGTCGCCGTTGAAGTCTCCAGCAACAAGACCGGTGGGATTGTTGCCGACGATGTAGTTTTGTGGCGGCAAGAAGGCTTGTCCGGCAGTGGAACTACTAGTGCCGAGAAGAACGCTGATGTTTTTCGCGTCGTAGTTCGACGTGGCGATATCGAGATTGCCGTCATTGTTGTAGTCGGCGACCGCGAGCCAGCGGGGCGATGTGGCCGCGTTATATTTCACTTGCGCCTGGAAAGTTCCGTCGCCATTACCATACAGAATGCTCACAGTGGATTCGCCGCCGTTAGCAATCGCGAGATCAAGCTTGCCGTCTTTGTTGAAGTCGAAGACGAGAACGTGGCGTGGATCTGTACCGGTAGCGTAGTTGACCGGCGCCTGGAAAGTTCCGTCGCCGTTGCCCATCAGAATGCTGACATCGTTGGTGTTGTGGTTGGCGACGGCGATGTCGAGGATCCCGTTGCCGCTAAAGTCTCCGAGAGCCACCGACTTGGGATTCACGTCGGCAGCGTAATTGACGCCGGCCTTGAAGGTTCCGTCTCCATTTCCGAGGAAGACAGTCACGTCGCCGCCAAGATTATTGGCGACGACCAGATCGAGGATGCCATTGTTGCGCAGAGAGCCGGCGACGATGCCGCGCGGCGCTTGTCCGGCAGGATAGAGAACGGCAGGTTTGAAAGTGCCAGTGCCGTCGGCTTTGTTCATGAGGACAGCGATGGTCTTGCCGATTTCGTCGGCGACGGCGATGTCGGGATAGCCGTCATTATTCAGGTCGGCGACGGTGATGGCGGAAGGCTCGGTACCAACGGCGTAGTTCACGGCCGGCTGGAACGTGCCGTCTCCGTTGCCCATCAGGACGGTCACATTGTTGCTGCTGTAGTTGCAGACCGCGACGTCGAGAATGTTGTCGTGGTTGAAATCGCCGACGGCATTGGCGAACGGAAGTGTGCCGACTGTGTAGTTGACGGGTGCGGCGAAGTTCACCGGTGGGACGCTGGCTGGCGCCTTAGAGCCTGCCGCAAAGGACTGGGTGCAGATCAGGCACAATACGGCGAACATGACGACAAAGCCAAAAAGAGATTTCCGTTGATGCATCGTAAGCCTCATTCAAGAGATTGTGGGCCGCGATTCCGTTTTTGAGTCCGGGAGAGGCAAAACTTCCAAAGCGATCGTCCTTACGCGACGAAGGAGCCCTTATAATCCAGTTGTTGCGTGCTTGTTTGGTCAACCTGGGCGATTGGGGAGGAGTAGTCAGACCCAGAGAATGTGAGTAGCGTACCAGCATCCGGGACGGGTGACAATGTGCAGCTTTTTGCAACCTGATGGGCGCGGAAGTTGTTGATTTTCATGCGATGCTGGATCGGGGATTCTGTGTAAGAATGAAGGCCTACTCCTCCCGGTTCTGGGATTTTCCCTGGCCCTTGAAGCTGGTAAGTCGCAATGCAAACGGCGGCGGAAGCGCCGTTAGCCGTGTTGGCGATCGATGGATTGCTGCGAACGAAAGGTGAGGAACATGGTTGTTCTGGTCGTCGGCGGTGCGGGATATATTGGCAGCCACGCGGCACGCGCGTTGAAGCGGGCTGGGCATGAAGTGATTGTCTACGACAACTTGTGCACCGGGTTTGAGTTTTTGGCGTCGGGGTTCGAACTGGTCAAGGCCGACATGCTCGATGGATCGGCTCTGGGCCGGGTTTTGCCGCGCGTGGACGCGATCATGCATTTTGCGGCGCATGCGTACGTGGGGGAGTCAGGGACGAATCCGCGGAAGTATTTTCACAATAACGTCGAAGGCGGACTCACGCTGCTGAATGCAGCGCTGGACGCGGGAGTAAAGAAGGTTATCTATTCTTCGACGTGTGCCGTGTATGGCGAGCCGGCGAAAGTGCCGATTGAGGAGAACACTCCACGGCTGCCGGTGAATACCTATGGTGTGTCGAAGCTGTTTTTTGAGCAGGCGCTCGAAGCTTACGAGCGGGCGTATGGATTCCGGTTTGTGGCGCTGCGATATTTCAATGCGGCTGGGGCGGATGAGAGTGGCGAGATTGGCGAACTGCACGATCCGGAGACGCATTTGATTCCTTTGGCTCTGCGAGCGGCTGCGGGACTGGGTCAGGAGTTGCAGGTGTTCGGATCGGACTATCCGACTCCCGACGGAACGTGCGTGCGCGATTACATTCACGTCAACGATTTGGCCAGCGCGCACGTGAGGGCACTGGATTATCTGGCTGCCGGGAAGCCGAGTGTGGCGGTGAATGTTGGGACGGGCGAAGGATACTCAGTGCAGCAGGTAATTTCCGCAGTAGAAGAGGTGACCGGAAAGCGTGTGCCGCGAAAAGTGGTGGCGCGGCGCCCGGGAGATCCGCCGGCGCTCGTGGCGAATCCCGCGAAGGCAAAGCAACTGCTGCAGTGGAAGGCTGAGCGCGGGCTGCGGGAAGTGGTGCAAACTGCCTGGGCATTCATGCAGCGGCAGCAGGTAGCTGCACGGTAGGGAGTGAGTCGATAGCCTGGTTGAGGACGAAAATGGCGAATGATCTGACGGGAAAAAAAGTTGCGTTTCTGGGCGCGGGCAAGATGGGGGGCATCATTTTGCAGGCGCTGCTGAAAAATGGATTGCTCTCGACGAAAACGGCTCGCGCGACCGTGGCGCACGCTGAGCGCGCGAAGGGGCTGGCCGCGAAACTGAAGGTAAAAGTCGGGACTGACAACGTCGAAGCGGTGAAGGGCGCGGACATTATCGTCATCGGCGTGAAGCCGCAGGTCGTCGAGGATGTAGTGCGGGAAGTCAGCGAGCACATCACGCCGGAGCAGTTGATCGTTTCAGTCGCAGCGTCGGTGCCGACCGCGATGATCGAGAAAAATCTTCGGCCGAATGTGCCCGTGATTCGCGCCATGCCGAATACGCCCTGCATTATGGGCGAGGGAATGACCGCAATCTGCAAAGGGAAGCATGCCAGCGCGAAGGATGTTGCGTTGACCTGCCACATGTTCGATGTAGTGGGACGAACCGTGGTCGTCGACGAGAAGCATATGGACGCGGTCACGGCTCTTTCAGCCAGCGGTCCAGCATACATCTACATCATTTTGGAATCACTTGCGGAAGCAGGAGTGAAGGTTGGATTGCCACGAGATATCGCCACGCTCCTTGCCGCGCAAACTGCTCTTGGGGCGGCGAAAGTCGTACTCGAGACCGGAGATCATCCAGCGTTGCTGAAGGATGCGGTGACGACTCCGGCGGGCTGCACGATCGACGCGATTATGGAATTGGAAGAAGGGAAGTTGCGCGTCACGCTGATCAAGGCTGTAGTGAAGGCGGCGCAGCGCGCGAAAGAACTGGCGTACGCGTAGTTCTTAATCGGTCGGGGAAGATACCTGCGGGAACATAGAGCCCTCGCTCTGTCCCTGACTAAAGCATCTGGAAGGCTTGGGATCGGTGGAAGACTTCAGCGTTCCCGCTTCGTCGGCGCAGTACGTCTTCAGGCCTGAGTCCGGATCGATCGCTACTGCCGTGACTCGATATCTTCCTGCCGGCGTTCCGCTGCACCCTGTGAGTGCGTACCGATATCCGTTGGACTCCGTGTCCGCCATGTTCGAGCTGTAAACGGGAACGCTCTGGTTTGCAATCTGCGCTGGGTCGGGGGCAAAAAGCGTCGCCATCGTGCAGATGAAACCCGCCTCCGGATGACGGGTTGCGTAGTCCTTCTCTGCCGAAACGATTCCGAATAGTCGCTGGCGAGCCGCCTGTTCGAGTGAATCATCCGCTTCTTTCCGCAGGCCCTTCAGATAATCCTGGTCCGTCAGCGGAACGTGCGCCGAGGCGGTGAGCGCGGTGAGGCGCCACACCTTCTCTTGCTGCTGCATCGTGAAAATCAGGGAAGGCAACACAGGAAGCATCTGCGGCTGCCCGTCTTTGTAATAGTGAACGGACAGCTCGATCTCTTCGTTCTCGCCCATCAGGCTGTCGTGTTCGACGACGATTTCAATCTTTTCGCGCCCTTCGTTGAGTTGCGTGAACATGATGGTCGAACCGGTATCGAAGGTCTCGACGTGCTGTCCCGAGTTCGACATCTCACGGAGAGTCTCGGCAATCTTAAGTACTGTCGAAGTATCGGAGGTCTCGCCTTTCCGAATGAGGACTTTGCGAGTTTCGTCGGGCAGGTGTTTGGCGAAATCATCCGGTCCTTTGCCGAGAACCATTTCGATGAGAGCCTGGCGCGCCGACTGCGGCGGCGGATCCTGTTGCGTTTGTGAAAGCGCGGGGATGATAAGGAGGCAACTAGTGAGGAACACAGCCACAGACAGCCGCTTCATCTATGCCCTCCAACGAAGGAACCGGGTGAACCGACCACCTCTATTATTACAGGTTTCAGACTCCGAGGCAGACTGCGCGGTTCCCTGGAAAGAGCGCTCCGGGCACGGTTTCTTGCGCCCGGACTGCCTCGCTGGAAGCGCATTCTGTGTTTAAATTCTTGCATTTATGAAGCTCCTCATTGTGGTGCATCATCGCTTTGACCTGTGGAATGTGCCCGCGTGGTTCGAAGAACGATTGAGGGAGGACTTTCCTGGGCTGCAGGTGCTCGTGCGGGATAACTACGACAGCGTGCACGAGGATCTGCAGGATGCCGAGGTGCTGTTTACGATTTCCTTGCGCGCGGATCAGTTTGCGGCGGCCCACAGTGTGCGATGGATTCACGCGCCGACGGCAGCGGTGCACCAGTTTCTGTTTCCCGAACTGATCGGGAGCGATGTGGTGTTGACCAATTCCCGGGAAGTACATGGGCCGGTGGTGGCGGAGCACGTGATCGCGCTGATGTTTGCACTGGCGCGGAAGATTCCGCAGTCGGTCGTGATGCAGCAGAACAAAGTTTGGGGACAAGGCGAGATTTGGCGGGCGGGCTGGCATCCGGGAGAAATCGCAGGCGCTAAGCTCGGCCTGATCGGCGTCGGCAGCATTGGGGGCAGAGTCGCCAAAATGGCGTCGGCTCTGGGAATGCGCGTGATCGCAGTCCGCGAGCACGTCGAGAAGGGAAGGCCTGAGGGCGTAGAAGCAGTATATGCGCCATCTGCGATTGACGAGATGTTAAAGCAGAGCGACTACGTGGTCCTTGCCGCGCCGCTCGTTGCGCAAACGCAAGGCCTCGTCAATGCAGCGCGCCTCGCGGCGATGAAGCCGACTGCCTTTCTGATCAACGTGGGCCGGGGGGCGCAGGTGGACGAGGTGGCTCTAGCGGACGCGCTGCGGAATCAGCGAATTGCCGGGGCCGCTCTGGATGTATTCGAAAAAGAGCCACTGCCGCCGGATTCTCCGCTGTGGGACCTGGAAAACTTATTGATCACGCCGCATACCGGTGGGCTGACGGAGAAGCTCTGGCATCGTCACTACGAATTGTTTTCGCAGAACCTGCGACGATATTTGGCCGGGCAGCCATTGCAATTTGTGGTCGACAAACGACGCGGATATTGAACCGCGGGCGTGCTACAGTTTTGGAAGAAAGCTGGCTCGGGAATTCACGCGACCGCCTCCATGGAACCTCGTCTCATCCTGATTCACCTGCTGCTGAAGCTGGGCGTGGCCACGGTCACCTCGAGCACGCTGGTGCGGTCGCTGGAGTTCAAGTCGCTCTTGTTCCGCGAAGAGCGCACCACCAAGCAAAAAGTCTACTTAGTGTTGTGGTTTGCGTTGCCGATCATGGTGGGCACGTGGATTCGCATTGCGCAGAAGAGTTTTCTGGCGGGCGATCTGAGCTTTGAGACGACCCTGCTGCTGGGCGTGATAGGCGGACGTGTGGCAGGGTCGTTGGGCGGCGTTCTGATGGCGATCCCGGCGTTACTGCACGGGGAGTGGGCGGCGCTTCCTTTCTTGTTGCTCTGCGGCTTCATCTGCGGCCAATTGCGCACCATGGCCCTCGACAAAGATGACATCTGGTCGTTCTCGCCGTTCATCGATCAAAGTATTTTTCGCCTGATCCGGCGCAACCTGCCGCGGCCGAGGCTCTTCGACTGGCAGATTATGTTTTTCACCACGATATGCGGGTTGCGCTTCGTGTTGACCGAACTGTCGCGGTATTTCCCGCGATCGATCTATGGGCTGGAAAGTCCTGAAAACATTTGGGTCGAGGTGGCAATCTATGCGGCTAGCGTGATTGCTATCGGAATCGAGCTGAAGATCTTCAATAGCGTTCGCATTCAGATCAAGCTGGAAGAGCAGGAACGGTTGCTGCTGCATGCGCGTATGGAGGCGCTACAGAATCAGATCAATCCGCACTTTCTCTTTAACACGCTGAATTCCATTTCTTCCCTGGTGCGGTTCGACCCTGACACTGCGCGTGACGTGATCTTCAAGCTGGCAACAATTCTGCGCCGGTTGCTGAACACGACCGAAGCCTTTGCGCCGCTGCGTGAGGAATTCGAATTTATTGATAACTATCTCGATATCGAAGTAGTTCGATTCGGGCGCGACAAGCTGCGCGTGGTGAAGGAATTCGATCCGGCGTCACTGGATGTCGTAGTCCCCAGCATGCTGCTGCAGCCGTTGATCGAAAACTCCATCAAGCACGGGCTGTCACCGAAAGTGGAAGGCGGCAGCATTTTTCTGCGCACGCGTGTGACCGACTCCCGCCTGATTATCGAAGTCGAGGACGACGGCGTGGGCATGGGTAGCGCGCAACTGGAAGAGAGCAGCAGTTGGTCGGGTATGGGGATTGGGATGGCAAACATCTCAGAACGTCTGCAAGTGCTGTACGGCGACACCGCACGCATGACGATCGACAGCCACGAAGGGAAGGGAACGCTGATCCGGATTCGGCTGCCGTTGATTGAAGCGGCGAGTTCGGTACCAGAAGGCTTCTACGCCGAGCGATCGAGCACGCGCCGGTAGAAATCTTCGTACTGCTTGACGATCTTCGTCGAGCAGAATTTGTCAGCCGCAGCGGCGCGCGCCCGCTTGCCCATGTCGCGCAGCCGCGTTTCATCGCTTAACAACTCGATCGCGTAGCGAGACATGGTTTCGACATCTCCCACATCAGCGAGATAGCCGGTATTGCCGTGGTCGATGACCTCCGGGACGCCTCCGGCTCGGGTCGCAATGGGCACGACTTCGCAGGCCATTGCCTCCAGCGCGGCCAGGCCGAAAGACTCGAGTTCGCTGGGCATCAGCATGATGTCGGCGACGGCAAGCTTGTCCTGAATCTGATCCTGCTTACCGAGAAACAACACGTCGTCGTGAATTCCTTTTTGTACGGCGAGCCATTCCGCAACGGATCGGTCCGGCCCATCGCCGATCAGCAGAAGTTTTGAAGGGAATTGTTTGCGGACGCGATCGAAGATTTCGATCACGTCGGTGATGCGTTTTACCGGCCGGAAGTTCGACAGGTGCACCAGGATGCGCTCGCCGTTCGGAGCGTACTCGGGACGCATCTGCGCAACAACTTCCGGATCGCGGCGGTACACATCGCAGTTCACGGAGTTGTAGATGACCTCGATTTTATTCTTCACATCGAAGAGGCGTTGGGTGCGGTCGCGAAGGTAATTCGAGATGGCCGTCACTCCATCACTCTGTTCGATCGAATAACGCGTGACGGGAAGGTAAGAGCGGTCGAGCCCAACCAGAGTGATATCGGTACCGTGCAGCGTGGTGACAAAAGGAAGGCGCTGGCTGCGCGGACCGGCTGCAAGCATCTGGCGCGCCAGCAGCGCGCTTACCGAGTGCGGGATCGCGTAGTGCACGTGGAGCAGGTCGAGATCGTACAGTTGCGCAACCTCCGCCATGCGCGTAGCCAGCGCGAGATCGTAGGGCGGATACTCGAACAATGGGTAACGGGATACCTCGACTTCATGGTAGTGAATATCAAGTTCAGCTCCGCGCAGGCGGATGGGCTGGGCGTAGGTGATGAAGTGAATCTCATGCCCGCGCTGTGCCAATTCCAGGCCTAATTCAGTGGCTACCACACCACTGCCGCCGTACGTGGGGTAACAGGTAATCCCAATTTTCATGTGCGAATTTGATCCCGTCTTCGGCAAGGTCCTGTAATTCGATGGCGGAGAGGAGCGACGGTTGCAGATTTTACACGAAGGGCAGACTGGCGGGGGCTAGTGACCAGGCTTGGGACCTATCGTTTTGACCGGGTCAAGCGTGTCGAGGTGGGCCTGGAAGCGTTTCTTGCCTTCTTCCGGCAGACCCGTAAACTCGATGCCCATGCCAACGCCCGGGTCGCGGGTGCGCACCACGGCGCTGGGGGATTGCCGCTCCTGATCAATCCAGAAGTCGACGCGCAGCGAAGTGCCGATGGCCAGCGGCATGACGGTCTCCACATAACACCCATTGCCGCTGATGTCTGTGGCATTCACTCGAAGCGGGGTATTGACGCGTTCGTCGCGCAATTCCAGAGGGAATGAGATCTTATGTCGGGCGAAACGGCGGCGATTGTCCTGGTTGATGACTGTCCGCTCGTCCAGCTTCATGTCGTGGGGCAGAACAGCGGTCCAGGGACATTCCTGGTCCGCCACCAATTGAACCCCGACCTGAGTCTTTTTCAAGGCGCCGGCGTCGACCACCCAAATAACCTTGCAGCGGGCCTTCCTGCCCTCATACTGCACGCCGATCACGTCGCCCACTTTGAGGTCGGGTTCGATTCCGTACAGGCAGGCGCCAGTGGCGCTGATATTTTGCGCCATCGCGTTCTGGAAGAACGGTTGATTGTTCGCGCCCATGCCCCATACTCGGACCTTTAAGTCCAGAGTCGCACGCGGCGCTGACCCTTGGGCCGACATGAGCGCCCTCCCACTTCTTAGAGAAACGGTGAATTGTATCTCATCTTACTCTTTAGGGCGGTAATGGCAGGTTACCGGAGTACCTAGGAGACTTTTCGACTTTGGTTCGGCGGAATCCGGACATTCCGGACCGGGATCGACTTGGCCGTCAATTCGAGGATTTCTACCGGAGATTGCGGTAAGAGATCAGTTCAACGCCTTCCTGAGAGAGCACGTCACGCGCGGCGGGCAGGGTCAGGACATGCAATTCCACCTCGCGCGACTCGCGCAAACGAGTGTGCGCCACCTGGAGGTCGGCATCGTTGTAGCCGGGGTGGCAGACGAACTCCCAAGTGCCCTCGGGAACGCTGTGCGCCAAGGCATGAAAGAGGCTTTCATCCAGAGTTCCGGTGACTTCAATCCCCAAGGTCCCATCGGGCGTGACAAATCCCTCACGGTCGACTGCTTCGCGAAATTTGCCGGCGAATCGGCGCAGCACGCGAACCTCGGCAAAACGCTTCCACAGGTTGGGGCGAGCCAACAACTCACTCGACTTCATCGGCAGGAGTGGCCCAAACGGATTGCGCACGGCTCTCACGCCGCAGGAAGCGGCTGCTTTTAGGAGTGGTCGCAAAACGCTAGGGAAAAGATGTGTGTGCTTGTGAGTGTCGAAGTGCGACACCGTGATGCCTGCTGCCTGAATCTTGCGGATTTGCGCCGTGGCTTCCTGAGTAATCTCGTCGGGATCCATGCGTCCGGCGATAGCGCGCGCGGCAAAGGCCTTGATCCCATCGCGGAATGCGCCGTCTTTGGTGATCGTAGAAAGTTGTTTGGAGTCAAGTAGCGGATCGCCATCGATAAGCACGACGTGGCAACCGATGCTTAGTTTGGGAAGAGTTCGTGCCAGTTCTGCGGCCTCGCTGAACTGGGCACTGTTTGCCATCAGCGTGGAAGAAGTCACGATGCCGCGGGTGTGAGCTTCCACGATGGCGCGATTGACGCCAGAGGTGTATCCGAAATCGTCGGCATTAATAATGAGGCGGCGCACGAGGTAGTCTAGCAGGCGGTGGTGGGAGCGCTGAGGCGCGATGAATGTTCCTTGGCGCGATTTGTCGATCGCAAGTTTGACCGATTTTTCCCACCTACCGTACACTCGGTAAGACGAGGTTTACT
>Ga0335070_10002687_pt1 | contig 20641 bp, 15 predicted proteins | sample Lox_Sample_13_FD_206722 | JGI IMG/M metagenome (GOLD analysis project Ga0335070, IMG submission 206722) | Soil microbial communities from Loxahatchee National Wildlife Refuge, Florida, United States - Lox_Sample_1.3 | ecosystem: Environmental > Terrestrial > Soil > Wetlands | place: USA...
GACGTTGGGTCGTGTTGCAGCGCTGACAGCGGCACTGAGTGCATCCCGCGAATCCCGCTGCAACCGCGCGGGGATTGGTGTCCCTGCCCGACAGCCGCAGCCTGGTTTGGAAGGGGAAGGACCCGTGTCCGAATATGCGTACGTCCCAGGAGCGACCGCGCCCCGCCGGCGGATGCGGGCGTTCACCCCTGCCGAGTGGCTACGACTTGCCGGGCTCTACGGCTCGATCGCGGCACTGCACGCGCTTGGCTGGTCGCTGTATCTGTACTACGCCGCCGCCCACCCGGCGCTGGTCGGGCTGGGGCTCGTCGCCTACATGTTCGGCCTCCGGCATGCGTTCGACGCCGACCACATCGCGGCGATCGATGACACGGTGCGCTACATGCTCCAGAAAGGCCGCCGTCCGCTCGGGGTGGGATTTTTCTTCTCGCTCGGCCATTCGACGATCGTGTTCTTGCTCGCAATCGCCATCACCTTTGCGGCAGCCGCGGTGAAGCAGGACTTGCCCCAGCTCAAGAACGTCGGCGGAATCATCGGGGCCGGTGTCTCCGGCACCTTTCTGTGGATCATCGGGATCCTCAACCTGCTGGTGCTGCTCGACATCGTCGGCGTCTGGAAGAAGGCGAAGGCGGGAACGCACGATCACACGCACCTCGAGGAGCTGCTGCTGCGCCGCGGTCTCCTCAACCGGTTGTTCGGCGGGCGCTTGAAGAAGATGTTGAATCACAGCTGGCAGATGTACCCCCTCGGCGTGCTGTTCGGCCTGGGTTTCGACACCGCTACCGAGGTCGGATTGCTGGCGATGACCGCAGGGGCTTCCGCCGGGGACCTGCCGATCCTCGCGATTCTCTGCCTGCCGATCCTGTTCGCGGCGGCGATGACGTTGATGGACACGACGGACGGCGTTCTGATGTCGAAGGCGTACAACTGGGCGTTCGTCAATCCGCTGCGCAAGATCTTCTACAATCTCACGACCACGGCAATCTCCGTCGTCGTCGCGCTTCTGATCGGCACGATCGAGCTCACTCAGGTGCTGACCGGCATGCTGGACCTGCACGGGCCCTTCTTCGACTTCGTCGGAGGGCTGGAATTCGGCGGCCTCGGTTACCTGATCGTCGGCCTCTTCCTCGTTGCGTGGGTACTCTCCGCCGCATGGTGGAAGTTCGGGCGTCTCGAGGAGCGCTACGGCGAGCCGTTGCTGTTGCATGCCCATCCGCACGCGCACGCGAGCGGGATCCGGCACTCGCACCGGCACATGCATAGCTGAGGCGTCGGCGACCGCGGTCCGCGCCGCGATCGTCGAATCCGCTCGATTCAGGAGCGCGGAACGAGGTGCATGTGGCCGCGATGCTGGTGGCCGCCCAGCGTCTGGTGCGCGTCGCCCGGATCGACGGTGACGAGGTTCATCTGCGCATGCCGCAATCCACGCTCGGCCTGCATCGCATTTGCGAACGAGCGCACCGCGGCGGTCGGACCTCTGAGCATCACCGTTTCCAGGCAATGTTCGTGGTCGAGATGCACGTGCATCGTCGAGATCACCATGTCGTGATGATCGTGCTGCGCGGACATCAGCCGCTCGGCAAGGTCGCGCGAATGGTGATCGTAGACATAGGAGAAATTTGCGACGCAGTACGACTTCTGCTCGTAGGCGATGCGGTTCGCCTCAACGTCGCGACGCAGGAGGTCGCGCATCGCCTCCGAGCGGCTCGTGTAGCCTCGCTTCTTGATGATCGCGTCGAACTCCTTCGCAAGCTTCTCGTCGACCGAGATCGTAATGCGCTCCATCGCTTCCCTCCGTTCTTGGGCGGCGCGACTGTGGCGCCGCGCGGGACCTCCGACGCGTTCGCCGGACCCCAGCGACCAAGCATACGGCAAGTCGCTGTGCCGCCGCCGAGGCTGTCCCCGCTCGCCGCCCGGCCCGCGAATCTCATTGACCAAAGTCAATCCATGCGCCGCGCTGCACTTGTTGGACGGTTCCCCAGCGCCGATACTTGCCGTTTATGGCCTTTTCGCGCACGCTGTCCTCGAAGCTCGTCGGCGTCCAGATACTCTTCCTGGCGCTCGCGCTCGTCTCCATCGGCCTCACGCTGCCCGTGTCGTGGCGGCTCGACGGCAACGCCGCGGCGATAAACGACGCCGGCAGCCTGCGCATGCGCACCTATCGGCTCGCGTTTCTCGGCCTCGAAGCAATGCGGACCGAACCCGCCGCCCCCGCCGCAAGGGCGGCGATCGCCGGGGAGATCGACGCGTTCGACCGGATCGCCGCAACGCTCCGCGAAGGCGATCCGCTTCGTCCGCTGTACGTGCCGATGACCAAGGAGATCGACAGCCAGTTTGCCGCGTTCGATCGCGAATGGCATGCGCTCGCGCCCGCGTTTCGGCGCGTTTCGCTGGGCGCTCCGCTCGACGTCCAGCGGGAGCAGATCGAAGGGTTCGTCGGCACCGTCGATCGCCTGGTCGCCACGATCGAGCGCGACAGCATCGAAACGACGCGCCTCCTGCGCCAGATCCAGCTCGTGCTCGTCGCGCTCGCGATGATCGGCACGCTCGCGCTCATCTACCTGTCGTTCCGTTTCGTGATCCGCCCGGTTCATCGGCTCGAACACGGGTTGCGCCGGATGGCGCTCGGCGACTTCGCGGCGCGCCTTCCGGTCAAGTCCAAGGACGAGTTCGGCGCGCTCGCCGCGGGGTTCAATCACATGGCCGAGCATCTCGAGCATTCGTACCGCACGCTCGAGGCGCGCGTCGCCGACAAGACACGGTCGCTCGCCGAGCAGAACGGGCGCCTCGCGACGCTCTACGACATGACCGCCTATATGAACGCGTCGAGCTCGCTCGAGGATCTCTGCCGCGGCTTCCTGCGTCGCCTGATGGTCGCGACCGGCGCCTCCGCGGGGCTCGTGCGCCTGGTCTCGCGCGAGGACGGCAGCATGTTCCGCTACGTCGACGAAGGCTTGCCCGGATCGTTTCTCGAGCGCGAGTCCTGCATCGGCCGCGGCGAATGCGCGTGCGGCGACGCCGCGAGGCGCGAAGGCGCGGTGATCCACGTGCTCAGCGGACACCCGCTGCCTTTCGCCGTCAGCCTGCCGCATTGCCGCGACGCCGGCTTCGGCACCGTCGCCGCGCTGCCGATCACCGCACACCGCGAGGTGCTCGGCGTCTACAACCTCTTCTTCGCCGACGCGCGCGAGCTCTCCAGCGAGACGCGGCACATGCTCGAGAGTCTCGGCCACCACTTCGGCGCGGCGATCGAGAACATCCGCCTCGCCTCCCGCGAGCGCGAGCTCGCCGTCGCCGAGGAACGCAACCTGCTCGCGCAGGAGCTCCACGACTCGATCGCCCAATCGCTGGCGTTCCTCAACCTGCAGGTGCAGCTGCTGCGGCGCTCGATCGCCGGCGGCAGGGCCGCGGAGGCAACGCGGGTCGCCGACGAGATCCAGGCCGGCGTGCAGGAGTCCTACGCCGACGTCCGGGAGCTGCTCACGCACTTCCGCACGCGTGCCGGCGGAGGCGACGTCGAGCACGGCATCCGCTCGCTCCTCGCGCGCTTCGAGCGGCAGGCTGGCGTCCCCGCATCGCTCAAGAGCCGCGGCAACTCGCTGCCACTCGACCCGGAGACCCAGCTTCAGGTCATGCACATCGTGCAGGAGGCGCTGTCGAACGTGCGCAAGCACGCCCGCGCCAACAGCGTCGCGGTGGAGGTTTCGCGCGGTCCCGGCCACGTGTTCGTGATCCGGGACGACGGATGCGGCTTCGACGCGAGGCGCTCCTTCGCCGAGGGCGACGAGCACGTGGGGCTGCGGATCATGCGCGAGCGCGCCGAGCGCATCGGTGCGAACGTGAGCATCCGGTCGGAACGGGGGCGCGGCACCGAGATCACGCTCAGCGTTCCGATCGGCGAGAAGGCCGCCGCCTGAGGCGCCGGACGGCGGCGAGAAGCGCATGGTGCAGCCGGCTCCGGTACGTGTCGCCGTCATCGACGACCATACGCTCTTCAGGCGCGGACTGATCGCGCTACTCGCGCGCGAGCCCGAGCTTTCCGTCGTCGGGGAGGCGGCCGACGGGTTCGAGGGCATCAAGGTGGTCGCCGCCACGCAGCCCGACGTCGTCCTGCTCGATCTCAACATGCCGGGCATTTCGGGCGTCGAGGCGATTGGCGCGATCCGCAAGGATGCGCCCGCAGCACAAGTCGTGATGTTGACGGTCTCCGAGGACGCGCAGGACCTGCTGGCCGCGCTGCGCAGTGGCGCGAGCGGCTATCTGCTGAAGAACATCGACGGCGAATTCCTGGTCGCGGCGATCCGACGCGCGGCCGACGGCGATTCGGTCATTTCGCCGGAGATGACCGGCAAGCTCGTCGAGCAGGTGCGCGGCAACGTGACGCGCACTCCAGACGACGTCCTCTCGACGCGCGAGCGCGAGATACTCGCGCATATCGCGCGCGGGATGAGCAACAAGGAAATCGCCCGCGAGCTCGACGTAGCCGAGAGCACCGTCAAAATCCACGTCCAGCACATCCTGCGCAAGCTGAATCTCGCGAGCCGCGTGCAGGCCGCGCTGTGGGCCGTCGAGCACGGCGTCGCCGCGCGCGGCTGAGGTCGGCTGCCGCGCCAGCACCCGGCGCGCCCCTTGCGGCCGCGTGGCCTGCGATCGGACCGTCGCCTTTCAGCAGCGGACCTCGGCCCCTCGGCGCGCGTACCAGCGCCACGTCCCCAGCACGCAGGTGAGATAGAAGAGGCTGAAGAAGAGAAGCGCCGCGCGCGGACTCCCGGTGAGGTCGATCGACGTGCCGTACGCGATCGGGATGTAGGCGCAGCCGAACGCCGCCATCGCCGAGCTCCATCCGAGCGCAGCGGCGCCTTCGGTGCTCCCTTCGCGGCGCGCCTGCTCGAGCGCGGCTGCGTCGCGGGGATCGCTTACCGTCCGCTCGCGCAGCGTGCGGAAGATGATCGGGATCATCCGGAACGTCGAGCCGTTGCCGACGCCCGCTGCGACGAACAGCACCATGAACGCGAGCACGAAGCCGATCAGGCTGCCGCCGCCGTTCGCCGAGGGCAGGAAGAAGGCCGCCGCGAGCGGCGCCGCCGTCATCACGACGAAGATAAGGGCCGTTATGATCGCGCCGCCGACGCGGTCGGCGAGCCAGCCGCCGATCGGCCGCACCAGCGCCCCGAGCAGAGGACCGACGAATGCGAACTTGAACGCGTCCACGCCGGGAAACTGGGTGTTGACGAGCATCGGGAAGCCGACGGCGAGGCCGATGAACGACCCGAACGTGCCGATGTAGAGCCAGCTCATCCGCCACTGGTGCTTGTTGCGGATGATCGCGACCTGCTCGGCGAAGCCGGCGCGCACGGCTGCGATGTTGTCCATGCCGAACCAGGCCGCGATCACGGCGAGCACGATCGGCGGCACCCATATGAACCCCGCGTTCTGCACCCAGACCGGCACCGCTACGCCCGCGAATTCGCGCGTCTGCGGGCTGCCGCCCATGACCAGCAGGGCGCCCGCGTACGTGGCGAGCGGCGCGACGAGCTGCGCGATGCCTACGCCGAGGTTGCCCACGCCTGCGTTCGCGCCCAGCGCGGTGCCCTGCAGGCGCTTGGGGTAGAGAAAGCTGATGTGCGCCATCGAGGAGGAGAAATTGCCCGCACCCAGGCCGCAGAGCAGCGCGATCGCTGCGAACACCGCGTAGTTGGTCGTCGGGTCCTGCACGGCGAATCCGATCCACAGCGTCGGCAGCAGCAGCATCGTCGTGCTCCACACCGTCCAGTTGCGACCGCCGAAGATCGGCACGACGAACGAATAGAGCGCGCGGAACACCGCTCCCGACAGCCCGGGCAGCGCCGCCAGCCAGAAGAGCTGGCTGGTCGTGAACCTGAAACCGATGCGTGGCAACTCGACGACGATCACGCTCCACACGACCCAGACGGCGAACGCGAGCAGCAGCGCCGGCATCGACACGAGAAGGTTGCGCGTGGCGATCCGGCGACCCGTCGCCGCCCAGAACGTCTCGTCGTCCGGCCTCCAGTCGACGAGCACGTGGCGGCGCCGGCGCACGGGCTCGATCAGCTCCGCGCCCGCGAGCGCCGCGCGCGCCGCGGCGTGCTGCTCGAGGATGCCCTCGCGCTCGTTGCGCTCGGCCACCCACATCCAGATCATCGTCACGACGACGACGAGTGTCATCAGCATGAAGCAGCTCGAGCGCACGCCGATCACGTCGGCGGCGACGCCGAACATGATCGGCAGCGTGAACCCGCCCAAGCCTCCGATGACGCCGACGATGCCTCCGACCACGCCCATGTTGCTCGCGTAGTGATCCGCGAGGCTCCGGTAGACGCTCGCCTTCCCGAATCCCTGCGCGAGCCCGGCGACGAAGATCAGCGCGGTGAAAGCACCGACGCCGACGCCGATGTCGACGGCAACGTCGCCCTTGATCCCGTGGATGATCATCGTCGTCGGCGGATAGGAGAGCAGGAACATGCAGACGAGGCTCACCCAGAGCACCCACCACGTCACCGTGCTTCCGCCCCACTTGTCGGAGGCCCAGCCGCCCAGCGCCCGGATCGCTCCCGAGGGCAGGTCGAAGAGAATGGTCAGGAAGGCCGCGGTCGCGAGCGGCAGCCCATACTCGCCCACGTAGTACTTGGGCAGCCAGAGCGCCATCGCGACGAACGCTCCGAACACGAAGTAGTACGCGAGCCCGAAGCGCCAGACACGCAGGTCGAGCAGCGGCGTCAGCTGCTCGCCGAGCGCGGGGTGCCGTCGGTCCTCCGCGCCCTTGCGGTGCAGCGGGTCGTCGTAGGTGAGGAACCAGAACACAACCGCCATCGCGAGCATCGCGACTGCGTAGACCTGCGGCACCGCGCGCCACGAGCCCGCAGCCGAGGCAGCGATGATCAGCGGAGCGGCGAACTTGGTGAGCGAGGAGCCCGCGTTGCCGGCGCCGAAGATGCCCATCGCCGTGCCCTGGCGCTCCTTGCTGAACCAGGCCGACGTGTACGCGATGCCGACGGCGAACGAGCCTCCGGCCACGCCGACGAACAGTCCGAGCACGAGGTACTGCCAATACTGCGTCGCGTACGACAGCAACCATGTCGGGACGACGACGGCGAGCATCTGCAGAAAGTAGACGCGCCTCCCGCCGTAGCGGTCGGTCAGAATGCCCAGCGGCAGCCGCACCAGCGAGCCGGTCAGGATGGGCGTGGCGACCAGCAGGCCGAATTCGGTTTCGTTGAGGTTGAGCTCCGCCTTGATCTTGATTCCTATCACCGAGAACATCACCCACACGGCGAAGTTCACCGCAAACGCAAGCGTGTTCATCGCGAGCACCGAGATCTGTTCGCGGCTGTATGCGGCCTTGCCTGCGGCCATCGATGGGCCGGCGGTCGTCGTCGTCACGTCGTTCCTCTTTGTCGAAATGCGCACCCCGGGGGCGCGGGATCGCGCGCCATTGGATCGTCGCATCCGCCGGCCCGCATTGACGATCGTCAAGCCGGCTGCATCCACGCGCCGCCGATAGTTCGTTCGGCGGATGGCCATCCGCCGTCGTGACGATCGCGCCCTTCCTCGAACGGCGTTAGGCGACGCGCCTTCCGGTGAATTTCGACGGGCGCGGCGAGGCGCTAGATTCGGCGACGTACGCGCGAGAGAACCCGAGACAGCCGAGACGACATGACGACCACGACCACCACAGCCGCGCCGCGCAAAGGCCGCGTGCTGGACATCTGGAACCCCGAGGACAAGGCATTCTGGGCGCAGGAGGGCGAAGCCATCGCGCGGCTCAATCTCTGGATTTCCGTGCCCTCGCTGTTCCTCGCTTTCGCCGTATGGCAGCTCTGGAGCGTCGTCGCCGTCAACCTCAACGCGCTCGGGTTCAAGTTCACCACCGATCAGCTCTTCTGGCTCGCGGCCGCGCCGGCGCTTTCGGGTGCGACGCTGCGGATCTTCTATTCGTTCGTCGTGCCGATCGTCGGAGGCCGGCGGTGGACGGCGATCTCGACCGCGTCGCTGCTGATTCCCGCGATCGGCATCGGCATCGCCGTCCAGAATCCGACGACGACGTTCTCGACGATGCTGATCCTCGCGCTGCTGTGCGGCTTCGGCGGCGGCAACTTCAGCTCTTCGATGGCGAACATCAGCTTCTTCTTCCCGAAGGAGCGCAAGGGCTCGGCGCTCGGCGTCAACGCGGGACTGGGAAACCTCGGCGTCTCGAGCGTGCAGTTCCTCGCGCCGCTGGTCGTGACGATGCCGGTCTGGGGACCGCTGTCCGGCGCGCCGCAGACGATCGTCGACAAGGCCGGACAGACCTCGACGATCTGGGCGCAGAACGCGGCGCTCATCTGGGTACCCTTCATCGCGATCTGCGCGATCCTCGCCTGGATGTTCATGCACGACATCGCCGCGGCGCGCGCGTCGTTCCGCGAGCAGGCAGTGATCTTCAAGCGCAAGCACAACTGGCTCATGTGCTGGCTCTACCTCGGGACCTTCGGCTCGTTCATCGGCTACGCGGCTGGATTCCCGCTGCTGATCAAGAGCCAGTTCGCCGGCGTCAATCCGCTCTACTACGCGTGGATGGGGCCGTTCGTCGGCGCGCTGATCCGCCCCTTCGGCGGCTATCTCGCCGACCGTCTCGGCGGCGCGCGCGTCACGTTCTGGAACTTCATCGTCATGGCGCTCGCCGTCGTCGGCGTCCTCTACTTCCTGCCCTCGGGTGCTTCGGGTGGCAGTTTCGCAGGATTCTTCGCGATGTTCATCCTGCTCTTCCTCACCACCGGGATCGGCAACGGCTCGACGTTCCGGATGATTCCGGTGATCTTCCTCACCGAGCGGCAGCGCGAAGCCGCCGGCAAGGGCACCGAGGCGCTCGAGCAGGCGACGCGCGACGGCAACAAGGAAGGCGCCGCGGTACTCGGGTTCTCGGCGGCGATCGCGGCTTACGGCGGATTCTTCATCCCGAAGAGCTACGGAACGTCGATCACGCTGACCGGCGGCCCCGAGTTCGCGCTCTACTGCTTCATCGCGTTCTACGCGACCTGCATCGCGATGACCTGGTGGTACTACGCGCGGCGCAACTCGCCGATGCCGTGCTGAACGGAGTCTCGCCATGAGCCATTTTCTCGATCGCCTCACCTACTTCGCGAAGGATCGCACGAGCTTCGCCGGCGAGCACGGCGTTGTCACCACCGAGGACCGCACGTGGGAGGACGGCTATCGCAAGCGCTGGCAGCACGACAAGATCGTGCGCTCGACGCACGGGACGAACTGCACCGGCTCGTGCAGCTGGAAGATCTACGTGAAGGGCGGCGTGGTCACGTGGGAGACGCAGCAGACCGACTATCCGCGAACCCGGCCGGACATGCCGAACCACGAGCCGCGCGGCTGCTCGCGAGGCGCCTCGTACTCGTGGTATCTCTACAGCGCCAACCGGCTGAAATACCCGATGATCCGGGGCCGCCTCGTCCGCATGTGGCGCGAGGCGCGCGAGACCCGCGGACCGGTCGAAGCGTGGGCGTCGATCGTCGAAAACCCGGCGTCGGCAACCGCGTACAAATCGGTCCGCGGCATGGGCGGCTTCGTGCGCGCGACGTGGGACGAAGCGAACGAGATCATCGCCGCCGCGAACGTCTACACGATCAGGAAGTACGGCCCCGACCGGGTCATCGGCTTCTCGCCCATTCCGGCGATGTCGATGGTCTCGTACGCGGCGGGCAGCCGCTACCTGTCGCTGATCGGAGGCGTCTGCATGAGCTTCTACGACTGGTACTGCGATCTGCCGCCGGCATCCCCTCAGACCTGGGGCGAGCAGACCGACGTGCCCGAGTCGGCCGACTGGTACAACTCGACGTTCCTCATCGCATGGGGAAGCAACGTCCCGCAGACGCGCACGCCGGACGCGCATTTCTTCACCGAGGTCCGCTACAAGGGCGCGAAAGTCGTTGCCATCACGCCCGACTATGCCGAAGTCTCGAAGCTCGCCGACCTGTGGCTGCACCCGAAGCAGGGCACCGACGCGGCGCTTGCGATGGCGATGGGCCACGTGATCATGAAGGAGTTCTATTTCGAGCGGCCGTCGGCGTATTTCCAGGACTACGCGCGCCGCTACACGGATCTGCCGATGCTGGTGCGGCTCGAGCGTCGCGGCAACCGCTTCGTCGCCGACCGCTATCTCCGTGCCTCCGACTTCGCGGACAAGCTCGCCCAGACCAACAACGCCGAATGGAAGACGGTCGCGATCGACACGCAGCGCAACGCGCCGTACGCACCGCAGGGATCGATCGGCCATCGCTGGGGCCAGAAGGAAGGGGTGGATGCAGGCAAGTGGAACCTCGAGGCGAAGGACGCCGCAAGCGGCGCGGAAGCGAGCCCGCTCCTCACGCTGATCGACAGCCGCGACGACGTGGCGACCGTCGCATTCCCCTACTTCGGCGGCATCGTCAACGAGCACTTCGACGCGAACGACCAGGGCGGTGACGTGCTGCTCCGAAGCGTTCCCGTGCGGAGGATCGTGCTCGCCGACGGCGAGGCCTGCGTTGCCACGGTGTTCGACCTGCTCGCAGCCAACTACGGCATCGACCGCGGGCTGCCCGGCGGCAGCGTCGCCAAAGGCTACGATGACGACGTCCCGTACACGCCCGCGTGGCAGGAGAAGGTGACCGGCGTCAAGGCGGCCGATGCGGTGACGCTCGCCCGCCAGTTCGCCGACAACGCGGACAAGACCGAAGGCCGCTCGATGGTGATCATCGGCGCGGCGATGAACCACTGGTTTCACTGCGACATGAACTACCGCGGCATCATCAACATGCTGATGCTCTGCGGCTGCGTCGGCAGGAGCGGAGGAGGCTGGGCGCACTATGTCGGCCAGGAGAAGCTGCGCCCGCAGACCGGCTGGACCGCTCTCGCGTTCGCGCTCGACTGGCACCGGCCGCCGCGCCAGCAGAACTCGACATCGTTCTTCTACGCGCACACCGACCAGTGGCGCTACGAGAAGCTCGACGTCCGCGAGATCCTTTCACCGCTCGCCGATCCGAACGAGTACACGGGAAGCCTCATCGACTTCAACGTCCGCGCCGAGCGGATGGGATGGCTCCCGTCGGCGCCGCAGCTGCAGGCGAACCCGCTCGAAGTCGTCCGCCGCGCCGCCGCCGAGGGCATCGACGCGAAGGACTACGCGGTTCGCGCGTTGAAGGACGGTGCACTCCGGATGGCGTGCGAGGACCCCGACCACCCGGCGAACTTTCCGCGCAACATGTTCGTCTGGCGCTCGAACCTGCTGGGAAGCTCGGGCAAGGGTCACGAGTACTTCCTCAAGCATCTGCTCGGAACTCAGAACGGCGTGCAGGGCAAGGACCTCGGTGCCGAGGGCTGGAACAAATCCGAGGAGGTCGCCTGGCGCGACGAGGCCCCGCAGGGCAAGCTCGATCTGCTGGTGACGCTCGACTTCCGGATGTCGACGACGTGCATGTATTCCGACATCGTGCTTCCGACTGCGACGTGGTACGAGAAGAACGATCTCAACACCTCCGACATGCATCCGTTCATCCATCCGCTGTCGGCGGCGATAGACCCGGTGTGGGAATCGCGATCCGACTGGGAGATCTACAAGGGCATCGCGCGCAAGTTCTCCGACGTCTGCGCCGGACACCTCGGCGTCGAGCGCGACCTCGTGCTCACGCCGCTGATGCACGACACGCCGGCCGAGCTCGCCCAGGCGACCGACGTCAGGGAATGGAAGAAGGGGCAGTGCGATCTCGTTCCGGGGCGCACCGCGCCGGCGATGACGGTGATCGAGCGGGACTACCCGAACACCTACGCGAAGTTCACTGCGCTCGGGCCCCTGATGACGAAGGTCGGCAACGGCGGCAAGGGCATCGCCTGGAACACCGAGCACGAAGTGCAGAGGCTCGCCGAGCTCAACTACACCGTCCAGGACGGCATCGCGAAGGGCCTGCCGCGGATCGAGACCGACATCGATGCGGCCGAGGTGATCCTGACGCTGGCGCCGGAGACCAACGGCGAGGTCGCGGTGAAGGCATGGGAAGCGCTGTCGAAGGTCACCGGCCGCAGCCACAAGCACCTCGCGCTCGCCAAGGAGGACGAGAAGATCCGCTTCCGCGACATTCAGGCGCAGCCGCGCAAGATCATCAGCTCGCCCACGTGGTCGGGCATCGAAAGCGAGAAGGTGAGCTACAACGCCGGCTACACCAACGTCCACGAGCTGATTCCGTGGCGGACGCTCACCGGGCGCCAGCAGTTCTACCAGGATCACAAGTGGATGCTGGGCTTCGGTGAGGGTTTGTGCGTCTATCGTCCGCCGGTCGATCTCAAGACGGTAGCGCCGATCAAGGGCAGCCGCGCCAACGGCAATCCGGAGGTCGTGCTCAACTTCATCACGCCGCATCAGAAGTGGGGGATCCACTCGACCTACACGGACAACCTGCTGATGCTGACGCTTTCGCGCGGCGGCCCCATCGTATGGCTGTCCGAGACCGACGCGGCGAAGGCGAGCATCGAGGACAACGACTGGATCGAGCTCTTCAACGTCAACGGCGCGATCGCCGCGCGCGCCGTCGTGTCGCAGCGCGTCAAGCCCGGGATGTGCCTGATGTATCACGCGCAGGAGAAGATCGTAAACGTGCCCGGGTCGGAGATCACCGGCACGCGCGGCGGCATCCACAACTCCGTGACCCGGATCGTGGTCAAGCCCACGCACATGATCGGCGGCTACGCGCAGCTGTCCTACGGCTTCAACTACTACGGGACCATAGGCACGAACCGCGACGAGTTCGTCGTCGTGCGCAAGATGAGAACCGTCGATTGGCTCGACGGGCCGGCGCAGGCGCCTGCGACCGCGGCGCCCAACGCCTGAACCGACCCGAAACGGCGGAGGACCAGCGAATGAAGATCCGCGCACAGATCGGCATGGTGCTCAATCTGGACAAGTGCATCGGCTGCCACACGTGTTCGGTGACCTGCAAGAACGTGTGGACGAACCGCGAGGGCATGGAGTACGCATGGTTCAACAACGTCGAGACCAAGCCCGGGATCGGCTATCCGAAGGAATGGGAGAACCAGGAGCGCTGGAACGGCGGCTGGGTGCGAAAGGCCAACGGCAGGATCGAGCCGAAGCAGGGCGGACGCTGGGCGATCCTGATGAAGCTCTTCGCCAACCCGAACCTGCCCGAGATCGACGACTACTACGAGCCGTTCACGTTCGACTACGAGCACCTGCAGACGGCGCCGGAGTCGAAGACCGCGCCGGTCGCGCGGCCGCGGTCGCTCCTCACCGGCGAGCGGATGGAGAAGATCGTCTGGGGCCCGAACTGGGAGGAGATCCTGGGCGGCGAGTTCGCGAAGCGCTCGAAGGACGCCAACTTCGAAGGCGTGCAGAAGGCGATCCACGGCGAGTTCGAGAACACGTTCATGATGTACCTGCCGCGGCTGTGCGAGCACTGCCTCAATCCGACGTGCGTCGCGAGCTGTCCGTCGGGGTCGATCTACAAGCGCGAGGAAGACGGCATCGTGCTGATCGACCAGGACAAGTGCCGCGGGTGGCGGATGTGCGTGTCGGGCTGCCCGTACAAGAAGATCTATTACAACTGGTCGACGGGCAAGGCCGAGAAGTGCATCTTCTGCTACCCGCGGATCGAGGCGGGACAGCCCACCGTGTGCTCGGAGACCTGCGTCGGCCGGATTCGCTATCTCGGCGTCCTGCTCTACGACGCCGATCGCATCGAGGCGGCGGCGGGGGTCGAGGATCCGAAGAAGCTCTACGGCGCGCAGCTCGACCTCTTCCTCGACCCGCATTCGCCCGAGGTCCAGGCGCAGGCGCGGCGCGACGGCGTACCGGAGGCGTGGCTCAAGGCGGCGAAGGAATCCCCGGTCTACAAGATGGCGGTCGACTGGCGCGTCGCGCTGCCGCTGCATCCGGAGTATCGGACGCTGCCGATGGTCTGGTATGTCCCGCCGCTCTCCCCGATCCAGTCCGCGGCGAACGCCGGCCAGATCGGCGCCTTCGGCGAACTGCCCGATGTCCGCTCGCTGCGGATCCCGCTGCAGTACCTCGCGAACCTGCTCACCGCGGGCGACGAGCGACCCGTCGCCATCGCGCTCGAGCGGATGCTCGCGATGCGCGCGTACATGCGCGATCGGCACGTCGAGCGGCGCGAGAACGAAAAGGTGCTCGCGCAGGCGGGCCTCACGGTCGCGCAGGTCGAGGAGATGTACCGCTACATGGCGATTGCAAACTACGAGGATCGGTTCGTGATCCCCACCGCGCACCGCGAATACGCCGAGAACGCGTACGACCTCCGGGGTGGATGCGGCTTCTCGTTCGGCAACGGCTGCTCCGACGGCTCGTCGCAGCCGAGTCTTTTCGGCGGAAGGAAGGGAAAGACGATCGCCATCAAGCAGGTCGCAGGAGGAACCCCGCGATGAATCCCGCGTACAAGGCACTGGGCGCGCTGCTCGGCTACCCGACGGCGGAGCTGATCGCAGCTCTGCCCGAGATCGACGCCGTTCTCGGCGACGCGCGCCCGCTGGGACGCCGCGAGCGCTCGGCGCTCCGCGCGCTGACCGACGAGCTCGCCGCTTGCGACCTGATCGACGCGCAGCAGCACTACGTCGCGCTGTTCGATCGCGGCCGCGCGACCTCGCTTCACCTCTTCGAGCACGTTCACGGCGAGTCGCGCGAGCGGGGCCAGGCGATGGTCGACCTGAACGAGATGTACGCCCGCGCCGGACTCGTGCTCGCCGCGAGCGAATTGCCCGACTATCTTCCCGTGCTGCTCGAGTTCGCGAGCCTGCAGCCCGACGCGGTGGCGCGCGACGTGCTCGACGACTGCGCGCACATCGTGCGCAGCGTCGGCGTCGCGCTGGCGCGTCGCGACTCGCGCTACGCGGCGGTGTTCGCCGCCGTGCTCGCGCTCGCCGGCGCACCTCCGCTCGACCTCGAGCAGCCGCCCGAGGCCGAGCCGGAAAAGTCGCTCGACGAGGAGTGGATCGAGGAGCCGGTGATCTTCGGGCCGGCTGCAGGATCGGCTTGCGCGACGAAGACGCCCGCCGCTGCCGTCGTCAGGTTCATGCCGCGTCGTGCGGCGCACCGCTAGGGAGTCGGGGCGATGAACTACGTGGACATGCTGCTCTTCGGCATCTATCCGTATCTCGCCGGCGCGGTATTCCTGATCGGCAGCCTGATTCGCTTCGATCGCGAGCAATACACGTGGAAGAGCGACTCGTCGCAGCTCCTCAAGCGCGGTCAGCTTCGATTGGGGTCGAATCTCTTTCACATCGGCATCCTGGGAATCTTCTTCGGCCACCTGGTCGGGCTGCTGACGCCGATCGGCGTCTGGCATGCGCTCGGCGTGACGGCGCCCGCGAAGCAGATCCTCGCGATCGGCGCGGGCGGGCTGTTCGGCCTCGTAATGCTGGTGGGCATTGCGGTGCTGATGCATCGCCGCTACAGCGAGCCGCGGATCCGCGCGACGACAACGACGATGGACTGGGTCGTGCTGTGGCTGCTGCTGATCCAGCTCGCGCTCGGGCTCTGCTCCATTTTGGCTTCGCTGGAGCACCTCGACGGCGGCGAGATGGTGCGGCTGATGACGTGGGCGCAGCACGTGGTGAGCTTTCAGGGAGATGCCGCGCCTCTCGTCTCGGGAGCGCCTCTCGTGTTCAAGATCCACCTGGTGCTGGGGATGACGATCTTTCTCGTCTTTCCGTTCTCCCGTCTGGTCCACATCTGGAGCGGCTTCGCCACGCTCGGGTATCTGACGCGCGCCTACCAGATCGTGCGCAGCCGCTGAAAGGCGTGCGCGGCGTCCGCGAGCGCATTCCCCGAGGAGCCATCCAGAGTTTCCGCAGAGGCACGATGCTGTCGATCAACGGAATCACCCTTGGCGACGAAGCGCTCGAGCGCGAGGCGAAGCTCTTCGTCGATGCGCGGGATCGCGGCGCCGCTGCGCGTCGCTCGCTCGCGGTGCGCGAACTGCTGCTGCAGCGCGCAGGAGCGCTCGGGTTGCTCGAAGGAGGCGCGCCGCGCGCGCAGGTGTGCTTCGCGAGCCGCGCCGACGAAGACGCGGTGATCGCCGCCGTCATCGAAGCCGACATCCGCGTTCCGAGTCCGACCGAAGAGGAATGCCGGCGCTACTACGACTCGCATCCGGAGCGCCACGCCGCCGGCGAGCTGATCGAGGCACGCCACATTCTCTTCGCCGTGACGAAGGGGACGCCCGTCAACGCGCTGCGCGACGTGGCCGAGCGCGCATTGTCCGAAATCCTCGCTGATTCGACGCTGTTCGCGGAACGGGCGCGGGATCTCTCGAATTGCCCGTCCGGCGCGCAGGGCGGCAATCTCGGCCAATTCGGCCGTGGCCAGATGGCGCCCGAGTTCGAGCAGGCGCTGTTCGGCAAGTCCGACGTCGGCGTCCTGCCGCAGCTCGTTCGGACGCGCTTCGGCTTCCACGTCGTCGAGGTGGTACGGCGGATTCCCGGTCGCGCGATTCCTTACGACGAGGTGCGCGGCTCCATTGCCGATCGGCTGACGGCGCGATCCGAGGAGCGCGCTCTTGCGCAGTACGTTCGGGTGCTCGCGGGGAGCGCCCGCATCGAAGGCGTGGATCTCGGCGCCGCCTCGAGCCCGCTCGTCCAATAGGCTGACTAGCCGCCGGCCCCCGTCCGCGGGGAGCTTTCGCATTCCGCGTCCCCGCGCGCCGGTCCCGCGCGGAATGCTTTACTGCGGCACGAGCTTCAGCGACTTGGCGATCGCGCCCATCTCCGCATATTCGCGATCGATGTAGTCGCGCAGCGCCTGGCCCTTTCGGATCTCCACCTGCTCGCCGGCGTCCTCGAGAAACTTCTTCGATGCCGGCGAGGTCGCGGCCTTCTCGAAGGCGGCCTCGATCTTCGTCACGCGCTCGGGTGGCATCGATTTCGGCGCGATGAGAGCGCGCCAGAGGATCGTCTCCTGCTGCGGGATTCCCAGGTCTTTGAGCCCCGCGGCCTGCGGCATCGCGGCGACCCGCTCGGCGGAGGTCACGAGCAGGCACTTCGCCTTCCCCTGCTGCACGTGGGGCAGGATCGGCGGGATCGACCCGACATAGATGTCCACGTGCTTGCCGAGGAAATTCTGCAGCGTCTCGCCCGCGCCCTTGAACGGGATGTCGCGCGCGGAGCCCCCCGTCGCCTTGAGTATCCGCGCCATGCCGAGGTGACCCGGTCCGCCGAGGCCGTCGTTGCCGTACGTGTACTTGTCCGGGTTCTTCTTCAGCTCGGCGATGAGGCTCGCGCCGTCGTTCGCCGGGAACTCGGGATGCACGCAGACGATGTAGGGCGCACTCGACACCTGCAGGACCGCAACGTAGTCGCTCGGCGTGTACGGAACCTTCATCGTGTTCGGCGACACGGTGATCGGTCCGAGCCAAACCCCGGCGACGGTCTGGTTGTCGGTGGCGCGCACCATCTGCGTGACGCCGATCGTGCCGCCGGCGCCGGGCACGTTCACGATGATGACCGTTTCGCCCAGCAGCGGCTCGGCCTCGTGCGCGAGAACGCGGAAGTAGCCGTCGGTGCCGCCGCCCGGCGCCGTCGGCACGATGACCTTGAGCGTATCGGCGGCGAGCGCAACGGCGGAAGCGAGCGCGAGCCCAAGTGCACCCAATGCGCGCAGCGATGATTTCGTCGCGACCATGAATCGGCTCCCTCCTCGTGGATGTTCAGTTGCCACTCTGCGTTGCCCCGAACCCGAATAGCGACGACGGCGTGTCGACGAGGACGACGCGGCGCACCGCCTCATCGGGGATCCATGCGACGAGCCAATCGACGCACTGGCGGTACGTGATCGCTTCCTCGTAGCCGACGAACGGCCAGTCGCTCGCCCAGACGAGCTGCGAGGGTCCCCCCGTCGCGAGGAGCGCGTCGACGTAGCGCTGCGGGTCCGCGCCTCCGAGGCGATACGGGGCGGAGAGCTTCACCCAAGTATCGCCCGCCTGTACGCCCTTCAGCACTTCACGAAAGCCGGCGCAATCGACGCCGAGGGCCGGATCGGGCGAGCCGAAGTGATCGACGACCACGCGTACGCCCGATTCGCGCAGGCGCGGCAATACGCCTGCGAGCTTGTGTCCCTCGAGATAGATCTCGACCTGCCAGCGCTGCGCGCGCACGTTCTCGAACAGGCGCCGATACCCGGCACCCGCGACGTCCGGCAGCGTGTCGCGCCGGAACCAGTTGAGACGGATGCCCGCAACGCCTGTGCCCGCCATCTCCGCCAGCGTTTCCGGTGGCGTGTCCGGTCCGACGATCGCGGTGCCCCGCAGCCGGTCGGAATGCGCGGCGAGCGCCCTCAGCAGCAACTGGTTGTCGGTGCCGTAGAAGCTCGGAGCGGTGAGCACGCCGTGCGAAATCCCGTTCGCGTCGAGAACGCCGAGAAATTCCTCGACGCTCACGTCGCGCTTCGGCGCGGAGTGGCGTTCCGAGGCGAGCGGCAGGTCGCGCCGCATCACGTGCGCGTGGCAATCGATCGCGCGCAAGGGCCGCGCGCCGCCGGGCGCAATCGCCATCGAATCAGCCTACGATCGCCGGCCGGCGCGGAGAGCCCTCGCCGCTCGCGCCATACTTCGCTTCGAGCTGCGACGCGGTGAGGAAGCGTTGCTCGAGCGCCTCGACCTCGGAGAGCGCCATGATCTCGTGCAACTCCTCGAACGACACCAGCGCGTCGGGCCTGTCGACCGGCTTTCCGCTGTCGAGCGATTCCTTGAGCAGCGCGAGCCCGGTCTGCATCCCGCGCAGTGCGCAGGCGGTGAGCAGGCGCGGATAGATGACCGCTGCGACGCCGAGGTCCTGCAGCTCCCTCGCGGACAGCAGCGGCGTCGTCGAACGCTGGCGAATGCCGAAGCCCATGTTCACCGACACGGGCTTCGTCGTCTCGCGCGCGATCGTGCGGATCTGCTCAACCGACAGCGCTGCGTCGGCGAACAGCAGATCGGCGCCGGCTTCCGCGTACAAGTTGAGACGGTGCACCGCCTCGGCGAGGCCGTGAGTGGCGAGCACGTCGGTGCGCGACTTGATCACGAAGTCGGGATCGACGCGCGCCTCGGCCGCAGCGCGGATCTTCTGCACCATCTCCTCGGCGGAGATCACCTCCTTGCCCCTCATGTGTCCGCAGCGCTTCGGCCAGACCTGGTCCTCGAGCATCAGGCCCGCCACGCCGGCGCGCTCGAACGCGCGCAGCGTGTGATAGACGTTGAGTGCGTTTCCGTATCCGGTGTCGGCATCGGCGAGCAGCAACAGATCCGGCGCGCACGCCGCGATCGCGCGCGCGGCAGCGACGTTCTCGTCGAGACCCATCAGCCCGACGTCGGGCTGCCCCAGTCGGCTCTCGCTCACGCCGCTGCCGGTGATGAACGCCGCCCGATAGCCAGCGCGAGTGACGAGCCGCGTCGAAAAGCCGTCGAACACACCCGGCATCACCAGAATCGCCGGCGCCTCGATCAGCCGCCGCAGCCGCTTTCCGGGACTTTCCATGACTCTCCTCCTGTCCTTTTGCGCGAAACAAATGCAGGCGACGAATGATACCGCCACCTGACAAATCGCTGGCATTCCAGCCAGCCCCGATCTGCGCGAACCGCGCCGACTTGAACAGCGTAAGATGCAGCTTCATCAAGTCGCTTAGTGCACCCGGCGGCCGTGACTGACGTTGTCGTGTTCTCTGCGATCCGAACCCTGCGGCGATCGGGTGCGGCAGTGGCGACAGGCCTTCTCGCGCTTTGCAGCGTAAGCCCGCTGCCCGCCTGCGCGGAGGACAACTCGATGACCCTCAAGATTGCTTCCAACGCCTTCTCTCCCAACGGTTCGATACCATCGCTCTACACCTGCGACGGGAAGGATATTTCGCCGCCACTTGCATGGAGCGGCGCCCCTGCGGGCACGAAGAGTTTCGCGCTCATCGTCGATGACCCCGATGCACCGGACCCTGCGGCACCCGAGATGACGTGGGTGCACTGGGTCCTCTACAACATCGACTCGAAGGCGGCCGGCCTGCCCGAAGCCGTCGCGACGGCTGGTTTACCCTCGGGCACGCGCGAGGGCGTCAACGATTGGGGACGCGCGGCCTACGGCGGGCCGTGTCCGCCCGTCGGACGCCACCGCTATTTCCACAAACTGTACGCGCTCGATACCGTACTGACCGATCTCAAGCGCCCGAACAAGGCGGCGCTGGAGCAGGCGATGCGGGGACACGTACTCGCGCAGGCAACGCTGGTCGGCACGTATCAGAAGCGGCGATGACGCCCGCACCGCGATAGCGGTCGATTCCCCGTCGGTCGGCGCGCATGCCCTTCGGCGGCGTCGACGAGGCAATAGCCCGTTCGGCAATACCTCGTTCCCGACAGGTCGGTGCACGATGACGGGCGGCGGCGCAATCGCGTGCGTGGCGTTGCTGTCGCCCAGCTTTCGCCGCGCTGTCGCCGATGATCGCGCGCGATCTCACGAAGCCGTGGCGCTGTACACGACAAGCAGACTCCGCCCTCTGTTGTCACATCGATTTACAAAGATCCGTAAACGATCGGCAGCGCAGCGGCGTTTGGATCACGCGGGTGACAGAGTGCCCGCATCCATCCTAGAGACGCACAAGCGACCGATCCATGAC
>Ga0335070_10002688_pt1 | contig 20638 bp, 21 predicted proteins | sample Lox_Sample_13_FD_206722 | JGI IMG/M metagenome (GOLD analysis project Ga0335070, IMG submission 206722) | Soil microbial communities from Loxahatchee National Wildlife Refuge, Florida, United States - Lox_Sample_1.3 | ecosystem: Environmental > Terrestrial > Soil > Wetlands | place: USA...
CGCGAGATAGACGTTGGCGAGCGTCTGCGCCTCGACGCCCTGCGAGGCGTCGACCAGCAGGAGCGAGCCCTCGCAGGCGGCGAGCGACCGGCTGACCTCGTAGGAGAAGTCGACATGGCCGGGCGTGTCCATGAGGTTGAGCTCGTAGGTCTCGCCGTTCTTGGCCTTGTACGCCAGGCGCACCGTCTGCGCCTTGATGGTGATGCCGCGCTCGCGCTCGAGATCCATGCTGTCGAGCACCTGCTCCTTCATCTCGCGGTCGGTGAGCCCGCCACAGCGCTGGATCAGCCGGTCGGCCAGGGTGCTTTTCCCGTGGTCGATATGGGCAATGATCGAAAAGTTGCGGATATGGGCGAGGTCGGTCATCGGGGATGTCAGGGGGTGCAGTCAGATCGGCCAGGACCATAGGGCCCGCCGCGCTGCAGCGCAACGGGGCGGTGGCGTGCCGGCGGCAGCCGGCCATGCCGCCTGGCCCCACCGACATCGGCGCCTAATATGGCGATTTTCCTAGCATTTCCAAGGTATCGATGGGGAACCTCCGGGCCTGACAGGGCATTGCCCAAATGACGCCGCGCGCAACGCGGCGTTCTTGGATCTGGCAATGGGGCACGCCATGTCGCCATCGTCGCTCATCGGGGTCATCTTGGCAGTGCTGACGCTCATCGTCGCCGCCGTGCCCCTGCTCAACCGCCTGGGATCCAGCCTCGAGGGCGCGCAGACCTCGACCCAGGAAAAGGCCGCCCCGCCGACCACGCCCGAAGGCGCCGCGGTCAAGGAGTACTTCAAATACGAAGCCGACCGCCTGGGCCTCGAAGGCCGCGAGAAGCCGCGGCGCTGACGGCACGCGACGCCGGCCATCGCGCCCGCCTTGGCCCTGGACCCGGCCGCGCCTAGACTTCCAGCGGCGGCGCAGAGGGGCCCATGAAGATCGACATCTACAATCACGTCGTGCCGGTCCGTTATCTCGAGCTGATGAAGCAGCATTCGAAGGACCCCGGCATCGTCAAGCGCATGACCGGCATCCGCGTCTTGTGGGACATCGAGGCGCGCGTCGCGATGCTCGGCCAATGGCCCGAGGTCCGGCAGGTGCTGACGCTCGGCCTGCCGCCGCCCGAGATTTTGGGCGGGCCCGAGCTCGCGCCCGAGCTGGCGCGCATCGCCAACGACGACATGGCGGCGATGCTGAAGCGCTGGCCCGACAAGTTCCCCGCCTTCGTCGCCTCGCTGCCGATGAACAACGTGCCGGCGGCGCTCGCGGAGATGGACCGCGCGATCGGCGTGCTCGGTGCGCGCGGCATCCAGATCGGCACGAATGTCGCCGGCCGGCCGCTCGACGAGCCCGAGTTCTTCCCGGTGTTCGAGCGCATCACCAGGCACCACGACCTGCCGATCTGGATGCACCCGGTGCGCCCGGCGGTGTTCGCGGACTATCGAACCGAAAGCAAATCGAAATACGAGATCTGGCAAGTGCTCGGCTGGCCCTATGAGACGAGCGTCGCGATGGCGCGCATCGTGTTCTCGGGCCTGTTCGACAGGCTGCCCGAGATGCGCCTCATCACGCACCATTGCGGCGGCATGATCCCCTATTTCGCCGGGCGCGCCGAGACGCTGTGGGCGCAGCTCGGTTCGCGCACCGCCGACGAGGACTACGGCGCGATCCTGAAGCGCATGGCCAAACCGCCGATCGAGTATTTCAAGATGTTCTACGGCGACACGGTGCTCGGCGGCTCGGCCTCGGCGCTGCGCTGCGGCCTCGACTTCTTCGGCGCCGACCATGTCGTGTTCGCATCGGACTGCCCGTTCGATCCCGAGGGCGGACCGATGTTCATCCGCGAGGGCATCCGCTCGATCGAGGACCTCGATCTCTCCGACGAGGAAAAGCGCAAGATCTACGTCGAGAACGCGCTGCGCCTGATGAAGATGAAGGCGGCGACATAGCGCCGCGTCGCTCGGCCGCCGTCAGGTCGATGAGCGGCGTCGATGCGCCGCCTGCCCCTGAGGCGACTCGCCGATAAGCAAAAATAACCGCTCCCGGCGGCGGGGCCGGGAGCGGTATCAGGCGATACCTCTGCAGTTGGGGGCGGCGCGTCAGGCCTGGGCTTCGGGGGCCGGGCCCTCGGGACGGCGGCCGCGCTGGCGCATGAAGTCGTCGAACTCGGCCTTGTCCTTGGCCTGGCGCAGGCGGTCGAGGAACTCGCGGAACTCGCGCTCTTCCTCCTCGAGGCGCTTCAGCGTCTCGGCGCGGTAGTCGTCGAACGCCGTGTTGCCGCTCTCATAGCGCCGGCCGTGCCGCCAGCGCCGCTCCATGCCGTGCCAGCGCCCGGCGCCGTGTCTCCAACAAGCCATTCTTCCGCTCCATATCAGATAGGCCAGGACCGCGAGACCCAGCGGCCAGAAGACGATGAAGGCCAACACCATCAGGCCGATCCACGCCGGCTTGCCGATGTCGTCCAGTTTGGCAGCGATGTCCATGGCGCTCCCCAGTGGTGGATGGTCGGGTAGTGAATGTTAATAACATTCACATATGTGGCCCCGCGCGGCGCTGCTGTCAACACGCTTGCCGGCGATTTTTTTGGCTCACCGCCCCGCGGCCGCCGGTCCCAGGGAAAAACCCAATCCGCTCAAATAGATGAGTACGGCCGCCTCGAGCAGCTCCTCGGGCGACATGGGCAGCTTGCGGCGCCCGGCGTCGGCGCGGGCGAACAGCGAGGCGATGCCGTGCGACAGCGCCCAGATGTGCAGCGCCATCATCAGGGCCGGCGGCCGCTCGGCCGCGGGCAGGCGCGCCGTCAGCACCTCGGCGGCAGTGCGCAGCACGGCGAAGGCGGCGTCCGCGGCCTGGCGCAGCGCCGCGTCCGCGTCGAGCGGCACGCCGGCCTCGAACATCGCCGAGTAGTAGGCCGGCTCGTCGCGCGCGAAGGCGATATAGGCGCGGCCGATCGCCTCGAAGGCGGCAAAGGGATCGGGCCGGCCGTCGTTCCAGGCGCGCGCGAGCTCGGTGGTGAAGCGCTCGAAGCCGCGCCGCGCCACGTCGGTCATCAGCGCATCGCGATCGCGGAAATGCCGATAGGGCGCGGCCGAGCTGACGCCCGCCGAGCGCGCGGCGTCGGCGAAGGTGAAGCCGCCCGGCCCCTTCTCGGCGATCAGGTCGAGCGCGGCGCGGACCAGCGCCTCGCGCAGATTGCCGTGATGGTAGCCGCGGCGCTCGCCGCGCTTGTCCTTGCGCCAGCTCATGTGAAGGGCTTTTACATGACTCGCGGCGCAAAAGCAGCGGCAATCGCGCGCTGGCCGAGGGGCTGACGCCGCCGCGGCCGGTCGGTTAGACTCGCGGTCCGATTTCACCGTGCCGAGACCGGCCCATGCCGACGACGCCGCCCAAGACCCGCTATGCCAAGAGCGGCGACGTCCATGTCGCCTATCAGACGCTGGGCGAGGGCCCGCTCGATCTCGTCATCGCGCCGGGCTTCGTCTCGAATCTGGACCTGGTGTGGGAGTGGCCGCCGCTCGCGGACATGATCGAGCGGCTGGCCGGCTATGCGCGAGTGACGCTGTTCGACAAGCGCGGCACCGGCCTCTCGGATCGGGTCGGCGGCGTGCCGCCGCTCGAGGAGCGCATGGACGATGTGCGCGCGGTGATGGACGCGGCCGGCATCGATCAGGCTGCGGTGATGGGCATTTCCGAGGGCGGCTCGATGGCCGCGCTGTTCGCCGCGACCTATCCCGCGCGGACGCGCTCGCTCGTGCTCTACGGCGCGTTCACGCGGGCGGATGACTGGACGATCGACCGCGATCGGCTCAAGTCGTTCTTCAACACAATCCCCGAAAGTTGGGGCAGCGGCTCCAGCGCATCGGCCTTCGCGCCGACGTTGACCAACGACGCGAGCTTCCGCGACTGGTGGGCGCGCTTCGAGCGGCTCGGCGCCAGCCCGGCCGCGCTCGTCGACCTCTTGCGCTCGGAGCTGGAGATCGACATCCGCCCGATCCTGCGCTCGATCCGCGTCCCGACGCTCATCGTGCACCGCACGGACGATACGCTGATCACGGTCGAGGCCGCGCGCCTCATGGCGCGCGACATACCTGACGCGAAGCTCGTCGAGCTGCCGGGTCGCGACCACCTGATGTGGGTCGGCGACGTCGACGCGGTCACCGATGCCATCGTCGAGTTCCTGACCGGCGCGGCGCCGGTCGAGGAACCCGGTCGCGTGCTGGCCACGGTGATGTTCACGGACATCGTCGACTCGACCAGGCGCGCCGCCGCGCTCGGCGACCACGACTGGCGCGCCCTGCTCGATCGCCATCGCGAGGACGCCCGGCGCTCCTTCGCCCGCTTCCGCGGCCGCGAGGTGCAGCACACCGGCGACGGCTTTCTCGCCACCTTCGACGGCCCGGCGCGCGCCATACGCTGCGCCGCGGCGGTCAGCAAGGACGCGCGCGCCCTCGGCCTCGAGCTGCGCGCCGGCCTGCACACCGGCGAGATCACCGTCGCGGGCGACGACATCAGCGGCATCGCCGTGCACATGGCCGCGCGCATCGCCGCCTCGGCGGCGCCCGGCGAGGTCCTGGTGTCGGCCACGGTCAAGGATCTGGTCGCCGGCTCGGGCCTCAGGTTCCGCGACCGCGGCAGCTGGTCGCTCAAGGGCATCGAAACGCCGATGCCGCTCTACGCCGCCGACGTCGCGCCAGCCGCCGCCGCTAGCGGGACGCCGTGAGGAGCGGCGCGGCGAAGCCGTGGCGCGCCAGGATCGCCTGGCCGGCCGGCGACAGGATGTAGAGCGCCAGACGCGCCGCTTCGGGCCGTTCGCTCAGCACCACGAGCCCGTAGTCGGCGCCGACCGCGAGCGCCGGCGGGATCGCCACGACCTTGAGGCCGGGGACTTCCCGCGCGGCGACGACGGCGTTGGTGCAATAGGTCAGAAACACGTCGGCCAGGCGCTGCTCAATGACATGGGCGTAGACCGTCCTGCCGGCCGGCGGCTTGGGCGCATCGGGCCCGCCGGTGAGCTTCTGCGCCTTGGCCTCGAGCGTCGCCTTGGCGCCGGGCTTGAGCGCCTCGGCCTTGGCGAACAGCGCGAAGGCGTAATCGCCCGAGGGATCGGCCTTGGGCGTCGAGGTGCCGAGCTTGACCTTGGGATCGAGCATGACGTCGAGCAGCGTCGCCTCGGTCGCGGCGACGGCCGGCTGGGTCAGGGCGCAGAGCGTGTTGCGCGCGAACAGGACGACCGGCAGCTTGGCCTTGGCGGCGAGCGCGCGCGGGTGCTCCATGTTGGCCGAGGCGAACACGTCCGACGCCTCGCCGCGCTCGATGCGCTCCTTGAGCGTGCCCGAGGCGCCGTAGACCGCCTCGACCTTGACGCCGCCGTCGGCGGCGAAGGCGGCCGCGACCTCGTCGAGCGCGGCGCGCAGGCTGCCGGCGGCGTGCAGCTTGACGGGCGCTTCCGCCGCCGCGGCCGCCGGCACGATCAGGAGCGCGAGCGCCGCGACGCGGGCGAAGCGGCCTGCGCGCACGTCACGAGCCGCTCTTCTTGGCGTTCGGGAAGAACAGCTGCTCGCCGTTGATCTTGTAGTCAGCGATGACCTTCTGGCCCTCGGGCGAGATCAGCCAGTCGATGAACGCTTGGCCCTCGGCCTTCTTGACGTTCGGGTGCTTCTCTGGATTGACCAGCATGACGCCGTACTGGTTGAACAGCTTCTTGTCGCCCTCGACGACAATGACGAGATCGCGCCGATTCTTGAAATTGAGCCAGGTGCCGCGGTCCGAGAGCGTATAGGCGTTCATCGCCGCCGCCGTGTTGAGCGTCGGGCCCATGCCCGAGCCAGTGTTGCGATACCAGGTGCCGGACGCCTTCTTGACGTCGATGCCCGCGTCCTTCCAGAAGCGCAGCTCGGCCTTGTTGGTGCCCGAGTCGTCGCCGCGCGAGGCGAAGGGCGCCTGCTTCGCACTGATCGTCTTGAACGCCGCGACGATGTCGTGGGTGCCTTTGATGCCGGCCGGATCGGATTTCGGGCCGATCAGGATGAAATCGTTGTACATCACCTCATGACGATTGACGCCGAAGCCGGCCTTCATGAATTTCAGCTCGGACGCGGTGTCGTGCACGAACACGACGTCGGCGTCGCCGCGCTCGCCGGTCTTGAGCGCCTGCCCGGTGCCCTGGGCGATGATGTGGACGTCGATGCCGGTCTTCTGCGTGAACTTCGGCAGGAGAAAGCCGAACAGGCCCGACTGTTCCGTCGACGTGGTCGAGGCGACGGTGATGAACTTGTCGGCCGCGGACGCGCTGGCGACCGCGCCGGCGACGACGACGGCGGCGGCGACCAGGCGGCGAAGCATCGATGTCATGGTCTTCTCTCCTCCCTTTGAGCGATCAACGTGACGTCACCAGAGCAGCTCGCCCCGCACGAAGGCGCGCGCTTCGGCGGTGCGCGGCTGCTCGAAGAATTCCGCGGCCGGCGCGTGCTCAAGCACGCGGCCGCGGTGCAGGAAGATCACTTCGTCGGCGATGCGCCGCGCTTGGCCGAGATCGTGCGTGGTCATCACGATCTTGACGCCGTCGGCATGGAACAGGCCGATCGTCTCCTCGATCGTGCGCGTGGCGCCCGGATCGAGCGAGGCGGTCGGCTCGTCGAGGAACAGGACTTGCGGCGCCAGCGCCCAGGCGCGCGCCATGGCCAGGCGCTGCTGCTCGCCGCCCGACAGCACGCGCGCCGAGCGCTCGGCCAGCGCCGCGAGGCCGAAGCGCTCAAGCGCCAGGCGCGCGCGGGCGCGACGCTCGCCGTGCCCGAGGCCGGCGAGGCTGAGGGCGTGCGCGATGTTGGCGCGCGCCGAGCGGCGCAGCAGCACCGGCCGCTGGAACACCATGGCGTGACGACGCTTGGCGCCGGCGGCAGCCGGGCCCTGCCACAGGACGCGGCCGGCGCTGGGCGCGATCAGGCCGTGGCAGAGCCTGAGGGTCAGGCTCTTGCCGGCGCCGTTCGGCCCCATGATGACCGTGCGCTTGCCTTGGCCGAGCGCGAAGCTGATGCCGTCGATCAGCGTCGTGTCGCGCACGGCGAAGCTGACGTTCTCGACGGCGAGCGGCAGGATCGAGAGCTCGGCGTGCATGGTCAACCGGCCACGCGCTGGGCGAGGCGTCCCACGACGAACGCCCCGGCGTTGAGCAGGAGGGTCAGGCCGATCAGGATGATGCCGAGGCCGAGCGCCAGCGCGAGATCGCCCTTGCTGGTCTCGAGCGCGATCGCGGTCGTCATGGTACGCGTGACGTGCTCGATATTGCCGCCGACGATGAGCACGGCGCCGACTTCGGCGCTGGCCCGGCCGAAGCCGGCGAGCAGCGTGGTGATCAGGCTGAACCGGCTGTCCCACAGAAGCGTCGGAATGGCGCGCAGGGCCGACGAGCCGAGCGAGCGCAGCTGCTCGGCGTATTCCGCCCACAGATCCTCGACGACCTGGCGCGTCAGCGACGCGATGATCGGCGTGATCAGCACGGTCTGAGCGATGATCATGCCCGGCAGGGTGAAGAGCAGGTCGAGGAAACCGAACGGGCCGCTGTGCGAAAGCAGCAGATAGACAATTAGGCCCGCGACCACCGGCGGAAAGCCCATCAGCGTGTTGAACACCACGATCGTCGCGTCGCGGCCCGGAAAGCGCGCGAGCGCGAGCGCGGCGCCAAGCGGCAGGCCGATCGCTGCCGAGATGAAGACCGACGACAGGACGAGTCGGACCGACAGGCCGACGATGCCGACAAAGGCCGGATCGAGGCGCAGCATCAACGCGAATGCGGCGGCGAAGGCGTTCTGGTCGTCCATGGCGCAAATCCTTGCGCCTATTATGCCCTGGGCGTAGATTTCCCGAAATGATGGAAATAATGCATCTGAGTGCACCAATATGCAGGATCACGACTACCTGACCACGGCGGAGGTCTGTGCCTATCTGCGGCTCAAGGAGCGCACGATCTACGAGCTGGTCTCGCGCAAGGCCATCCCCTGCTCGCGCGCCACCGGCAAGCTTCTGTTCCCGCGCCGCCTGATCGACCGCTGGGTCGAGGCCAATCTCGACATGCAGGATGCGCGCCTCCTGGCGCCGCCGCCGATCGTCGCCGGCTCGAGCGACCCGCTGCTCGACTGGGCGCTGCGCGAATCGGGCTCGGGCCTGGCCACCCTGGCCGAGGGCAGCGAGGCCGGCCTGCGTCGGTTCGCCGAGGGCGCCGCGCTGGCGGCGGGCGTGCACATCTACGGCGGCGCGCAGGCCGGCTACAACGTGGCGGCGGTGCGCGCGATCGGCACCGTGGTCGACCTCGTGCTGATCGGCTGGGCCGAGCGCGATCAGGGCCTGGTGGTGGCGCGCGGCAATCCGCTCGGCCTCATGGGCCTCGACGACGTGGCCAAGAAGCGCGCGCGCCTGATCCAGCGCCAGCCGGGCGCCGGCGCGCAGATCTTGTTCGACGAGCTGGCGCGCGAGGCCGGCCACGCGGCCGCGGATTTCACCGTGGCGGCCGGCACCGCGCTGACCGAGACCGACGTCGCGTCGGCGGTGGCCGACGGCGTGGCCGATTGCGGCCTGGCCGTCGGCGCGGTGGCGCGGCATTACGGCCTCGATTTCGTCAAGCTGCACAAGGAGCGCTTCGACATCGCCTGCCGCCGGCGCTCCTATTTCGAGCCGCCCCTGCAGAAGCTGTTCGCCTTCGCCCGCACCGAGGCATTCCGCGCTAAGGCGGCGTCGCTCGGCGCCTACGACCTCGCCGTCACGGGCCGGGTGCATTATAACGCGTGAATCCACTGGCAGCCCGCCGCTCGGCAAACTTCGGCCGATCGGCTAGACTGCTCGGCGCGACAACCGGCTTCGGCGACCGATCGACGCATGCTGCCCAGGACCCGCTACGCCAAGAGCGGCGACGTCCACATCGCCTATCAGGTGATCGGCGAGGGCCCGATCGATCTCGTGCTGGTGCCGGGCTTCATCTCCAATGTCGAGCTGCTGTGGGACTGGCCGCCGCTCGCCCATCTCCTCAATCGGCTCGCCGGTTTCTCCCGCCTGATCCTGTTCGACAAGCGCGGCACCGGCCTGTCCGATCGGATCGGCGGCGTCGCGCCGCTCGAGCAGCGCATGGACGATGTGCGCGCGGTGATGGACGCGGTGGGCTCCGAGCGTGCCGCGCTGTTCGGCATCTCCGAAGGCGGCGCCATGTCGACGCTGTTCGCCGCGACCTATCCGGATCGGACGCGCGCCCTGGTGCTGTACGGCACCTATGCCAGCTACACCGAGTGGGTACTGTCCAGCGACAAGCTCGCCGCATTCATCGCCGAGATCGAGTCAAGCTGGGGCACCGGCACGAGTCTGCGCCACTTTGCGCCGGACGCGGCGGGGGATCGCGCGTTCCGCGACTGGTGGGCGCGCTTCGAGCGGCTCGGCGCGAGCCCGCAGGCGGTCATCGACCTGACGCGGATGAACCTCGAGATCGACACAAGAGCGATCCTGCCGACCATCCGTGTGCCGACGTTGATCATCCATCGCGCGGGCGACGTGCGCGTCGCGGTCGAGGCGGGCCGCTATCAGGCGGCGCACATTCCGGGCGCGACCTATGTCGAGCTGCCGGGCCGCGACCACATTGTCTGGGTCGGCGACGGCGACGCGGCGATCGACGCGGTCGAGCGCTTTCTCACCGGCTCGGTCGCCGCCGTCGAGCCCGACCGCGTGCTCGCCACCGTGATGTTCACCGACATCGTCGAGTCGACCCGCCGCGCCGGCGATCTCGGCGACCGCGAGTGGAGCCAGCTGCTCGACCGGCATCGCGCCTTGGCGCGCCGCGAGTTCGCGCGCTTTCGCGGCCGCGAGGTGCAGAGCACGGGCGACGGCTTTCTCGTCACTTTCGACGGACCGGCGCGAGCGATCCGCTGCGCCGAGGGGGTGCGCAATGCGGTCCGGCCGCTCGGGCTCGATCTGCGCATCGGCCTGCACACGGGCGAGATCGTGGTCGCGGGCAACGACATCTCGGGCATCGCCGTGCATCTGGCCGCGCGCGTCGCCGGCGCCGCGCGCGCCGGCGAGGTGCTGGTGTCGAGCACGGTCAAGGACCTGGTGGCCGGCTCGGGCATCCGCTTCGCCGACCGCGGCAGCCACGCGCTCAAAGGCTTCGAGGGCGAGATGCGGCTTTACGGCGTCGAAAGCGGAGCGGCGCCCGCGGCGTGAGACTGGCTAAAGACTCACGGCTCCCGTGATCGCGTCGGGCGGGGCACCACGGCGCGCAAGACGCGGCGCGCTGAAGCGCAGCAGCAGGCCGTAGTGCAGCAAGCAAGTGACGACCGTGGCGATGAATGCGCCGAAGAAATCGGCGGCATCGGTGACGAACAGGCTCGGCAGACTGAAATCGCTGGCCGGCGAAGCGACCAGCAGGAACGCCAACCAGTTGTTGCCGAGATGGAAGCCCCAGGCGTGCTCGATGCCGTCGCCGCGCAGGGTCAAGAAGGTCAGGTAGAGCGCCAAGACGACGAATGACAGGGCGCCGCACAGCCCGCCGCTCGCGACCGCGGCATTGCCAAAATGCAGGACGGCAAACGCCAGGGCAGGGACGGCAAGCCGCACCGCGAAGAGGCGGCTGCCACGCGCCACGCCCTGCAACACATAGCCGCGAAAGATCGTCTCCTCGGCCAGGGTCTGGAGCGGCACGAGCACGACCGCCAGCGCGAGAAATGGCCAGAAGCGCTCGGCGTCGTAGGCGAGCCGTATCGCGCCGGGCGCGATGATCTGCTCGACGAAGACGCCAAAGGTGCCGATGGCGAGGGCCAGGCCCAGGCTGTGCGCGAACCCCGACCCGTCGAAGCCCTGCGGGCCGATCACCAGGGAGCGCCACGATCGTCGGTGGAACAGGCGCACGACCAGGAACAGGATCGGCAGCTCCAGCGCGGAAACCAGCATCAGCCAGCCGAAGACGGCGAGGCCCGACCGATAGAAGGCATGCAGCGCGGCGTCGATCGAGCGCAAGCCGTCGAACCCCGCCAGGATGGCCGCGCCTCCGGCCAGGAGCGCCACGGCGGCCACCACCACCAGCGCGACGAACAGCGCGATGGCCAGAACGTAGCGCCACCAGGCATTGCGGCCGAGCCGCGCCTGGTCGACGAAACGCAGCGGCGTAAGAAGTAGGGGCGGCTCGTCCGCGGCGGGCAGCGGCGGAATGCTCAGCTCGGGCGAAACAGCGGCCAGCGCGAAAACGCGGGTTGCGGTCGGATGCAGGGTCGCGCCGGACATGCCGATCTCCCGAGACGCGATGTCAGGCGCTGGCGCGCAGGTCGATTTCGCGCGGCCTGGTCGTCGGCGTGAAAGGGCGAATCGCGCCGATGCGGCCGGCCTCGGCCATCAGCACATGGCCCTCGGGCACCTCGACCCAGTTGGCGCTGTTGGCGTCGAGCGGCTCGGACAGGATCATCGCCTGCGGCGCGCAGGTGAGGTCAGCGCCCTCGACCTGCGGCCGGCCGTAGAACAGCGACGGCGACTGGCCGTCGCTCGAATAACGCACGGCGTAGATCTGCCGGCCATTGGACGCGGCGGCGGTGAAGCGCAGCGGCTCGGCGACCTTGGCCGCCGTCATGACCGCGCCGATCTGGCCCATGGTGCGCGCGATGGCGCCGACCGGATCGGCGTCGAGGCCGTTGCTCAGCATGAGATAGAAGATCGCCTCGCTGTCGGTCGTGCCGACGCGGTGCGGGTAGAGCTCGTGCGCGATCAGCATGTCGATGTCGCGGCGCACGCGCTCGTAGCACGAGATGCGGCCGTTGTGCATGAACAGCCACTGGCCGTGGCGGAACGGATGGCAGTTGTAACGGGCGGTCGCGGTGCCGGTCGAGGCGCGAACATGGGCGAAGAACAGGCTCGAGCGGATCTGCTCGGAGACGCTGCGCAGATTGTCGTCGTTCCACGCCGGCAGCACGTCGCGGAACAGGCCGGGCCGGCCGCGCTCGCCGTACCAGCCGACGCCGAAGCCGTCGCCGTTGGTCGCGGTCGCGCCGAGCCGCGCGTTCAGGCTCTGGCTGATCAGCGAATTCTCGGGCTCGAACAGAACCTTGTCGAGGTAGATCGCGGGCCCGCTATAGGCCAACCAGCGGCACATGACCGCAAGACCTCCGGAATGGAATGTGGCTGGACGACGCCAGCCGCGGAGTATGACTCGGGAGCCTTAATCACCGCTTAAATCAGGCAATTTTACGGTCCCTGCGGGCCGCCTATCCCCGGCCACCCTAGCGGCGGGCGCCGTAGAGCGGGATGTTGACGCGGGCGCTGACCACCGCGAGCGGGCCCTGGGTCTCGTCGCAGTGCATCTCGCCGCCGAGTGTGAGCTTGGCGCCGCGGATGCCGGTCGCCTCGAGCGCCTCGTCGAAGGTCACCTCGAGCCGGCCGCGCGGCGCCGCGGCGCTGAAACCCAGGCCCTGGTCGAGCACATGCGAGGCGCCGGCCGAGAGCCGCCAGTCGCCGGGCAGATTGATCGGATTGCGCAGATGCAGGCTGAGCTCGGCGTCGAGACCGGTCGGCGTGGTGCCGCCGACGTCGAGCGCCGTCGCCGAGATGCCGACCACCGACCGCTCGGCGAGCGAGCCGCCTCTGGGCGTCGGCGGCGCGACCGGCACGCAGGTCGTGTCGGGCAGGCAGACATTGCCGTTGAGGCGCAGCCAGTCATTGGCCGCCTCGCCGCCAAAGGTGACCTGGCGCGGCGCCAAGCCCCGTTCGCCATGCTCGATCACGCCGAGCGCGTAGCCGCCGACGGCGAGCGCGCGGTCGACCGAGCCCTGATAGGCGATGCTGACATCGCCGTCCATCAGCGCGTCGGCGCCCTGGGCGCGCAGATTGAGATAGACGGTGTTGCTGGATGCGCGCATCAGCGGCAGGGTGAAGTCGATCGGCTTGTCGCCGGTGCCGCGCGCGGCGCTGATGAGTCGTTCGACCGAAGGAAGCGGCTGCTCGCGGCCGGCCTGCATGTCGGCCGAAGCCGGCGCGAGCGGCGCGCTGAGCGTCACGGCGGCAAGCGCGCCGGCAAGTCGCGCGGCCCTGCGGCCGACGCGGTGTCGAGCGGTCTCCACCAAATTTCCCCCACCGCACCCGGTCGACGCGCCTGGCCGCGGCGCCGGATACCGATGTTCCACCACAACAAAGAGCGGGTACGCTAGAGCTGGACGCGCGATCGCCGCCCGAGCGCCACTTTAAGCGGTGCGCCTTAACAAAAATCTAACCACGGCATTTGACGAAAATACGGCAGGCGAAAATTTGCCGGAGAGTTTAGCCGCGCGGCCGCGCCGAGTAGCGCACGGACGCCGCGCTCAGCCGCGCGCATTCTCCGCGGCGAGCATGACCGTGCCCCAGCCGCGCTCGGCGCGCATGGCGTCCTGGAAGGCGGCCGCCTCGCCGGTGAAGCGCTCGCGCGCGGCGCCGGCGAAATACGCCTCGAGCGCCGCCTTCGAATCGACGCCGTAGATGTTGACGTAGCCCTGCCAACCGTCGGCCGATTTCTGCTCGAGCTTGACCATGCGCGCCCAGCGGAAGCCGGGCTGATCGGCGACCTCCTGCAGGTGCTTCGCGCGCAGCCAGCCGACCAGCTTCACCTCGGCGTCGGGCCGCACCCAGAACTGCACGACGTAGAGATAGGGCGCGTCCATGGCTTCCTCCCCCTCGCCTCGCCCGGCGCGGCCTCAGCTGCGCAGCACGGCGCCGGTGTGCTTGGCGACGTTGGCGACGATCTTCTGGCCGACCGCGTCGATCTCGGCCTCGGTCAGCGTGCGCTCGGTCGGCTGCAAGGTCACCGAGATGGCGAGCGACTTCTTGCCGGCGCCGATCGCGGCGCCGGTGAACAGGTCGAACACCGTCACCTCGGTGATGAGCGCGCGGTCGACCGATTGCGCGGCGCGCACCACCTGGTCGGCCGCGACCGTCTCGTCGAGCACGAAGGCGAAGTCGCGCACCACCGGCTGGAACGCCGAGAGCTTGAGCGGCGGCTTGTTGGTGCCCTTCTGCTTGGGCAGGGGCACGGCGTCGAGGAACAGCTCGAAGCCGATCGCCGGGCCCTTGACGTCGAAGCGCGCGAGCGCCGCGGGGTGGAGCTCGCCGAACTGGCCGAGCACGGCATTGCCGAGCCGCAGTAGACCCGAGCGGCCGGGATGGTACCAGCCGGGCGCGCCCGCGCCGGCCTGGAGATTGGCCGTGGGCGCGCCGGCGGCGTCGAGCCCGGCGAGCGCCAGCGCCTTGGCGTCGAACACGTCGACCGGCCGCGCCTTCTCGGCCCAGTGCGGCGGCGCCACGCGGCCCTGGCGCAGACCGGCGGCGACCAGCGCCTGGCCTTTCGGCGTGTCGTCGCGATAGACCGGACCGACCTCGAACAGCCCCGGGTCGGGCAGGCCGCGCGCGATGTTGCGGCCGGCCGCGGCCAAGAGATTGGGCAGGATCGACGGGCGCATGACGTCGAGATCGGCGCTGATCGGGTTGGCGAGACGCAAGGGCGCCGCGACGCCGCCGAAGAGATCGGCCAGCTCGCCGGCCATGAAGGAATAGGTGACCGCCTCGTTGAGCCCGTGGGCGGCGAGCGCCCGGCGCACCTGGAAGACGCGCCTCTGCGCCCGCGTCACGGCCGGCGCCGGCAAGGGCGTGGTGCGCGGCAGGGACACCGGCGCGACCTGGTCGATGCCGTGGACGCGGACGATCTCCTCGATCACGTCGGCTTCGCCGTGCATGTCGGGGCGCCAGGAGGCCGGCGTCACGGTGAGCGTGGCGCCGTCGCCCGCAACCTCGAAGCCGAGGCTTTTCAGAATGGCGCGCTGCTGCGCGTCGGGCACGTCGACGCCGCCGAGCGCGCGCACGCGTTCCGGCCGGAAGGCGATCGGCCGCTTCCAGTCGGGCATGGCGCCGGCGCGCACGACATCGCTCGCCTGGCCGCCGCACAGCTCCTTGATGAAGCGCGAGGCGACGTCGACGCCCCACTCCGCCGACCGCGGGTCGACGCCGCGCTCGAAGCGGTAGCGCGCATCGGAATTGATCTGCAGGCGCCGGCCGGTCTCCGCGACCTTGATCGGGTCGAACAGCGCGACCTCGAGAAACACCTCGGTCGTCGCCTCGGTGCAGCTCGAAGAGAGGCCACCCATGATGCCGCCGACGCCGTGCACGCCCTTCGGGTCGGCGATCACCGTCATGCCGGCCGACAGCGTATAGGCCTTCTCGGTCAGCGCCATGAACGGCTCGCCGTCCTTGGCGACGCGCATGTGCAGCGTGCCGCCGGCGAGCTTCGCCGCGTCGAACACGTGGAGCGGTCGGCCGAGATCGACCGAAACGTAGTTGGTGATGTCGACCAGCGCCGAGATCGGCCGGAGGCCGACGGCCTTGAGCCGCTCCTGCAGCCATTTCGGGCTCGGCCCGTTCTTGACGCCGCGGAAATAGCGGCCGGCGACGTGCGGACAGGCATTGGCCGGATCGGCATCGATGACCCAGCGGATCGGCGAATCGAGCTCGGGCGCGATCTTCTCGGTGCGCGCCATCGGCTTCAACGTACCGAGGCCGGCGGCGGCGAGGTCGCGGGCGATGCCGCGCACGCCGGTGCAGTCCGGCCGGTTGGGCGTGAGCGCGACGTCGATCACCGGATCGTCGAGGCCGAGAAGCTGGGCGAAGGGCGCGCCGACCGGCGCGTCGGCCGGCATCTCGATGATGCCCTCGTGCTCGTCGCTCAAGCCCATCTCGCGCTCGGAGACGAGCATGCCATTCGAGTCGACGCCGCGGATCTTCGCGGCCTTGAGGTCGAGGTCGATGCCCGGCACGTGGCTGCCGACCGCGGCGTAGACCGCCTTCATGCCGGTACGCGCATTGGGCGCGCCGCACACCACCTGGACCGTGCCCTGGGCCGTTTCGACCTGGCAGACGCGCAGGCGGTCGGCATTGGGATGCGGCTCGGCCTTGATGACGCGCGCCACGGTGAAGGCGCGCAGCTTCCGGCCCGGATCGTCGACGCTCTCGACCTCGAGGCCGAGGGCGGTGAGCTTCTCGACGATCTGGTCGAGCGAAGCGGTGGTCTCCAGATGGTCCTTGAGCCAGCCGAGGGTGAACTTCATCGCCGCCCCCCCGCCCTAGAGCCCGCGCGCCATCGACGGCACGTCGAGCGGCACGAAGCCGTAATGGCGCAGCCAGCGCAGATCGGCCTCGAAGAAGGTGCGCAGGTCGGGGATGCCGTATTTCAGCATGGCGATGCGGTCGATGCCCATGCCGAAGGCGAAGCCCTGATAGCGCTCGGGGTCGATGCCGCCATAGCGCAGCACGGTCGGGTGCACCATGCCGCTGCCCATGATCTCGAGCCAGTCGCCGCCGGCGCCGAGGCGCAGCTCGCCGCCCTTGCGCGAGCAGCCGATGTCGACCTCCATCGACGGCTCGGTGAACGGGAAATGGCTGGGGCGGAAGCGCACCGGCAGGTCGGGCACGTCGAAGAAGGCGCGGCAGAAATCGATGATGCAGCCCTTGAGATGGCCGAGATGCGTCGTCTCGTCGACGACCAGCGCCTCGATCTGGTGGAACATCGGCGTGTGCGTCGCGTCCGAGTCGCAGCGATAGGTGCGGCCGGGCACGATGATGCGGATCGGCGCGCCCTGGGCCTGCATGGCGCGGATCTGCACCGGCGAGGTGTGGGTGCGCAGCACGAGGCGCGAGCCGTCCTGGCGCTCCGGCAGATAGAAGGTGTCGTGCATCTGCCGCGCCGGATGCTCGGGCGGCATGTTGAGCGCCTCGAAATTGTAGAAGTCGGTCTCGATGTCCGGTCCCTCGGCGACGGCGAAGCCCATCTCGCCGAAGATGGCGATGCATTCCTCGATGGTCTGGGTGATCGGATGGACGCGGCCCTCGCGGGCCGGGCGCGGCGGCAACGTCACGTCGACCGCCTCGGCCTTGAGGCGGGCGTCGAGCGCGGCCGAGCCGAGCGCCGCCTTGCGCGCCTCGATAGCGCCGGCGATCTCGTCCTTGAGCGCGTTGAGCGCCTGGCCCGCGCTCTTGCGCGCCTCGCCATCGAGCGAGCCGAGCGTCTTCATCAGGCCGGTGATGCGGCCCTTCTTGCCGAGCGCGTCGACGCGCGCGCGCTCGAGCGCGTCGAGATCGCCGGCCGCGTCGATCGCGGCCAGCAACTCGCTTCGCACCTGTTCGAGATTATCCATGCCTGCCCTGTCGGCTCGCCATCGGTCGGTCGAGGGGAAGACCGGAGGGCCGACCGAGGAAGCCCCGCCGGTTTCGCGGGGCCCGTCTCGTCAGCGGTCGCGGCGCGACCTCAGCCGAGGGCCCCCTTGGCGGTAAAGACCACGGCCTTGAACGCCGCCGGCTCGCGCACGGCGAGATCGGCGAGCACCTTGCGGTCGAGCTCGATGCCGGCCTTCTTCAGGCCGTTGACCAGCTGCGAATAGGTCAGGCCGTGCTCGCGCGCGCCGGCGTTGATGCGCTGGATCCACAGGGCGCGGAAATTGCGCTTGCGGACGCGGCGGTCGCGATAGGCATATTGCATGTCCTTCTCGACTCGCTCATTGGCGATTCGGAAGGTGTTCTTCATACGGCCGCGCGAGCCCTTGGCGGCTTCGCGGACTTTCTTGTGACGGGCGTGGGTGGTTACGCCCCGCTTGACGCGTGCCATGAGCGGTCTCCTCAGCCGTAGGGCATGAACCTTTTGACGATGCGCTCGTCCTCGGGGCGCATGACTTCCATGCCCCGGGCCTTCTGCTTCATCTTCTGGGACCGCTTGCGCAGATTGTGCCGCTTCTTCGCCGGGCTCATCTTGATGCGCCCGGTCGCGGTCGTGCGGAACCGCTTCTTGACGCTGCTCTTCGTCTTCATCTTGGGCATTTCGCGCTCCTTTTGGGATGGGCCGGACGCCGAGCGGGTCGGGTCGGCCGGTGCGTTGTCAGGGGCGGGTGGGCATGCCCTTTCAGCCCTGCCGCCCGAACGGAACGCGGGTTATAGCCAGCAAGGGGCGTGAAATCAACGGGCTTTGCCGTCGCAGCAGCCCGTCATGCGGACAAAAAAAGGACCGGGGCACACGCCTCCGGTCCGGCAACTACCTGTTGGGCTTTGCGGACGGTCCGCCGGGCTGCGCTTGCTCGTCTGGGAGGGGGGACGTGGGCGGAGCAAGGCCCTGGCGGTGTTTCGCAAGCCTCCTTTAGCTGCGTTTCTCCAGCCGGCCCTCCGCCGTGATGACCACGAGGTCGTTGTCCTGCGCATCCACCTTGCCGACGTCCTGAACGTCGAACTGGCACTTCGCGCAGACTTCGGTTGCCGCTTCCCCGGGCGCCAAGCGCATCTCGTTGCGGAACCGCCCCTCGGTCACCATGACGACGTGCGCCTTGCTGTCCTCATTGAGGATGCTGGCGGCCCAGGCCGACCCCGACCCGAACAGGACCAGGGCCGCAGCCATCAGCGATCCGGACAGCAACGGATGTCTCCGTGAGCCGATGCCGTATCGACATCTTATACCGGGAGCCGACCATTTCAAAGGAGATAAGCCGATGGCTCGCATCAAGGCCTCCGCTAGATGGACCGCTCCCCCGCGCCGATAGGCTGACGTGCGACCTGGCACTGGCGGGCCTCAGCATAAGCCGGCAATAGTCACCCCCGGGTTAACTAATCCTTTGTATTTTGGGCACATTTTCGCGATCGTCGGCGGCCCGGAGCGACGACGACCACCGCCCCCGCCGCGCGCGGCAGGGGCGAGTCATCGCAGCCAGCCTCGGCCTTTGGAATCCCGGAGCCCGCGGTTACTTGGGCGCCATCACCATGGTCATCTGGCGCCCCTCCATCTTGGGGAACTGCTCGACCTTGGCGACCGACGTCAGGTCGTCGCGCACGCGCTCGAGCACCTTCACGCCGAGCTCCTGGTGCACCATCTCGCGGCCGCGGAAGCGCAGGGTCACCTTGACCTTGTCGCCCTCGTCGAGGAAGCGGTGGATGCTGCGCATCTTGACGTCGTAGTCGTGCTGGTCGATCCCAGGGCGCATCTTGATCTCTTTGACCTCGATGATCTTCTGCTTCTTGCGCGCCTCGTTCTTCTTCTTCTGGGTCTCGTATTTGAGCTTGCCGTAGTCGATGATCTTGCACACCGGCGGGTCGGCGTTGGGCGAGACTTCAACGAGGTCGAGGCCGACCTCCTGTGCCATGGCCAGGGCCTCGTTGCGCGAGACCACCCCGACCTGCTCGCCCTTCTCGCTGATCAGACGCACCTTCGGCACGTCGATCATCTCGTTCACGCGCGGCCCGTCACGGTCGCGAGACGGCGTGAACTCTCTCGGTAATCTGGCTATTCAGCGCCTCCTGTCTTGCTTACCCACAAATGCCCGGAGACCGGCGCCCATGACGGCGCCGCCGATCGTCCCGGCCTTTCCTCGGCCTCGGCCAGCCCCCGCCTAGCGCGCGGGGCAGGCGGCCTCATTTTTAAGTCTATCGAGCGCCTGATCGAGCGCAAGGGATTCTTGCTGCTCCTGGCCGAGGCGCCGAAGGGCGACGGTGCGCTGCTCGGCCTCGCGTTTGCCGACGACCACGAGGAGCGGCACCTTCGCCACGCTATGCTCTCGCACTTTATAGTTAATTTTTTCATTACGGACGTCGATTTCAACCCGGAGGCCGGCCGCGGCGAGCGCCCGGTGGACCTCGGCCGCATAGGCGTCGGCGTCGCTGGTGATGGTCGCGACCACCGCCTGGACCGGCGCGAGCCAGAGCGGGAAGCGCCCGGCATAGTGCTCGATGAGCACGCCGATGAAGCGCTCGAACGAGCCGAAGATCGCCCGGTGCAGCATGACCGGCCGGTGCTTGGCGCCGTCCTCGCCGACATAGCTGGCGTCAAGCCGCTCGGGCATGACGAAGTCGACCTGGAGGGTGCCGCACTGCCAGTCGCGGCCGATCGCGTCGCGCAGCACGAATTCGAGCTTCGGCCCGTAGAACGCGCCCTCGCCCGGATTGAGCGTCAGCTCGACCCCGGCCGCGGCCGCCGCCTGCTTCAGCGCCGCCTCGGCCTTGTCCCAGGTCGCATCCGAGCCGGCGCGCACCGGCGGCCGGTCGGAGAACTTGACGCGCACGTCGGTGAAGCCGAGGTCGCCATAGACGCCGCGCAGGAGGTCGCAGAACGCCTTGGTCTCCGAGACGATCTGGTCCTCGGTGCAGAAGATGTGCGCGTCGTCCTGGGTGAAGGCGCGCACGCGCATCAGGCCGTGCAACGCGCCCGACGGCTCGAAGCGGTGGCACGAGCCGAACTCGGCCATGCGCAGCGGCAGGTCGCGATAGCTCTTGATGCCCTGGCGGAAGATCTGGACGTGGCACGGGCAGTTCATCGGCTTGATCGCCAGCACGCGCTCGCCCTCGCTCTCGCGCGCCTCGGTCGAGCGCGGCGTGGCGAGGAACATGCCCTCGTAGAACTTCTCCCAGTGGCCCGACGCCTCCCACAGCTTGCGGTCGACCAGCTGCGGCGTCTTGACCTCGAGATAGCCGGCGGCGGCGAGCCGGCCGCGCAGATAGCTCTCGAGCGCGCGCCACAGCGCCCAGCCCTTCGGGTGCCAGAACACGCTGCCGACCGCCTCCTCCTGCAGATGGAACAGGTCCATCTCGCGGCCGAGCCGGCGATGGTCGCGCTTCTCGGCCTCCTCGAGGCGTTGCAGATAGTCC
>Ga0335070_10002689_pt1 | contig 20637 bp, 19 predicted proteins | sample Lox_Sample_13_FD_206722 | JGI IMG/M metagenome (GOLD analysis project Ga0335070, IMG submission 206722) | Soil microbial communities from Loxahatchee National Wildlife Refuge, Florida, United States - Lox_Sample_1.3 | ecosystem: Environmental > Terrestrial > Soil > Wetlands | place: USA...
CGAGCGGCAGCATGAAGGAGAGCGATGCGAGGTTCAGCGCGATGGTGTGCGCGGCGAGCGGCACCGCGCCGAGCCAGCCCGCCAGCAGCGCCGCGCCCGAGAAGGCCCAGATCTCCAGCGAGAAGTGGATCGCCACGGGGAAGCCGAGTCCGACGATGCGCTGGAAGGCGCGCAGGTCGAAGAGCGCCCGGCCCGGACGCGGCCACGCGCCCTCCGCGAGCGACAGGTACCCGATCAGCCCCGCGAGACCGAAGAGGCAGAAGGCGCGCGTCAGCGAGGTGGCGATGCCCGCGCCGAAGAGGCCGAGGGCCGGGAAGCCCAGCCGGCCGAAGATCAGCGCCCACGCCAGCAGCGCGTTCCAGACGTTGGCCAGCAGGATCACCCACATCGCGGGACGCACGATGCCGCGGCACTGGAGGTACTGGCGCAGCGTGCTGAACGCGAGGAAGAAGGGAATCGAGGGGATCTGCACGCGCGCGAAGACCTGCGCGTCGCGCGCGAGCGCTGGGTCCTGACCCACCGCGAGCAGCACCGCCTCGGTCGCGTACCAGCAGAGCGCGAGCGGCACGCTGAGCACCGCCGCCACCACGAGTCCGCGCTGCGCCGCGAGCCCGACGGCGGCGCCGTCGCCGCGTCCGTGCGCCTGCGCGATCAGCGGATCGATGCCGAGGATCACGCCGAGGGCGAAGAACAGCGTGCCGTGGATCCAGACGTTGGCGATCGAGGCCGCGGCCAGCTCGCGCACGCCGACGTGTCCGAGCAGCACGGTGTCGACGAAGCCCATCAGCATCGTGGACAGCTGCGTCGCCGCGGCGGGAAGCGCCAGCGCGAGCAGAGCGCGGATCTCTGTGCGTACGGGGCTCACGGTCGGCTCCGCGGAGTCGTTCGGGGCGCGCGGTCCGGCAGCCAGGGACGGACCAGGGGCGGCACAGGATACGCCCGAGTCGGAGAAAACGCCCGCGAGCGCGCCGCGCCCCGTCAGCCCTTCGCCGGAAGCTTCCCTTCCATCACCTCGCGCCCGTACGAGGGCTCGAGGAAGTGGCCGAAGTTCGGGCCGCGGCGGAGATGGTGTCCGCCGTCGACGTCGATGCAGGTGCCGGTGACCCAGCGCGACTCGGGGCCGATCAGGAAGCGCGCGAGATGGGCCACGTCCTCGGGCTCGCCGACGTCGCCCATCGGTGTGTTCTCGATGTAGCTCCGGTAGGTGGCGTGGTCGCGCGGGATGCCCTGCATGATCTCCGTCGCGATGAAACCCGGGCGGATCGCGTTGAAGCGCACGCGCTTCGCGCCGAACTCGTCGGCGGCGTTGCGCATCATCGCCTCGATGCCCGCCTTGCCTGCGGTGTAGGCGCCGAAGTAGACGTGAGTCAGGTGGCCCGCGATCGACGACATGCCGACGAAGGAGCCGCCGCCCGCCGCGACCAGGTGCGGAACGCTGTGCTTGATACACAGCATCGTGCCGAGCACGTTCAGGTGGAGCACGCGCAGGAACTCGTTCGTGTCCTGCAGGTGATAGGGGCCGAGCCCGCCGCCGCCGCCCGCGTTGGCGACGACCCCGTCGAGGCGCCCGCGCGCCTCGAGCGCCTTCGCGACCGCGGCGCGCACGTCGTCCTCCTTCGTCACGTCCGCGGCGATCCAGCGCACGCTGCCGCCGTGGGCGACCTGCGCGTCGATGCGCTTGGCGGCGTCCTCGAGCTTCGCAGGGGTGCGCCCGCAGATCGTCACGGCGGCGCCGTCGGCGGCGAGGCGCGCCGCGCAGGCGCGCCCGATCCCCGTGCCGCCCCCCGTGACGAGCACCGCCATGCCCTCGAGACCGCCCGATACGATGCGTCCGACCGCCATGAGCTCCTCCTGCGCGAGCGCGCCATTGTATCCGGCGCGACGCGGCGCGCCGTGCCTGCGTCACTGCCCTCCCAGGATCAGCGGCAAGCCGTCCTTGCCCGCGCCGATCAGCACGACCTTCGAGTTCGTGCTCTGCGCGATCTTCTCGGTCGCCTCGATGCCCTTCCAGCGCAGCAGCTCCGGGCTGATGCCCGTGGCCACGATGCGCTGGAAGTCCGCGATGCCCTGCGCCTCGATGCGCTTGCGCTCGGCCTCCTGGCGCTCGCGGTTCAGCGTGAACTCCATCTTCAGCGCCTTCTGCTCCTCCTCGAGCTTGTCGCTGATGGCGCGCTTGATGTTCTCCGGCAGATCGACGTCGCGGATCAGGATGGCCTCGAGCTCGACGTGCTTGCCTTCCACCGCCTTGTGCACCTCCTCGAGGATCTCCCGCTCCACCACCTCGCGCTTCGATGCGTAGATCTCTTCGGGCGAGAAGCGGCCGCCTACCTTGCGCGCCTCGCTGCGCACCACGGGGGCCACGATCACGTCGAAGTAGTCGGGACCGATCTCCGCGTGGAGCTTCGAGAGCTCCGCGCGCACGGGCCGGTAGCGGATCGAGGCCTCGAGGGAGAGCGAGAGCCCGTTGCTGGTCAGCACGTGCAGGACCTCCTTCTGGTCCTGCGTGCGCACGTCGTAGCGCGTCATGCGGTTCCAGGGCGCAATCAGGTGGACGCCTTCCCCGTAGACCTCGGGCTGCGTGCCCCCGAAGAATTTCCACAGCACCGCGGCGCGCCCCGAATCCACGGTGCGCACGCACGAGGGAACGAGCATGGCGGCGAACACCAGCGCGAACAGATAGAGGATGACGCGAGCACGACCCATGAGCAGACCTCCCGAGCGCTATCGCGCGAGCAAGGCGTAGAAGTCCGGCTGTCCCGTCGCGGCGATCAGGCCGCCGTCGACGACCAGCATCGCGCCCGTGACGTAGGACGCGTCGTCCGAGGCGAGGAACGCGGCCGCGGCGGCGACCTCGTCGGCGCGCCCGATGCGGCCCATCGGGATCGCGCGCGCGAGCTCGGGACCCACTCTGCGGTGGCGCACCAGCGACGCGGAGAGCGGCGTCTCGATGGGTCCCGGGCAGACCGCGTTCACGCGCACGCCCTCGCGCGCGTACTCGAGCGCCGCCGCGCGCGTGTAGTTGACCACCGCGCCCTTGGCGGCGTTGTAGGCCGACAGGCCGTGGTCGCCGCGCAGGCCCGAGACCGACGCGGTGTTGACGATGGCGCCCCCGCCCGCGCGGCGCAGATGCGGAAGCGCCGCCCGCGTGCCGTAGAAGACGGAGTGGACGTCCACGGCGAAGGTGCGGTGCCAGCTGGCCGGGTCGATCTCGTCGGAGTGCCCGAAGCCTCCGATGCCGGCGTTGTTCATCACGACGTCGAGCCGCCAGAAGCGCTCGGCCGCGGCGTCGGTGAAGGCCTGCACCTCTTCGAGGACGGTGACGTCGACGCGCGCCGTGAGGACGCGCTCGCCGCTCGGGTCGATCTGCTTCGCCAGCGCGGCCAGCGCCGCCTCGTCGACGTCGCAGAGTGCGAGCCGCGCCCCCTCGGCGGCGAAGCGCCGCGCACATGCGGCCCCGATGCCCGAGGCCGCACCCGTCACCAGCACCACCTTGCCCGAGAAGCGCATCTGCACGCCCGTCCTCCGCAAAAGGTCGCGACATGAGGCCCCTTCGGCCTGCGGCTGTCAACGCCGATGCGGAGGCGCCCCGCTGGCGATTGCGGCGGCGGGCCTCGGGGTGGTAAGCAATGCGCGTGGGGGTGGCGCCGCTGCGGATCGGGATCCTCGGCGCGGCCACGATCGCGCCGATGGCGCTGCTGCGCCCGGCGCGCGAGGTGGCGGAGGCCGAGGCCTTCGCCGTCGCCGCGCGCGACCCGGCGCGCGCCGCGCGCTTCGCGAAGAAGCACGGCATTCCGCGCGTGCACGCCTCCTACGACGCGCTGCTCGCCGACCCCGAGATCGACGCCGTCTACAACCCGCTGCCGAACGGGCTGCACTGCGCGTGGACGCTGCGCGCTCTCGAGGCGGGCAAGCACGTGCTCTGCGAGAAGCCGCTCGCCTCGAATGCCGACGAGGCGTCGCGCATGGCCGAGGCCGCGCAGCGCGCCGGCCGCGTGCTGATCGAGGCCTTCCACTGGCGCCACCACCCGCTGGCGGCGCGCATGCGCGAGATCCTGCGCGCGGGCGAGATCGGCGAGGTGCGACACGTCGAGGCGTCGACCTGCATCCCCATGTTGATGCCCGGCAACATCCGCTTCCGCTACGAGCTGGGGGGCGGCGCGCTGATGGACATCGGCTCGTACGCCGTGAACATGGTTCGCTGGCTCGCGGAGGCGGAGCCGGAGGTGGTGTCGGCGGAGGCGAGGCTCTCCTCGCCCAAGGTGGACCGCTGGCTGCGCGCCGAGCTGCGCTTCGCCGACGGCCGCACGGGGCGGATCACCTCTTCGCTGTTCTCGGCGACGCTGCTGCGGCTCGAGAACCGCGTCGAGGGCAGCCGTGGAACGCTTCGCGTCTTCAACCCGCTCGCGCCGCACTTCTATCACCGCCTGACGGTGGAGGCGGAGGGGCAGCGCCGCCGCGAGCGCGTCCCCGGCGAGGCTACCTACACACATCAGCTGCGCCACTTCGTCGCGCGCGTGCGCGGCGCGCCGCCGGGGCCTGCCGAGGCGCGCGACGGCGTCGCGAACATGCGCGCGATCGACGCGATCTACCGGGCGGCGGGCCTGCCGAGAAGGGGGGAATCCGCAAGTTCGGCGGCCAGTACCACTTCGACTACCTGATGCTCGCGTCGTCCGCGCGCCGGCACGGCCGCTGGCGGCCCGAACGCTAGTCGCTCTCTTCCCTCTCCCGGCCCCAGAACACCTGCTCGGGCAGCGAGAGCGCGTAGCGGTACGTGTCGTCGTGCAGGCCCAGCAAGCCGGGCGAGCGCTGGCCCGGCAGCACCTGCACGTCGTAGATCTCCTCGCAGGTGCGCAGGTAGCGGAGGTCTGCGACGAACGCGCCCGTCGGAAGATGGAGGATCGTGACGCCGCAGAAGACGTCCTTGTCCGACGCCATGCCGAGGTCGCCGAAGGTGTGCTGCTTGCGGATCTTCGAGGTGCCCACGAACAGGTAGTCGCCGCAGCGCGCCATGCCGCGCGCGAAGCCCTTCACGCGGTTCACCACGTCGTACTGGCGTCGCGCCGCGTCGACGGCGATGACCTCGCCGGTGGAGGAGAGCAGCGCGTAGAGCCGGCCGTCGTAGACGCGCGGCGAGTGCGGCATGGCGAGCCCGGAGAGGATCGCCTCGCCGCTCGGCACGTGGAGCAGCACGCCGCCGCGCTCCTTCTGCTCGCGCCAGCCTCCCCGCGCATTGGTGGCGCCGAGCGCCGTGACATAACGTGGGCTGCCGTCCACCAGCGCGAGCCCGTTCAGGTGGCAGCGATCCTCGGGCGCCAGGGCGGAGACGAAGGGCGGCTTCCAGACGGGCCGGAAGCTGAAGCGCGGGTCGAGCTGGAAGAGACAGGAGAAGAGCGTGTTGACGCCGAGCAGGCCCCGATCGGTGAAGGCCATGTCGTGCACGGCCAGCGCCCCGCAGTGGTGGACCGAGCGAGGCACGTAGAGCGAGTCGTAGACGCCGGGCTGGCGCGGGTAGGAGGCCGCGAGCCGCGGCTCGTTGGCGAGCAGCACGATCGAGTCGCGGGTCGCGACCGCGAGGCGATCGCCTTCGACCGCCAGCCCCATCGGAACCTCGAAGGTGCGCGGGAGCTGTGTCAGGGTCTCGCCGTCGGAGCGGATCACGATGACCTTGCCGGCCTGATACGTGCTCACCACCAGCGAGCAGCCGAGCTCCGCGAGGATCTCGGGAAGCTCCGGCGTATGGTGGAAGGTGAAGGGCGTCGTGGGTGCGGCGGGCGCGGACATGGGCGCCCATTCTGTGATCCCGCGCGGTGCCTCGCCAGCCGAAACGAGCGCGAGGCCGCGTACCGGGCGATCTGGCGCCATCGCGCCGAGGGCAGCCCGGCGCGGCGCATCGCGGTGGTGTAGCCGAGCAGAGATCCGCGGAGCCGCTTCACGCCCCTCTGAGCCGGTTTCGGAACAGCGCTGGCGAACGTCCGGTCAGGGGTGCTCGTTCTTTGCGCACCGGCGGATCGCGCGCCGTCCCGCGGACGCGCCACGCGCCTCGCGCTTGGCGTGAGATTTGCTGAACACGGCGGCGCGAATCCGGCGAGGGCTGACACGGAACAGGATCATCTGAGCAAGGTCGAGGTCATCTTGGGCCCGGAACGGCTCGGTCAGATCAAGGGCATCCTGGCGCACGTCTGCGTCGAGGGCATGACGGTTTCCCAGGTGTGGGGGACCGGGCGGCGCGCTGCGGCGCGCCGCCGGGGAGCGGGTCCCGGGAAGGCGCTCGCGCCCCAGCTCAAGATCGAGATCGTGCTCGAGACCCCGCGCGTGCCCTCGTTGGTGGACGAGATCCTCCGCTCGAGTCGGACGCCGGTTGGCGACGGGAAGATCTTCGTCCAGGCCCTCGACGACGCGATTCGCATTCGTACCCAACAGCACGGCTACGACGCCGTCTAGCAACAGGAGTGAGACCCAGGTGAAGTCATCGGCTTCGGAAAGGGTCCTGCGGACCGCGGACCCTCGGACAGCAACGCTCGTGACGGCGCTCGCTCTCCTGATCCTCGCGGCGGTGTGCTTCGCGGCACGCGCCGCGCTGGCGCAGGAGCCGGGCGCACCCGCCGCGGAAGGAGGCGCGATCGCCGTGGAGGTGACGGAGGTCGCGCAGGCGCCGGCCGCGGCTGCGGCGGCCGCCCCCGCGGCGCCGGCCGCGCTGCCCGCCTACTTCAGCGGGACCAACGACCCCAGCAAGCCCGCCTGGCCCGATCAGACCGGCGGCTCGGCGGGCGTCTGGGCGGCTCCCGCAGGAGACGGGAAGGGCGACACGCCGGCCTCGCTCGGCGCGTCCGACCTCTACGACCGCATCACCCACAACCTGTTCTCGATCAACATGATCTGGGCGCTCGTCACGGGCTTCCTGGTCATGTTCATGCAGGCGGGCTTCATGTACGTCGAGACGGGGCTGTGCCGCGCGAAGAACGGCGCGCACACCTCGGCGATGAACTTCATGATCTACCCGCTGGGCTGTCTCGCGTTCTGGGCCTACGGCTTCGCCTTCGGCTGGGGCAACTGGTGGAACGGGCCCGTACCCCCCGGCTGGTACGCGTCCCTCGGCCCGGGACTCTCGGTGCTGAACGACGGCTGGGGACTCGGCGCCGCCGTCGATGCCGCCGGGACCGCGACGGGAGCCTTCACGTACGGCCTGATCGGCCTGAAGGGCTTCTTCCTCTCGCCCGCCGTCGGCGACGTGTCCGTGCTGGCTCTCTTCTTCTTCATGATGGTGTTCATGGACACGACGGCCACGATCCCGACGGGCGCGATGGCCGAGCGCTGGGCGTGGAAGAACTTCTGCCTGTACGGCCTGTGGGTCGCGCTGCCCTATTGCATCTATGCGAACTGGGTGTGGGGCGGCGGCTTCCTCGCGCAGGGCGGCGTCAACTGGGGACTCGGCCATGGCGCCGTGGACTTCGCGGGCTCGGGCGTCGTGCACGCCATGGGCGGGGTGATCGGGCTGGCCGGCGCGCTCGTGATCGGTCCGCGCATCGGCAAGTTCATCGGCGGCAAGCCGCAGGCTCTCCCGGGCCACGACGTGCCGATGGTGGTGCTCGGGACGTTCATCCTGGCCTTCGGGTGGTTCGGCTTCAATCCCGGCTCGACCCTCGCGGGCACCGATCTCCGCATCAGCTACGTGGTGGTGAACACGATGCTCGCGAGCATCACCGGCGCAGTGGCCTCGATGCTGGCGCTGTACGCCAAGGGCCTGAAGCCCGACCCGACGATGATGTGCAACGGCATGCTCGCGGGCCTGGTGGCGATCACGGCGCCGTGCGCGTTCGTCGATCCGTGGGGCGCGGCGGTGATCGGCGCGGTCGCCGGCGTGCTCGTGATCTACAGCGTGTTCTTCTTCGAGAACCGAGGCGTCGACGATCCGGTCGGCGCGATCTCGGTGCACGGGGTGAACGGGCTGTGGGGCGTGCTCTCGGTCGGCATCTTCGCGACGGGACAGTATGGCGCTGGGTGGAACGGCGTCGTGCGGCCGGAGTACATCGCCAGGTACGGCAGCGACGGCGTGCGCGGCCTGCTCTACGGCGACTTCTCGCAGTTCGTCATGCAGGGCATCGACTGCCTCGTGCTGGCCGCGTTCGGGTTCGCGATGGCGTACGCCTGGTTCAAGGTCTCGAACCTGATCACACCGATCCGCGTCTCCAAGGAGACGGAGCTCGAGGGTCTCGACGGACCCGAGATGGGAGCGCTCGCCTACCCCGACTTCACGATCCATCGGGGATCGAAGGGGATGGCCGGCTAGCGGACCCGGGGCGGAGGCGCCCTCAACGGGCGCCTCCGCCCATCATCAGGCCCGCGCACACCGCGCCGCTCACGGCGAGCGCGGCGAGCACGGTCCACGCGAGCCAGCGCGGGACGTGGCTCGGGTGCGGAGCGGTGTGGGGCGCGGCGGGGTCGTGGCGCAGGGGCTGCCGGCCCGTGCCGTCGCCGTCGCGCGGGCTCGACGTCACGCGCGCAGCGTAGCGGCCGGGTGGCAGCAGGCCCCGCGGGCCTCGCTGCTATCCTGGCAGCCTTCGCGCCCCCGGAGGCCCCGTGTCCCGTCCCCCGCGCGCCCTCGCCGCAGGACTCTCCATTCTTCTTATGGCGGCGCTCGGCCTGGCGGACCCGGCCCGCGCCACGACCCTCGACTGGGCCTCGCTCGCGAAGCAGGACACGATCGAGGTCCTGACGCAGGACGAGGACGGCAGCCCGCGCGAGACGACCGTCTGGGTCGTCGTCCTCGGCGACCAGGGCTACATCCGCACGGGCGGCACGCACTGGGGCGACAACGTCGTGCGCAATCCCGACGTCGCGCTGCGCATCGGCAACGAGACCCACCCCGTGCGCGCCGAGTTCATCGAGGACGAGAACCTGCGCCTGCGCATCGAGGACGCATTCCGGGAGAAGTACGGCTTCTCGGACTGGCTGATCGCCCTGTTTCGCGGCCAGCGGCCGAAGCTGATGCACCTCGTGCCGCGTTGAACACGCGCACCCGCAGCGGAGCCCACCATGACCGAGTTCCTCAATCGCTACAGCCGACGCATCACGCAGCCCAGGAGCCAGGGCGCCTCCCAGGCGCAGCTCTACGCCACGGGACTCACGGAGGCCGACCTCGACAAGGCGCAGGTCGGCATCGCCTCCGTCTGGTACGAGGGCAACCCGTGCAACATGCACCTCGACAAGCTCGCGGCGCGCGCGAAGCAGGGCGTCGTCGACGCAGGGCTCGTCGGCATGCGCTTCGACACCATCGGCGTCTCGGACGGCATGTCGATGGGCACCGAGGGCATGAGCTACTCGCTGCAATCGCGGGATCTGATCGCCGACTCGATCGAGACGGTGATGTGCGCGCAGTGGTACGACGCCAACATCTCGATTCCCGGCTGCGACAAGAACATGCCCGGGTGTCTCATGGCGATGGGCCGCGTGAACCGGCCCTCGCTGATGGTGTACGGCGGCACGATCCGCGCGGGGCGTGGCCGGACCGGCTGCCCGCTCGACATCGTCTCGGCCTTCCAGTCCTACGGCGAGTTCATCGCGCAGCGCATCGACGAGGCGGAGCGCTTCGACATCGTGCGCCACGCCTGCCCGGGTCCGGGCGCCTGCGGCGGCATGTACACCGCGAACACGATGGCCTCGGCGATCGAGGCGCTCGGCATGAGCCTGCCCGGCAGCTCGTCGACGCCGGCCGAAGACCCGAAGAAGCTCGACGAGTGCTTCGCGGCGGGCGCCGCGATCCGCCGGCTGCTGGAGCAGGACCTCAAGCCCCGCGACATCATGACCCGCGAAGCCTTCGAGAACGCCATGGCGGTCGTGATGGCGCTCGGCGGCTCGACCAACGCGGTGCTGCACCTGATCGCGATGGCGCGCGCGGTGGACGTCCCGCTCACCCTCGACGACTTCCAGCGCGCCAGCGACCGCACGCCCTTCCTCGCCGATCTCAAGCCCTCGGGCCGCTACCTGATGGAGGACCTGCACCGCGTCGGCGGCACGCCGGCGGTGCTGAAGCTCCTGCTCGAGCACGGCGCGCTGCACGGCGACTGCGTCACCGTCACGGGCCGCACGCTGGCCGAGAACCTGCAGGGCCTGCCGGGGCTCACGCCGGGCCAGGACGTGGTGCGGCCCTGGAGCGATCCCATCAAGGAGACGGGACATATCGCGATCCTGCGCGGCAGCCTCGCGCCGGAGGGCGCCGTCGCGAAGATCACGGGCAAGGAGGGCACGAGCTTCGGCGGGCCCGCACTCGTCTACGACTCCGAGGAGGCGATGCTCGCGGCGCTCGAGAAGGGCGCGATCGCGAAGGGCTCCGTGCTGATCATCCGCTACGAGGGTCCGAAGGGCGGACCCGGCATGCCCGAGATGCTGACCTGCACCTCGGCGATCATGGGCGCGGGGCTCGGGGCGCACGTGGCGCTCGTCACCGACGGCCGCTTCTCCGGCGGATCGCACGGCTTCCTGATCGGGCACGTGACGCCCGAGGCGCAGGACGGCGGACCCATCGCGCTGGTGCGCGACGGAGACGTGGTCCGCATCGACGCCAAGAAGCGCGTGATCGAGCTCGAGGTGCCGGCGGCCGAGCTCGCGCGCCGGCGCGCCGCGTGGACCGCGCCGCCGCTCAAGGCCACGCGCGGCACGCTCTTCAAGTACATCAAGAACGTGCGGTCCGCGTCCGAAGGCTGCGTCACCGACGAATAGCATGGAGGTTCCATGTCCTGGCTCTTTCTGGCCGTGAGCCTGTGGGGCGCGTGGTTCACCTGGAACGCGCTGCACCCCTCCCCGAACTCCCCCCGCTTCGCGGTGGTGAGCTTCGCGGCAGGGTGGCTGACGACGGAGCTCGCGCTCCATCACGTCGCCTGGCAAGCCGTTGCCACCGCGGTCTTCGCCATGCTCGGCGCCTTCGAGGGCTGGCCGGGACGCCTCGGCCTCCTGATCACGTTCGCCTCGTGGGCGGGCCTGCTGGTCGCGCAGCGCCAGGCGCACGAGGCCGAGGGCGTGCTCGAGCGCGCGCTGGTCGGTGCACTCGGCTCCGACTACCGACAGCGCATCGAGCCCTCGCTCCGCGCGAAGCTCGCCCACCGCATCGACTGGTGGCGCGTCTGGAAGCCCTTCCCGATCAAGCGCGAGGACGTCGAGATCCTGAAGGACATCCACTTCGCGCGCGAGCGCGGCACGGATCTCGAAGTCGACGTCTATCGCCACGTCGCGCGGCCCTCGGGCTGCCCGGTGCTGTTCCAGATCCACGGCGGCGGCTGGACGATCGGCACCAAGGACGAGCAGGCGCTGCCGCTCATGAACCAGATGGCGTCGGCGGGCTGGGTCTGCGTCACGACAAACTACCGGCTGTCGCCGGCGGCCACCTTCCCGGACCATCTGATCGACTGCAAGCGCGCGCTGGCGTGGATCCGCGAGCACGTCCACGAGTACGGCGGGGATCCGTCGTTCGTCGTGGTGACGGGCGGCTCGGCGGGCGGGCACCTCGCGGCGCTGGTGGCGCTGACGCCGAACGACCCCGAGTACCAGCCGGGCTTCGAGCACGCCGACACGCGCGTGCAGGGCTGCGTGCCCTTCTACGGCGTCTACGACTTCGCCAACCGCAACGAGACCCACCGGCACATGGGCATGATCGAGTTCCTCGAGGAGCGCGTGCTGAAGGGCCGGCGCGACGAGATCCCCGAGATGTTCGACCGCGCGTCTCCGATCGCGCGGGTCGGCGCGGAGGCGCCGCCGTTCTTCGTGATCCACGGCGAGTCGGACACGCTGGTGCCGGTCGCCGAGGCGCGCGAGTTCGTGCGCGCGCTGCGCGAGAAGAGCCGCGAGCCCGTCGCCTACGCGGAGCTGCCGGGCGCCCAGCACGCCTTCGAGATCTTCCCGTCCGTGCGGACGATCCACACCGTGAACGGCGTGCACCGTTTCCTCGCCTGGCTGGAGAGCGGCTGGCGCCGCTCGCGCGAGCCGATGCGCCGCGACGCCGCGTGATGGAGCGCTCCGCGCCGTCGCGCACGGCGATCGAGGAGCGCCTCGCGCGGCTGTCCCGCGCGGTCGCCCGGGCGGCCGCCGAGGAGGAGAGCGAGGCGCGCCAGACGGCTCTCGAGGGGCTGGCGCGCTTCGCCTGCGAGCTGGCCGCGCACTTCGAGGCGGAGGAGTCCCGGGCGGCGTCGCCGTTCCGCCACCGCGAGCACGCGCGGCTGCGCGGCGATCTCGCCGAGATCGACGAGCGCGCGCGCGCCGCCGGCGACTGGCCCGAATCGTGGCGCGCGATCGCGGCGGCGTTCGCGCGCTTCGCCGCGAAGCTCGAGGAGCACGAGCGCGCCGAGGCGGGGCAGCGGCGCGAAACCCGACTGGAAGCGAAGGAGCGGACATGACGACGGGAGCGGTGAACTTCGATCCGGATGCGCTGCGCGCGAAGTATCGGGCCGAGCGCGACAGGCGCCTCCGCCCCGACGGCAACGATCAGTACCGCGAGGTGAAGGGCGCGCTCGCGCACTTCATCGACGACCCCTACGTCGCGCCCGGCTTCACGCGCGCGCCGCAGACGGACGAGGTCGCGGTGGCGGTGATCGGCGGCGGCTTCGGCGGGCTGCTGGCCGCCGCGCGCCTGCGCGACGCGGGCATCGACGACCTCCGCATCCTCGAGAAGGGCGGCGACTTCGGCGGCACCTGGTACTGGAACCGCTACCCCGGCGCGCAGTGCGACGTCGAGTCGTACATCTACCTGCCCCTGCTCGAAGAGCTCGGCGCCGTGCCGACCGAGAAGTACGCGCGCGCGCCGGAGATCCTGGCGCACAGCCAGGCGATCGGCAGGAAGTACGACCTGTATCGGAGTGCGCTCTTCCAGACGGAAGTGACCGAGCTGCGTTGGGACGACGCGAGCGCGCGCTGGATCGTCGCCAGCAGCCGCGGCGACCGGCTGCGCGCGCGCTTCGTCGTCATGGCGAACGGGCCGCTGAACCGGCCGAAGCTGCCCGGCATCCCGGGCATCGAGTCGTTCCAGGGCCACTCGTTCCACACCAGCCGCTGGGACTACGCGTACACCGGCGGCGATTCGAACGGGAACCTCACGGGGCTGCGCGGCAAGCGCGTCGGCATCATCGGCACCGGGGCAACGGCCGTGCAGTGCGTGCCGCACCTCGGCGCCGCGGCCGGGCACCTCTACGTCTTCCAGCGCACGCCCTCGTCGATCGACGTGCGGGCCAACCGTCCCACCGATCCCGAGTGGGCGAAGAGCCTGAAACCGGGCTGGCACCAGCACCGGATGGACAACTTCAACATCCTGGTGTCGGGCGGGTTCCAGCCCGAGGACCTCGTCAGCGACGGCTGGACCGACATCATCCGCAAGCTGCTGGTCATCGTGCAGCAGGAGCCCGGCAGGGTCGGCTCGCCGGAGGGCATCGCGAAGACGATGGAGCTCGCGGACTTCCAGAAGATGGAGCAGATCCGCGCGCGCGTGGACGAGATCGTGAAGGATCCCGCCACCGCGGCGGCGCTCAAGCCCTGGTACCGCCAGTTCTGCAAGCGGCCGTGCTTCCACGACGAGTACCTGCAGACCTTCAATCGCCCGAACGTGACGCTCGTCGACACGCAGGGCCGCGGAGTCGAGCGGATCACCGAGAAGGGCGTGGTCGCGAACGGCGAGCTGTACGAGGTCGACTGCCTGATCTACGCCACGGGCTTCGAGGTCGGCACGGACTACACGCGCCGCGCGGGTTACGAGATCCACGGGCGCGGCGGCGTGACGCTGACGCAAAAGTGGTCGGACGGCGTGCGCACGCTGCACGGCATGCACAGCCGCGGCTTCCCGAACTGCTTCATCATGGGCCCGCAGCAGGCGGGCTTCACGGTGAACTTCCCGCACCTGCTCGACGAGGAGAGCCGGCACATCGCCTGGATCGTCGGGAACTGCCTGGACCGCGGCGTCCGCACCGTCGAGGTCTCGGAGGCGGCCGAGGCGGAGTGGGTCGACACCATCATCCGCCTCGCGGGACTCGGCCGGAACTTCCTCGAGGAGTGCACGCCCGGCTACTACAACAACGAGGGCAAGCTCTCGGAGCGCGCCGCGCAGAACGGCTTCTTCGGCGGCGGTTCGATCGAGTTCTTCCGCCTGCTGCGCGAGTGGCGCGCGGAGGGCGGCATGAAGGGACTCGAGATCGGCTGAGCGTCACGTCGCCGCGCACGCCGGGGAGGCCACGCGATGATCCGAGGCAGCTGTCTCTGCAAGACCGTCCAGTTCGAGATCACCGGAGGCACGACCGACATCGGCATGTGCCACTGCTCGAAGTGCCGGAAGGTCTCGGGCGTCGCATCCAACGCGAACCTGATGACGGGGCGCGACAACCTCCGGTGGCTCTCGGGAGAGGACCAGCTGATGAAGTTCGCGCTGCCGACGGGCTGGGGCCCGTGGCGCTGCGCGGTGTGCGGCTCGCCGGTGCCGAAGCTGCGGCCGGAAGGCGACGCCTGGTGGGTTCCCGTCGGACTCCTGGATTCCGACCCGGGCGTGCGGATCAAGGGCCACATCTTCGTCGGGTCGAAGGCGCCGTGGGACGAGATCGCGGGCGACGCGCCGCAGCTCGTCGACGGCTTTGGGAGCCGGCGGCTCGACCCGAAGCGCGGCTGAGGACGCTGCTGCCAGCGCGCTGGCTCGAAAGGCCGTCGGCGCCGTTGCGGCGAGACACGCGCGCGCGAAGCTCCTTCGCGGAGGTCCCTCATGCTCACCCAGTCGGACAAGGGCCGCGCGTTTCACGCGCTCCACCATCGCGACCACGCCTTCATCATCCCGAATCCGTGGGACGTCGGAACGGCGCGCCTGCTGGCGAAGCTCGGCTTCGAAGCGCTGGCGACCACGAGCGCAGGCTATGCGTTCTCCGCCGGGCTGCAGGACGGCAAGGTGGGCAGGGACCGCATGCTCGAGCACGTCGCGGAGATCGCGTCCGCCACCGAGCTGCCCGTCAGCGCCGATCTCGAGAACGGCTTCGGCGACGCGCCCGAGACCGTCGCGGAGACCATCCGCCTCGCCGCGGCGACGGGGCTCGTCGGCGGCTCGATCGAGGACTCGACCCAGCGCCCGGGCGATCCGCTCTACGCGCGCGCGCTGGCCGCCGAGCGCGTGCGCGCCGCGGCCGAAGCGGCGCACGCGCTGCCCTTCCCCTTCACGCTGACGGCGCGCGCCGAGAACTACCTCGTGGGTCGGCCCGATCTGAAGGACGCGATCGAGCGCCTCCAGGCCTATCAGGAGGCGGGCGCGGACGTCCTCTACGCGCCGGGGCTCGCGAGCGAGAGCGACATCGCAGCGGTCGTCCGCTCCGTGGACCGCCCGGTGAACGTGGTGATGGGGCTGCAAGGCGCACAGCTCTCGCAGGACGCGCTCTCGAAGCTGGGCGTCGCGCGCATCAGCGTGGGCAGCGCGCTCTCCCGCGCGGCGCTCGGCGCATTCTTGCGCGCCGCCCGAGAGATGCGCGAGCGCGGCACCTTCGCCTTCGCGGAGGAGGCCGTGAGCTATCGGGAGATCAGCGCGCTGCTCGCGGGGTGAGGCTCACGCCTGGCTGAAGCGCCGCTGCACGTGGAGCTGGCGGATGCGGATCTGCTCGCGGCGCTCGGCGGGACCGACCCGGCGCGTGCTCGCGGGCAGGTGCTTCGGGATCTCGTCGAAGCGAACCTTCACGGCGCGGATGCGCGGCCACTGCTCCTGCGGCGGCTTCTCGAAGTACGCCCAGCGCGGCGCCATGAAGCCTTCGGGGTGGCCGGTGGTGTCGAGCCAGTTCGGGATGCCCGGGTCCCGGTGCGCGACCACGTAGCGGATGTGGCCGTCGGGGTCGCGCTCGGACTGGAAGCCGTTCAGGCTCGTGATGCGGTTCGCGTAGTCGAACGACTCGCCCCAGAAGTTCGAGAGGTGCATGCCGATGTACATCGGCTCGACCGGCGCGAAGGTGTCGATCACGAGCGCCTCGTCGGGCCCGAGCTCGTACACGCCGCCGGCGTAGATGTTGGTGTTCATGCCGCCGCCCGTGGCGCCCGATGCCGCGTTCGGCTCGTTGAAGGCGTTGCGCGGCATGAAGCTCCTGCCGTCGCCGTTGCGGTCGCCGTAGGTCTCGAGAAGGATGTCGTAGAACTCGTTCCAGAAGAGGAGCTGCCCGCGCGCGAGCTCGCCGGTGCGGCGCAGCGCCGCGGCCGCCGCCGCGGGGGAGTACTCGGGCGGAGCCTCGCGCTCCTCTCCTTCGCGCGTGATCCAGAAGTCGACGGGGTCCTCCCGGTCCCAGTCGTAGAAGAGCTGGCGGCCCGAGACGTAGGCACCGACGTACGTGCGGCCCTGCCGCTCCACTCGCGTGCGCAGGAAGTTGCCCTCGAAGCCCGCCGGCTTCTCTGGCGCGAGCAGGATCTCGAAGCCGCCGTCCGGCTCGACCTTCAGCTTCGAGATGTCGAGCAGGCCCGTCATCGCGCGGTGTCCGGGCGCGAGCTCCTTCAGGCTGCCCGAGTCTCCCGTGAAGCCGCTCGCGCACTCGAAGATCAGGTACTGCGGCGCGAGGCGGCCCGTCGCGGCGCGCGGCTCGCCGCGCCAGTGGCGGTGGTCCGCAGCGCGGCCGCGGATCCGGTAGCGCAGGTTGCCGTCGATCGGCATCGCGAAGTAGATCGCGTCGGAGTTGTCGATGGTCGACTTGGCGATCGCCTGCACCGCGCGGCGCACGTACGGGAAGCGCGGGTCCTCGAAGAAGCCGCGCTCGATCGCGTTGTAGACCTGTCCCATCAGGTAGCGGTAGCCCTCGGCCAGGTTGCGCGCGCTCGCGGGCGGACCGTGCAGCGCCGGGTCGTCGATCGCGTCCCGCGCGCGTGCGAACGCGGCCATCATCTCGTCGAACGCAGCGCGCAGCTCCGCCTTGGCCTTCTCGTCAGCTCCCATGCGCGGGACTCCCTTCGTTCCAGTGGTAGCGGGCGAAGAGCTCGGCCAGCTCGCGCTCGATCGCGTCCTTGTCGAGGCCGAACTCCTCGAGGCTGTAGCTGTGCCCGGTCTCGTGCCTCTTCGCGCGCGCCTGCTCCGCGTCGAGGATGGCGGCGTACTCCGGCGACATCGGGAGCCCCAGCGCCTCGTACACTTCGCTCACGGTGCGCTTCGGTTCGGCCACGAGATCGCGGTAGTCGACGATCGCGTGGGGCGTCTCCGGGTGCTTGGCGAGCACCTCGAGCGGGTACTTGTAGGTGTGGAAGGACTGCTCGGCGAGGACGGCGAGCGAGCGCGCCATGCGCGCCTCGTCCCAGCCGCGCAGCGTGTAGCCCACCTTCATGAGCTTCAGCAGGCTCGGGATCGTCTCGTGCGGGCTGCGCATGGTGACGACGACGCGCGCGTCGGGGAAGCTCTCGATCAGGCTCGCCACGCGGCCCGCGAAGTGCGGCGCCTTGCACAGGTGGATGCGGTCCGCGCCGTTCAGATGGAGCTGGCGGCGGATGCAGTCGGCGTAGAAGCGCTCCACGCGGCGGCGCCTGCGCTCGGGCTCGCGGTCGAGGTGGTAGAAGTCGATCTCGCCCATGGCGGGGAGCTTCAGCATCCAGGTGCCCGACGCGCAGGACCAGTAGAAGATGAAGTCGTCCTCCTCGGGTCGCGTGAGCCCCATGGCGTGGATGTCCTGCGTGGCGGCGTAGCGCTCCTTCTCCCAGGCCTGCACGCGGCGTTCGAAGAAACCCCCGAGCCGCGCGCGGTCGAAGGCCGCCAGCGCGCGGATCACCTTCTTCTGGAGCAGCGACGGGAAGTACAGCTCGTAGAGCATGAAGGAGCTGAAGCGCTCCGCATCGCGGCTCATCAGGCGATGGAGCAGCGTGGTGCCGCTGCGCGCGTGGCCGACCAGGAACACGGGCATGCGCACCTGCACGCGGCGCAGCCCCGGGAAGAGGATCCCGTCCAGGAAGAAGCAGATCGCGTGGAAGCTCGCGCAGATCGGCACGTAGACGAGCAGCCGCACGAGCATGCGGCGCCGGCCGGCGGGGCTCGGCTCGCGCCACGAGAGCCGCAGCATGCGGGCCCACATGCGGAAGTCGAAGTAGAAGATCACGGGCCCCCTCCGCCTCAGCCGAGCACGGCGCGCGCGGTCTTCTCGGCGAACTCGACGATCTCGTCGGCCGTGCGCCCGCGCGCGATCGGCACGAGCCGCGAGACGCCGAGATCCTCGTAGCGCCGCGCGGTGTCGCGGTCGAGCGCGAGCGACGGCGTGACGCCGATCTCGAGCGGGCCGAGGCCGGCCGGCCGCTCCACGCTCTTCTTCGCGGTCTCGAGCCCCTCGACACAGGCACGTGTGCGCTCGAGGTCGAGCGCGAAGCCGTACCAGCCGTTGCCCTGCAGGGCGGCGCGGCGGAAGGCGCCTGCGACGTGCCCTCCCACCACGATGGGCGGGTGCGGCTTCTGCACGGGCAGGGGCTTCGCCTGGATGCCCGAGAAGGACCAGTAGCGCCCGCGAAACGACGGCTGGTCCTGGGTCCAGAGCGCGCGCAGCACCTCGATCGCCTCGCTGGTGCGCGCGCCCTTCTCCGCGAAGGAGACGCCGAGCGCGTCGAACTCCGGGCGCAGGTAGCCCGAGCCGAGGCCGAAGATCAGGCGCCCGCCCGACACCACGTCGACACTGGCGAGCTCCTTGGCCAGCACCAGCGGGTTGCGCTGGGGCAGGATGATGATGCCCGTGCCGAGGCGCAGCCGGCGCGTCTGGCCCGCCAGGAAGGCCAGCGCCACCGCGGGGTCGAGCATCGGGGTGTGCGGAGCCGCGGGCGAGGGCGGCACCTGCGGATCCGGCAGCACGACGTGCTCGCCGGTCCAGACCGATTCGTAGCCCGCGGCCTCGGCGGCGCGCGCGACGCGCGCCGCGACCTCGGGGTCGCCGCAGGGGCCGAAGTTGATGCCGAAGAGTCCGAGCTTCATGGCGCCCATTCTAGAGGAAGCGCGGCGCGCCGCGGCGGACTCGTTCGCGCGCGGAGGCCCCCCTCGCGCGCGGGCCGCTCATTGCAGGGCCCCCTCCCGCCGATAGGCTCTCACGCCGTGCCGACCGTCTCGATCGTGATCCCGTGCTTCAACGAGGCGGAGACCCTCGAGGCGATCGTCGACAAGGTGCTCGCGGCGCCCCTCGACGACATGGAGGTGATCGTCGTCGACGACGGCTCGACGGACGGCACCGCGGAGGTCCTGCGCGACGCCGTGGCGCCACGGGTCGCGAAGGTGCTGCGCCACGAGCGCAACCGCGGCAAGGGCGCCGCGCTGCGCACGGGCTTCGCGGCGGCCGGCGGCGAGATCGTGCTCGTGCAGGATGCCGATCTCGAGTACGACCCGCGCGACTACCCGCGCCTGCTCCAGCCGATCCTCGAGAACCGCGCCGACGTGGTCTTCGGCTCGCGCTTCATCGGCGGCGAGTCGCACCGCGTCCTCTACTTCTGGCACTCGGTCCTGAACAAGGCGCTGACGCTGCTCTCCAACATGCTGACGGACCTCAATCTCACGGACATGGAGGTCTGCTACAAGGTCTTCCGCCGCAGCGTGCTCGAGAAGATCCAGATCGAGGAGGACCGCTTCGGCGTCGAGCCGGAGCTGACCGCGAAGGTCGCGAAGCTCGGCTGCCGCATCTACGAGGTCGGCATCTCCTACTCCGGACGCACCTACGACGAGGGCAAGAAGATCGGCTGGCGCGACGGAATGCGCGCCGTCTGGTGCATCCTGAAGTACAACCTGCTGCGCTGAGCGCGCCGCACGGACCGGGCCAGGCATCATGAGGACCCTGCGCGCGCTGCTCACCGTCGCGTACCCGTTCGCGATCTACGCCGCGCTGCACGGTCTCGGGCCGCGCAGCGTGGCCCTCTGCTTCGCCGCGATCGTCGCGCTGCGCGCGGCGCTGACGTGGCGCCGCGCCCGCCGCGAAGACCTGCGCCGACTGCTCGTCCCGGCGCTGCTGCTCGGCCTCGTGCCGGCCGGCACGCTGCTCGCGGGCGATCCGCGCTTCCTGCTCCTCGTGCCTGCGCTGGTGAACGGCGCGCTGCTGGTGAGCTTCGGCCGCACGCTCTTCGGGGGACCCACCCTGGTCGAGAGCTTCGCGCGCATGCAGGTGGGCGACCTGCCCGAGGACGAGGTCCTCTACTGCCGACACGTCACGCTCGTGTGGTGCGCGTTCTTCGCCGTGAACGGAGCGGTGTCGCTCTGGCTCGCCCGGCGCGGCGACCTCGCCGCCTGGACGCTCTACACGGGAGGGATCTCCTATCTCCTGGTGGGGCTGCTCTTCGCCAGCGAGTTCCTGGTGCGCTGCTTCCGCTTCGGGCGCTACGAGGGAACGCTGGTCGAGCCGCTCTTCAGGCGCCTGTTCCGCGCCCGCCCTGCGGCGTGAGCGCGGGCGCGCTCAGCGGACGCCCGCCTTCGACACCTCCTCGAGACGGCCGAGCGCCTCCTCGATGTCGGCGCGCGAGACATCGAGGTGCGTCACCGCGCGGAAGCGCCCTTCCTGGACGGGATTGATCAGGAGGCCTCGCGCGCGGGTCGCGGCCAGGAAGGCGCGCGTGTCGCGCACGGCGAAGCAGACCATGTTGGTCTCGGGCGGAGGGTCGACGTCGAAGCCCAGGCGCGCGAGCCCCGCGGCGAGGGCGCGCGCGTTCTCGTGGTCGTCGGCA
>Ga0335070_10002690_pt1 | contig 20636 bp, 16 predicted proteins | sample Lox_Sample_13_FD_206722 | JGI IMG/M metagenome (GOLD analysis project Ga0335070, IMG submission 206722) | Soil microbial communities from Loxahatchee National Wildlife Refuge, Florida, United States - Lox_Sample_1.3 | ecosystem: Environmental > Terrestrial > Soil > Wetlands | place: USA...
AGCGGCGGTTCTGCCTGAAAAATGGGGACCCCTGGCCTGGAAGAAGTAGGATAGCGCTGCAACCGGAAAACTGCGTCGACGGGCGTTTGCCGGCGGGGAAGGGCACATACGAATACTAGGTTCCAGTGAGCGACTCGGGGGTACAAGAGGCGTGCTCTTCGTCGATAGGGCTGGGTTTCTCGAAGGGTGACCGACACTGCTATCGAGTGACTCACGAAGGGGAGTGCGAGTTGTGTCGTGAAGGGCCAGACGCAGGGAAGCACGCCTGTGGTTAGCCAATCAACGAGGGAGGATGACTATGGCAGAGCAGAGCCCAAACATCACGCCGCAGGGGGAGCTGTTTACCAACCCTGATGTGGACGAGGCGCGAGCCTTTTTCCGGGATAAGTCGCGTGCCCATACCAAGAAGCTGATGAGTGTCTCCGAAGCCGTGAAGCGATTCATTCCTGACGGCGCGTATATAGCCTCCGGCGGCTTCGGTGGGGTGCGAATCGCCTCGGCGGTGCTCCATGAGATCGTGCGCCAAAGGAAAAAAAATCTTGGTCTGGCGGGTCACACCGCTACCCACGATTTCCAAATTCTGGCCGCCGGCAAGACTTTTGATCGCTGTGACGTTGCCTATGTCGTCGGCCTGGAGATGCGCGGATTGTCTCCCAACGCGCGGCGCTATCTGGAGAGCGGGGAAGTGAAAATGACCGAGTGGACGAATGCCTCGCTCGCATGGCGGTACAAGGCGGCGGCGATGGGCGTTCCTTTCCTGCCCATACGAACGGTCCTGGGCACAGACACCTTAAAGTACAGTGCAGCCAAGCATATCAGCTGCCCCTTTACCGGCAAGAAACTGCTGGCCGTCCCGGCCCTGTACCCTGATGTGGGGATCGTCCACGTCCATCGGGCGGACATTTACGGCAATGCGCAAATCGATGGGATTACGATCGCGGACTACGATGTGGGACGGGCATCGAAGCATCTGATAGTCACTACCGAACGTCTGGTTGAAACGGAAGAGATCCTCAGGGATCCCGTCAAGACGCTTTTCCCTTTCTGGGTTGTAGACGCCGTCTGTCACGTCCCCTACGGCAGCTACCCGGGCAATATGCCCTATGAGTACTACTCTGATGAGAAGCATTTGGCGGAATGGATGGAGGCGGAGGCAGATCCAAAGACATTTGAGGCCTTCCTGGATAAATACATCTACGGCGTGAAGAACTTTGAAGAATATATTGCGCTGAAAGGCGGAGAGCGGCGCATGGCGGAACTGCGTGAACTCGAACCCTTGAAGCGTTCTTAACCGCTAAAGTGAATCTAGGAGGGATACATGGCGCGATACAACCTCATGGAACTCATGGTATGTGTAGCCGCCCGCCAGCTCGAGGATGGCAAATCGGCGATCATCGGTACGGGGATGCCGCTAGCTGCGGCCATGCTTGCTCAGAACACGGCGGCTCCCAACCTGATCATCATGTTTGAGGCCGGTGGTGTCGCCCCTAAACTCAAACAGCTGCCTATCTCTGTGGCAGATTCCAATACGCAAACCGACGCGCTCTTGCATACAAGCATGGATATAATCATGGAGGCCTGCCAGAGAGGAACCGTAGATTATACCTTCCTAGGAGGCGCCCAGATCGACATGTATGGGAATATCAACTCCACTATGATCGGCACCGATTTCAACCGCCCGAAAGTACGTCTGCCGGGGAGCGGTGGCGCCAATGATTTGGCGTCATTGTGCTGGAAGACTCTCACCATCACCCCTCACGACAAGCGGAGGTTTGCGAAGAAGCTCGATTTCTTGACGACACCAGGCTATCTGACCGGCCCGGGGGCGCGGGAGCGTGCCGGCCTGCCGCCCGGTGCCGGACCGTATAAGGTCATCAGCACGCTGGCCTTGATGGGATATGATCCCGAGACAAAACGCATGCGCGTGGAGAGCCTGCACCCGGGAATCACCAAGGAGCAGGTCGTTGCCAATACCGGCTTCGAGATGCTGTTTGTTGACCCTTTGCCGGTAACACTTGAACCGACCGATCACGAATTGAAAGTGCTGAGAGAGGTTGTAGACCCACTGGGGATGGTGATCGGCAAAGCTGGTAATTGATAATCCTGCCCGGCGCTTGTGTTCATTGGCAGGCTGAGAGGGGATAAACCACCGGAGATTGTCGATCGCCTCTGACCAGCTATGAGGTACCTAATCCGCTTAAAGGAGGCACTGCGCTGCAGAACAGTAGGTCGATCGAATTAGGGGTAACAGGAGCGTTTACAGGGATTGCGGTCAGGCGTTTTGAACGGGCTCAGATGGGCAGAGTTTGGCGGCAGCTGCCCAACCCTCTGCCGAAGGGAGGATGATCCATGGATTTCCAACTGACTGACGAACAACGCATGATTAGGGAAACGGTCCGGAAGTGGTCGGTGAACGAGTTGGGACCCCTGCAGGAAAAGATCGATGAAGAGGACTGGTTTCCGCCGGATTTTTTCAAAAAGTGTGCGGAGATCGGGATCCTGGGAATTCCCATTAGCGAACAATATGGAGGGCTTGGGGGGGATGTGCTGATGCAGACCCTGGCCATCGAGGAGATGAGCCGGATCTGCCCGGCTCTGGCCATGAGCTTCGGAGCCCATTCCGATCTCTGCGCCAACAACATCTACAAGAATGCTGGCGACGGGCTGAAGGAAAAATATCTACCCCCCCTGATCCGAGGGGAAAAGATCGGCGCCCTGGGCCTTACGGAGCCGAATGCCGGCTCCGACGCCATGAGCCTTCGCACCCGGGCGGAGAAGAAGGGGGATAAGTACATACTGAACGGCACCAAGATGTTTATCACCAACGGCCCCGTTGCGGACACCCTGCTCGTCTATGCCAAGACGGCTCCCGAGAGAGGAGCGAAGGGGATCAGTGCCTTCATCGTGGAGAAGGAATTTCCCGGCTTCTCCGTCTCTCGAAAGCTGAAGAAATGCGGCATGCGGGGATCACCCACGGCGGAACTCGTCTTCGAGAATTGTGAGGTGCCGGCAGAAAACCTCGTGGGTCAGGAGAACATGGGCGTCGCGGTCATGACCAGCGGGCTCGATGTGGAACGCATCGTGCTTGCCGGAGGCTCTGTAGGGATGGCGCAGCAGGCCCTGGATTATTCCATCCGGTACGCGGTCGAGCGGGAACAGTTTGGCCAGCCCATCGCCAACTTCCAGATGATTCAGCAAAAGCTTGCCGATATGTACTGCCGCACCGAAGCCGCCCGGCTTCTGGTCTACCGTGCCGCGGATTTTGCCCAGAAGACGCGCAGGGGAGGCAAGGGCACCGAGCTCACCAAGCTGGCTGCAGCCGCCATCCTGTTTGCTGCGGAGACCGCAACCTGGGTGTGCGATCAGGGGATCCAAATCCACGGCGGCTACGGCTACTGCCTCGAGTTTCCGGTGCAGAAACTGTGGCGGGATGCCAAGCTCTATGAAATCGGTGCAGGGACGAGCGAGATCCGGCGCCTGATCATTGCCCGGGAGCTCACTCGTGAAGAGTTCGCCAGGAAAGCGAGCCGGTAGTTATGAGAGGCAGAGGACAATTTGCCACCACAAGGAGGACTCGCCCATGACAACGCCCATTCAGCAAAAGATCCGAGACAAGAAAAGGACGCCACAACAGATCGCGGAGATGGTGAAATCCGGTGACTGGATCAACCACGGCAGCGTCGGCGGCGACTCGACGGTTTGCACCGAAGCCGTCGCCAAGAGATTGGGGCCGGGACCCGGCGACCTAAAGAACATCGAATTCTGGATGTACGCGATGTTTTTCCCTCACCCTGAACTGCAGCAAATCGATCCCCTTCAACAATATCATTGCGTCCATGAATTTTTCTTCTTCCCATGGAATCGCAAGGCGAGGGATACGAATAACGTGAGTGACTGGGCCCAGTGGGGATGGGCGTACGGCATGTGGGCGCACCACTACCGGTTCATCAATGCCGCTCGAGAGAAACGGGGCATTGACTGGTGGTTCAACGCCGCAACGGCTCCGGACGAGCACGGCTTCTTCAACATGTCCTACGGTACCAACAACACCAACATTTTCAAACAAACGGCAAAGAAGATCGTCTTTGAGGTTCGGTCCGACTACCCATGGGCCGAGGGCGGGCGTTTCAATACGATTCATATCGATGACATCGATTACTGGGTGGAGGTCGACTGCGAGAAGTACAAGTGGCCTCAGATCAACGAAAAGGGGATAAAGTCAAGGCCGGAAGAACAGGCCATCGCCAAGCACATCATGAGCATCATGAGGGACCGGGATATCGTCCAGCTCGGCATCGGCGCCCTCCCTTCCGCCTGCGTCAGCGCCATGGCGGACGCCGGCTTCAAAGACCTCGGAATCCACACCGAGATGCTCAACTATGGTCTCATCACCTTGATCGAATCGGGTCAGGTGACCAACGCTTACAAGAACATCGATCGCGGCAAGAGCGTATGGACCTTTGCCTTTCCCGTAGACGTCAAATGGTACTACGACACGGTTCACCGGAACCAGCACCTGGCGGTATACGACATCGGTTACACAAACAACTTCCAGAACCTGACCAGGATCGACAACATGATCGCCATCGATAACTGCGTGGCCGTGGACCTCCTGGGACAGCAGTGCTCAGGCTTTTATGAGAAGCGGCCCATCTCGAGCACCGGCGGGTATTTCCAGTTCGTGAGCTTCTGCGCCATGTCGAAGGGCGGCAGGGGCGTGGCGTCCATGACCGCCAGGAGCAAGCATGGAACTTCGAGGATCGTTCCCTTCCTCCCCGAGGGGTCGACGGTGGATGTTCCGGCGCAACTGACAAACTACGTCTGCACCGAGTATGGCATTGTCAATCTCAGGGGGCTGAGCGGTTACGAACGGGCGAGTGCCTTGATTTCCATCGCCCATCCCGCCGACCGGGAGTGGCTGGAGAGCGAGGCGCGCAAGCACGGCCTGTTGGCGCCGAAATTCCCCGTCAGCATGCTTGCCGGAGAGGGCGGAGACAGAAGATATCCTCCTTATGAGGAGAGAAGAAACTATAAGCTGCCGCTCAATAGCGAACTGTGGGGATTTGATTGGGATCCTTATCAGTCAGGAAAGTAGCTCCATACCTACGGTAGTCGGAGAGGGGAGGAGTCGCGAGGCTCCTCCCCTCCTGTTTCTTCGTTCTCTCTCATGCCGCCGGCAAGGCCCTCTCGCACAGTTCGCTGATGAAAAGCGCCTCCATCCCCCCGTCCCGGCAGAGCTTGCGCAGATTCAGGTAGCACATCGGACAGAGAAACACCATGGCATCGGCCTGGGACTCCTTGGCATCGGTAATGTTCCAGCCCTTGACCTCCGCCGCCCGTTCCTTGTCTCTCGCCATCAGGGGAGCCCCGCAGCACAAGCCGTTTAGCCTGTCGTAACGCCGCGGGACCCTCTCCACGCCGATGAGCTCGAAAAGACGGTCGAGATAGACGTCTTTTTCCGCTGTGTACCGCGAGGCGCAAGGGGCCTGATAGGCAACCTTCATCTTTACCTTGCGGAGATGTTCCTTCTGGGAGGAAAGAACACCAACGAGATATTCAAAGAGGTGAACGGGCCGGAATGGCACCCGGATACCGTACTCCTCGGCCATGGTCGTCAGCAGGGCGTAACAGTCATCATGGAAACAGACAAGTTCGTCAACCTCCAGGGCCGCCAGCTTATCGACAAACCTTTTCGCCTCCGCCTTGACCAGGCTCGGCTTGCCGAGATGGACATAGCCGACGGTACAGAAGTAGTCGGCTCCCTCCACCGTTGTCACCCCTTCGAACAAGGGGCTCTTCAACTGCTCTCGCACCATGTCGCCGACGATGCATAGATTCATCACCGGTTTTCCGTGGTCTCCATGCTTGATTACTGTGGGCAGGCCTGAGAGCTTCGCGAAATTTGCCAGAGCGGTCGCAGGGATTCCGAGGGCCCCCGTCACTTCCTGGCGCTCGTTCAGCAGGTCAAAGGGGTTGGCCTTTGTCGGGCAGGTCTGATTGCAGGCCCCACAGGTAACGCAGGAGCCGACAATCGGGGGAACGCCGCCGGCAACCAGTTCTCGCATTTCCTTCTCGGCGCGGTCCTTATCGTACTCGACATAAGGGCAGAAGACGAAGCAGTCTCCGCAACAATCACATCGCTCAGGATGAAACATTGCTGACCTCCAGGCGGAAAAGCGAATTCATATCAAGCTGCCACAGCCGAACAAGAAAGCCCCGGCCACGTTCCTGAGAGGCGCGGGGCTTTCTTGATATCATGTCTTAATCAGAGCCTTAGTGCAATTCAAGAGGGAAAACGCTTAAACGGACATTTCTCGCGTCAAGCCCGAGAAGACGTCAAGATATCCATTCCAAAATGGAGAGGGATAACTTCCCTCTCCATTCGCTTCTTGCGCATGGTCTTTCCTTGTCAGTACGAGAACAGATATGGCCAAGCGAGGAAAAAGATGGAGATCAGCACCATGTAGAAAAGGAAGTACACCATGCAATAGCCCATAATGTCTCGGAAGCCGAGCTTGGCAACCCCCAACAGAGGAATCGCCCAGAAAGGCTGAATCACATCCGTCACCATGTCACCCCAGGCATAGGCGATGACGGTGGCGGGAGCGCTCACACCGAGTTTCGCCGCAGCCTGCATGATGTAGGGGGCTTCGATTGCCCACTTAGACCCTCCCGAGGGCACGATGTAGTTGAGGAGACCCGAATACCACAGCACGACAAAGGGATAGGTAGATTTTGTTGCAATCGCAGTAAACCAGTTCGCCATCACCTCGGCGAGACCGGAGAACCTGATGATCCCGAAGATCCCGGCATAGAAGGGGAACTGAACCGCAACGCCCCAGATAAACGTGCCACCCTCGAAGGCGGCTTTAAGAAAGGAGGCAGGTGTCCAGTGAAGAAGAACACCTACCATCAAAAAAGCAAAGTTGACCACATCGAGGTTGATTCCGGCCCATCCTTTCTCGCTGAAATACCAGATGAGCCATATGATTCCCGTAATACCGACGATCAAGTTAATGATGGGTGAATGCTCTATCCTGAGAGCCGGGGTCAATTTTTCGGGACCGGGCTTCGCCGGAGACTCGAATGTTGCCTCCTGTACCAGTGCTGGATCCGCTTCTACCTCTTCTCCTTTCTTCGGGTGCATAAGTGGCCCGAGGATGGTCAGAAACACCAGTACGGCGAAGGCGAGAAGCAGATTGAAAGGGTGAAAAATGGTCTCCGTAATGGGAATGACCCCGATGTCCTTTTCCAAAAAATGTTTTGGCGTGGCAACCAGAAGTGGCGCAGATGCCGAGAGCCCCGAGTGCCAGAACGTCCCCAATCCAAGGTATGCTGTGGCGACCAGAAGCCGGTAGTCAACGCCTCGCTGTTTCTTTGCCATAAATCGTACGAAAACGGCAGAACCCACAATGCTCAGTCCCCAATTGATCCACGCTAATATCATTGAAACAAGGGCCATCAAGGCGATGGATCCTTTGGGACCTTTGGGCACTCCCGCAAGGGCATTCAAGGCTCGGCTAAAGATCGGAGTCGTAGCCAGAATGTAGCCGCTCATAATGATCAGGCACATCTGCATCGCAAAGGAAAGCAGAACCCAGAATCCGTTTCCCCAGTGTTGGACCAGTTGGTAGGCAGTCGATTTGGTGAAGATCAACCCGAGGAAATAACTGATTACCGTCAAGATGACGGCGATAACCCACGCGTCCGGCACCCACCGCGTGCTCCACCGCGTGCTTCCTGCTGCAAGCTTTTGCAACATGACAGTCACCTCCCGTCAAGAGTTCCGGAAACCCGTATTGCTGGTTTCAGCATGGGAAACAGGGTACTCGGTCGTCAAAGAGATGAGACCCCCGGGACGTCAACCACTCTTCACCTCCTCTCAATGTTGTGTTCAAAGCAAGGCAAGCAAAGAACCTCACGCCAGGTAGTGTGGGTTGCGCCGCGTTCAAAGTCAGACCCTTCCAGCCCGAAGGATCAGGAGTGGAGCTGAAAATCTGCATTCTTGCGGTACATTATCTTTAACACTGGGAAAGAGAAATCTTTTTCTTGCGCCGTTCATCGAACGGGTGAAAGAGGGTCGCCAATTGGGTTCAGTCACGTCTGATAGGAACTTGCTTTGAATGCTAGAAGTGTAGGCTGAAAGAGCTGCGGGTGTCAAGGGTGTGCCATGGCTACATGTGCTGGCTTGAGGGTTCTCGACCGCTCCAGCGGTCAAGGCGAAGGAATAAGGCGCGGCGAACTTGCGGCTCTTGCCGGCTCGAAATTATCCATGTTCTTCCATTGACGCAGAAAACGGCGGCAGCTTTCTTGCCACAAAGATGGTAGACTGACACAAGGCTTCCACCGGGGTCCGCGGTGATGTCTGCCTGGTTCGCTTGCTCGGCCGGAGCCCGACGCGAATTTTGAGGCCACAAAGGGAGAAACACGGGATGCCCGTGCGACTCGGGCAAAGCGGCATGACCATGTCTTGAAGCAATCTACGTCGCGATCCATTGAAAGCAGACGCTCGGCGACACAACCTGATTCACCGGTGCCGTCATGATCAGGGCCGTGGCTTCCAAATTGACCTCCCTCATGAGGAACTACTTCCCGAGTACGTTCGTCTTCGCCGTCCTGCTCACATCCCTCTCCATGGTTCTGGCGCTGCTCTTCACCGGAGCAGGGCTCTCCGTTACTCTGGAAAGCTGGGCATCGGGCTTTTTCAACATCCTCACCTTCGCCATGCAGATCATTCTGATCCTAGTGACCGGGCATGCCCTGGCCCTTTCGCCCCTGGCGGCGAGACTGCTTGACAGGATTGCCGGCGTCGGGCGGACGCCGGTCCAGGGAGTGATGCTCGTCATGTTGGTCGGCATCACGGGCTCCCTGGTCAATTGGGCCTTTGGCCTTTTCTTCGCAGGTCTCCTCGCCCTGGAGGTGGCAAAGCGGACACCCCGGTCAGACTATCCCCTCCTCATCGCCGCAGCCTACAGCGGACAGATCTGCTGGCACCAGGGACTCTCCGGCTTCATCCCCCTTGTCCTAGCGACACCGGACCATCCCCAAAATTTCGCCTACCAGCTCACCGGCATCGCCTTTCCCCTGTCGCAGACGATCTTTCAACCCTACAGCTTCGTGCCCGTCCTTCTTCTCGTGGTCTCACTTCCCTGCCTGATGGCTCTGATCCACCCCCGAGAGGACGAGGTCACGGAGATCTCATCGGAGGCACGCCAGGTCCTCGTCGGCGAGGAGATCCTGCAGGAAAAAGTCCGGCACTTCACATGGTCGGAAAAGATCGACCACAGCCCTCTGGTGAGCGCCCTTTTCGTCGTAATCGGTGTTGGGTACCTCTCTTTCCACTTCTACGGGAAGGGACTCGACCTGAACGTCAACATCATCATCCTCATTCTATTCGTTCTCGGCGTCATGCTCCACGGCAGGCCTGTCAACTACGTTCGTGGTGCCGGGATCGCCATCCGGGGCGCCGGGGGCATCGCCGTTCAGTTCCCCCTCTACGGGGGCATCATGGGAATCCTCTCCGGGACGGGCCTAGCGGCCATCATTGCCGGCTGGTTTGTGGCCCTGTCCACGCCGGAGACAGCCTATCTCATGCAGTTTCTCGGGACGGGCCTCATCAACATCTTTGTTCCCTCAGGCGGCGGTCAGTGGGCCATCCAGGGGCCGATCACGCTGGAGGCCGTCCGGCTCGTTGGCCTGGACACACCCCGATCGGCCATGATGGTGGCCTGGGGCAACCAGTGGACGAACATGATCCAGCCCTTCTGGGCTTTGCCGCTCCTCGGCCTTGCGGGGCTGACGGCCAGGGACATACTGGGTTACACGGCGATGACTTTTCTCTGGAGCGGAGTGGTGTTCTCCACCTTTGCCGTCCTCATCGGTTATCACCTTCTTTAGTTCGTCCACCTTCCCCCTTATCGATTGATCGCGGGAGACTCTGGAAGAGGCGCCACGCAGTGGCGCCTTCCGCAAATGGGTTAACGCGGAGATTTTCGCGCTGCGCCCCCCCGCCTTGGTCACCGCGCGCCTGAAAAACACCAAGCCACCCTTTGTGGCGATAGAAAAGGATTGACAGGCAAAATTGCTTCATCCTATACTCGCGCGCACCGAAAACGAGCTCATATCTCTTCCTCCTCTCTCAGAATTCCGATGCGGCCCGTATGAGGTTGACGGCAACTCCGGGTGATTCGAACACCTGCTGAGCCTGCTCCTGCGGGCGGAGGGGCGGCGGGTTCCTGCCGGTCGGTACATGCTTTCAGGGGCTTACGGAAGCCGTCGCCATAGCGGCTGCAGGTGGCTGTCTGCGTCGCGGCGAGTTCGGCGACGGCATGTGGCGACGCCCTGGCGTCGCCTGCGCCACGCTTGCCTGGACAAGGGTGGATGTGGACTTTCCCGCCACGATCAGTGAGAATACTCACTGGAATACTTATCAGAGGAGTGGAATATTGAAGACCCCGTTTCGCGCTAAGATCACGGCTTTGGGCACGTACGTGCCGCCTCGCCGACTCACCAACAGTGATCTGGAAAAGATGGTTGATACCACCAGCGACTGGATCCTGACCCGCACCGGTATTCGCACCCGCCACATTGTCGACCGAGGTGTGGCCGCCAGCGACCTGGCCGTCCGCGCCGCGGAGCGCGCCGTTGCCGCACGCGGCATTGCCGTGGCCGAGATCGAAGCAATTGTGGTGGGAACCGTAACCCCCGACATGCTGTATCCTTCCACTGCCTGCCTGGTGCAGCACAAGATGGGAATTCCTCGGACCTGGGGCTACGACCTATCTGCCGGGTGCTCGGGATTCATCTACTCGTTGGCCTCCGGCGCGGCCTTTGTTAGCGCGGGCATACACAAGAAGGTGCTGGTCATCGGAGCCGACGTGAACTCCTCGATGATCGACTACACCGATCGTGCCACCTGCGTGCTCTTTGGCGACGGCGCCGGGGCAGTATTGCTGGAACCGAGTGAGAACGGCGAGGATTACGGAATCATCGACTTCATCCATGACGTGGACGGTTCGGGCGGACAGTATCTCTACCGTCCCGGCGGTGGCAGTTTGCACCCCGCGTGGCGCCCCGAGACCACGCCCCAGATGCACTTCGTCCATCAGGACGGACAGCAGGTGTTCAAGTACGCGGTTCGCAAGATGGCCGACATCTGCGTGGAGATCCTAGAGCGGAACGGTCTGAAGGGTGAGGACGTGGATTGTTTTATCCCTCATCAAGCGAACCTGCGTATTATCAAGGCCGCCGCAGATAGGCTCAAGCTGCCGGACGAGAGGGTGATCGTCAATATCGACGAGTATGGCAACACCACCGCTGCGACGATACCGCTGGCGATGGAGACTGCACGCAAGCAAAACCGCTTGCGCAAGGGCGACTTGGTGCTCCTCGCCGCCGTGGGCGCCGGCTATACCAGCGGAGCCACGCTCCTGCGCTGGGCTTACTAACGCGCGCGAGGCTTGCTCTGGAGGAGCTTTCGTGGGGTGGACGGGAAGCACCGAGGCGGGCGAAAAATGACGACCCCAAGTAGCCTCAGCCCGTGCTCTCTCTCGATGGCCGCCTGCTCTCCCTGCGCTGGCATTACCCAGATCAGGTTCTGTAGGGTTGCCGCTTACGCGACTCTCAGCTTTGGAGCCGTTGCATTCTTCCTACCGACTCCCTCGCACCCCTGACAGGTCCCATTCAAGGACAACCCGAGTGCTGCTTCTTGGGGTCGTTTACAGCCTATCCCATGACACCGGTGTGGTCAAGGTGATAAGTTTCACAAGTTGCGATTTCCCCTCGAAGCCTCAGCCCGAGGGCGATCCGCGTCCATTCCCGGACGATGCCCGGTACACCACATCGAGTTCGCTGCAGGCCCGGTCGAAGGTATAGCGGCAAAGGAAATTCACCAGGCTTCCCCTGACCACCAGCCAGCCGAGCTTCACGGCAAGACCTCCCGCCGAGCCTTGGCGTAGCCAGCGACCGATCGACGCGGGCCACCTGCTCATGCGGTACCAGCTCCAGATCCTTGCCGCTGTGGAGCCCACCTGATTCCCAGCACCCGGCTCGGCGAGAACCCTCAGGTTGTTGAGGGCCTCCAACTTGATCCGGTGCAGCCGGTGCACCACCGGGAGCCTCTCGGTGTCGCAGATAGAGGTGATCCAGAAGCGGCACCGCTCCAGGAGCGGTCCCAGGGCTGCCTCCTCGAGAGGCCGGTCCGAGTGGGGAAAGTGCCTCCGGGCAATGAGCTCAGCCGCAGCTCGGATTGCTCCCTTCCACTCATCGATGCCGGGTGGGAAGAGCAGGGAGGCGGGGCCTCCCAAGAGACGGCTGCGGATCGCCTGGAGCTGAGGATCGCTCAAGGAGGCGTCGGGATCCTTTAAATCATTCAGGTCCTCGAGGCTTTGCTCCAGGTCCCGCGGTTCGGAGGGCAGCTCGGCGTCTCCCCGCTCCTGGCCGTAGGCCTCTACCGCCAGGACTCCTACGAAGAGGTAGATGTCCACGAGCAGGTATCTGGTGAAGGTCAGTATCGTCAGGCGGCGGGAAAGGTAGAACAGCCAAGAGAAAGGATCGGGCAGAATGTACAGCCGCAGCCGAAATATCTTTCTGATCACCTCCTGATGGCGACTCAGCCAACGAACCATCCGATATTGACAAAGCCGATCATACCACGCATAGGACTGACGCAGGTGACGGATGCGGACTCGCCGCAAGGGCTGGAAGCCCCGGCGTTGCAAGATGAGATCCAGGCGATCGACCGACTCCCGCGCGGCTCCGAGAAGGCGTCCGGTGGTGATCCTGAGTTCGGGCCGCTCTCCCTCTGGGTGGTAGGAGCGAGCGATGGCGCGCACATAGTCCGGCAGATCGGCCAGTTCGGAAAGCCGGGGAAGATGGGAGCGCCAGACCTGCCGGCAGCGTTGGACGACGACCGTAACCGCCTCTTTCCTGTTCTCGGGTGCTGCCTCGGTCTGCTGCTCCAGGCGTCTGAACTCATGGCGCAGGGAGCGGTTCCAGGCGAAGATTCCCCGTACCCTCCAGAGGGCGACGAGGGTGGCGGAGAGAAAGAGGAATGCTCCAAGGCCCGCAAGGCCTTCTAGCATCTCGTGGAAGAGTCCCCAGTCCATCCCGGTTCTTTCCTGTCGACTGTCCTGCGCCACAAGAGGTCTTACTATACTACTAGGAGGGCGCGCCGGGTTGGTGATTTTCTGTTGCGCGCCGGCGTCGCCACTCGACCGGCGGCTGTCGAGCGGCGGGTACCTTCTGCAATGCAAGTGTGGTAAAATCTATTCTGCTCGCATGGGGACATGCCGGCTCAAGGGGGGCGGGCTTCTCTGGCGCCGTTTGTTTTACCCCGGATCACTTCCCTTCGAATTTTTTCGCAGACAGCTGTGCAACACAGCTACGGCATGGGTTACGAGGGAGTCGGGATGACGCTGCAACTTGCTCCCCTTTGGAATCGTCTCCGTGACCTGTGGAGGAACGGCGGCGCATTGGCGTCACTAAGCCGATGGTGGAGGACCCACGCATCCGGCGGCCGAAGGGTTATGGTTGGAGCGGTGGCGCAGGAGGGAGACACCATGGTACGGGAAATGAAGGTCCTCGGGCTCACCGTGGATCGGGACAGCAACACTCCGATTGTGGTGCTGAAGGATCCCAAGAGCGAGACGCTGCTTCCTATTGTGATCGGGCGTTTCGAGGCCTCAGCCATAACCGCCGAACTGGAGCGGGTCTCCTTCCCTCGGCCCATGACCCACGACCTGATGAAGAATCTCATCGGCCACCTTGGAGCGAAAGTGAACAGGGTGGAGGTGTGCGATCTCCGGGACGACACGTTTTATGCCTGGATCTACCTCATGGTGAATAGCAGGGAGATGCGAATCGATGCCCGACCGAGCGACGCTTTGGCCATCGCCCTCCGGACCCGGTCTCCCATCTTCGTGGACGAGCGGGTGCTCGAGAAGTCCGGTGCCGTCGCCGTCGTGGAGCCGGAGTTACAAGAGGAAAGGGACAAGGAGGCGATGGCGTGGGCCGACATCATCAGGTGTTTAAAGACCCAGGACTTTAGGAAGTACGACCTCTGACCGAGGATGGATTCCGACGACACCCGCCTGCTGTGCCTGTGGGACCAGATCCCAGCCTCACTCACGGGGAACGGGAGAGGTGGGAGTTCCCACCGAAACTTCGAGCCATGCAGCGCATCCTTATCATGACAGGGATTGCTCTCATCGCCGTCGGGCTCTCCTGGCCTTGGCTGGTAAAGATCCCGCTTTTCCGGCTTCCCGGCGACATTGTCGTCACCAAGCCCCACCTGAAGGTGTACGTGCCCATCACGAGCATGGCGGTGCTGAGTGCCGTCGTCTCCTTCGTTCTCTGGATCATCCGGAAGCTCAGGTAGCAGCGGCTGGGCCATGAGACGTTGACCACTGCTCTCGCTCGCGACGGCGTCTCGCGCGTAGCGCGGGCTAGACATGTGCATAGGCTCCATGGTATTGCCGGCGACGAGGTCATCGAGGTGAAGAGGGGAACGCGGTGTGGAGGAATCAGCAACAGGCTCGCCGACGGTGAGACGATGGTGCCGAGGACCGACAACCCCTGGAGCGAAGGGCTGGCAGGGCACGGCGGCAGAGAGATCGACACGATGCGCGCGTCTCGGTCACGGGGGCGTCTCTTTGGGCAACATTCAGCAAGGTGGAGGTGGACTATGAAAGGGCGCAGGGCTTTCATAATGATCGTGCTCGTGTTTCTCACCACGACGGTCTCGCTTGGTGTGGCCGGCGATATCCGGTCCCGAACCTTCACCAGAGAGGAGATCCAACAGATGGAGAAGACTACGGCTGTCATCAAGACCAAGTTCGGCGATATCACCCTCAAGTTCTTCCCCGAAGTCGCCCCTAACCACGTCAAGAACTTTATCGACCTCGCCAAGGGCGGTTTTTACAACGGCACGATCTTTCACCGGGTCGTCCCGGGCTTCGTCATTCAGGGTGGTGATCCCAATACCAAGAGCCCGGACCGCTCCACGCACGGCATGGGCGGACCGGGCTACACCGTGAAGGCGGAATTCAACAATCTGCCCCACAAGCGCGGCACGCTCTCCATGGCACGGTCCGGCCATCCCGACAGCGCCGGGTCGCAGTTCTTCATCTGCGCCGCCCCGGTGCCCTTTTTGGACGGCAAGTACACCGTCTTCGGCGAGGTCACGAGCGGGATCGAGGTGGTGGACAAGATCGTCTCCCAGCCGCGAGACCCGAAGGATAATCCCGTGGAGCGCGTCGAGATGCAAGTGCTGATCGTCGGCCCCGGGGAGGGCAAAGCTCAATAGGGGAAAGAGTCGGGACACCGTTATGGCGAGAGGCTTCATCAACTCAGTCGCGACGGGAGCACTCCTTGCCGTTCTTTGCCTGTGGACCGCCTCCTGCGCTACGAATCCGGTGACCGGCAGACCGGAGCTCATGCTGGTGAGCGAAGCCGACGAGACGCAGATCGGCCGCAAGACCGACGCCGACGTGGTGAAGGAGTACGGTGTCTACGACGATCCCCAGCTTACCGCATATCTCAACGGCTTCTGCCAGGAGATCGCGCGGGTGTCACACCGGCCCAATCTCCCCTACCAGCTGAAGATCGTGGATTCGGCCGTAGTCAACGCCTTCGCCGTGCCCGGGGGTTACCTCTTCTTCACCCGCGGCATCCTGGCCTACTTGAACAACGAGGCGGAGATGGTTGGCGTCATGGGGCACGAGCTCGGGCACGTCGCCGCCCGCCATTCCGCAGAGCAGATCAGCAGGGCCCAGCTCGCCAATGTCGGCCTCGGGCTCGGGATGATCCTCGTGCCCGAGCTCCGCTACGTCTCCGACTTAGCTCAGTTCGGGGTCGGCCTGCTGTTCTTGAAGTTCAGCCGGGATGACGAGAGGCAGGCCGACGATCTGGGTGTGGAGTACGCGAGCAAGCTCGGCTACGACGCGACGCAGATGGCCGACTTCTTTGATTCCCTTGCCCGGATGGAGCCAGGCTCGAGCCGGAGCGGTCTGCCCGAGTGGTTTTCCACCCATCCGAACCCCGTGGACCGCCAGCAAGCTGTGGACCGCAAGGCGGAGGAGTGGCGGCAGGATCTTGGTCTCATCAACCCGAAGGTGAATCGGGACGCCTACCTCCGGAGGATCGATGGCCTCGTCTTCGGGGAGGACCCCCGGGGAGGCTACGAGGAGGGTGGGGTCTTCTACCACCCCACCTTGGGTTTTCAGTTTCCTGTGCCTTCGGGCTGGAATCTCAACAATACCCGCAACCAGGTTCAGATCGTGAGCGCCGCCAAGGATGCGGCGATCATGTTCACCATTGCAGCCAAAAACTCCCCGGCGGAGGCGGCCCGGGCTTTCGTCCAGCAGAACCGGGCGAGTGTTGTTGAACAGGGGAGTACCAGGGTGAACGGTCTTCCCGCCTTTCGCATGCTCTGCCAGGTAAGATCCCAGCAGGGGGTCCTGGGTATCCTCTCTTACTTCATCGACAAGGACGGCAAGGTGTACGTTTTCTACGGCTTCACCCCCGCGAACCGTTACCGAACCTACGCCTCCACCTTTAGCGCCACCATGGAGGGCTTCAGCGAGATTCGCGATGCGGCCAAGCTCCGGGTGGAGCCCAGGCGTATCCGCGTCAAGACCGTTTCCGCCACGGGGACAGCGCGCCAGACCTTCCGGGCTTTCGGTGTGAAGGAGGAGAACCTGGAGAAGCTGGCCATACTGAACGGCGTGCGTCTGGATGATCGAATTCAGGCAGGCTCTTTGATGAAGGTGGTGGAGTAGGGAAGTAGCGTCCCGGGCCCTTTCTAGCTTTTCCCGCATTATTTTTCGTCCCTCCCGCGTTGCAGCATGAGCAGCCCATTCGCGGCACCGCATGCGCAATCCCCGGTGAATGATCCGAGATTGTGTGTCATCCCGTGCACGGTTCTTGCAGAGAGGGGGTGGTGTAACGGGTTTACGCGGGGGAGTCGGGGTGCCTGAGAAGATCCTGGTGGTTGAAGACGAGCAGGACCTGCGCGAGCTGGTCGACAAGTATTTCGTTGACATGGGCTATCAGGTCGTCGTGACTGCCGACGGCACCGATGCACTCGAACTGGCGAAAGAGGAAAAGCCGCAGATCATCCTTCTCGATCTCAGGATGCCGGAGGTCGACGGTCTGGAGATCTGCAGGAAGCTCAAGGCCGACGAGACAACCAGGACCATACCCATCATCATCGTGACCGCGTACAACAATCAGCTCAACGAAGCACTCGCCGCGGGCGCCGACGACTTCGTGGCCAAGCCGGTGCAACTGCTCGAGCTCTCCGTGAGGGTGAAATCCATTCTCAAGGTACGCCACCTCACCGATGAGCTCGAGAAATCCGTGGCCTACATGAAGGAGCTCCAGAAGAACCTGCCCGGTGTCGACACCGGCCACTGGCGGCGCCTGGCACACGCGCAGGCAGCGGCCCCGAAGGCCGCCAGGAAACGCGGCAGGAGTTCCAAGAAGCGGTGATCGCGACCTTTGCCCACCTAGCGAATCCCGCCCAGAGATTCATCTCACGCCAAGGCGCAAAGGGCTGAGCGCTACTCTCGTTTGTTACCGGAAAAGATACGAACAGGCGAGGACGGCGCCGACTACTCCGGCCAGGTCCCCGGTCAAGGCGGCGGCCAGCGTGTGCCGGATCCGTCGCACCTGAACGGCGCCGAAGTAAACGGCAAGTATGTAAAACGTGGTCTCGGTGCAACCCTGGAGCGTGGACACCAGGTAGCCGGTATAGCTATCCGGCCCGATGGCGGGGTTATTGATGATGGAAGCCAGGATCCCGAAGGCGCCTGAGCCGGACAAGGGACGCAAGAGAGCCATGGGCAGCGCCTCCGCCGGCATACCGACCCGGCCGGTCCAGGGGCCGAGCCAGCCCACCATGGCCTCCATGGCCCCGCTCGCGCGAAACATGCCCACCGCCACCAGGATGGCCACCAGGTAGGGGATGATCTTCACCGCCACCTGAAAGCCTTCCTTGGCTCCCTCGACGAACACCTCGTAGATGCGGACCCGCCGCACCACGCCAAAGAGAAGAAAAGCCACCATGAGCCCGGGGATGATCCAAGGGGAGATGGCCTTGCCGAAAAAGACGGTGAGCGGTATCAAAGCCATGAGCAAGGACAGGGCCAGGCCGCTCACCCACAGGGGATAGGCGGTTGCGGCCTCCGTCGGTGCCGGCTCCTCCTCCGGCGACGCCGCAGTCGGGGCTGCCTTGCCCTTCTCTTCCGAGCCGGCCGCCCGGATGGGAGAAAACCTCTGAAAAGCCCGGGCCGCGAGGATCGCGGTGACGGTGGAGCAGGTGGTCGCGAACAAGGTGGTCGGGAGAATCCCCGCAGGGTTGGCCGAGCCTGCAGCGGCTCGGAGGGCGATGACTCCGGTGGGGAGGAGGGTGACGCTCGATGTGTTTATCGCCAGAAACATGGCCATGGCATTCGTGGCGGTGCCGGGACGTGAGTTGAGCTTGTCCAACTCCTGCATCGCCTTGATCCCGAAGGGGGTTGCGGCGTTGCCGAGACCCAGGATGTTCGCCGAGAGGTTCAGAATCATCGCGCCCATGGCTGGATGCTCCGGGGGCACCTCGGGAAAGAGTCGAACCATGAGCGGGCGGATGAGGCGGGCCAGTATGGACAACATGCCGCCCGCTTCCGCGACCTTCATCAGCCCCAGAAAGAGGGTCATGACTCCCACGAGGCCCAGGGCGAGCTCGACGGCCCCGGCGGCAGACTCCACCATGGCCTTGGTGAGGGCCTCCATGGGGGAGGCCGCACCGGCGGCGGACACCCAGAACAGCTGACGCCAGCCGCAGGTGAAGAACGCGACGAGAACCATGGCTAGGAACACGACGTTCATGATGGAATGCCCCTGTATCCTCTAGCAGTGTGCTGAAAAACTCCTCGACCCTGACCCACCGTGGACAGGGATGCGCGGGAGACCTGAGCCGGGCCGGTCGGTTCCGCAAGGCTGCATAGTCGCACCATGAATAAGCTTGTGGTGGTCCGGCCCGCTTGCAGGGCCGTGGTGCACGGTTCGGCAGGCCTTGCGCCAGGCCGGAGAGTTAAGAGGAGGCTCCGGATGCACCTTGCCTCGCCGACCAGCCCGGCTCGCCTGGGAGTCTCCTTCGACATCATGAGAAAGAGTTTTTCAGCAACCTGCTTGTGTGACCGCCCGCCGAACTCTTCGCTCGTGCACGCCTTTATTAGCACACAACCCGGCTCGTCCACAGCAAAAAAGTGGAGCTGGCGAGGCGGGCGGCGCGACTCCGGAATTGACCGAGATCGGGGCCTGCGGTAAAAGGTGGCGAGTGTCTTGAAGAGAAGCGGCAAGAACTGAGGCGTCGCCGAAATCAGGGGGGCCCTTTCCGGCACCTCTGACGGTCGAAGTCGTCTCGGGACGGCCCAGGATGGGTTTCAGGTTAGACACGGTCTGAAGAGGGATGACTGCGTAAGAAGTCGCCACGGCAGACGGCACAAGCTCCAGATGCAAGGCGCGCGAGTCGCGAGGAATGAGGCGTACAGAGACGTACGCGGCAATGACGAAAGATGAAGCGCAACGCCGCAAATGGACTTTTTACGAGGCCGTCAAGAGGGAATAGCGATGCGAGGAGCGGAGACTGATGAGCAGGGCAAGAGCGACAGAAACGAAGTGGATGTGCTGAGCCGGACCTCAGACATTCCCGGACTCGCCGGGCTGATTGAAACATTCATGCGGCGTTTTCGCAATGTGAGCTTTGTGGTCTTCTTGTCGCCCTTTGTGGTTCTTGCCGGCGTGTGTATCGGCGTCTCGCTCGTGCCCGGCATCTACATCTACCGATGGATCGACGCCTGGAGCGGAAGTTGGCCGCCGTTCCTCCATACGGTGGCTCTCGGGTGTGGGCTGGCCTTTGCCTTTTTGTCCTACGGTTTCACGATCATATTCGTGGTACCCCTGGCGAACTTCCTGCTCCCTTTCAGAGTCAGGCCATGGCGTGGCAGTTGGTTCTCCGTCGAAAGCGTTCCGTGGTATATTCACAACGCCCTCACGTATCTTGTCCGCTATACCTTCTTGGAGTTCCTCACCCCGACACCCTTTAATCTCCTGTTTTACCGAATGATGGGGATGAAGATCGGCAAGGGCGTCGTCATCAACACGACCAATATCTCGGACCCCTGCCTCATTACCATCGACGACTACGCGACGATCGGCGGCTCCGCCACCCTGTTCGCCCACTACGGCCAGAAGGGATATCTCATCGTCAGCCCGGTGCATATCAAGAGAGGCGCGACCGTTGGGCTGAAGGCGAGCATCATGGGGGACGTAGTCATCGGGGAGAACGCCACGATAACGCCGCACACGGTGATTATGCCCAAGTCGAGAATTGACGATAACGCAGTCGTCTAGCCCCGATACGGTTCACCCCCTCACCCTTACCCTCTCCCCCACTGGGGGCGAGGGAGCTAAGAAGGAAAGTTGTCGGACAGCCTGCAAGGGAGAATTTTCCCCGCGCAATGGTCTAGCCCGCATTATGCACGAACCACCTGCTGCGACCGCGGATCTGGCCGTCCTTCCGGGCGTCCTCGGGTCTCGAACCTTGCGACGTACTGTACCGGTACGCCTCAGGTCCGAGCCCCTGTGGCTGC
>Ga0335070_10002692_pt1 | contig 20632 bp, 19 predicted proteins | sample Lox_Sample_13_FD_206722 | JGI IMG/M metagenome (GOLD analysis project Ga0335070, IMG submission 206722) | Soil microbial communities from Loxahatchee National Wildlife Refuge, Florida, United States - Lox_Sample_1.3 | ecosystem: Environmental > Terrestrial > Soil > Wetlands | place: USA...
GGCAAAAAGTTGTTGTATCCAAAATTTTATTCATGCCAGATAATTCTTTTTTTTCAATAAGCTTGACATGGTCCATTCAATAGACGATATTTTGATGATAAGCGTTCTGGCAACATGTCGAACGGTATACCAGCAACACTCAAGTGGAAATTGGCTTATGTGGTTACCTTCCATCTTTATAATATTTTTCGCACTCTTGGTCAGCGGCTGCAGTTCGTTAATTCACCCTCCAGTAACACATAAGGAAGTAAAATCGAGCGAACTTGGGAAGACATTCACACCAGCTCAACTCAAGGCTGACCTTGATTTTATGTTCGAGACCCTGGAAGCAGTTCATCCCAATCTTTATGCTTATACAAATGTTTCAGTTATAAAAAAAGAGCGGGAAAATGTAAAACTCCGGTTGAACCGACCTATGACCCGGATAGAATTTTATAAAGAGCTGGCGCCTCTGGTTGCTTTGCTTAAAGATGGACATACCTCTGTTTACAGCCCATACGAGGAATGGGAACAATATAAAAAACAGGGTGGTTTACTATTCCCTTTTGCTGTGGAGATTACAGCTTCTCACACCTATATCCAGGCTAATTATTCCACTGACACTTCAATCACCACCGGGACGGAGCTCCTTTCCATAAATGGTAAATCAATACAAGAGATAGGGACTGAATTAACGAGCTACATATCTGGAGAACGGCAAGCCTTTAAAAACCAGCTTTTATCGAATGGCTTCGGCTATAGGCTGTGGTCCACATATCGTTGGGAAGGTCCATTTGAGGTAAGCATAAAAACCAAGAGGGAGTTACCGTATTTTACAAAAGTCCCCGGCATAACCATAGAGGATTTAAAAATAAAGCTTAACCAGACGAAGAAACAGAAACCTGAATATTACACTTATCGTTATTTGCCGGAATTTAGAGCCGGATTAATCGATTTTCTTTCGTTTTCCGATTACAATCGATTCAAAGAGTTTTTGGAAAAGACTTTCACCCAAATGAAAGCCGAAGGCGCTGAAAATTTGATAATAGACATTCGCAAAAATGGGGGCGGCAACTCGACTCTAGGCGACCTGCTATTGACTTATCTAACAGACAAACCCTTTAACCAGATCTCTCAAATGGATATTAAAGTCAGTAAACAAATAAAACATTACTATCGTCACTTCCTGCCCTGGTATATTCGCTGGCTTCCGCTCCAGTGGATACACCCTTTTGGTAGAAAACTGTGGAGCACTCCCGAGGGCGGTATTGCTACCTGGGAAGAAAAGCCGGTAAAACCCAAAACAAATAAATTGCTATTTACTGGTAAAACATATGTCCTCATAGGTAGCAACACGTTTTCAAGTGCGAGCATGTTTGCTTCTGCTGTAAAGGATTATCAGATAGGAACTTTGATCGGAGAGGAGACAGGAGGTCTGGCTACATCTTATGGAGACGTTTACAGTTTTGATTTACCTGATACCCGGATCTCCGTTGGCGTTTCGCACAAACGTTTTGTGAGGCCAAATGGTCAGGATGATGGGCACGGGGTTTTACCTGACTACGAAGCATCTGAAAATCCGGAGGATATGGACAAGGGCATAGATACAGTTCTGGAGTTCACTAAGCAACTAATAAAATCAGAAAGACAATAGGAATCCTAACAAAGTAGAGTCACATTGAAGTATGTCCGTGAAATTCACAGGCGTTCCTAAAATTTTCAATCCATTCATCTAACCTGATTTGCAATTTCAACCGGTTTAGCCTCTTCGGGAATCTTAATCTGAAATTTCTTATCAGGTATAGAGATATTTATATTCCTTTCCAGGAACCTGAGTTTCAGCTTCACTTTTTCATCCAGGGATTTTATTTCAACAGATTTTGGCAGCTTGGCCTGGTCGAATTTCTCGAAATTCTTATAAGTTATTTCGAATCCATTACCCTTGCCTTCTTCGAGCCTCATTGAAGACATCGGCTTCCAGATACTCTTTGTCAGAAAAGCGCCCTCCTGATCCACCCAGAAGGCTCTTATCCAGTTCTGAATAGTGTCCTCATAGACAAAGTTTTTCTTATCTGCGCCAATGAAATGGGCTTTCCCCCGGTCTATCTTGATCTCGGATATAAGGAGCTTCAATAGACAGAAAAGATTAAATTCAGTCTGAGAGTTAGCCTCCCCTGTGCAGTTAAGACCTTTGCCTTTATAATACTCCTTGCTCCGCGGAAAATAGAGCAAAAGGCTGTCATCGGTTATCGAGCCGGAGACAAAGTCCGGACCTAAAAGGGCTTTTACTGCAAAGGCAAAATCACCCGGCTTTTTAAAAAAAAGCTCCAAATCACCGGAAAAGCTTTCCTGTGGAGATTTGAAACTGAAACTTATAAGAGAGGATGAAGAGTTAATCGACTCCTGGTTTGAAATCATTCTTTCAAGAACTCTTTCCGGAGTAAGCTCTTCAGGCGGAGGTTTAAGGTGGGCCGCAGGATAACAGCCAATAAAAAGAAGGGGAACAAAAAAAAGAAGTTTTGTTAATCTCCCTCTTGTCATTCTGAGGGAGTCCCCATACGGGGACGACCGAAGAATCTGCATTTTTCCAAAGGGATTCTTCGTCTCGCCTTTGGCTTGACTCAGAATAACGTTGGGCAGAGAATCGTGATCAGACATAGATGAGCCGGATGAATTCCGGACCTGCGAAGAGCGTTCCGAAAAAGAAGATAAATGGTCTGAAAATCGTCCAGAGGATGCCCAGATTAAGGAAGTAATCCAGAATGATTACTCCCAGGAGAACGAAAAACGAATACCTTTGAATCTGTGCAAGCTGGGTATGGTATCGCAGAGGCAGAATACCAGCTAAAATGTGGGAGCCATCCAGAGGATTAACCGGAATGAGATTGAATACGGCCAGAACCAGGTTCAACTGAATCCCCTTGACCAGCATTATAAGAAAAAGCTGATGAGTAGAGGCTTCAGAGCCGAAGGGGTAAGTGCTGATAAGGAACCTGAAGATGATCCCTAAGATCAAAGCTAAGACCATATTTGAACCGGGTCCGGCCAAAGAGACCCAGAGCTCGTCTTTTTGCGGATTTCTAAAATTATACGGATTTACCGGCACCGGCTTTGCCCAGCCAAAGCCGGCCAGATAGAGTAGTGCCAGCCCGATAATGTCGATATGCGCCAGCGGGTTTAAAGTCAGCCTTCCGGCATATCTTGCTGTCGGGTCTCCTTTGCGGTTCGCCATCCAGGCATGGGAGAATTCGTGAAAGGTTATGGCGAATAGCAGAGGCGGGGTAATTATCAGATAATAGACAAGCTGGTTCATATTTCGTTTCCAGACCTGCTGTCAGGCTTTAATGCCTGACAGCACATCAAATATCCTCTCGTCGTCATTGCGAGGAGGTCATTTGACCGACGAAGCAATCTGCTTAAGGTAGAAAGATTGCTTCGCCCTAAGGACTCGCAATGACTTTGTTGTAGGTAGAACAGACATTCCTATCTGTTCATTACGGGTTAGACAAGAATGTCTGGCCTACCAAACTACGATATTTCTTCATCTCCTCGAAACAAATCTATTATCCTTTATATAAAATCTCCATTTTTTCTCTTTACCTTCATCGATACCGATCCGGTTAGAGGAAACGATCTTGCCTGGTTTTTCACCCCGGTCTTCAATGTAAATAATGTCACCTGTAAGATCAGCCCCGTTTATGGTCTTATCAATTCCCAGAGCCTGGCATAATTTCCCCGGACCGCTGGTCAACTCCTCGATCTTTTCTTTTTTCCTTCTTTTCCTCATTATCTCAATGCCATCTTCAGGCTCCAGAGCTCGAATAAGCACTCCGGCTGGAAAACCTTTTCTTTCGGTGATAACATTCAGACAATAATACATCCCATAGGTGAAATAAACATATGCGTGACCAGGTTCGCCGAACATAATTTTATTTCTGGGAGTCATTCCTCCATAAGCATGCGAAGCCGGATCATAAGGTCCACAGTAGGCTTCGGTCTCTACGATTTTCCCGGAGAGTTTCGTTCCCGCCCTGTTTACTACAAGGAATTTACCTAACAGCTCTTTTGCTACCTTTAGAGTCGACCGGTTATAAAATTCTCTCCGTAGTTTCCTCCGCATAAATTTTCTTTTGAAATTCCGGAAGATTCAGCAAGCTGCAGCACCTAAAGCCATTGACAGAAGCTTGATCTCCGCAGAGTCAGAGCGGGATAGCAGAACGATTGGAGCTCCTCCTCCCACTACAATTCCTCCCACTTTGGCTCCAGCCAGGTAAATCAAGCCTTTGACCAGAATGTTGCAGGAGGAAATGTCCGGGCACAAAAATACGTCCGTCTCGCCCGCTACGGGAGAGATTATCCCTTTGGTCCGGGCGGATTTTGAGTCTATCGCCACGTCAAAAGCAACCGGACCGTCGACTATGACGTCCTTTATCTCTCCCCTTTCAGCCATCTTGGAGATTATCGAAGCATCGATTGTTTCCTGCATATCCGGATTGACCAGCTCCACTGCTGCCAGGCAAGCTGCTTTAGGTTTTTCGATTTCCAGTTTTCTGGCTATCTGAACCGCATTTTTCAAAATCTCGATTTTCTTCATCACATCCGGAGAGATATTTATTCCCCCATCAGTCCAGAGCATAAGCTTCTGATATCTTTCCACCTCGACTACAGCCACGTGACTGAAAAGCTTTCCACCCTTTAGACCTTTGTCTTTATCCAGAACTGCACGCAGGAGAGTAGGAGTATCGACTTTTCCCTTCATCAGCATATCTGCCTTGTTCTGTCTCACTAACTCGACTGCCAGAGAAGCGCACCTCTGAGGCTCTTTCTCTCCAAGAATTTCAATATCTTTAAAATCAAAATTTAGTTTCCCGCACAGACTTTCGATTTTAGCCGGATCCCCGATCAAGACAGGCGAGATGATTTTTTCTTCAGTAGCGATTTTGGCAGCTTCAATTATTTCTTCGCTCTCCGCGCCGGCAATAGCCAGTGTCTTCCTCTCCTTGTTCTTGATGGAATCGAGAAGTTCCTTAAAGCTTCTTATCATTTTTTACCCCAAAAAGTCTGTTTTATCTTCTCCCTTTACTCGACGATTGTTAGCCAGCTGTATTTATCCCCAGCCTCGCCTTCGACTATTTTGAAGAACCTGTCCTGTAACTTGGCAGTTATCGGACCGCGCTTGCCTGAGCCGATGACCACCTTGTCAATCGAATTGATCGGAGTGACTTCTGCTGCTGAGCCGGTGAAGAAGACCTCATCCGCGATATAAAGAGCCTCACGCGGAATGTTCTCCTCGATCACTTTCAGACCCATCTCGTGAGCCAGAATGATTATCGAATTGCGGATAATTCCCGGGAGTATGGACGCGCCAAAAGGCGGGGTAATCAGGGCACCGTCTCTGACTATGAATATATTCTCGCCGCTTCCTTCGCTTACGTGACCGAAAACGTCGAGAGCAATCCCTTCGACATATCCGTGCTCTTTGGCCTCAAGTTTTATCAGCTGGGAGTTCATATAATTAGCACCGCTTTTAGCCATTGCCGGAAAGGTGTTCGGTGCCATCCGGTTCCAGGAGGAAACGCAGACCGGCACCCCGTTTTCCAGAGCATCCTTGCCCAGATATTTACCCCATCTCCAGACCGCCACAGCCACGTCGATGGGACAGTTGGTTGGATCGACTCCTAATTGCTCGTAGCCGCGATAGACCACCGGACGGATGTAGCATTCATCCATTTTATTGACTTTAATTAGATCGATAATCGCCTGGTTGACTTCCTCTTTGGTATAAGGGATTTTCATCCGGTAGATCTTGGCAGAATTGAAAAGCCTGTCCGTATGCTCTTTTAACCTGAAAACAGCCGGTCCCTTTTTGGATTTATAGCATCTTGCCCCCTCGAAAACGCTGGAGCCGTAATGGATAACGTGCGACAGAACGTGGATTTTAGCATCATCCCAGTTCACCATCTTCCCGTTCATCCAGATTTTTTCTGCTTTTTCAAAAGCCATACGAAGACTCCTCCTTTAGGTCATAGGTGATAGGTTATAGGTGGTAGGGTTAAAACTCATACCAAGTTTAATATGTAACTCTTTGTTTTTCTAAAGACCGCTCTAAACCCTTGAGCATCTTTCCGCTCTCATTATATTTCCAATATATACTGTGTAGACTTCCTTTGAGAAATATTCTTTTTTATAAGCAACAGTTAAATGAGGGACGGTTTCCCTTAACTCGCTCAGAGCTCTGTTTATTCCTTCCAGATAAATATTAATGTGCTTATTATTCCATCCTTCAGCCAGATTAGCAGGTGCTGAATTTGATGATCGTCTTAATTGAGAGCCTAACTCATGCAGCTCAAATTTCGGAAAAGTCAATGTCAGCTTATGAACATCCAGATGTAATTCGTTTAGTTTTTGGTAAACCTCCAAATCCTCGAAACTTTCAATTATCTTTTTTCCCATCTTTTTCCTATCACCTACTACCTACCACCTATCACCTGCTACTAGCTACTGCCAGCGCAACCGACATGAACTTGGTCTCGTGCGAATCCGCCCTGGAGGTCAAAACCACTGGAGCTTTTGTTCCCAGGACTATGGCAGCACACCTGGCTTTGGCAAATTCTATCAGGGTTTTGTAAATCACGTTTCCGGTTTCGATATCGGGACAAAGAAGTATGTCTGCTTTTCCGGCTACCGGACTTTTTACTCCCTTTATCTTGGCAGATTCCTCTGAAACTGAATTATCCAGACCAAAGGGGCCATCCACTATCGCACCCTTGATCTGCCCTCTTTTCGCCATCATAGAAAGACAGGCCGCATCCACAGTTGCCGGCATCTTCTCCGGATTCACCTTCTCCACCGCGGCAATACAGGCTACTTTTGGTTCTTCAATACCCAGACTCAAAGACAGATCCACCGCGTTCTGAACAATCTGGGCTTTTTCCAAAAGAGACGGGGCTATGTTTATGGCTACGTCAGTCAAGAACAGCAGCCGCGGAAAATCCGGTATCTCGAAAGCGGCTATATGAGTCAGGAGCTTTCCGGTCGATAATCCTTTTTCCTTGTCTAAAATCCCCTTCATAAAAATACCGGTATCCAGAAGCCCCTTCATCATCACGTCTGCTTTTTTCTGATTGATCAGCTGAGAGCATAAAAGCGAAGCCTGTAACGGATCATTTTCCTCTATCAGCTCATACTCGGACAAGTCAATTCTGTTTTTTTCAGCCAGGGCTTTTATTCTATCTATAGAGCCGACCAGAATTCCCTGAACGATTTTTTCTTTCCGGGCCTGCTCTACAGCCAAAAAAACCTCTTCATCCTCAGCCTTAGCTACAGCAACCCGCTTGGGTCCTTTTGACCTGGCTAAAGTGAGTATTTCTTTAAGCTCTTTCATAGGATTTACTTTAACAAAAAAAGTCGGTATAATATATTGATTGCCTAAGGAATTATCAACAGAAAAAGAGAAATTCAAGTCTGATTAATCAGATGAACCTTAATTACGAGTGGATCTATCAGCTAATTCAGATTAATCAGCTTTGTAGGGGTGACCTGTCGGTCCGCCCCTATTTGAAGATGAATTGGCGAGACTGATGCCTTCCGCTATAAAGCGGTCAGATAGGAATGTCTCACCTACCGTAAAACATTTCCCTGTCCTCTCCTTGGAAAGGAGTGGAAATGAAGAAATCTTCTTGCCTAGAAAAAATTAAATGATATATTAATAACTGGCGATAAAAAATATATTGAAGGAGGTCTTTATGAGCCTCTGTCCTTTTTGCGGAGATGAGATACCTGAGGGGAAAGCCTTTTGCGGCCGTTGTGGCTATTCTGTCATGCTTGCCCTTCCCTATCCTTCATCCAAGATTAAATTTTCGAATTTGCTGTTTGCCCTGCTGGGATTAATTGCTGGAATAGGCTCCTGCATCCTCTCTTTGATTCCGTCTCTAAATTACGTGGGATTTCTTCTGGTCCTGACCGCGCTTGGCTTTTCGGGTATTACTCTGGAAAGACTGACCAGGAAAATGGATACGGTTCCCTTGAAAATCCTCTCAGTAGTTGCCCTCGTGCTGGCTGCGGTCGGCTATCTTCTGTTTGTATTTTATAACTCGCGGATGCCCGGCAGCGGAAGCCACGCATAGGAGAGTTTGGAGTTTGTCAGTCTTTTCGTTTGTAGGGGCGCATTGCAATACGACCCTGCCATTTTTCCAGAACAAAAAACGTCAGGGATGAACCCCGACTTAAAAAATGGGCGACCATATCGGGTCACCCCTACATTTTCCTAATACTCCTTTTCTTTTTCTTCTCCGGTCAAAACTCTTAAAGCTCCGAGAGTCAAAGCCTCCAGCTCGTCCTCACCCGGAAAAACCCGGACTTGGGAAAGGAATCCCACCTTCTCCTTAATCATATTTATAAGTCGATCTGAACGGGCTATCCCACCGGTAAGCACGATGGCATCCACTTTTCCATTTAAAGTTGTTGACATTGCCCCGATTTCTTTGGCGATTTGATAGACCATAGCCTCGTAAATCAATTTTGCTTTCTGATCGGCTGAGTCAATCCTTTTTTCGATCTCCTCCACGTTCTCGGTTCCTAAATGAGCCAGAAGCCCGCCCTTCCTGGTTATTTTATCATACATCTCTGCGTAGGTATACTTTCCTGAAAGAGAAAGTTTGGCCAAGCCTGTAGCAGGAAGACTTCCCGTTCGCTGGGGAGCCAATGGACCGCCGTCATTAGCATTGCTCACATCAATCATCTGCCCCTGCAGATGAGAAGTGACGCTTATCCCTGAACCGAGATGTACGATGACCAGATTAAGCTCTTCGTATTTTTTCCCAAGCTCAGAGGCTGCCTTTCTTGCCACCATTTTGACATTCAGGGCGTGCGACAGGCTTATCCTCTCCAGTTCCGGCATACCGGAGATCCTGGCAACCGGAATCATTTCATCCACTGAGACCGGGTCCACGATGAAAGCTGGAACCTGGGTATCTTTGGTCAATTCATACGCTATAAGTGCTCCTAAATTCGAGACATGGTCAGCCAGAACATTCCCCAAGCGAATGTCTGATAACATCTTTTGGTTTACCCGGTAAGTCCCGCTCGCCAGGGGTTTGAATGGACCTCCCCTGCCGACCACTGCCGACAGGTCACTGATTTTAAAATTATTTCTCTTTAGAAAATCGACGACAAGATTTTTTCTGTAATCCAACTGATCTATAGTTTTTGGAAAAACCTTAAGCTCTTCTGCTGAATGTCTTAAGACCTCTATGACCAATGGATTTTTATCCTCAGACAAAGAAACCTTGGTTGAAGTAGCCCCAGGGTTGATGCTCAGAATTTTGTGGTTCATATTCTAAAAGGTTAGATGTAAGACGTGAGACGATTTTCCTCAATATCTATTGGCGAGGGCAGGCATAGGGGCCTGCCCCTACGACCTTCTTTGTTCCTTTTTCCATTTCCTTTATTCGTTATCCGTCATTTGCCTTTTTTTACGCATGCCTCTGCCTGAACTTCTTGACCTCTTCTATTCTGGCTTTTGCCAAGATATTTGCGGCTTTATAGGTGGGGATATCTGATTCCTCAGAAATCTTTAAAATCCTTTTCATTATGTCGTATATTCCAGTAGCCTGCTTGATTGCTTTTTCCCGGACATACCCTCCCAGTTCATTGGCTACATTGATCATCCCGCCAGAGCCGATGACGAAATCCGGTGCGTAGAGAATCCCCTTCTGGTGCAGGATTTCTCCATATTTTTCGTCCTCTAACTGATTATTTGCCGGCCCGGCAATGATCTTAACTCTGAATTTTTCAACTGTCCTGGCATTTATAACCCCTCCTAAAGCGCAGGGAGAGAAAACATCTGCTTCGACTCCCAGGATTTCCCCGGGCGAGACGATTTCTGCACCGAATTCTTTTCTGGCTTTTTCGGCCTTTTCTGCAATGATGTCGGAGACTATCAACCTGCACCCGGCCTCTTTCAATTTCTGGGCTAAGTGATAACCAACGTGACCTACACCCTGAATCGCCACTGAAACCCCTTCGAGAGTCTTTTTGCTCAAAGCCTTTTCTACGCAGGCCAGAAGCCCGCTGCATAATCCGATAGCTGTAACCGGTCCCGGATCTCCGCTTCCCCCGATTGCCCGGGAAAGACCCATTACATATTTGGTCTCGTAGCGCACGATCTCCATATCCTCGACCGTGGTTCCGACATCCTCAGCCGTGATGTATCGACCATTGAGTCCCTGCACGAACCTTCCAAACGCCCTCAATACCAGTTCATTTTTATCTTTGAGTGGGTCGCCGATTATTACTCCCTGCCCGCCTCCCAGGTTGATTCCAACTGCGGCAGCTTTATAGGTCATAGCCTTGGAAAGGAGCAGGACATCTCTCAGTGCTTCATCCTCGGTGCTGTAAGGAAACATCCTTACCCCGCCAATTGCCGGTCCAAGAGTGGTGTCGTGGATGGCGATTATTCCACGAAGGTGAGCAACCTTATCCGAGCAGAAAATCACCTGCTCGTGCTGGTCTTCGGATAAGGATTGAAAGATCTTCATATTATTTATTCTCTCATTGTCATTCTGAGTCCGCAGGACGAAGAATCTGTCTTTAAGATATAAACATTAGATTCTACAGTCGTCCAAATGGACTCCTTCAGAATGACGATTATGTCCTGCATTTTTTCACGGTCACGTTTCTTTTAAGGCAGCCAGCCAGGTTTTCTTTTCTGCAAAAATGCTTCCATTCCCTCTTTCGCTTCTCCGGAGGCAAAACACTCGCCGAAAGCATCGACTTCAAAAGAGCTGCCTGTGGCAAAATCAGTTTCCACCCCCCGACTGATGACTCTTTTTGCCAATCTTACTGCAGTAGGTCCTTTGGAGGCGATTTTTTTTGCCATCTCCATACACACAATCATCAGATTATCGTGAGGGACTACCTGGTTGACCAGGCCGATGGAAAGAGCAGTTTGGGCATCGATCAGATCCGCAGTCAGAATCAATTCCTTGGCTTTGGCTGCCCCGACCATTCGGGCCAGTCTCTGGGTACCGGCAAATCCGGGTATGACTCCCAGATTAACCTCCGGCTGACCTAATTTGGCTTTATCCGAGGCGACCCTGATATCGCATGCCATTGCCAGCTCGCAACCGCCTCCTAATGCAAACCCGTTCACCGCTGCAATCACCGGTTTATCCTGAGACTCTATCAAAGAGAAGACTTTCTGGCCCATCTCAGAGAAGTCGATTGCCTGCTGTCTGGTCATGTCTTTCATCTCGGCAATATCAGCACCTGCCACAAATGCTTTCCCCTCTCCGGTGATGATGATTACCTTGAGCTTCTCATCCCGGCTCCACTGGTGAGCAACGTCATTCAGCTCATGAATGGTTTCGGTATTTAGAGCATTCAGCTGCTGGGGACGGTTGATTTTGATTATGCCGATGTTATCCTTGATCTCGGTTAGAATGTTCTTATAATCCACCTTTCCTCCTTTTAGAATTATCGTGTAGTAGCGCGAGGCTTTCAGTCTTGCAATTCGACCCTGAAAGGGTCGCGCTACGTTTTTCGTCTTTCATCTCCCGTCTCATCTGTTTTTCCGCTTAATCCTTTTAATCATCTGTGAATAAATTTCTGGTCTTTTTGTTTTCAGCTTTAGACTCTAGACCTTAGCCTGTAGCCTTTTATTATTTCATCAGTTCCCTGAAAATAACCAGTCTTTGAATCTCGGAGGTTCCTTCTCCTATTTCGCATAGCTTGACATCACGCAAATATCTTTCAACTGGGAATCTGCGGGAGTATCCATTTTCTCCGAAAATCTGAATTGCCTGTTGAGCAGCAAATCTCCCTGTCTCAGAGGCAAAAAGTTTCGCCATGGCAGATTCCTTGACATATTTCAGACCTTTATCCTCAAGATATGCGGCGTGATAGATGAGATGCCTGGCTGCCTCGATCTGGGTAGCCATATCTGCCAGCTTGAACTGGATTGCCTGAGATTCGATCAGAGGTTTATCAGATTCGATAGTTTCCTTCGCATGTCTTAAAGCTTTATCCAGGGCACCCTGAGCAATACCCAGAGCCATTGCCCCGATGCTTATCCTCCCCCCGTCTAAAGTAATCATAAACTGCTTGAACCCCTCGCCCTCTTTACCCAGAAGATTTTCCTTTGGGATTTTCAAATCCTCGAAATGCAGAGTAGCAGTATCGGACCCTCTTAATCCCATCTTGTTTTCTTTTTTCCCGATGGTAAAACCTTTCATCCCTTTTTCCAGAATGAAGGAGCTGATTCCTTTAGTCCCCTTGGTTTTGTCCGTCACTGCGGTAATAACAAAGGTCTCGGCGACTGAGGCATTGGTGATAAAACATTTGGAGCCGTTTATGACGTATCCTTCTCCCTTCAGCACTGCAGTGGTTTTTGTTCCACCTGCATCTGAGCCTGCATCCGGTTCTGTCAAACCGAAGGAGCCTAATTTCTCTCCTTTTGCCAGAGGAGGAATATATTTTATCTTCTGCTCTTCATTTCCAAAAAGATAAATGGGACAAATTGCCAGTGAATTATGGGCAGCAACAGTTATTCCGGTAGAACCACAAACCCTGGAAAGCTCCTCCACAGCAATCGCATATCTTAAAGTGTCGATACCAGTGCCATCGAATTCTGGAGGAACCACCATTCCCAAAAGACCCAACAGGGCGACCTTCTTCATATTCTCATAAGGAAATTGTGCCTTCTCATCTAATTCCTGAGCATGCGGCTCGATCTGGCATTCGGCAAATTCTCTTATGCTTTTCCTGAAGTCTTCGTATTTCTTATCCAAATACATACAGCGCTCTATTTCAAAAGGTCTCTGGATATAACCATCCTCTGTGCTTCAGAGGTTCCTTCGTAAATTTCGGTGACCCTGGCGTCCCGGAAATACCTTTCCACTGCATATTCCTTCATATATCCGTATCCGCCGTGAATCTGGACGGCCTCATTCACCACGTAATTTGCAGTTTCTGAAGCGAACAGCTTTGCCATCGAGGCTTCTCTGCTGCTCCGGATATTGTTCTGCTTGAGCCAGGCAGCATGATGTACTAAAAGGCGCGATGCCTCGATCTGGGTGGCCATACTGGCTAATTTGAACTGGATGGCCTGAAAATTACAGATGGGCTGGCCAAACTGGACCCTCTCTTTGGAATATTTTAAAGCTTCATCCAGGGCTGATTGAGCTATCCCTACGGACTGGGCACCCACTCCGATTCTTCCGGAATCCAGCAGCTCCATCGCTATGCGGAAACCCTTGTTTTCTTCTCCAATCAGGTTTTCCCTGGGAACCAGGCAATCTTCAAAAGAGATCTCACGTGTGTCAGATCCTCTTAATCCCATCTTTTTCTCTTTTGCTCCGATATTAAATCCCTTTGATCCCTTTTCCACCAATATGCATGAGATACCTTTGGATTTCGCCTCCGGACTGGTCGAAACGAAAAGGACGAAGAGGTCAGCTATTCCGCCATTGGTGACAAAGGTTTTTGTTCCATTCAAAAGATACTGATTTCCTTTCAGAACGGCACTGGTTTTTAAACTCCCGGCATCGGTTCCGGACTGTGGCTCGGTCAGGGAATAAGCTCCGATGATTTCTCCCCGGGTCAATTTTGGCAGGTATTTTTTCTTCTGCTCGTCTGTCCCGAATTTATAGATGGCATCGCAGACCAGAGAATTATGCACCGAGATGGAAATCTGCAAAGCTGCGCAGGCACTGGCAAACTCCTCCATCACCAGTATATAGCTGATGAAATCCAGATTTGAGCCTCCGTATTCCTCCGGCATCAGCATTCCCAGATAACCCAGTTCTGCCAGCTCTTTATAGAGTTCTTTCGGTATCTCCTCTTTCTCGTCGAACTCCTGGGCTTTGGGGGCTAATTTTTCAGAGGCAAATTCCCTGGCAGCCTCTTTAATCATTTTTTGATCTTCCGTAAGCTCAAAATCCATACTTTTCTCCTGTTATATAATTGACTAAATATTAACATATATCGGGCAAGGTACCAATCCTACCACAGATTAGATTAAAACCATGGTCGGAGCACCTTGCTCCGCTTGCGGGGCTGGGAGCCCCGTCTACGAGGAAAGCGGGCGGAGACAAGCTCCACCCTTTATGCATTTTCTTCGCCTTCCGTCTTTCGTCTTACTTTGTTTATTACTCCGCCTTTTTGAAAATCATCGCGGTTACGGTCTTATCGTTACCGCCCATGCTGATCATCATAGCATAAGGCCGGTTTGAATTGATCTTCACCTGGTAACCGTTGGCTTTTCCGGTCAGCTCGTGAATGCAGTCTACAGCCTGTCTTACTCCTGTCCCGCCAACATAATGACCAAAGCCGATCAATCCCCCGCCCGGATTGGTCGGGATCTCTCCATCGATCCTGGTTTTGCCTGACTCGACCAGTGCAGCACCCTTGCCATATTCAGCAAATCCGGCTGCTTCCAAAGCTAAAAGACCGGTGATGGTGAAACAGTCGTGAACTTCGAGCAGACCGATATCTTTTGGACCCAGCCCTGTCATCTGATAAGCTTTCTCTGCTGCTTTTTGAGTGGTCAGAAGTCTGGTGGGATCTTCCGGCTGTTTGGTTAGATTAGCTTCGCACTGTCCATACCCCACGACTTCGATTGCATCTTTCTTATTGATGCCTAATCTCTTAAGCCCTTCCTCTGAGGCGAATATAAGAGCAGAAGCACCGTCGGAGACTTTTGAGCAGTCATAAATGTTGAGATTCTCCACAAAAGCTTTGGGATTGGGAGGAGTCATACCTGCACCGAACAGGTCTTCTATGGAGTTTTGATATTCCTGTGCCTTCGGATTCTTCCGTGCGTTCTTAATCATCTGCTCATACCACAAAGCCATTCCCTTGCGCGTAGGCTCGTAGCCAAATTTTTGATAATAAACCCCGGCCCGGTCCGAGAATTTAGCCGGGAAAAAGTAAGCATGTCCTTCCTTACGCTCGGATGCGTAATGTCCTGCACCTGCTAATATATCTGCACCATAAATAGCCTTGACAGTGTTCTGGACCTCTACTCCGATAGTCAAGACTGTGTCCGCCAGTTCTGATAACACAGTCTTCATAGCAGTAACCAGAGCCATCCCGCCTGATCCGCACGCACCTTCAACCCTGGTAGAAGGTTTATATTCCAGTGCCGGATCTATTTCCGGAATGAATCCAGCCAGGTTTCCCTGCTTGCAGAATCTGGCTGCCATAAAATTGGAGATAACCCCTTCATCGATGTTTTTTGCGTCGTTGATCTGGGCAATCGAGCCGCGTCCTGCCTCGGTTATGTAATGTTCTATTCCTGGCCTGGGCTTTTTGGGATTAAATTCCTTTCTGCCCGTGCCAAAGGAAACAGTATTGTATCCTGCAGTCAAATAGACTTTTTTTCTTAATTTGGACATTTCAAACCTCCTTAAATGTAATCATTGATTGGACCATACAAGTGATAAAAACCATTCAATAATACGTTATTCACATCCTCAGATGTTTTAGCCACGCCGGTTTTGACTAACTTTTCGCCGATCTCTTTGGAGTTTTTCAGATAGGCTGAAGCTAACTTCGCTCCCAGCGTGTTGGAGGATCTCAGGTTCTGGAAGAAGGTTTTTAACTTGTCATTTTTCTTCGGGTCTGCAACCAGGTTTCTCCAGGCAAAAAAGCCCGTCGGATATTCGCCTAACTTTTTATCTATTTCTCCGCTCCAGCCCTGGGGATCGAAAAGCTTGTATTCCCCCTTATCTATATCATAAACCCCGACCGGCCTGTTTTTATCATATTTCAGGAAACCGTCCTTTTGCGAGCCATCGCTTCGCTGCCCTCCTAGGACCTTCTTGTCATACATTTTTTTCAGAAGGTCATCTTTCAAATCCTCACCCGGTATGTAACCGCCAACAGTCTCAGATATTGACTGAAAAACGTCCACTCCCACGTAATCAATTAACTGAAGAATGCCCATAGGCCTCACCAGCAGGTCCTGGCTGATTTTGTTGATAATATAAAACCCGCCAGGCAGGGTATAATCCTTGGCTAATTTCTTGGCTTCTCTTAGACCATACAAACCATCTCTTAGGAAATGTCCATTTCCTACGAATCCGGCTATGTCATTAGAAGGCACGATTTTCTTGTTTAGCCTTTTCGCCAGTTCCATGGAGAAATCTTTCAATTCCCGAACCGTAGAATCTGTAGAGATTAGTTCTGCTAATTTTTGCACTGCAGGAGGGTTGTAGAAGTGAAATCCGATTATCCTGCCGTTGAGGTTAGCCTCTTTATTCAATACATTTATGGGGATAGATGAAGTATTAGTAAGATAAAGCGTATCCCTGCCGCAGAGGTTATCGATCTTCTTAAGAAGATCAACCTTCAAATCCTTTTTCTCTAAAACCGCCTCGAAGATGACTTTTGAATCCTTGGCTATTGACAAATCCGTTCCGGTCCGGATAAAAGAGAGCGCATCCTCCACGTACTGGTTAATGCAATCCTGGTTTTCCACTAAATCTTCCCGGTCCTTATACATCTGTCTGAGCATCACGCAGGCTTTTTCCCCGGCTTTGACCAGCTGGGATTTTAGATACTGCTGTAAACCAGCCAGGTGATCGAGGTTGACGTCGATCAAATACAACTTATAATTTTTATCTTTGTTTTCTGGTCTATTTTTCAGTCTTGCCATCTCCTGAGCCAAAAGCAGAGATATCCCGCTCCCCATCTTCCCTGCTGCACCGATTATGGCAACGTTTTGCAGCCTCTCGTCAAAAGTCATACAATTAACCTCCGGTTATTGGATTTTATTCATCTTATAACAGCTCTCCGTGGATGTTATCATCCGTGGGAAACCTTGGATCTTCTTTTGGATGATAACATCCAAAAGGAGCGACAATTAAATTCTCTTCACCTTTCTATATATAATCTTTTCTGGATTCAGATTCAAGGATTTTCTTTCTTAGATTGCGATTTTTTTCACAAGGTATCTCGTAGCGCGAGGTTTTCAGACTCGCAATGCGACCCTAAAAGGATCGCGCTACGAATCGTATTATTTCTCCTGTTCTAGCTCCATAATCGGCTCTTCGGTGTCCACCATCTGGTTTTCTTTGAAATTCACTTTTTTCACGATTCCGTCCAGGGCCGATTTTATCTCATGCTCCATTTTCATGGCTTCTACTATTGCCAGGCTCTGTTTCTTTCGCACCTTTTCACCTTCGGAGACCAAAATTTTGAGTATCCTTCCCGGCATCGGAGCAAACACCAGCTGTTTCCCATCGATCAAGCCCGCTTCGTCTTCCTTTTTTCTAACCTTGGCACTCTCCTTTTCCTGAATAATGAATTGCTCACCCTGGACGAAGACGAACTTTTTGTTCTCCGCATCAGCCAGATAAGCAGTTTGATTGTGCCCATCAATTGAAAGAGAAAGACAATTAGGAGAGATAGTCTGAACTTTTACTTCTTTTTTCGAGTTACCTAAATCGACAAAGTAGACCTCCCCCTTTTTCTCGATAGTGATTTTGTAGAGTTTATCTTCTAGGTTGAATTCAAATTCCATAAACTATGCACCGATCTCCCATTTCCCCAGAGAAATCCAGGGGTCGAATCCTGCTGCTTCAATCATTTTTCCTTTGGTCGAGGTTTCATCCATCGATTGAATGGCTGCGGCTATCAGAGCAGTCTCTTTTAATTCTTCTCTTGACATTTTTTCCTTCCAATCGCTCATATTTTTTGGTATGAAATCCGTCCTTGTATTGCCGGCAGCAAATTCGGGATGAGACAGTAAATCTTTTAAATAATTGACCTGAGTCTTAATTCCTAAAATGGCATAATCGGAAAGAGCCTGGACTGCCCTGTTTCTGGCAGATTCCCTGTTTTCGCCCCAGCAGATAAGCTTCGCCAGAATCGGGTCATAATGCATTGCGACCTCTATGCCTGAATAAAGCCCAGAGTCATTCCTTATGCCTGGACCCGATGGTTCATTAACAAACAGGATTTTCCCGAACGAAGGCAGGAAATCATTTTCCGGATCCTCTGCATATATCCTGCATTCAATCGCATGTCCTCTTTGAGACAAAACCTCCTGGCTAAAAGGAAGCTTCTCCCCGCTGGCAATTTTTATCTGAGACTTGACCAGGTCCACTCCGGTAACCATTTCAGTAATAGGATGCTCCACCTGAATCCTTGCATTGACCTCTAAGAAATAATATTTTCCATTTTCATCAAGCAGGAACTCAACCGTTCCAGCATTATTATAATTAGCGGTCTGAATTACCTTAACTGCAGTTTTCCCCATCTCCGCTCTAAGCCCTGGAGTCAAAGCAGTCGAAGGAGTCTCCTCGATTATCTTCTGATGTCTTCTCTGGATGGAGCATTCCCTCTCAAAGAGGTGAACTGCATTTCCATAATTATCCGCTAATACCTGAAACTCGATGTGCCTTGGTCTTTCGACGCATTTTTCCAGATAGACCGACTCATCCCCAAAAGCTGATTTTGCCTCCCTCATCCCGGCTTCGACTGAAGATTTCAAATCCTCTTTGGAACGGATAATCCTCATTCCTTTGCCACCACCTCCAGCAGAGGCTTTGAGCATCACCGGATAGCCTATTTTCTCCGCCTGCTCCTCGAAATCCTTCAGATTCCCGCCTTTCATCTGCATACCGGGGATAATGGGTATTTTCACCTGGGTCATAGTTTTCCGGGACTCAAGCTTATCCCCGACTAACCTCAGAGCTTTTGAATTAGGACCGATGAAGGTGATCTTTTCATCCTCGCATCTTTTGGAGAAAAGATAATTCTCTGCCAGGAAACCATAACCCGGATGGATTGCCTCAGCTTTACTCTTTCCAGTCACCTCGATGATCTTATCTATATTCAAATAGCTTTCCAATGGGGGTGCTAAACCTAAAAGATAAGCTTCATCCGCCATCTGGACATGCAAAGCTTTCCTGTCCACGTCCGAATAGACCGCTACAGTCTCGATGCCCATCTCCTTGCACGCCCGGATGATACGGACTGCGATCTCACCACGGTTAGCAATTAGAATTTTTTTGAACATATTCGGTTATTGTATCGTCCTCACTCCCGTGAGGACGAAAATTCTTGTTTTTCGTAGTGCGAGGCTTTCAGCCTCGCAATGCGACCCTGAAAGGGTCACGCTACGTCCGACCTCACCCTAACCCCCTCCCGTAGGGAGAGGGAACGTTATTCCCACATTCTTACGGTCACGAGTCACGGTCAACGGTCACGGTTTTTTCTTTACCTTGAACTTTTGAACCCTTTTTTATTCTTGACTCCATTTCGGGTTTCTTTTTTCTAAGAAAGCATTCATCCCTTCCTGGCCTTCCTCGCTGATTCTCATTTTGGCGATAACTTCAGCCGTGTATCTTTTGAACTCTTCATAGCCCATCGAGGGAACTTTCTGCAATAAATCCTTGCACATAGCCAGAGCTCTTGGACCTGAAGAGAGAAGCTGTTTTATCCTTTCGTTCACCGCTTCATCCAGTTTTTCCTCCGGCACGACCTGATTTGCCATGCCGAATTGGAGAGCTCTTTGAGCATCAATCCTCTCTCCGGTCAGGAATAATTCTCGCGAAACTCTTTCCCCTACCCTTCTGAGAACGTAAGGTGAGATACAGGCTGGGACTAAACCTAATTTTACCTCAGATAAGCTGAATTTAGCTTTGTCCGAAGCGATGACAATGTCGCATACCGCGACAAGACCTGCTCCTCCACCAATGGCAGCTCCATTCACTCGGGCGATAGTTGGCTGGGGTAAAGTATACATCAAATAAAAAAGCTCTGCCAGCTGTAAGGACTCTTTTAGATTTTCCTCATAGGAAAAATTGACCACCCTTTTCATCCAGTTCAGATCCGCACCTGCGCAAAAGGACTGTCCATTTCCCGTAAGAACCGCTATCCTGACTTTTTCATCCTGTCCGATTTTCCTGAATACTTCTGAAAGCTCCAGAATCATCACGTCATTGAAGGCATTATGAACCTCCGGACGGTTCAAAAAAATACGGGCGATTTGATTTTCGATTTTGAAGGAGATGGTTCGATATTCTGGTGGCATATTGGTAGTAATCTTAGTCGTGGCGCAACCCTTTCAGGGTCGCATTGCGAGGCTGAAAGTCTCAAGACCTTGACGGCCTCGCGCTACGTTTTTCGTCTTCCTTTTTCCGTATTCCTTCTTCCTTTATTTTTCTTACATCCTGAAAATCCCATACTTCGTTTCAAGGATCGGAGAATTCAGAGACATCGAAATACCCAGAGCCAGGGCAGTTCTGGTCTCTATGGGGTCAACAATCCCATCATCCCATATTCGCGCAGTGCTGTAATAAGGGCTGGATTCTTCTTCATATTTTTTCAAAATCGGTTCCTTGAATTTCTCCTGCTCTTCTTCGGTCATCTTGATTCCTTTTGCCTCCAAAGCTCTCATTCGGACTGTCAAAAGGACGTTTGCCGCCTGATCCCCGCCCATAACGCAGATTTTAGCATTGGGCCACATCCATAAGAGACGAGGATTATAAGCTCTGCCGCACATTCCATAATTGCCGGCACCGTATGAACCACCTACTATAACGGTGAACTTAGGCACGTCTGCATTGGCTACAGCATGCACCATTTTGGCACCGTCCTTGGCAATACCACCGTGCTCATACTGCTTACCAACTATAAAACCGGT
>Ga0335070_10002693_pt1 | contig 20631 bp, 16 predicted proteins | sample Lox_Sample_13_FD_206722 | JGI IMG/M metagenome (GOLD analysis project Ga0335070, IMG submission 206722) | Soil microbial communities from Loxahatchee National Wildlife Refuge, Florida, United States - Lox_Sample_1.3 | ecosystem: Environmental > Terrestrial > Soil > Wetlands | place: USA...
TTCTCGATCACCTCGTCCAGGGCCGCCCAGCTCCCCAGATCGGACCACCTGAATTTAGCGGGAACCATCCGAATGTGAGGGCTCCGTTCCATGACGCCATAATCGATGGAGATCGGCTTCAAACGAGCGTAGAGGGCCCCAAATTGTGGATTGCGGAACGCGCCTGCCTGTCCGGCAGGCAGGGACTGCGGAATGGAAGATCGATCCGGTCCAGACGGTTCAAAAAGAATGGCCTCCATTTTCTTCAGGGAGTCATAAAGCGAGGGAAGGTGGGTTTGAATCTCGGCCAGGATTTGGGAGGTCTTGAAGACGAAGATGCCGGAGTTCCAGAAATATCCTCCGTGGGCCAGGTATCTTTTCGCCGTCTTCAGGTCGGGTTTCTCAAAGAAACGCTCGACTTTAAGGAGACCCTTCGATTTGGGGTTTGAAGATCGGGCCACCTTGATGTACCCATAGCCCGTCTCCGGCCGAATCGGCTTGATCCCGAAGGTAACGAGCGCATCCTCTTTCGCTCCCTGCACCGCCAATTTTAAATCTTTTAGAAATTTCTCCCCGTCCGGAATGGCATGATCCGCGGGCAGCACCACCATGATCGATTCGGGCGAAAGGCGATTCAGGTAAAGGGCGGCCAGGCCCACGGCAGGAGCGGTGTTTCTTCCCAGAGGCTCGTTGATAAACTCGATCTCTTTTGCCAGGGACCCCAACGCGTCGATATGAAACCGGGTGTCCCGGGCCTTGTCCTCCGTCGTCACGATCCAGATATTTTTCCCGGGGACGAAGCCATGGATTCGTTTGATCGTTTCCCGGAGAAGAGAATCCTCCCCGACAATTTTCAGCATCTGCTTCGGGTAGGTTTCACGGCTTAAAGGCCAGAAACGCGTCCCCGAGCCGCCGGCGAGGATGATGGCGTAGACATCCGCCCCTGTCTCGCGGGCCATGGGATTATTTGGCGAAGATGTCATCGGTGTTTTGAGCTTCCTTCTGGAATATTTTCAACACTATATCTTGTCACAAGTCGCGACGCAATGCAAACCATCGGCCGCACTTCATTTTAAGAAAGTATATCAGGACATCAGAGGATCAGCGGGAAGCGGATCAGCACCTCAGCAGATCAGCGATAAAAACCATTTCTTTCATCATCTTCCCGGATACGCTGCTATGCTCATACTCAACTGAAAAGCAGATCAGGAGAGCAGCCGATCAGTGGAAAGCGAACCAGTATTTCAGAAGATCAGAGGGGGAAACTATTTCTTGGCCCCTTTTTTCTCCCTGACCCAGTTGATATAACCATTTATGCCTCTGATCACCTCCTCATACCTCGTCACAATATCATTCGCCTTATCTTTCGTAATATATTCTTTCGCTTGAGGTGTCCTTATATGATTCTGTGATTCCCCAGCTTCCTTTCTGGCAACATTGAAACCCTTTATCTTGTCCTGATAATAATAGCTTGTATGACCTTCGGCGATATTATCAGTAACTGACGTAGATGAACGCTCTAATTGGTCTTTTGTCTTGAACCGTTCATGGTACGGCAGCTTTTTACAGATCTCATGGACTTCGACCATCAATAGATGCGCCTTTTGCCAAACCCACAATTTCTCAAATCCAGCGATTCCCTTCTCAGGATAGGTATCTTCTTTCCTGTTGGACTCTTTCATCTTCTTCCCGGGAACGCTAGTATGCTGGCACTCAACTGAAAAGCAGATCAGGACATCAGAGAATCAGTGGGAAGCAAATCAGCAACTTAAAAGATCAGCGATAAAACGACTTTTCTTATCCCTCTACTGATACGCTGGTACTCTGATACTCTGCCAATTGATACGCTGATACACTGATGTACGACTGTTCTTCTTATCAAACACCCCTATTAGGTCTTTGAAAGAACGGGAGGCAAACCGGAGAATGCTGCCTTCTTCCAAACCGTTGTCCAAGTTTACGGGGATTTCTCACCTTCATCGTCGAGAGAGAGGATTTTAAGATTTCCATCTTCCTTAACTAAAACCCAACGGATGCTCCCCTCCGAGGTCCTTTCTTCTCGCGTCTCTTTCAGTGTCTGATTAAGATTAAAGCGCGCTTTCACCTCCGCCCAGTTCCGATAGATCTCGATGCTCATCCCGTCGACACGATACTGGAGTTCCTGGCTCTGATTAAAAGAATTGGCATAAATCTTCCTTATCCCTCCGAACCCCTCTTTTTGATTTTGGACGGCCTTGGAAGAGAAAAAGGAGAGGAACCCATCAAGATCTTTTCGATTATACCGATCAACATAGCTTGAAAGGAACTGTCTCACCTCGTCTTCAGCAAAAGGGGGAGGCGGTAGAGAAACGATCCTTTCAGGCTCAACCGAGGCCGCCGCTCCTTGGGCAGGCTCGGGTTGATCCGTTCGGGCACGTTCTTGTGCGGTCATTTTCCCCGCCTTCTTGGCCTCTTCGGCGACCACCTTGGTCACCCCTTTCGGGACCTCCTTTGGAATTTCCTTGGCCACCGGTTTCGGACTCTCCCTGGGAACTTCCTTAGAAACCGCCTTCTCGCTCGATCGAGGCAATCCCTCCTTCTTAACAGGCTTCGGAACCTCAACCTCTACTTGAGCATTTGGCTCTTTTTTTACCGTAGATAACTTCGCCGAGCTTTTTTGAAAAGATTCCCTTCCGAAGAGAAAGAGCAAAGCGAGACAGAATAACGAAAGGATGAAGAGGGGCGTCTTGCTCGATAAAAAGCTTAGTTGGCGGGGCCATAACCGCGGGACGCTGACAGGGAACGGTTTAAGAGCATCAGGCCTTTCAGACAGGGAACCTTCCATGTCTCGGATGACTTCCTGAATAATGGTGACATCGATCTTTTTACGTAAGAGGCTGTATCCGGTCAGGAGGGCATTGTCACAGAGGATATTGATGGTCCGGGGAATTCCCTTCGCATAATCGCAGATCAAGGCGATGGCTTCCTTGGTGAAAATCTTTGAACCGCTGCTCCCGACCAATTTGAGACGATGATCAATGTATTCCCGACACTCCTCCCGACTGAGAGGCATGATTTGACACCGGATGCCGATCCTCTGCTTCAGTTGTCTCAAGTCTTCCGAATTAAGCTTGACGTCAAGCTCGGGCTGGCCCACCAGAACGATCTGGAGGAGCTTTAAATGGGGCGTCTCCAAATTGGAAAGCATGCGAAGTTCTTCCAGGACTTCCTTCGAAAGATTTTGTGCCTCATCGATGACGAGCGCCAGGGTCTCATCTTGCGATGATTTCTGAATCAGGTATTCATGGAGGAGCCTCAGCAGGCCCGTTTTCTCTTCCCCTGCAACGGGTATGTCCAACTCCAGCAGGATATGTTTTAACAGCTGGTCAAAGGTGATCGTCGTGTGAAAAAGAAAGACCGTATTGACCTTCCCCTCGAGCTGTTTGAGGAGGGTATGAATGAGGGTGGTCTTCCCCGTTCCCACTTCTCCAAGGATCGAGACAAACCCCTTTCTCTCCTGGATCCCATAGATCATGGAGGCAAGCGATTCTTTATGACTGTCTGTCTGATAAAGAAACCGGGGGTCGGGGGTAACGTTGAAGGGCTTCTCTGAAAATTCGTAGAATCGCGTGTACATGTTTTTCCTACACTGGAGGATTGCTTCTTACCCTCACTCCCTCTGGAACTTGGAATCGCGCCAACCAGGCAAGGGGCCGACGAGTGAACCTTTCGGCTCCCCGGGGCTGAAAGCCCAGGGCTTGCCTTTCGACAAACTCAAGGCCCTGAGTAAAGCCGAAGGGCTCAAGGCTCACCCTGGGCCGCGCTTCCACCCTCGCCTTGAAAAGCGGGCCTTCGCGGGGTCGAACGGGTGAAGGAGAGGCCCTCTTTGAGGACAGGCTCCCGCCATCCCGAATGGCAGACCATCCGGCTGGGGTTTCTTCGATAAGGTTGTGCCGGGTCAGTGGGCAAAATATTTAGGTCGTTAACGCGTCTACGCGTCAAACTCGTTCACGCGATCAGGCGACTTTCCTGATTTGGTGTCGGGAGACCTGGACCGGGACATCGACACCGATCAGGCTCAAAAGTATCCTCACCCGTCCTCCGTCGGACATTCTTTTATCAAAAACCCCCGTCAGGTCTTTGAAGGGACCGGAAGTAAACTGGACGACGCTTCCCTTTTCCAGGTCGTCGTCCAGCCTGACGACATTATTCTCGCCCATACGCTGGCGAAGAGCCTGTATGACCGCTTCGGAAATGGGGACGGGTTCGCTTCCAATCCCCAAGACTTTATTCACCCCCCGGGTCCACTTCACCCTGTAATAGGCGGCACGGATGTCAAGCTTGGCAAAGAGATAGCTCGGGAACAGGGGCTTGATCTTCGGGATCATTTTTCCTTTGAGATAGTGGAAGGTTTCGAGCATCGGGAGGAAAGCGGCGATCTCCTGGCCGGACAGGTGGACTTCCACGCGGTGTTCATTCGCGGGCTTGGTCTGGATCACGTACCATTGTGGGTTGACGGAGTTCATGGGGCTATCCGGCTCTAACGCTCAAAGTTCAAAGCTCAAGGCTGACGCCAATCCAAATGACGATCTCTGCCGCTGAGCCTTCTCCGCATTTCCAAATAACTTATCTAATGTGCCTTGATCCGAATTCCGGGTCATCTTCACATCGAGCATCCCGTTCCGAATCTGCTTTTGCCATAGATATCTTGAGAACCAGACCAAGAATGAAAGCATACAGGAAGGCGTTGGCGGGGATCTGGATGTTTCGCTCCACCAGGCTGTGAAACATCAACGCCAGAATTCCCACCAGGCCGCCCAAGGCGATATATCTTGCCGGCTCTCCGTCGGCGAGAGCACGGATTCCTGAAAGAACTTTCCAGAGGAGAAAGAAGAAGAGAACGGCAAGAAGCCCTGTGCCCAGGGTTCCCACTTCCGAAAGGAGCTGCAGAAAATCGTTCTCCGCATGGGTGACGAGCCCGGTGATATGAAAAGATCGGTACATCGGGAAGATCTGGACGAACGTTCCCAGGCCGGACCCAAAGATCGGAAAGTCTCGATAGATCTGAAACGTGTTCACCCAGAATTCCCATCTGCCTTTCAAACTCTCGGATGCCATGAAGAAACGATTGATGACAGCGTCGAGTCCGATCCACGCCGCCCAGAGAATCGCCAGACCCAGAATCAGAATGGACGCTCTGGAAAAGGTCCCCTCTTTCCGGGGACGCAGGAAAAAAAGGCTGATCAAGCTGAAAGAAAGGAGCAGGCTGATAATCCCCATCCGCGACGCCGAGAAGAGAAGCCCCAGGATCATCACGATCACGCCGAACCCGATGAGAAGTGTCTTTCCATCCAGCGAGGAGAGCCCATGGCGCCAGCCCCGATACCGGCCCGTCCGGCCGGCCTCGCGCGAGAAAAGGAACCCCATGCTTAAAGGGATCACCATGAGAAGATATCCCGCGAAGTAGTTGCGGTTGATGAAGGTTCCCGTCGCCGAGGAAATAAAGTTCTCGGCCGCCACATTCAGAATATGATGGTGCCCGCTGAAGAATTCGAACATCCCGTAGAGGGATTCCAGAACACCCGCCGTCATCACGGCCGCCAGGAGCTGGTTTCTTGCTCGATCGCTCTGTTCCAACGGCCTCCAGCCGAGGAGAAAGACGAATAATCCGGCAAGGGTGAGCCATTTGAAGAATTCGATTTGAGTCAGAAAGGGAGCGAAGGAAAGGGGAAAGCTCGAAGCCGAAGGCTCAAGGCTCAACGCCGAACGGATGGCAAAGGTTCGGGGAGAGATGATCTTCAGGATTCCGGACGGAAGAGGGATGATTTGAAACCCTATCACAAGGAGAAACAGGGCAAGGAGAACCGTAGGGATTGTGGATTGGGGATTGGGGATTGTGGAATGAGAAGATTTTTCGGGACCGACAAGCCGGACAAGCCCGGTCCGGATGGCCCAGAGGATAAGGATGAACAAAATGCCCAGTTCCATCAGCGAAAGGGACCAGATCTCCATCGACCCAAAGGCGAAGGGAGTAAAAAGGATCAATGCGATCAGGAGAAATTTGATGGCTGTATTGAACATAGTTTATTCAGTCATGGGTCACTGAGTCACTCAGTTATCTGATAATCAGGCCGTTTTGATGCCGACGGATCTCTCGCTTTTTGCCGCTTGATTGAAGCGATGTAACCATTTAGAACTTTGATCAATTGATATGCTTCGTCCTTTAGTTCATTTCTTTCGTTTTCATTGATATATCCGTTTGCGTAGCATTCAATAAAATCGTCTATCAATTCGCAGACAGATCCTCTCGATTGTCTGCAAAACTGCATATTCTCTTGATAATGATAACGTCCAAACCCCTCAGCTATATTATTCGTCATGGAAAGTTTTGCGCGCCGCATCTGATGTTTCAAATTATATTCCTCTATATTGGGCAATTTTTTTGTAAGTTGACTGACATGATCGCTAAACTTTCTCGCTAATTTGTAAACCTCAAGATCTTCAAAAGAACGAATAATTTTCTTACCCAAAACTACCATCTTTGTGGCTCAATGACTTAGTTACTCAATGACTTAATGACTTTAATGACTTGACGACCCAATTACTGAATAACTTAATAACCTTCTGCCTCGTGTGTCCATAGTCACGGAGAGCGAGGTTGGGGGACGTCCGGTCTTCGGCCGCCCAGCAGCTGCCGGGGGTATTCCGCGACCATCCGTTCGGCTTCGTCTCTGCCGACTATTTTTTCAGCTTCCTTCACGGCCGGGAAAAGGAGGGGCGTCCTTCCGCGAACGGAATGCGCATCCGAGGCAATGAAATGGATCAGCCGGTGGGCGACGAGTCGCTCTGCCACGCGCTTCACGTCAGGCCCAAATTCTCCCGTCAAACTCATGGCCGTCACCTGGCCGAGACAGCCCATTTTGATCATCTCATAATACCGCTTGGGAGCCCGCGCGATTTCATAGTTCCTTTCGGGATGGGTGATGACGGGGGTGATTCCGCGGGCGATCAGCTCGAAAAGAACTTTTTCCCCTTGATAAGGAAGATCCATGAAATCGAATTCGACCATCAGGAAACGACCGTCGTCGTTGACCGTCACAATTTCTCCGTTTTGACAAAGCTGAAGAAGGTCCGGGGAGAAATGGACATCCGCACCGGGAAGGATCACGAAAGGCAGCTCGGAGTGATGCGCTCGGAGTTCGGAGTTTGAATCGTGGGACATTCTTGAATCCAGATTCTTCACTCCGAGTTCCGGATTCCCTGCCCGTCCGGCAGGCAGGCGCAATCCGCATTGAACCACGGGTGGAGGCGTTGATCCTCCTGGATCTTGGACTCCGGACTCCCAACTCCCGACTCCGAACTTCCTGATGGCTTCGTTGAGTTCTTGGGTTTTGGCGAGGATGGTTGACCGATGATTTTCGTAAACACCGGGCAGGATGTGGGGGGTGGCCACGATCGTTCGAACACCATCCCCGTAGCTGATCCGACACATCTCGACCGATTCCTCAAGGCTCTCGGCCCCATCATCCAACCCGGGAAGGATATGGGCATGGAGGTCGATCATCTCAATCCCCTTTCCCGTATTTCCGCTTTCCTCAAGGGGTCTTGTCATGTTTATAATCGATCGAAAGGATCTTGAGCACTCCGTCCTCTTTGATCAAGATCCAACGGGCGGATCCCCTCATCACCCTTTTTTCCCCCTCTTTTTTCAATACCTGGGTGACCGCATAACGGGCCTTCACTTCGGTCGCATTTTGGTAGATCTCGATCTTCATCTCCTCAACGGAATTCTGGAGGGAGATCACCTCATTGAAAAAATCGGAATAGAGCTTTCTGATTTCCGGCAGACCATCCTGCTGATTCTGTTTGGCCTTCGAGGAAAAAAGCGAAAGAAATCCCTCAAGGTCCCTGTGATTGTACCGTTCGATATACTGATCGAAGAACCCTCTCACTTCCCGCTCCGTGGCCATCAGGGGAGAAGAGGGTTTTTGGGCTGCAAGGGCATGAGGAACGGAGAGAGAAGGTGTAACATCAGGCAGGAGCGATAAAGGCAACAGCAGTGCAGTCAGGATCCCGAGAACGAATGCGATCGATTTCATACCCATCTTCCTTCTTCTCCTCTTAGGGCGATTTTTCATTTTGATAATCGAGCGAGACGATTTTCAGCGCCCCGTCTTCCCTGCCTAAGACCCAACGAACGTTCCCCGTCCAAACCCTTTCTTTTTTTCCCTTCTTCAATGTCTGTTCTACTTTATAGCGGGCCTTCACCTCGACCCGGTTTTGATAAAGCTCGACCTTCTTCCCATCGATTTGATACCGGAGTGTCTTGCTTTCATCAAAAAATTTGGTATAAATGTCCCGGATTCCCTCCAGTCTATCCTTCTCATTCTGGACGGCCTTCGAGGAGAAGAAAGAGAGGAATCCGCCGAGATCCTTCCGATTATATCGATCGACATAGTTGGAAAAGAACTGCTCCACCTCCTCTTCACTCGCCAGGAGGGGAGGGAGTTCGGCCATCTTGTCTTCCGCGGAAGCAGGCGGGACGGAGTATTGATAATCAAAGGAGACGATTTGTAGCTTGTCATCCTCTCTGGCCAAGATCCAACGGGCGTCCCCTCTCCAAACCTTTTTCTCTCCTCCCTCTTTCAACACCTGATTCACCGTGAAGAGGGCCTTCACCTCAACGGCGTTCTGGTAGATCTCCATCCTCATGTCCTCGATGGAAAGCTGGAGGGAACTGCTCCGATTGAAAAGAGCCGTATAAATCGTTCTGATTTCCGGAAGACCATCCCGTTGATTCTGTTTGGCCTTCAAAGAAAAAAACGAAAGAAATTCCTCAATGTCCTTGTTATTGTACCGCTCGATATACTTCGCGAAGAACCCTTTCACCTCCTGCTCCGTGGCCATCAAGGGGGGGGAAGATGGGGCCTGGGCGGAAAGATTCGGAACGATCTTTTGAGACAGCATCGGCGATCCGGCCAAGAACAGGAAAACGATGAATATCGTGCGAACGGAGGTTTTCATTCCGATCCTTCTCCTTTTCTCCTCAAGAGGCTTTCTCATTTTGATAATCGAGAGAGATGATCTTCAGCTGTCCCTCTTCCTTCACGAGAACCCAGCGGATATTCCCCCTCCAGACCTTTTCTTCTCCATCCTTTTTTAATTTCTGATTTACTCTGAAGCGGGCCTTCACCTCCACCCGGTTTTGATAAATTTCAATCTTAACCCCTTCCACTTGGTATCGGAGTTCCTCGCTCTGATTCATAAATTTCGTATAAATGGTCCGGATCTCGCCCAATCCGTCCGTCTGATTCTGGACCGCCTTGGAAGAGAAAAGGGAGAGAAATCCGGAAAGATCCTTCCGATTATATCGATCGACATAGTTGGAAAAGAACTCCCTCACCTCTTCCTCTTTAACAAGGAGAGGGGCGCGAGTGGAAACCGTTTCTTCCTGTTTTGTCCGAATCGCCAATTCCTCCCCGGGATGGAGGGTCACTCTGGAGACCCCCTTCGGGAGTTCTTTCGGAACCTCCTTGGCGATCTCCTTCGGAGCTTCCCTTCGAGGCTCTCTCGGAATCTCCTTCGCGACTTCCTTGGAAGCTTCCTTCGGGACCTCTTTGGCAATTTCTTTCGGAGCCTCCTTCAAGACCTCCTTGGTCGCCTCCTTCGGGACTTCTTTGGAAACCTCTTCGGGGACCTCTTTCGAAACTTCTTTCGGGACATCCTTGGATACCCCGGATACCTCCTGCGGAGCTTCCCTGGGGACCTCCTTGGGAACCTCCCGCGGGACTTCTTTGGGAATCTCCTCGGCAAGCCGTTTCGGAGTCTCTTTCGACACCTCCTTCGGAATTTCCTTGGCGATCAGTTTCGGGGTTTCCTTCCGGACTTCCCTCGAAGCCTCCTTCGTCGCCGGTTTCTCCGCTTTCATTGGAACTTGCGGCGCGAGTTTCCCCTTCGATTCCGATTCTCTTTTCGCCGGGAACGGGAAAGGGGCAGAAGCCGGCACGTTTGGCTCCGAAAGAATCTTCCGGGGAGGCTCTTTCTTCTGTTCCGATTTCTGCTCCCCCGCAGAGGGGGATTTTTGTGAAGAGAGTGATGCCATCTCCTTGCTTTCCTGAGGCATCCCCTCCTTCTTGCTCTCCGGAGGGATGACCTCTTTTTCGATCTCCCTGGGGACCCCGGCCTCTTCTTGAGCTTTTGACTCTGGTTTCACAGGAGGCGTCTGCAAGGCGGTCTTCTTTTCCGATCGCTCGTTTCCTCCGGGAAGGGCTTCCGCTTGGAGCCCCGCTTTTGGAGGAGGGGTAACCTCCTCCCGTCTAAAAAAGAAGAAACCCGCGATGAGGAAAAAGACGAGGAACCCCGCAGAAGGAATGAGAACGATGTTCCGGACATTCAGTCGTCTTTCTTTCTGGCGACGGGCCTTCTTGATCAGTGACCTCTTGAGATCTCTCTCAAAGTCGTAGTGATATCGTGTCACCTCGTTTTTGAGTACTTCATAAGCTTCGTTGATCTCCCTGATCTTTTCATCCGTTTCTTCCATCCCCCCAAGATCCGGGTGAAACCGTTTCGTGAGTTGGATCCAACGAGCCCGAATCTCCTCGTCCGAGGCATCTTCTTCTACTCCCAAGATTTCGTAGTAATCTTTCATATCAGCGTGAAAATGTAAAAGCGTCTATGCGTAAAAGCGCTCTACTCCTCGACCCCTTTAAGGTATTTTATAAAGTTTAGTTGTTTCCTTCTCTGCTTCTCAATCAATTCCATCAGTTCATCTTTTTTAAGATAGCCAAGTTTTTCCGAAATGATGGTTTGAGTCTCAAGCTCGGCAAGAGATCCTAGGGCCACATATAAGAATTGGATATATTCTTTTTTGCTGCTTCTTGCAGCTCCTTCGGAAATATCGGAGGGGATTGAAACAGAGGCACGTCTCATTTGATTGGTTAATCCATAAATCTCTTCTTTAGGATACTCGGCCGTCATTTTATAAACCTTCTCTACCAATTCCATTCCCAGCTTCCATATATCCAAATCTTTATGAGTCATCACGGGTTTCCCCTCTTTCCCTTTACGCATCTACGCTTTGACGCTTCGACGCATCTACTTTTCTGTCAGAGAGACATGGTCGATCCAGACGGTCCCGCTGATGTATCGATCAAATTTGTCGGTCCTCTCCCTTCGGACTCTGACCATCCCCCCTTGCAACGAGACCGGCGTTCGAAAACCGATATTCAGCCTCCTCCATTCATGATCCCCTGTCAAGGTTTCCGAGCTTTTCTGGAAGGCTTGGCCTGCTCCCAGGACCTCGACCTTCACGCCGCTCTTCGTCGTTACGGCTTGGGTTTTCATATTTGCGCTGAGGACATATTCCGTATTGGGTTTGAGCGGCACGAACTGATAGACGTGATGGAAATCGACGTTTTCCTTACCAGTGAACACGATCTTGAGGGAACGTTTTCCCTCGAAGGCGATGGAAGGGTCGAAAGAAACCTCCGTCCCGGAGACGTTCTCGATTTTCCAGTCGAAACCTCCCCCAAGCATTTCATCCTTCCCAAAGTCACCATTCGTAATCAGGCCATTCTCTGCGGAAGGGGAAAGGCCCTCCTCCTGAAATCTGGCCCTCCAGACCTGGAATGCTTCGTTGAATTCGCCCTGGGAGATGAGAAATTCGATGTACTGAACCGTCTCAGCCCGTTCGGCCCGAAAGCCGAAGGAAACCCTTTTCGCCCATGCCTTCCGAGCCGCCTCTCGATCTCCTGTCCCATAGAGGTAGGAAAGGTATTGCCTAAAGGAAGCAGGATCCCTGGGAACGATTTTTTCCAGGACAAAGTCAGGGTCGTCCACCGCTTTTTCCAAGACGTCATAAACCGGGGAGCTTTGATTCGGATAATGGGCGAGGACGTAGGAAAAATGGGGGAGGGCCTTGTCGAGGTCCCCCTGTTGGAGAAAGAGATTTGCGGCCATCCACCTTCCTCGATAGGCCGTGGGAAAGACCCCGATTCCATTTTCCAAAGCCCGCCGGGACCCGGCGCTTTCTCCCATCCTCTGAAGGATCTTCGCCAGCTGGAGCCAGTATTCCTGCTCCAGCGGATTCCGCTCGATCGCCTTCCTGAGATAACGGGCGGATTCCTCCAAATCGATGTGGCGGATATCCCATTGATAGTAAAGTCCCAGTCGATAATAGGGTTCGGGATTGGGGGGGCTGAGCCGAACGGCTTTGAGAAGATTTTCTTCAGAAGGCTGGAGGAGGTTGAGAGCCATACCCCTCCAAAGGCCAAGGATAGAATAACCGGCTGCCAATGAAATGGCGATAGCGAGAACGGGAAAAAAAATCCGCTTCATGGAGAATAAGATATCCTTAACCTGAGACCGATCCTTCCTCCGATATGTAGGGAATTTCCTTCTTCTTCCCTTCCTTTCCGTAATAGGAATGATACCGGTAGTAGTAGTATCCATAATCACTTCGGCGAATATCGACCCGGTTGATCACGACCCCCAGAATTTTGGTCTGGGTCTGTTGGAGAGCTTCCTTGGCCCGTTGGAGCGTCTCCCGGGGTGTCTTTCCTCCCACCACCGTGAGGATGACGCCGTTTACGGATGTGGACAGGATGATGGCGTCGGCAAATCCAAGCACGGGCGGAGAATCGAGGAGGATATGATCAAATCGAGCCTCCAAAGATTCCAGCATGTTCTTAAACAGGTTTGAACCGAGCAGTTCGGAAGGGTTGGGAGGAATGGGCCCGCAAGGAATGTAGAAGAGGTTGGGCACCTCCGACTTCTTGACGATCGATTCCAGATCGCCGTGCCCCGAGAGCAAATTGGAAAGACCCATTCCATTCTCATGGTTGAAGATCTGATGAACTTTCGGCTTCCTCATGTCCGCGTCGATGATGAGGACCTGAGCCCCTGTTTGGGATAAGGCAATGGCCGTGTTGATGACGGTGGTGGTCTTTCCCTCCGCCGGATTCGCGCTGGTGACAACAATTCTTTTCGGAGGTTTCTCCGGAGAAGAAAGGAGAATCGAAGTACGGATCGACCGGTAAGCCTCTGCGAGGATGGATTTTGGATGGCCGTAGGTGACGAGTTCCACCGGGTAAGACGTGCCTTTCTCCAACCGTTTACGTTTCCCGTTGGACTTCTCCGGCACCATTCCAAACGAGGGCAGTCGGACCCATTGTTCCAAGTCATCCGGGGTCTTGATCGTATTATCCAGGTACTCAAAGAAAAAGGCCAGCCCCACTCCCAGGAAGAGTCCCACCACGGCGGCCAGAAGCAGGTTCAGCCTTTTATTCGGCTTATACGGCTGTGTCGGTAATTCGGCCGGGTCGACGATCTGGACGGTGCTGGCAGTGATGCCCGCCGAAACGCCCGCCTCTTTCATTCTCATGAGGAGGCCCTTGTACAGCTCCCGATTGGTATCCGCCTCCCGCTTGAGGATGTTATACTGAATCCCTTTCTCTTTCATCTCCAAGGCCTTCGCCTTCTGCTGTTGAAACGCCTGCCGAAGAAGGGCTTCTTTCCGGAGGCTCGACTCGTAGTCACTCTTGATGCCCAGAATCATTTTTTCGATTTCACTGTTCAGGCGTTTCTGGAGGATCTCCATCTGGTTCTTGAGGCGCACCATTTCCGGATATTCCGGCTTGAAGGTCTCTAAAAGTTTCACATACTGGGCTTCGAGCTGGATGTAGGTTTGCTTCAGATCCTGGATCAGTTTGTTCTCAAGGATGGAGGGGAAGGAATCAAAGTTTCGAGCTTGCGTCTGTCTGTAAAGGGCCTCTTTCGCCATCCGCTCGGCTTCGGCCTTGGTCAGCGTTTCGTTCAACTCGGTGAGCCGTTGCATCGTCACATTTTCTTTTTCATCGAGGGATATAATATCGTGTTTGGAACCGAATTCCTGCAGGTTCTCGTCCGCTCTTTCGACCTTGGCTTTCAGATCTTCGAGCTGCTTGGTCAACCACTCTTTGGCTTGCTCTGTCGAAACAAAACGGGCCTCCAGATTCTGCTGGATATAGGCGGCAGCCAGGCTGTTGGAGACCTGGGTCGACAAGGAGGGCGAGTTCGAATCGAAATGGATTTTCACAAGCCGAGAATTCCGGATGGGCTCGACCTTTAATTTTGTCAGGAAACGACTGATCAGGGAGGTTTCCTTTCCGGACTCGGAGGCGTCTTTGCCCGGGGAACCGATCCAGCCCGAAAAAGAAGCCCAGAGATTCGATTTCCATCGTTGAAAGGGCGTTTCGGGTTTCGGTTGAAAATCAGGATGCTCCGAGAGCTTGAGGGTCTGGATCACTCGTCTGGCAAGGGTTCGGCTTTCAAGGATTTTGTATTGAGTCTGATAATAGTCCGTGTCCATCGTGTTGACGGCAAAGACCTCTTTGAAATCGACAATCTGAGGATTTTCTTTATTGATCTGGATGGTTGCCGTGCTCCGATAGATGGGCGTCATCGTAAACGTTCCCACGGCCGTGGCGGTTAAAACAATGAAGAAGAAGGCGATGACAACCCATCTTCTCTTCTGAATGACCTTCCAGTAGTCCCTCAGATGGACCTCTCTCTCCTCTTGAAGAGGAAGAGGTGAATATCCCGAATATCCCTGCGGAGAAAGCGGGTAATATCCTCCCGGAGAAAACGGTTTTAGTTCATTCATGTCCTTTTCCTCATCATCAGATCGCACCCAAGGAGAAACCAAAACCGACCAACCCTTTCACCGTATCGAGAAGTCCGATGAAAAACGCTTTCGTGCCGCTTTTGGGAACGATGAGGATATCGTTTTCCTTCATAAATGGATCTTCGCTTTGTCCCTTCTGAATCGCATAAATATCCGCGGAAAGAATCTCTCGTTCGTTCCCCTTTCCCGAGTGACGAAAGATTTTGGCCTCTCCACCTTTGGCCTCGGGTTTTAATCCTTCTGCCAACGCGATGGCTTGACTCACCGTGACTCTCTTCCCCTGGAGAGGAAACCCTCCCGGCTTTCTCACCTCGCCCCCGACAAAGATTTTCCCCGAAACAGGAATGTTGATCACGTCGCCATGAATTAGCAAAAGGTTGAGACTCAGATTCCCTTTGGCCAACAACTCTTCCAGATTGATGACAAAGGTGTTGGGTTGCATCGTTTCGGAATCCTTCTCCGCGGAGGAAGCTCCCTCTTCGGGTTGAGGCGGCCGGATCAGAAAAAGCAAGGGGCCCGCATCCTCCTTGAGACCTCCCGCCATGCCCAGGACTGCCAGGATCGTCTTCTGGCCGGTGACGTCATAGGGTCCAGGTTTCTCCACGGCGCCGATGACGGTGATCCGTTGACTCCGGTACTCTTTGATAAAGACGCTCACGTTAGGGTTTTGAAGATATTTCTCAGCCAGCAACTCCCGGATTTCTTTCTCCAGTTCATTCGCCGTCAGACCTTTCACTCTGATTGTCCCCAGCAACGGAAGGCTGATGTTCCCCTGGGAACTGACGCGGACGGTCTTATTCAGCTTCTCTTCTTCGAAGACAGAGATTTCGAGCAAGTCCTCCGGGCCGATCTTATAGTCACGATAAAGATCCTTTCCCGAAGAGAGGCTGCTCATCAGGATCCTCTCGTTCATCGCTTTCATCTGCTTTGAAGACTCGATTTCCTTGGTCGGCAGGGTAGAGGGATCGGCCTCTTTTCGATAGGTGGACTCGGAAGCGCATGAAAGAGTGAAGACAATGAAGACGATGCCCAGAAGCAAAAAGATAATTATCTTTGAGATCACTGGATCTTGCCCTTTTCAAAAAAAAACCCAGCCAGCATTTGATGTTTTGACCGGCTGGGTTTCAATCCTTTTTTACGGAACTCTACTGACTCTGCTGACTACAGGCAGACCGGTCGGCTCCCGCCTCCGCCACCCCCGCCTGCCGCAACCGCAACGACGACTGCTACCACCACCACTGCAGTAGCAATCGCCACCCACCACCACGTCCCAAGCCCCAAGAAACTCCAGGGTTCTTCCCCGGGGACACTGGTGGTCTCGCCCGCCTGCGCCACCATCACTCTGGGAGGACCTTTCACTGTGACGGAAGGAAGCGTGACGGTATCTTTGGAGGAAAGGGCAGCCAGGACAATACGCTCCTGGTTTAAAACGGAGAGGGAACCTTGAAGACTTTTGACGGTGACCGCCCCGTTGGAGTGCACGGAGATGGATCCGATCGTCGCTTCGTTCTTTGGAGAAACGGCCAAGGATTCTTGGGAAGCCTGAAGGGGTTTCGATTGAATCACCGTCAAATCCCCCACTTTGAAACTCATCTCAGCCGTCGGAGGAAGCCTGAAACGGACGGTACCCTCCGCAAGTTGCATTTGATCGTTTCGGTCGAATGAAAGGAGACTGTTTTCCCCCACCTCAATTTGACGATTGCCTCCTAAGGTCATCAGGGAAGCGCCTTTTCCAGTCTTGATCCTCACCCCCGGAAAAACCGGAAATTGGGAGAGTTCCACATCTTTCCATACCGACTTCCTCGATTCAAATTTCACTTCTCCCGTTGAAACCATCTCACCCAGCGGACGGCCCATTTGCGCGGCCTCGGCAATCATCGCATGAAATCCACTTGCCAGAAGGAAAAAGGACACGCAAAGGAAATATACCCACGCTTGAAAAGCAAATCCCCGTTTCATACGCTTACCCTCCCGCGGATGTTCAACATTCTCTCTTCTCTGACACAAAAGGGTTGACGGCATTTTAACCACAACTCGAGAAATTTGTCAATAAAAAAAGATTCACAAGGTCAGTCAAACAACAACCAAAAATATTTGGGATGCAAAGCGATGTAAGTTGGCGTAAGCATTGTGTAACGGGGGAAGGACATGTATAATCTGAAAGGCTTCTAAAACAATACTCAGCCCTATACCCTTATCTCTTCCAGATTGCCATCAAACATCAGCCTCAATCCGTAGAGAAGCTGGGCCTTGGTAAAGGGCTTGACCATATAATAATTGGCGCCCAGTTCATATCCTTTAACCATATCCGTATTTTCATTTTTAGACGTGAGGAGAATGACCGGCATATTCCTGCTTTTTGAATTCGATTTGGCCTCCTTAACTACTTCCCATCCGTCCTTTTTCGGCATCAGGACGTCACAAATAAGAAGATCAAAATCGTCTCTTGCTAATTCCTCGATCGCCTGCTCTCCATCGACGGCTTCCCTCACGTCATAGCCCAATTTATCGAGATGGATTTTTAAAATCTTGCGAATCACCTCTTCATCATCCGCGATCAATATCTTCCTTTTCATGCCTCAACCCTCCATGTGGAAATCGAATGCTAAAGGCGGTTCGACGGACCGGCAATAAGTCGCATGTATTTCGACACCCACATAAACCGAGCAAGAAATATACCAATTCAAAATTATCGGGAACAAACGGCCATGAATACTTTCAATCTCAATAACTTATGATCATTCTCCCATGAGCTGGCTTTTCTCCATTTTAACCGAATAGTTCCGATTTTTTTCCATCCCCGACAATTTGTCAGGGCTGATCAAAACCACTCTGAGAGAGTCGGTCGCTTGTTTGTTCTGCACCTTTATCTTATCATTGACCTATTCGGCGGCCCTGAGCCTTTCGACAGACTCAAGGGCCTGAGTTCAATTGACGGGCTTGGGTCGGTGGCAAAGGGGCCTCACGCCGGGGAGTCGAAGGGTTGACATCGTCACTCCTGTTTAGTAGGCTTCTCTTAAACCCGGCACCCGACCCGTTAACGGAGTAGCTCATGTACAACCAATTCTATGGTTTTTCTGAAGATCCTTTCGAATTGACTCCGAACCCCAGATTTCTCTATCTGACGCGCAGCCACCGGGAAGCACTGTCTTCGATGACGCACGGGATCAAGAATCGAGATGGTTTTATCTCTGTGACGGGAGAAGTCGGGACAGGAAAAACTATTCTCATTCACTCTGTGCTCGATCACCTGGGCGAGAAGGTGAAATCCGTTCATATTTTCCACACCACCCTCACCTTTAATGAATTGTTGAGAACCATCCTCAGTCAGTTGCACCTGGCCGTTGTCAAAGATGACACGACGGATCTTCTCCATCAACTGACCCAATGTCTGCACCAGATGCGTTCCAAGGATGAAATGCTTGTGATCATCATCGATGAAGCGCAGGACCTTCCCCTAAGTGTGATGAAAGATTTCCAAACGCTCATTCCGCTGGGGTCGAAGGGGATGAAGATCGTTTTCGTGGGCCAACCTGGCTTTGAAGAGAAACTCGAATCGGAAGGTTTAGAACCGCTTAAACAGAGTATTGAAATCAGCCGTCGAATCAAGGGGTTTAGTGAGGAAGAGGCCGCGAGGTACATCGAACACAGGCTGAGATTGGTCGGGAAAAGCAGTTCTGAAATATTCCCCCCGGAGACCATTTCCCTGATTTGTCGCTATTCCCGCGGAAATCCACGCGTGATCAATATCCTTTGTGAGAACGCCTTGCTGATGGGGTACCGTTCATCTCAAAAAAAGATTGACACGGACACGATCCGCGGGGTCATAAAGAATCTGGAGGGCCCAAATCCCAGGGCGGGAATCTTTTCTCCAGCCGCCGTTCTTAACACAGCCCGTGCGTTACCCTTTGGAATACCTCTTCCCTTTAAGAAATCGACCCTGATCATCGCCCTCTCCTTTCTGTGCCTGGCAGCAGTTATTTTCCTATCCTATGAAAGTCTGCGGCCTAAATCCGCCGACCTAAGGAAAATCAAATCCCTTCAGAGCAAGGCCGAACCTCCCCGACCCTCGACGGCGCTCTCCTTGCGGAAAACTCTACCTACTCCCCAGAAGGCTCTTCCCTCCCCCCAGAAGACTGCACCTCTCGCGCCTCTCGCAACCACGGGCAGGGAGTATTCACTGAAGAAAATCGTTGCCGTAAAAAAGGGGGAAACCATCTCCCGGCTGGCGCAAGAATATTACGGGATGGTCAACTTGACTCTTATTGATTTGCTCTTAGAGTTGAACCCCGCCATTACCGATGTCAATCTCATTGTGGTTGACCAAGAAATAAAGGTCCCAAATATCACTGAAGCGCTGTTGATCGTCCAATCCCCTGATCGTACTTACAGGATTCATGCGGGAACATTTGAGAATCTCGATCCAGTCAGAATTTACGGCGATGAACGCGCGTTAAAGGGTAAAAACGTTGAAACCCTCCCCCGGAAAGTGTCACCCCGTGAGACTTGGCATCGCGTGCTGATCGGGAATTTTGACAATAAGGAAGAAGTGTTGAAGATGACCTTCCTGCTTAAAGAAAAAGGCCTCCTGCCTGCCTTTGGAGGCCTTTCAAAGTATTAAAGAAATGGTCGGGGCGAGCCGATTTGGCAGGCAAGTGCCCTCGCAGAGGGCCCAATATCAAGGTTCGCTTCATCTCCTGGAAATCTCCGCCTGTGGCGGAGAACTTCAACGGCCGGTCCGGCCGGCTTCCTCACCAACTCGGAAGCGTGACAATAAGTTGCTCGTTATTCCTCGCAACGTCACTACCTCCTCGGCGGCGTGGCAAAGAGTCGCTCCTTATTCGTCGCGACGCCACCCTCCTGCTCTCCCGCAGTCGGTCGGCTAATTCCTCGACTCCCAACATCGAGCTCTAAATTCCGAGTTAAAATGGTCGGGGCGAGCCGATTTGAACGGCCGACCTCCTGCTCCCAAGGCAGGCGCGCTAACCAGGCTGCGCTACGCCCCGATTGATTTTCAAATCCGAAATCCGAATTCCAAAACTCTAATTCTTCAAAGTCCAAATTCCCTGCTCGACCATTGCTCGATGACTGGTGCGAGTATAGTGCGCCCAGCTCTTCTTTGCAACGGCTCCGAAGTCGTCATTCCCGCGAAAGCGGGAATCCAGTTCAGAACTACTGGATTCCGGGTCAAGCCCGGAATGACAATCAACGTGAAGGGACTTCTGATCCAATACGCTTGGAATTTTGCTAATAACACATTTCCTAAGGAATTCCAACACCCTTTAATCCCTAAACGCTTTGATGATCTTTCGGATCTTCCTGAGCGCCTTGCCTCGATGACTGATTCTATTTTTTTCCTCGAGGGAAAGCTCGGCCATCGTCTTCTCTCCCTTCGGAAGAATGAAGAGAGGATCATACCCAAACCCTCTTCTCCCCTTTTCTTTGAATCCGATTCTTCCCCCGCAGGACCCCTCTACGGTCGCCTCTTTTCCGCCGGCGGACTTTATCGCAACGACGCATCTGAACCTTGCTCCTCTCTTTGAAATCGGGATCCCCCGGAGTTCTCCGAGGAGCTTCCGATTGTTTTCTTGACTCGATGCCCTCTCTCCGGCATACCTTGCTGAGTAAACTCCGGGCCGTCCTCCTAGGCTGTCGACTTCCAACCCGGAGTCGTCCGCAAGCGTTAATTTCCCAAAGTGGGCTGCATAGAATCGGGCCTTTTTCAAGGCATTCTCTGTGAAACTGTCCCCGTCCTCCTCGACCTCGGGAGCATCCGGAAGATCGGTCAACCCATAGATCCGAAGGTTCAATCCCTTCAAGGCGTCTCGAAACTCGCGAAGTTTCCCTTTGTTGCGAGTGGCAACAATCACTTCCAATCGTTTTCCGATATTTGTTTTCCCCCTGCTGCTCTCCAGGAATGATCGGCTCACCGCAAAGCCGCACAAATCCCCGAGGAAGATTCTTATTCTCGGTTTCTCCGCGTCCTTTGCGTCGCTGCGACCAAATCCTAT
>Ga0335070_10002694_pt1 | contig 20627 bp, 16 predicted proteins | sample Lox_Sample_13_FD_206722 | JGI IMG/M metagenome (GOLD analysis project Ga0335070, IMG submission 206722) | Soil microbial communities from Loxahatchee National Wildlife Refuge, Florida, United States - Lox_Sample_1.3 | ecosystem: Environmental > Terrestrial > Soil > Wetlands | place: USA...
CTACTTCTTGCCCGCCGATCGACTGCCACACCCCTTGTCCGTCCTGAATTGTCGCGCCGCTGAACAGGACGCGCCCGTCGGAGGTCGCCACTTCCGAGGGGATTGGCGGAGCGCTATTGAGAACCTTGACTCCGACGCCGCCCAAGACAGCGAAGGAGATGATCAGCACTAACGCCAGAGCGATCCACAGCTTCTTGTAAGTCATGCATTCGCACCTGATCTCCCAGTGTGCTCCGTTTATGGTGGAGGGCGCAAATGTGAGCCAAAGCACCGGGTGGCGGCTCGGTCAGAGCCGGCTTCTTGGAGCGGCAACGCGCCGGATCCTACTCTTCGCGGAGGGCGGAAGCCGGCTCAATCAAGGTTGCGCGCCGCGCGGGGAGCCACGCGGAGGCCAGGGCGACGGCGGCGATGAGCAGAGCGGCCAGAGCGAAGGTGACGGGATCCTTGGGGCCGACGCCGTAGAGAATCGGCGCGAACTGGCCGCCGACGGCGAGCGCCACGAGCGCGCCGAGAGCGGTTCCGGCTCCAAGCAAAACCGAGGTGCGAATCAGAACCAGGCGCATGACTTGTTGACTGCTGGCGCCGATGGCGATGCGAATGCCGAACAGGCGGACGCCAGGCGGCAAGCGCATCCAAGATCCAGACGGCCAGGAGCAGGCCGCCGGCCGCGCCGAAAAGAGAGAGCAAAAAGCTCTCGACCAGGAGTTGGCGCATCAAACGCCACTTGCTTGCGCCCAGCGCCAGCCGGATGGCGATTTCCCGCCGGCGGTCTGAGGAGCGAGCCAACAACAGGCTGGCCAAATTGGTGCAAGCAATCAACAGAACCAGTCCGGCCAGTCCCATCAGGACAGCCGCGAATGCGATGACGCCGCCCCGGACCGTCTGGCCCATGAGGCCGGGCGTTGAAAGCTGAATCCGCATGTTTCGCAGATCGGGGTTTTCGCGGATCATCCCCGCGGCGACGGCATTGAGATCGAATTCAGCCTGCCGCCGTGTTACGCCGGGCTTCAATCGAGCCAAGGTCCAGAGATTCCAGTCGTAGCGCTCGTTGATCCACGCGTTGCCGGGCTCGATCTGCGGCTCCATCGCGATGGGCACCCAGAATTCAGGAGCGAAGATAAGCTCGGTTCCGAAAAAGCCGCGCGGCATGACACCCAGGACGGTGTAATCGAGACCGTTGATCTTGACCGTCTTGTGGACAATGCGTGGGTCGGCGGCGAAGCGATTTTGCCAGGTGCTGTAGCCGAGAACCACCACCGGGTGAGCCCCGATTTTTTGGTCGTCCGCCGGTGTTAAGGCGCGGCCGAGGAGCGCGCGCACCCCTAAGACTTCGAAATAGTTTCCCGTGACTTCATAGCCCCAGACGTGGGCGTTATTGCCATTCTGGCTCATGTTGACGGCAGCAATGCGGCATCCGATCAGACCTGCCAGAGAACGATTGCGGTCGCGGAGGTCTTTGTAATTGGGGTAGGACTGGTTGGCCTCGGCCCGGTTGCTGTTCAGGGAGAACAGTTCCTCGGGCCGCTCCACGGGGAGGGGGCGCAGGAGAAACCTGTTCAGCGCACTGAAGGTGACCGTGTTCGCGCCGATGCCCAGGGCCAGCGTGAGAACGGTAGCGGTCGTAAAGCCCGCACTCTGCCTGAGGCGCCGAAAAGCGAGCCGGAAATCTTGCAACAGGTAGTCCATACGTGTCTACCTGCAATGTGCCGCGAGATCAGCGAGTTTACGGCGCACCGAGGTAGGCGAGTGCCCGCTTTTGGGACTCAGCGGTTCGGATGCGACCATTTTTGGCGTGTGGATCATGCGACCGTTAGCAGGTAAGGTGAATCATAACCACCATGCCGAAAATGCGCGCAGTACAAGTCTCACGCCCGAACGGACCGCTGGAGATGGTGGAACGCGAGATTCCGGAGCCGGGTTCGGGAACAGTACGAATCAAAGTCCAGGCCTGCGGAATCTGCCACAGCGATACGGTGACCCGGCAGGGAGGTTTCCCAGGGCTGCAATATCCTCGAGTGCCTGGGCATGAGGTGGTTGGAGTGGTGGATGCGGTTGGTCCGGGCGTCGCCAGATGGACGGTTGGACAACGAGTTGGAGTGGGCTGGCACGGTGGGAACTGCGGGTATTGCGATGCTTGCCGGCGCGGAGATTTTTTTGCCTGCCAGACGGCCACGCACGTCACCGGGATCACGTCGGACGGAGGATACGCTGACTACATGATCGCTCGTGCGGAAGCGGTTGCGGCGGTTCCCGAGGAACTGTCGGCCGAAGAGGCGGCGCCGTTGATGTGCGCGGGGATCACCACGTTCAATGCTCTTCGAAACAGCGGAGGTCGTCCCGGCGAACTGGTGGCTGTGCTCGGACTGGGCGGGCTGGGGCATCTGGGTGTTCAGTTTGCGGCGAAAATGGGCTTCAAGACCGTTGGGATCGCGCGAGGGAAGGACAAAGAGGCCCTGGCGCGGAAGTTAGGAGCCTGGCACTACATTGACAGCCAAGCGGGTGATCCCGCAGCCGAACTGCGCAAGTTGGGAGGCGCCAAGGTGATCCTGGCAACGGTGACCAGCGGGGAAGCCATGAGTGCGGCTTTGGGCGGCCTGGCGGTGAAGGGAACGCTGATGGTGATTGGAGCCGCCGACTCGCTCCAGGTGCAGCCTCTGCCCCTCCTCCTGGCATGCCAGCGGGTTCAGGGCTGGTATTCCGGAACGTCGATCGATTCCCAAGACACCCTCTCGTTCAGCGTGCTCTCCGGCGTGCGTTCGATGAACGAGGTGTTCCCGCTGGATCGAGTGAACGAGGCTTACGAGCGCATGTTGAGCGGCAAAGCCCGATTCCGCGTGGTTCTCACGACGGGGAACTAGCGGCGCGAAATGAGCGGGTTGACCACACGCACGCCCGCGAAGCGGGAGAAATCGCGGTCGGCAGACCAGAGCTCACGGACGCCATGGAGGCGGCAGATGGCAAAGATTCTGGCATCGTGGGTGGCGGGGCCGGTGATCCGGCCAGACTCCAGACTGCGTTTTAGCTCGTCCCAATAGCCTTCGGCTTCCCCAATCACGTGACACGAAGGCGAAGCGAACCAGCTCTCCGCGGCACGAAGCGCTTCGCTTAGTGGACTGGGCGGGCGAAAAATCCGGGGGTGGGTCACAATACCAAGAAACTCATGCACGCAGGGCCAGGGAATAGCCCAAGGCGAAGCACCCTCGGCGAGCTCCGTTAGAGACCGATCCGCCGGTTTGTGCCAAGGTGAGTCCTCACGGTGGGCGTAAACAAGAATATTCGAGTCGACCGCGATCATCCGCCCCGGCCTTCATAGATGAGCGCACGGATCGTATCCCAATCCTGAATGAGCTGTCCCTTTCCTTTGAAGGTAACCTTGCGCAGCCGGAACGGCTTCTTGACGCCCTGCTCTTGTTGCAGTGTGCGGCGCAGCGAGGTCTCGACGACCTCGCGAAAGGTCAGACCATGCTGGGACGCGTACTTTTGAGCTTCCTTGAGCAGCGCGTCCGGGATTTCGACCGTGGTCTTCACAAACGCGATCTTACCATATATATGGGACCATAAATATGGGTATATGGGTCCAACGCCGATGCTTTGCGCCGTCTGTGGCAAGCAGGTGCGTTTTTACTGCACCGGCAGATTCGCCGTAGGCGCGGCCACTCCATTGATTGTCAGCACCACGGGTTGGACGCCCGGCGACAAGCCGGAGGGGATCGTGACGTTTACCTGGTACAGGCCGGAATATAACGGCGCCAGACCACTGAACTGGACAAAGGCCGGCAAGTCGCCGACGGTGACCTTCGGCAAGAGCGTCGTTTGGATGTGCGGGAAGAGCGGCGCCGGTTGCCCGGTGGGCAGGGCGGTGTCTACCGGCCCGAGCCCGTTGGCGTAAAGCTGGATGGTCTGGCCGCGCACGGCCGGATTGGAGGAAGTGATCACATTGCCGGAGGCATCGCGCGCGGCGAGGAACGTTCCCGCTATGAAAAACGCCGGCGAGTATTGAGCCAGCGGCAGCGTGTAGAGCGGTCCCTGGCTGTCCTCGACGTTGACCTTGATCAGCGCCGAGGTCTGGCCCTGCAACTCCCAAGGCACTTGCAAGTTCACCTGTCCGGCACTGACGTAGTACATGCGGCCGGGCAGGCTCAGACCGGCGCTGGGCACGTCGAAACTCACGCTGACATTGTCGATGCCCAGCGGCAGAAAGGGTGTTTTCTCCACGTCAGTCGTGTCGCTGAGACCTGTGCCGAACAAGGAAATGTAAGAGCCCGGAGCGACTCCCTGGCCGACCTGAAAGCTGGCGGCGTTGACCGCGCCATTGGCGGAGATGGTGGGGGCGAGGCGAGCGAAGCCATCGAATACCACCTGCATGCCGCCTGCCGTGGCGGTAAACTCCTGAGTGCCCGGTGTGGGACCACACGTAACGGTGGCGAAACCGAGGCCGTATGTTTCGGTGGCTGAGTCGGTGTTGTTTGATCCCTGCACGATTTGGCCGCCGCCTTGCGTGACGCTCCACTGGATGGAGGCGTTGGGAATCGAGACGCCGAACTGATCAATCAGAGTAAAGGCCACACCTCCGTCCGGAACGCCCTGGCCCACGGTGCAGTCGAATCCGTTGCTCAGGATCGGAGTGATGTTGAAGGGCACCCCGTCGCCGACAATGTATAGGTACGGAATGTGCAGTGTCTTGGCGCCGCCAGTGATCACCACGAATCCATCGTAGGAGCCGGCAACGGGCATGGAGCCGCCCAGCGTCACCGTGACGCTGGTGGTTTGCCCAGCGCCGAGCGACAGGGTGGTCTTGCTGAGCGTGATATGGGCGTTGCTATCCGGCACGCGCTGGACAACGCTCAACGTCAGATTGGCCGTTGAGGAACCGGAATTTTCGAGTTCGAGCTGCTGACTCGCGGGAAACGAGCCGCCCTGGTTCAGGATGCCGAACGAGATGGTGGCCGGCCCGGCGGTGATATTGGTGGAAACCGCTGCGGCGGCGTCCAGCAGACCAGCGCCGCCGGAGACCACCGCAGCACTCCCGTTTTCGTCAGTGAGACTCTGGGCGGCAGTATTCACCACGGCGGATTTTATCTGGAGAGCGGTAAAGCCCGGGTTCTTCTGCTTCACCAGAGCGGCGCCGCCGGCGACAAGCGGCGTCGAAAAGCTGGTGCCATTTGCCACCGTGTAGCCATTGGGGCTGTACAGATCGCCGTTGGGATCGAAGCTTTCAGCCGCCATGTAGAGGTCGGTTCCCACGGCAGTGACGTCCGGCTTTACTGCACCCGTAATGGACGGCCCGCGAGAAGAGAAGAACGCGATGAGGTTCGGCGTCTGCGAGACAGCAACCAGATTCGGATCCATGGTCACAGAGTAATTCGCGTGGCCATCGATGAAACTCTTGAGCGCGGTCCCGCCAGTGACACCGATGAGGATGGCTGGGATATTAGTGCCTGAGAGGCCGCCCGGAAAGTCCAAATTGTCGCTATTCGGGTCCCAGAAAATGGCTCCAACGGCGCCGGCGTTCTGCGCGTTGGTCACCTTGTTTTCAAAGGTGCAGGTGCCGCGTTCGATCAATGCAATGGCGCCATCCAGCGACCCAGTGGTAATCGCGTTGCATCCCAGCGGATCGCCCGAAATCTTCCCGACGTCGCGCAATGGGGCAGTCAGGGGTCCGGAAGGTAGAGGTCCATCGCCGAAATTACCCTCGATAAAATGCAGCGTCGAAGGTACGCCGTTGCCGCTGACCTGCACACCGGATTCCCAGGTGTGCGAATTGGTGCTTCCGCCGGCTGCAATGGCGGAAGGGGCATCACCGGGAGAATCGATGGTGTTCAGCGTGGCCACATCTTGATTTTGGCCGTCGGCGCCTTCGTTGCCCGCGGCTACTACCACCAGCATGCCCATCTGCACGGCATTCTCCACCGCAGCGGCTTCGGGATCACAAGGAGTTGTACCGGTGAGACCGCAGGCCGGACCCTGATCGAGGGGGCCGGAGAACGCCGGGGCACCGAGTGACAGCTCGGCAATGTCCATCCCATCGTTCAAAGCATCCTCGATGGCGCTGATGATCACGTCGCCCGTGCTGAAGTTATTGATTTCGGGAGAGCCGAAGACCTTGTAGTTGCCCAGAAAGGCTTTGGGCGCCATGCCGGTGATGGTGCCGGAGGGCCCGGTATTGGTCTCTCCACCTGCGCACATGGCCACTGCAGTGCCATGGCCATCCAGATCGCGCGCCGAGTAATCATCAGGTCGCGACGTGGCAGCTGGATTCGAGCCAAAACCGGCGGCCAGTTGCGCGACATAACTGCGCGCTACGATGACCTTGTTGTTCGTAAAGTCAGTGCAATCGGAAGGCGTCCCGCATTTTGGAAAACCGGATGGAACGGCGAGTTGGCTATCGTGAAAAGCGGGATGAGTATTGTCGATGCCCGTGTCGATAACCGCGATCTTGATGCCCCTGCCGGCTCTTCCTTCACCGCCTACCAAAGTCCACGCAGCGGGGCCATTCAGCAAGGGTACGGCGGCGTTCAGACTCTTCCGGAAACGGCGCAAGGGGCGCACGCCTGCAACTCCCGGCATCCTCTGCAACTGTGCGACCTGGTCCGGCGTGGCAACAACGAAAACGGCGTTCAGCACGGTGTGGACCGATCCGGTTACTGTGAAATTCTGGCGTGCCAGCTCGCTGCGCAGAGCAGACTGCACCGCCTCGATTTTCTGGCGACGATTCTCCACCACGGCCTTCGTCGCATTCTTGCGGGCTTCGGCGACCGGCGGATCGCTGAGTATGAGGGCGTAACGCTGGTATGCGCCGGCGGCCTCCAGCACGGGGAGCAAGCCCGAAACGATCAGAATCGAGATAAGCAGAAAATGGGTACGGAGCATCACATATCGCGACGGAATAAGGGGGCGGTAGGTTACAAATTTTGGAGCACAGTCAAACCCCACTGGATTCAAACGAACATTGTGCGCCACAACGTAACCACCAGGGCGTGCGTAACCATGCTGGCACGAATACCACCGCCTTTCTGATAAGCCATTCCACAAAAGTATCCCAAAACCGCGGTCACGACAGCCATACGCCAGTTTGGAAAACCTCGAACTGGCAGATGCGCGACGCCGTACAGAAGGGAGGCTGCCGCGAGCGCCAGGTGCGGTCTGCCGGTCCACTGCGTCAGCCACTGCTGCAACAGGCCCCGGAACACAAACTCTTCCGAAAAAGCCGTTACCCAGAGAAATCCGAAAAAAGTAGCCAGAGTTTTCCAGAAAAGGAACGGCGTGAAAATCAGGTGCGCCACGCCGAGCCACAGCGCCAGGGGAAAACCGATGGGTAGGAAATAGAAAAAGTAGCGGACACCGATAATTCCTTCTTTCTGCCGTGGGATAAAGCCGAACTGAACCCCCTCAACACGCCGGATCTCCAGCGCAACTAGGGCGCCGGTATGGATTAAGGCCAAGTGGCCGAGTATGTCGATGCGGACCGGTGCGGGCGAAGTGTAGATCCATGCGAACGGACGGCTCAGCACGATGGCGGCGAGGAACGCCAGGAACAAGATGTCGGATGCGGGAGAGCGTGGCAGAACCACGTACCAAAACGAGACCGCTGCCATGACGGCAAGCAGCGCGGCGCACGCGGAAAAGCGGAACTGGCCGGTGGGGATGCTGTAAGCAAGATAAGGCAGCGCGGCGCTGAGCGTAGTGGCCAACGCGAGCTGCCGGCGCGCGAACCTGGTGCGCAGACTCAGGCGCAGCGATTCAAAACCTGGGACCAGATAAAATGAATACTCGAGAAGGAATGCGGCGATGAGGGGAACAGCCGCCCACGCCGGTATGTTTTTCTGGCGGGCGTACAGCAGCCCGGACACGCTCAACCCGATCCAACCGGCCAGCAAGGCTGCCCGGAACGCGCCGGGCGTCTGGTGCATCGGCATCATTCTAGCATCGCCGGCAGCGTGGATTGCCGGCGCGGCGCCAGCTCGCGGACAGGAACCGCCGGCCGATCTGGTCCGGCGCGTCGCGCACGCCGAGACCGAGACGCAGCATACGCGCGATCACTACACCTATCGGCAGTCGGTTACGCTTGAGGAATTGAGCGACCGGGGCGTCAGGGTGGGCGAATACCACGAGGTGCGGGACGTGATCTTCTCACCGTCCGAAGAGCGAACCGAGCAAATGGTCGGCCAGCCGGTCCTCGCGCTCAAGAATCTCAAATTGACCGACGAAGACTTCGCCGATATCCGCAACATTCAGCCCTTTGTGTTGGTGGAGGAACTTCTTCCGATCTACGAGACGAAGTTTCGCGGCGAAGAGAAGATCGACGATACTGAGTGCTACGTGCTGCAGGTGCGTCCGCGCCAGATTCTCTCCGGGCAGCGGCTGTTCGACGGCCTGCTGTGGGTGAAGAAGGATGATTTTGCCATCGTGCGCTCCGAAGGTCAGGCTGTACCGCAGTTGCGCAGCATGAAACAGGAGAATCTTTTTCCGCGGTTCACCACGGTGCGGCGCCCCTTCGACGGCAACCACTGGTTCCCGGTATACACGCACGCCGACGACACGCTCGCGTTTCGAACCGGCCCGCAGCGAGTCCGGCTGATGATTCGCTACAGCGAGTACAAGAAGTTCGGATCCGAGTCAACCATCACGTTCGGAAAAGACCAAGAGAAGCCGCGCCGTTGACACCCTTCATGGAAGGATCTCAATCGCGTTGATTTTGGGATTTTGTACCACCGCGCCCAACTGAATCAGCACCTGGCCATTGGTGACGGTCACCGGGAACGTCAAGATCAAGGCTTTGTTCGCTCCAACAGTTGCGAAAATGTCGAGATTCGAGCGCACCGTTTGACCGTTGATGACGATGTTGAAGATACGCGCGCCTTTGGAAGAAAACGCGGTCTCGGCGAAGTAGAGATTTACCGTGTGGGTGCCGTTGGGCATGCTTAACTGATACTGCAAAGTTACGGGCTCCCAGCGATACGTCTTGTATAGGAGGGGGTCGGTGGTGCCGCTGACGATCGTGCTGGTACTTGCGGCGGTGCCGCCGTTATAGCCAAAGTCCGCGCTCCAGACACTCCCATTGACATCCGTGTATTGGGCCCCTCCGGCTTTGACTCGGACCGGAGACACGGATCCGACAGTGAACGAGCTGCTGGCGGACGATCCGTTCAAACTCGCACTAACGCTGACAGTGCCGGAGGCGCTGCCTGCGGCGACGCTAACTGAGAACACAGCAGCGGTTTGTCCCGACGCGACCGTGACCGAAGCGGGACTGCTGACACTGATCCCGGCTGCCGCCGTACCCAGAGATACGGCTGTTCCCCCACTCGGCGCGGCAGCGCTCACCGTAACGGTGCACGAGGCCGAGGCGGGTGCGGTCAGCGAAGTTGGTGAACACTGCAATGAGCGAATGACCGGCACGATCTGAATGGTGCTGCCGGTCGAAATGGGAATGCTTTGCGCGGACGGCAATGCGCCCAGAGCGTTGGCGACCAGAATCCCCGAAGGAGTTCCCGTGGTAGAAGAGGACAGCTGCAAGGTTGCAGTGGCTACGACTCCGTTCAAGATCTTACTAGCATTCATGCCGCTGACAACGCACGTCTGCGATCCGGATACCGTATTGCACGTGACCGACTTCGAGGCCGCGTTGGCTTGCGCTCCGGCTGCGACAATCGCCTGGGTCACGCTGGCCGTTGGATAGCTGAGCGTCCACTGCAGCCCTGCCGGCTCACTCCCGCTGGGTGAACTGAGAAGAAAATTCAACAGCATGGTGCCATTCTGGGCGCCGCCGCTGGACAGGCTGAGAGACACTTGGGCCCAACTGCCTTGGGCGAGCAGAATGAACAGAGCGGCGCTCCGGATGAGCCACGGGGCACCTTGAGATATGACCCTATGAATGATTGGTGAGGGACTCTTCGGGTTTGCGTTCTGGACTGTGATCCGTTCCATCTCTCTCCTTGTTTTTTCAACGCGTTGCAGAAAACGTCGCGTGCGACGAGATTATCCCCGCGTCTGCTCAGGGCAATTCCCTGAGGCGTACGACGGCTCGTCGTTTCTTACTTGGGGCGCGGTGAGGAGCTACAGGAAGGGCGCGAAAAAGAAGTTGATTTGGCCCGCGCTTCGTCTCGGATTTTTGATCTGCCTGAGCCACCGGCGTTTGGGGCAGGCGCGGGCACCCCAAAAATAGCAGTTAGCCGATTTTGCTCAGTACAGAGGGGTAGGGTAACACGCCGGGGATGGCGGTTTCAAGAATAAACTCGAAGATATTCGGTTACAACTCGGAATGCTTGTGCACAAACAAGAAAATACACTTCCGTTTAGACGTCCACCTCCGCCCATTCGACGACACGGCGCTCATAAATCGACTTGCGGCCCAGCATGGCGGTGAGCGTGGAGATTCTGGCGGAGTCGGCGTTGTTCATTGGCGTTTTCTTTCCACGCGCGTTATCGATAAACGAAGCCAGCGACAAATAGGTTGGATCCTGCTGGGCCTCCTGGACCTCGATCTGCCTGGGTTGCGCGCCTTTCTCGCGCGGGATCATCGTTGCGGTGGCCAGATCGATGGCGGCGTCCGATCCATACACCCGTTCCTTAATACCGGAGAAATGCGGCGGATCGAAATAAATGTGGCTGAACTCGAAGCGGATGTCGTTGGGAAATTCATAGATGACGGCGTAGTTGTCCATGGTGGTGCGTCCGGGCGGTTCGTTCTTGTAGAGATTGATACCACCGGAGCCGAACGCGCGCAGCGGATGGCTGCCAACTGCCCAGACCATAAGGTCGATGATGTGGCAGGCCTGCTCCACGATGTTGTCGCCGGAACGTGTGCGGTCGAAATACCAGAGCGTCTCGCGCGGCAGATCGCCTGTGTGACGATAGCCCTGCAGAAACAGGACCTTTCCGATTCCGCCATCGTGGATTACTTTCATCGACGCCGCGCGGTTGGGATCGTGGCGCAACTGGAACCCGGCCTGGAAGATTCCTTTGGCGCTTTTGGCGGCGTTCACCACCATGCGGCACTGCTCGGGCGTCAGCGCCATGGGCTTTTCGCAATAGACGTTCTTGCCGACCTCCAGCGCCGCGATGGCCATCTCCTTGTGCAGATCGACGGGCGTAGCGATGACCACCGCATCGATATCTTTGCGGTCGAGCATTTTGCGGAACTCGGTGTAGGGCTCGGGCGTACTTCCGGCGGCCGTGGCGGAATCGATGGCCTTCTTGAGGTTGTCTGCATCGATGTCACAGATGGCGACGACCGTGATGCCGGGGACCTTCAGCATATGCTTGAGCAGATACGAGCCGCGATTGCCGACTCCAATAAACGCGACGCGGATGGTATCGTTGGGCGATTGCGCCGCAAGCAGAGCCGCGCTGCCCGCGGCGATGGATGTTCTTACAAAAGCACGGCGGCTTGAATCAGTGATCATTGCATGTCCTCTGTGAACGACGGCTCGTTACACTTACGCCTCGGTAGAGCATTCCGGCTGCGAAGTGATCGACGGTCGCCTTGATTATTTCACAAGCAATGAGCGCGCGATGGCGCGGCCCACGTCGATGAGCAGCGCCGTCTCTTCCTGCGTGAAGGTGCGCGGCGCACGGTTGGCGATCCCCAGTGCCCCCACCGCCCGGTCGCCGCTGAGTATCGGGACCACCAGCGCGCCCTCCATGCCCGTGGCTCTGGCTCCGGGGCGTGCATTGCCGCTGTTGTCCGTTTGCAGGTTGCACACACTCACCGGCTCCTTGCGCTGGACAGCGAGTCCGGCCATGCCTTTGCCGATGGGCACGAGTTGCACTGCCTGAAGCACCGGTTCAGGGATACCGGCGCTCGCGGCTTGCAAGTGCAATACGCCGTCGGATGCCAGCAAATGGATGGTGCCCGTGTCCGCCCGGAAGTGTTCCATGGTGCGATGCAGCACATCCTGCAGGTTGCCTGCGTTCAACGCGGGCTTGATTTGCTCCAGAAGATTCATTTGTGCTGAGTAAGATTTTCGAACAGGAAAAGGCCGCTCTTGCCCGCCACGACGAAATCCACATCGCCATCACCGTCGAGATCCGTCACCGGGATCTGCATGCCGCCACCCGTGCGCGAGCCGTAGTCGACGACATGCTTCACCCATTCGATATTCTTGCCGTCATCCGATTTCAAGTATTCGTACCAGTAGATGCCGAGCGGCTCGCGCTCTCCGGGGTCGTGGCCGTTGTGCGCCATGTAACGCTTGCCGGTGACGAAATCCATTTTCCCGTCGCCGTTGAGGTCCACCATGGTCATGGCGTGCGCTTGCGACCAGCTTTCATCGATCATGTGTTTGGTCCATTTGTTGATGTCGCCGTGTTCCAGCCAGAAGACGCCGTAGTTGTGCGCCGAAGAGGTCACGACGTCGTTTCGGCCGTCACCGTTGACATCCAGCACGTGCATGAAACCCGCGGCGTCCAGATTCCAATCGGGATGAAACTTCCAGTCGCCCGAGCGCGGATCGGGCGGAGCTTCAAACCAGCCTTTGGGCGTGAGGATATCGGTGCGGCCATCTCCGTTCACGTCGCCGGCGCCGATGCCGTGGCCGTAACTTTTCGGGCTGACGATGTGGCGGACAAATGCGCCGTTCTTCAGCTCATACCAGGCTAGCGGCGCTTCGTCCTGGCCGAATTGCGGCAGCAACTCCTGCTTCTTGCCGTCGTTGTCGATATCCACCAGAAACACGAATTCAACCGAGTAGCCGTTTTCGATCGCGTGCTTCTTCCAGTCGCCGGTGCCGCGGCCGGGATTCTCCATCCAGTAGAGTTCCCTGGTGAAGTAGGAGCAGCTCACGATATCGGGCGCGCCATCCGCATTTACGTCGATGGGCAGATCGCTGAAGTTATCGATGTAATTGTCACGGTAGCTAATGCTCCGGAAGTGGTGTTTGGTCCAGGCCGGCGACTCGTACCAATTCTCGCCGGAGATGATGTCGGGCCTGCCGTCGCGGTTGAGGTCGGCCACGGCGCAGGTTTCGTTGGCGCCCAGATCGATGGTGTGCTTTTCAAACGGAATTTCAGGTGTGCGCCCGATGCTCCAGGCCGCAATTGCTGCGGCTAAGCACAGAACCGCTGCGATACAATGCCGCATCATGCGGACGATTTTACCTCTTTTGGTTTGCGCTGCCGCTGCGCAGCCGGGTATGAGCTTTCGCGCGCAAGAAATCCAGCGGGATTTCGGCGTGGTCTACGCGGTACTGGTGGCCGACATCAACGCCGATGGGAAACCGGACGTTGTGGCCATCAACCCGACGCAAGTGGTCTGGTTCGAGAATCCCTCCTGGGACAAGCACGTGATTCTGGATGGAGCGACCAAGAAAGACAACGTCTGCATGGCAGTGGCCGACATTGATGGTGACGGCAAGTTCGATCTGGCACTCGGCGCGGACTGGCATCCCAGCAATACGACGAGCGGCGGAACGCTGCAGTGGATCGGGCGGGACACTGCGTCACCCAAGGCGCCGTGGAAGCTGACGCCGATTGCGGAAGAGCCCACGCTGCACCGCATCCGCTGGGGCGATGTGGATGGCGACGGCAAGCCGGAGCTGATTGTGGCGCCCCTGCAAGGGCGCGGCACCAAGGGACCGCAGTGGGACGGGCAGGGCGCACGAATCCTGGTGTTTCACGTGCCCAAGGATCCGGCGCATGACGCGTGGCCGGTGGAAGTCGCTGATGATTCGCTGCACATCGTGCACAATTTTCTGATTACGGATTTCGACGGCGATGGACAGCAGGACATTTTGACAGCGAGCCGCGAGGGCATTCACGTCCTGACGCGCAACCCGAACGGGAAGTGGACCAAGACGAAGATCGGAGAAGGCGCACCCGGCGAGATCAAGATGGGGCGCATGGGAAGCAAGCGTTACCTGGCGACAGTCGAGCCATGGCACGGGAACTCGATCGTTGTCTATGAGGAGCGCTCCGGAATGTGGCCGCGCCAGGTAATTGAAGACAAGCTGGCATCCGCGCACGCTCTCGGCTGGGGCGATTTCGACGGCGACGGCAACGATGACCTGGCAGTAGGCTGGCGCGAGAAGAATTTCGGGGTGGCGGTTTACAAGCGCGCGGGCGACGGGGCGTGGACAAAATCGATGGTGGACGATGGCGGCATGGCCGCGGAAGATCTGGCGGTGGCAGATTTGAACGGCGACGGACGGCCTGAGATTATCGCCGTGGGCCGCGCGACAGCGAATGTGAGGATTTATTGGAATGAAGGGAAGTAAGGGGCAGCCGGTGGGCCCTTTTGCCCGCCTATCGTAGGACGTTGTCTTTCTTCGACTCGTTCGTGTCGAACAAGCCGCGCCAGGACGCGCCAAAAGCAGTCCATTGATCGGCCGCGCCGGTCTCGGTTTCGGACATGCAGAGCGCGCCGTGGCCCTGGTTGCAGAGGACTTCGGTTGCGGCCGGATCGAAGACGCTAGCCCATGACCCAACCGTGACCGGCATCGCGAGCCGCTCGAGACATACGGGGCAGCGCCGCCGCTGGTCGGCGAAAATCCACAGCAACGCGTAACCGAAGGCCGCGACGAAAATCAGAGCAAGCCCCAGACCGCCTCCGAATACCCGCAACTGCACGTTTGAGATGTGGGCGCGTATCGCGGCGCCGCCTTCGATCCATAGCAGGGGAACGATCGCCATCGCGGCCAGGGTCTTAAAAATGAGGAACGACCAATAGCGCCAGCCACGGGTGTGGGGCGGCAGCCGCTCGATCAGCACGAGCACAATGCCGGTTGCCAGGGCGAACACGATCGGAAAGCCATACGCAATCAGCGCACCCTCCTGTGCACCCGACGGCATCATCCGCGGCTGCGCGTGTAAGTCTCGTGCAATTCGGATCAAGCCGCGTGTTACGGCGAAGCCGTTTGTGCAGACACCCATGAGCACCAGGATGGTTGCGGTCGAGATCACGACGAAACCGGGCCCGCGAACCCAACGGTGGAGAGCGGCTTTGCTGAACCGTAGCCAGAACGCATCCGCAAGCGCGCCCCGGCACTGCTCTGCGAGCTGTTCGGAAACGCCGCTGGCCAGCTCCCCGCGCTCGGTGAGGATCCACCAGTTCCGCAGGCTCGCACTCCATTTGGCGTGCCAGCCCGAACGAGTTCGCCGTGGCGACATCCAACTTGTCAGGCGCAGAAACCAGCGGTAACCAGCGGGCAGCGGTGCCCCACAATCGTCCGACATGGGGCCTCCTAGTGTTAGAAGACGCCGGAACAGAGCCGAATGTTCCGCTGGCCCGGTCCGAGGGGTCTCGGCTAATTGAGAGCGATTAGCGGTTTGTAGTGGGACGGCCGCATCCTCGTGGGCGCACGTCAGCCTTGCCCTCTGAACATCGCCAGCGCCATGCGGGCGCGTTTGCGCATCATGGATTCGAAAGAAACGCGCGGGACATCGATAAGCTTGCGCAGGTCGGAGTGGCGGACCAGTCGCTGAGCGGAGTTGGGCATGCGCGCTGTGGCACGGTCGAAAGCGCCTGAAGAGGCGGCACGCATGCCGGCGATCGCGCGGTAGTAGCCCTGCTGACCCTGCACTTTCTGACAGCCGAGCACCAGCGCTTCCAACACTTCGTGACTCTCCTCGAATTGCGCCACCGCGCTGCCCCACTCGTCCAAAAATGGGCTCAACGGCAGCAGCGTGGCCGGCGAGCGGCGCAGCGGCTTCACCGCACGGAGCGCATAGTGCCGGTGGCCCTCCGCCGAAAGCCCGGTGTGTTGATACACCCGAACCGCGAGCGCGAAGCGGCCGCGTGCGGAGAGATGCTCCATCAGCGGTGCGGTGAGCGGCGTGCGCTTCCAGAAGTTCATGCCCTGCGTCAGATCGCCGCGGTTGTGCGCGAGCGTCATGGAAAGGCGCAGGAGGTCGAGTTCGGCATCGCGTTCATCGGCGACAGCATCGAAGACCGCCTGTTCGCGATCAATCTCGGCTTCAATGGCGGCCTGCCCTTCTTCGGCAGAAGCCATGTCGCCGAGCTCGAGCAGGCGGCCGAGTCCACCCGCGATGGCGCTCCACTGTTCGCCGTTGTGGCCGCTGACGCCGCGGACGGCTCGGACCGAGATACCGTCCTCTGTCCATCCGCGCGATTCCAGCGCGAGGCGCAGCATGGGCCGCAGGACTTCAGGGTCGCGCGATTCACGCCAGAGGATGCCGCGAATTTTGGTATCGACATCGGTGGGCACAAATGTGGCGACGGTCGCGTGGTGGCAGGCCAGGCACAGAGCGAAATAGTCCTGCAATTGCTCCCCGGGATTGAGGGTGGAGCGCTGGATGTTCTCCCAATTGGCGAGGATGCGCAGAAAGCCGTCGCAGCAGTGGCCGAGTTCGGTCAGGCGGCCCGGTTCCGCGGCGGGCAAGCGCGACTCAAGAAACGGGGCCGTATTGCGGACCTGCGAAATGAGCGTCTCCGGACTGATCCACCGGGCCCAGGCGTCGCGGAGCGGTTTGATGCCAGGCGTCGACAAACTACCAGTATCCGCTAAACTCGACGAATGCTCCTCTGCACCGTCCGCGACTGTCACTTGCCTCTGGTGCGGGAGGAGCGCCGGCTCGTCTGTCCGCGGGCGCACTCGTTTGACATCGCGCGCAGCGGATACATCAACCTGCTCCAGCCGCAGGAGCGGCGATCCAGGCAGCCCGGTGACACGGCGTGCGCCATCGCGGCGCGGCGGCGGCTGCACGATCGCGGCGTGACCGCGCCGCTGCTCGACGCGATCGAGAAGATCATAGACGCTTCGGCGAGCGGTGTTGTTCTCGACGCCGGCTGCGGCGAGGGTTTCTATCTGGGCAACCTCGCTCGCCAAATCGGCTTCGATGCGCACGGCGTCGACATCTCGATTCGTGCCGTCGATGCCGCGGCGCGGCGCTACCCGGAATGCGAGTGGATCGTGGCCAATGCCGATCGCTTCGTGCCGTACGCCAGCCAATCGTTCTCGATCGTGCTCTCGATCACGGCGCGGATGAATCCTTTCGAATTCAGGCGCGTCCTGCGCGACGACGGATGCCTCCTCGTGGCTATTCCAGCGACGAACGACCTCATCGAACTGCGCGGCGCAGGCCGCGATCGCGTGGCCCGAACCGTCGAGACATTCGCGCGCGGCTTCACGCTCATCGAGCGCCACCGCGCGGCGACCGTGGCCAATCTTGACGCTGCCGGCGTTCAAGACGTCTTGGCTTCGGTCTACCGGCCGCTGCGATCGCAACCAGTGGGAGCGATGCGAGTGACCTTCAGTCTGGATCTACTGGTTTTTCGGCCCGCGCGCGGATAAAGACTACAGCGCAGGAATCCCGTTCCGCCCCGTCTCCAACTCCTCCAGCAACAACGTGAGCTTCGGAGCTGCATCGGTTCTTCCGCCGAAGCGGAGTTCATTGTAGGCGTGAGTAAATTGGTCCACAAGCATTCCGGTTTCCGCCGGGAGGGATGCCGCGAATTCCTGCGGCGTAAACCAAGCCGGTTTCTGGAAACCGCGGTGGCGCAGAACATCCAGCATGCGCGTATAGAGCAGAGTGGCGTCGCCGGCCGAGGCCCTCCCATCGCGCACGCGCCGCACCCGATGCAGCATTTTCAGAGCGCGCCAGGCACGCGGGCCGCCCAGCATAGCGGCTATGGCCAGGAGCAGGCTGAGGCCCAGCACAGGTCCCTGGCCGGCAAACCAGGTTCGAACGCGCGAGCCCAACTTGATGGCCGATGTGCTCCACCCGTCCATCCACTGGATGCCCAGCCGGCGGCTGTTACTTTGCAGACGCTCGGCGAGAATCAACTGCCGCCCCAGGTCGTAACGCAGCACCCAGTCCTGCCAGAACGTGTCAGCCGCATCGGTCCATAGGGCCAGTTTCGTGAGCAGCCCGGCGGCGTGCCCGCGCGGATCCGCCGGCGTGGGGTCGAACGCAATCCAGCCGCGCCCATCAATATAAGCTTCCACCCAACTGTGGGCGTCCGAGGCGCGGATCACGTACAGCTTGGAAATGGGATTCAAGGTGCCGCTCTGGAATCCGTTGGCAATACGCGCCGGAATCCCGATAGCGCGCAACATCACGGTCATAGCCGACGCGAAGTACTCGCAGTGACCTTTTTTCCGCTCAAACAGGAAGTAGGCGATGGGGTCGCGCGTTTCGCGTTCGGGGAGTTGGAGCGTGTAGCCGTACGAGGTGCGGAGATGGTTCTCGATCGCGCGGGCGCGCTGGTAATTCGAGGCGGAGCCTACGATGACTTCGCCGGCCAGAACTCGGATGCGCGGATCGAGAGGCGGCAACTGAAGAAAACGGGCGCGGTCCCATGCGCTGAGGCCGGTGTGATCTACGGCGCGTTCGGGGTCCTCGACAATGCTGGTGACGGCGTAGCGGAAGTTGTCCGGGGGCGCGTATCCCAGCCGCACACTGTCATTCGGCCCGCGAATCACCGCGACATTCATGTGTTCGGGACGCCCGGCGACGAACAGCGCATCGGAATCCACGGCATTTAACGTCACCTGATAAAACAAGCGCCGGCCGGTCTGCGGGCCATTAGTTACCAGCGCCCAACCCGCGGGTCCGAGCGGGATGTGCTGGCCTGCGTCCGGCGGATTCCACCAGCGCTTTCCGTCGAACTCGCTGAGAGCGGCGCCGCGCCACTTCAGATCGCTCGGAAAATCTCGCGAATTCGGACGAATGTGCATCACTGCGCTCGAATCATTCTTGAACTGGCCGATTTGTCCGAGCGTCACTTCATTGGAAAAGCCGGGCACGTGCATGCGGTGCGAGATCAGGCGGCTCAGCGTGGCGTTTGCCGAGCGAGGCAGCAGGAAAAACAGTCCCGCGGTCAGAATGAGGATGCCCGCAGTGACAAATGCAGCCAAACCGGCCAGGCGTGGATGGAAAAGTCGCAGACCGGACCGCGCGATCTGGTGCGGCTTCTGCATGGCGCGGCGGATCTCGGCGCTGGTAAACGCGGCAATGGCCGACAACAGGTAAAGCCCCAGGAATAGCAGGAAATTCAGGCTGGCCGAAAGGATGGCTGCCGCTAGGATTTCAAGAAATGCAATGGTTGCCGTGTACAGATAGTCGCGGTTGGTGCGGGCCGTGAGAATTTTCACCACCGCAAGAAAGAACACCAGATGGACGGTAGCGACCAGAAACGAATGCGACAGGAAAAAATAATCGACCGGGTAAAAACAGGTATAAGCCAGGGTGGCAATGGTAACCAGCCGGTCAGAGATGTCGAAGCGCACGATGCCGGTAACCAGCAGCCCGCGCATGACGAGACCCAGGCCTGTCAGAAGCACCGTGGGCAGGTCGAGGTAACCGGACCCTGCGACGGCCAGATAGCCGCTCGTGACCAGGCTCAGGACCGAAAGCTGGAAGAAGCGCTCGACCGAAAGCTGGGGATTGATGCCGGTCCGCGGCATAATTCCATTGTAACGGCTCAACCGGGATGCCCTAACCCACATTCGGCCGTTTGCGGTGCCAATCGGTGCGGGTTTGGAACTCCTTGCCCACGGCCAGCAGCAGATTCTCTGAGAACGCCGGTCCCACGAGCTGGAGACCAACTGGCATTCCGTCCGCGAAACCGCAGGGCAGGGAAAGCGCCGGGAGCCCGGCAAGATTGCCTGCCGGGACCAGCGCGCTCATGCCGAGGTCCTTGGGCGGAGGTTCAGGCGCGCGTCCGCGATCGATCGGTTCGCTGATTTTGGATGCCGGTCCGAAGCGGCTCGGCGCCAGCAGGATGTCCACTTCGCCGAACATGCTACGCATCTTCTGCTGCACCGTGGTGCGGATGCGCATGGCTTTCAGATAATCCTTGGCTGGAATGGCGAGCGCGGTCCGGAGCCCCGCGATCTGCTTGGGGTCGGCGAGCTCGTCGATCTTCCCGCTGATGATCAGCGGCTCGAAAACCGAGGCGCCCTCAGACAAGATGATGGTGCTTGCCAGAGCGCCATAGGGCAGGTCAGGCAGTCTGGTCTCGATGAGTTGCGCTCCGGTTTCGCGAATCACCGTGAGCGCCTGCTGGAAAGCCGGGCGCGCATTGGGCTGGGCCCATTCGGCCAAATCGGCCGGCGCGTAGCCGATGCGCAGATCCTTCGGCTTTCGATAAAACTGCGGCGTGTAATAGAAGCTTTTGCGCGCCGAGCCCGGGTCTTTCGCGTCGCCGCCCGCAATTACCTCCAGCACCAGCCCGCAGTCTTCGGCAGAGCGGCACATCGGGCCCATCTTGTCCATGGTCCAGGAAAGAGGCATGGCGCCGTGGCGGCTCACCAGCCCATAGGTGGGACGCAGACCGGTCACGCCGCAATACGCCGCCGGCGTCAGAATGGAGCCATTCGTTTCCGAGCCCAAAGCGAACGGCACCAGGCCGGCCGCCACGGCGCTTCCCGATCCGCTTGACGACCCGCCGGACCAGCGAGTGCGGTCCCAGGGGTTGAGGCCGGGACCGAACATCGAGGCCGCCGCGAAGCGGTAACCACCACCCCCGGCAAGTTCCACCATGGCGAGCTTCCCGATCAGAACCGATCCCACCTTATCGAGTTTCTGCAGAACCGTCGCCGTGTAATCGAAGACCTGACCAGCGTAGGGCCGCGCGCCCCACGTGGTGGGTCGGCCTGCGCAACTGAGCAGATCCTTTGCGGCGAACGGAATGCCTTGCAGCGGGCCGCGGTAGCGTTCGCGCTTCA
>Ga0335070_10002695_pt1 | contig 20626 bp, 19 predicted proteins | sample Lox_Sample_13_FD_206722 | JGI IMG/M metagenome (GOLD analysis project Ga0335070, IMG submission 206722) | Soil microbial communities from Loxahatchee National Wildlife Refuge, Florida, United States - Lox_Sample_1.3 | ecosystem: Environmental > Terrestrial > Soil > Wetlands | place: USA...
CAAAACAATGGAAGAGTTCCAGAAAAAGCAGAGGGATTTATTCAGCAGTCTCGAGGAAGAGGCACAGGCAAAAGGGTTTTCCATACGCAAGACCGTGAGCGGTCTTCTCATCGTGCCGGTTAAGAAGACGGGTGAACCCCTTACCGAGGAGGAGTTTGAAGGCCTTGATGCCGACACCAAGAAAAAAATTGAAGAGCTTGGCAAACTCCTGCAGGAGAAGCTCGATGATGTGGTGAGGGCAGTGAGAGAGGGGGAGAAGCTCCTGAAGGACCTCCTGCTGAAACTGGAAAGGGAAGCAGCCCTCTCCTCAGTCGGTCACCTCATCGAGGATATTGAGAAAAAATACCGGGAGAATGAAAAGATTACGCACTATCTCGAAGACGTGAAAGAGGATATCCTCGCCCATCTCGAAGACTTCAAATCTTCCGAAGAGCAACCTGCGCCATTACCTTTCATGAAACTCCCGAAGACAGAGCCCACATTCACGCGGTATACGGTGAACGTCCTCGTAAACAACAGGGAAGCCAAGGGCGCTCCCTGCGTGTTCGAGAGTAACCCCGCATACTACAATCTCTTCGGAAGGGTTGAGCACAAATTCCAGTACGGCATGGCAGTGACAGATTTTTCCATGATCAAGGCAGGATCCCTTCACAGGGCAAACGGCGGATACATTGTCATCAATGTCCTGGATCTACTCAGGAACCTCTTTGCCTATGATGCCCTCAAGCGGGCAATCAGAAACAGGGAGATAAAGATAGAGGACGTTTGGGAGCAGTACCGGCTTGTCTCCACCACCTCCCTAAAACCTGAAGCAATACCCCTCGATGTAAAGGTCATCCTTGTGGGAAGCCCTTATCTCTACTATATGATGTACAGCCTCGATGAAGAGTACAGGGAGCTCTTCAAGGTAAAGGCTGATTTTGACAGCAGGATGGAAAGGACGGATGAGAATATTCAGAAGTATGCCCTCTTTATTGCCACGTTGTGCAAGCAGGAAAACCTTCCCCCCTTTGACAGATCAGGGGTGACAAAGATTGTCGAATTCGGTTCAAGGCTTTCGGAGCACCAGGAGAAGCTCTCCTCCAGATTCAGCGACATTGCTGACTTAATAAGGGAATCCACCCACTGGGCAAAGGTTGCAGAAAGCGTGGTGGTAAAGGCAGAGCATGTGGAAAAGGCGGTCAGTGAAAAGGTATACAGGAATAACCGGATCCAGGAGAGGCTCCAGGAATTGATGCAGGAGGGAACGCTGATCGTGGACACCTCAGGCGCAAAGAAGGGACAGGTCAACGGGCTTGCGGTTTTGGATCTGGGGGATTACAGCTTCGGAAAGGCATCAAGGATCACTGCAACCACCTACACGGGGAAGGCTGGGGTGGTAAACATAGAACGCGAGACAAAGATGAGCGGAAAGATCCATGAAAAGGCGATCATGATTCTCACCCATTACCTGGGAAGCAAATATGCCATCAAAAAGCCCCTGTCTCTCTCAGCATCCATCACTTTTGAGCAGCTCTATGATATGGTGGAGGGAGACAGCGCCACCTGCGCCGAGTTTTATGCCCTCACGAGCAGCATATCCGGCGTTCCCCTTGCTCAGAATGTCGCGGTCACCGGCTCCATGGACCAGACCGGTGTGGTTCAGCCCATTGGCGGGGTGAACGAGAAGATCGAAGGCTTCTTTGAGCTCTGTAAACTCAGGGGGCTTGACGGCAGCCACGGGGTGATAATACCCAGGAAAAATGTGAAGAACCTCATGCTGAAGAAGGATGTGGTTGATGCGGTGAGAGAAGGAAAGTTTTCCATTTATCCCATTGAGGCGGTTGAGGAGGGGCTAGAGATACTCACCGGAATGTCCATGGGCCAGTTAGGGGAAGACGGAACCTATCCCGAGGGCACCTTTAATTATCTTGTGATGAAGCGCCTTACCGAGATCTTTGAGGCCCTCAAAGAGAAGAAGGACGAAAAAGAAGAGCCGGAAAAGAAGGAGAGTTCCGGGTCCCAGGAGAAGCAAAAGACCACAAAGTCCGGGAAGAGCCGCAAGACGCCCAAAGGAATATTCAACCGGAAAAGATGAGGAGACTCTGGTGGGGACTCCAGGCAGCCGTTTTCCTGATGTGCTCCCTGCCCCTGTCTTTTCTCCCTGTCAAGGCAGGAGAACTCTTCGGGCTGATTCTCTGTTACCTCTGGAAAGGGAGGAGAGAAATCGCCACCGACAATCTGAAGAAGAGTGTTGCCCTTCACGCCCTCTCGCTCCCGTATTCTCCTGAAGAGATGATCAGAGAGCATTTCAAGAATCTCGGACGTTCTTTCATCGAGATAATAAAGATATATTACGGCAGGGGAAAGGGGATTCTCAGGGAAACCACCATAAAGGGTCTGGAGAATTTCGAACAGGCAAAGGCAAAGGGAAAGGGAGTTATTTTTCTCACAGGCCATTGCGGAAACTGGGAGCTATTAGCCATCGCTTTTTCTTTTCACGTGACATCCTCCTCTCTCGTTGCACGTCGATTAAACAATCCCTACCTCAATACGCTTCTTGAGCGGGCGCGCTCCCGTTTTGGGAACAGGGCCGTGTACAAACAGGGTGCATTACGTGCCATTATCTCAACCCTGCGCAGTGGCGGGAATGTGGCAATCCTCATGGACCAGGCGGTACTGGCCGAAGAGGGTTTTGTGATCGACTTCCTTGGGCGAGGTGCATGGACCTCCAAAATGCCTGCGCTGATCGCACGTAAGACCGCGGCCGCAGTGCTTCCGGTATTCATCAGGAGAAATGGCAAGGGTCACGAAATCACCATACATCCCGAAGTCAGTCTCTCATCCCTCAGTGACTATGAACACGCAGTGCGGGAAGACACACAAAGATTCTCCCGTTTCATAGAAGACTATATACGCACCAACCCTTCCCAGTGGCTTTGGTTGCACAGGAGATGGAAAAGAGTGCCCCAATAAGAAGTGACAAGGGAAAGACAAGGCAGGAGAGGGGATGAGGGATAACAAAAAGTTTCTTGTGGAGAACGAAGAAAAGGGCAAAGCTCACTGAGGAAAGCGCATCGCATGATGCAGATTCTCACTGAAAACCGCCCTCCCTTCGGCTACGGAGTTCACCGGCTGATAGTTATCATAATTTGAAACAGGTGATGATTACCGCTTGTATCACGTAATGAAGGGGGGGAAGAAAAGAAGTGGCGGAGAGACTGCCCATCCGCCAAGGTTTCAAGGTTATTTATCCTATTGAGGGCTACGCCTTAACCTGTCAGCAGGTTTTATTACCTTCCCATCCCCAACAAGAAGGCTGCCTCCACGACGTCGACTGAAACGGCCTTAACACCAAAGACATGCTGAGCAATTTCAGTGACCTTTTGTACGATCGCTGCTTCCTCTTTAGCTGAGGCCCTGATCGCCACATGGATGCTTCCCTCCTTAGCTGTCACATGTGCCACATTAAATTCGTGCACGAGACTCGCCTCCACTTGGGCTGCCAAGCACAGATCATCGAGGATACTCTGGGATCGCGGTGTTGTCTGGTAGCTGGGCAACTTCGAAGCTGTAACGATGATCTGGGTTGCCTCATCCACAGACATGGTCTGAACATGCAAGACCATGTCATAAAGATCGGGGTTCCACGTGTCTTTTCCGTACAGACGGAGACCCCATTTGCGGCGCTCCTCATCGTCTTTCTTCAGGAGGTCGCGCGTAAGCGAAGGAGAAGAGAACCCTGTTATTTTCATTTCCTCCCTAACCCTGTCTTCGATGTCCGCAGTAATACGCACCTTGAGCACATGGGGTACCCCCTGGAGGAAAAAATGGCCTGCGAGCCCATGATATACGACATTATCTTTCTGTAATTCTTTTAGCAGAGTCGCCCGTATAAAGGCGATATATTTTTCCTTGCCATGGGTAAATCGTTCTAAAATTGATGGTGCATCATGAATCGCCTTCTCAAGTTTTATCTCTGGTATATTGAACTGCTGAGAGGCTTCAAGAAGTATCTCCCGTGAGATGCACTCATACCCTAAGGTGTGAGCGACCTTTTCCGCTATCTCTTTCCCACGTCTGTAAGAACCCCGCGAAATAGTTATGGCTGACAAACTGTTCCCACTTTCTCCAAAACTGATTGCATTGTTCCATTCATCGGCTTTGTTACCACATTATTGTAATCGTCTGCACCTCTTGTACTGAAACAACGAAGATATCTCATTCACCCCCATAGGCAGCACCCCCTCAGATGAGAAACAAAAAGACCAAGCATACCAAAGGTTCGTCCTTCGGCAGCTCGGCCATCTTAACTAAGACCCGCCGCTTTCCGTCCCCTTCTCACAAAGGGTCTGGTCTTATCGAGAGAGCCTATATCTAATTTCTCTTATACCATACGCAACAAACAAGAGCTATCAGTCTAAGACCGATTCTTGTGTCGGTCTTCTCCCTACATAACCTGAGAAAAGGCAAACTTTGATCGTTATTTCGGCCAGCAACCAACACTATCATGGAAGGCCTAAAAGGTGTTTGTTTCAGCTGATCAAAGTTATCTTTGCGCTCCTAAGGGGTAAAAGGAAGTTTGATGATGGAGTGTGTGCTATCGTAACGCACGCATAAGAGGACAGAGAGGTTGTGGTGGAAGAAGGACCTCAGTACTTCGTAGGCAATAAGGCCTGTAGGATTCAGCTTGGTCAACTTCCACCACCCTTTTCGGCCTGCATAAGGTAAGTTGGGAATGAAAGGTCCGCAGAACAAAAGAGGTTAGGTGAAAAGGTAAAAGGGTTGAAGCACCACCACAACCATCCCAGCTTTAACAGAGTAAATAGAGAGATGTCTTGACTCTCTTGCTTAGAAGAGGAAGGACATCTCACCAGTTGGAGGGTTCAACTTTAAGCGAGAAAGTGGGTCATTTTTCAATGAGAATCTACATTTGGCGCATACAGAACTTTGGGGCAAACGCGACTCACGGCAGGATCTCAGCGAAGGTATTCTTTTAACGCGTCTTTCCAGTCCACAGGTGAGTGCCCCGTTACTGTGGAAAAAACCGCGGTATCCAGGACAGAGTTGACCGGTCTTTTTGCAGGCCGCGGGAAGTCTCTGGTCGGTATGGGAATTACCTCGGTGTGATGCCCTGAAATCCGTATGATTTCTTTTGCGAAATCAAACCAGCTTATTCCCCCTTTTGTTTCATCGGTGAAGTGATAAACGCCATACGCACCGTTCTCCAGAAGAGCCCTTAATGCAAGGGAAAGTGTCACCGTAGATGTGGGAGAACCCCTCTGGTCATCCACTACCCTCAAATCCTTCCGCTCACCCGCAAGTCTGAGGATCGTGGATACAAAGTTATTGCCATGTTTGCCATAAAGCCAGCTTGTCCTTACGATATAGAATTCGTTCATGATCCACTGAATGTATTTCTCACCGGCAAGTTTCGATTCACCATAGGTATTTATGGGGTTTGTGCCATCAAAGGGTGTGTAAGGCAGGGATTTTGTGCCATCAAAGACATAATCAGTGCTTATATGGCACAAGGGTATATTCATTTCATGACAAATCAGTGCGAGGTTCTGAACGCCGGTGCCATTTACGAGAAAGGCCTTATCCCTCTCCTGTTCCGCCCTGTCAACATTGGTATAGGCGGCACAATTGATGATTACATGGGGAGAAGTTTTTTTTGCAAACTCATATGAGGAGGCCCTTTGTGTGATATCGAACTCTGCCTCCTGAGGGGCGATGACCTCGTGTCTTTCCCCAAGAACCGGAATGAGGTCATGGGCGAGCATGCCCTTAGAGCCCGCGACAAGGATCTTCAAGTTTTTTTTGTCTCCCAGAATCCCTTGCTCTCAGAAGACAACCGTTCCTTCAGAGGCTTCCACCACCACTCATTGTCCCTATACCACCGGATAGTTGCTTCCAGCCTCTTTTCGATATCCATGGAGGGTTTCCATCCCAGTTCCCTTTCTATCTTGGAGTTGTCGAGAGCGTACCGGTAGTCGTGGCCCGGCCTGTTGGCCACATAGGTGATCGCCCTTTCATCTTTCCCCATCATCTCCAGCACCTTCCTGGCAATATCGATATTTCTCCTCTCCGCATTCCCGCCCACATTATAGACCTCGCCGTCTCTGCCTTTGTGCAGGATGAGATCAATGGCGCTGCAGGTATCCCCCACAAAGAGCCAGTCCCTCACATTCCTGCCCTCGCCGTATACCGGGATGGTTTTATTCTCAAGGAGGTTCGTGATCATAAGGGGTATGAACTTTTCAGGGTATTGATAAGGGCCGTAATTATTGGACGGCCTGACGATAATTGCCGGAAGTCCGTAGGTCTCGTGATAGGCCCTCACGAGCATATCCCCCGATGCCTTTGATGCTGAGTAGGGTGAATTAGGCCTCAGGGGTATATCCTCGGTAAACTTGCCCTCGTCACCCAGTGTGCCATAGACCTCATCCGTGGAGATATGGATGAACCTTTTTGTCCCGGCGTCCCTCGAAGCGGTAAGCATTACATAGGTTCCCATCACATTAGTCGTCAGGAACGGCTGGGCATCAAGAATGGACCTGTCCACGTGGCTTTCCGCGGCAAAATGAATGACGCAGTCAGCATCCTGCACAAGGTCGCTTACCAGGGCAGCATCCTCGATCTTCCCTTTTACAAAAACATATCGCGCATCTCCTTGAATGTCTTTGAGGTTTTCGGGATTCCCCGCATAGGTGAGGGCATCAAAGTTCACAATCCTGTAACCGGGGTACTTACTAAGAATGTGCCTGATGAAACTTGAACCGATGAAACCACACCCTCCGGTCACAAGCAGACGCATCAGGCCACCTGAAAGGGGCTTCCTGGATCGTCTTCGTGTCTCACCTCATCCACCTTTTCCTTACGCCCCCCTCCTGCGTAAAGCCTGTCTGGAAAATTAAGGACCATCCCCTCATGTTCCCCGGAATTCCTGTAGGCATGGACAATCCCCGGAGGCACCACCACGATGAACCGGTCCGCGTTTTCTATGACCATCCTGTTCCCGTACGTTGATGAACCCTTCCTGTTGTCCCAGAGATAGAGAGAAAACGAGCCCAAGAAACAGAAATAGTCGGTCTGTTCAATATGTTCATGGGGCCCCCTGGTAAAATAGGGGCGGGTGAGCGACACATATCCCATGGCCGGCGTATAATCACCAAGTTCGTCCATTCGATACAGCTCGGAGAGCCAGCCGCGACTGTCATGAAATTCCTTAAGCTTTCTCACCTGGACTCCGTGGATATCTCCGTCCCTGAACATTCACACCTCTATTATGGAATCGTCCCCCACCATGAGACGGAGGGCCTTGTGAAGGGTGCTCTTCCTGATGACCTTTGTGTTCTTACCCACGAGGCTGTCCTCGAGTCTCTCGATACCTGACAAGAGGGCGTTATTCAATATGACCGAATGTTCTATCACGGAATTCGTGATAATCACCCCTTCACCGATGCTTGTGAACGGACCGATAAAGGAACCGGTCACTTCGGTCTCCTTTCCGATGATTACCGGCCCTCTGATGATACTGTTTTTTATGACCGCTCCCCTCTCTATGGTAACCCTGCCAGTGATCTGACTCCTGCTGTCCACGGACCCATTTACCTCTCTTTTTATGTACTCATCAAGGACCACGGTGTTTGCCTGGAGAAGATCATCCTTCTTCCCTGTATCAAGCCACCAGCCGGTGAGGATCTCGCTTCTCACCTCATGTCCCATATTGATTAATTCCTGGATCGCGTCCGTAATCTCCAATTCTCCCCTGAAAGAAGGCTTGATCCGTGAGATGGCATCATGGATCTCCTTTGAGAATATGTATACCCCTACAAGGGCAAGATTCGAGGGAGGCCGCTTGGGTTTCTCAATTAATTTCAGGATCGTGCCGTTCCGATCAAGCTTTGCCACACCAAACTGCTTGGGATTGTCCACCTCTTTCAGAAAAATTAAAGCTTGGGGCCTCTCGTGCCTGAATTTCTTCAGGGCATCCTTGACCCCGTGGCTCAGGAGATTGTCACCGAGGTACATAATGAAAGAGTCCTCCTTAAGATAATCCCTTGCCGTGCTCACTGCATGGGCAAGACCATGGGGTTCGGACTGGGGGATATAGGTCACATGAATGCCCCATTTCCTTCCGCCGTCGATGTATCTTCTCACCTCATCACCGGTCTCCGGGGAAATAATTACCCCCACATCCTTAACCCCCGCGTCCCTGATGTGATCAATGACATAGCCGAGGATAGGTTTGTTTGCAACTGGCACGAGCTGTTTTGCCGTGGTGTAGGTGAGGGGCCTCAGTCTGGTCCCTTTCCCACCGCTTAGTATCAGTGCTTTCATGTTCTTTCGGACCCAAAAAAATTCGTTGTATTATAGCAAAAATAGAAGGAAAATCGTAGAATACATGGGCATGTGATCGTATCACGGCTAATGACAATATATTTCAGAGGTGAAAGATGAAAACAATTCTGGTGACCGGGTGTGCAGGGTTTATCGGCTCGGTGGTTTCCCAAAAGCTTCTCCATTCAGGCTATGCTGTACTGGGTGTGGACAACATGAATGATTATTATGACCCGAGACTGAAGGAATGGAGGCTGAAGGGGCTTTCCGGCAACCCGAAATTCCGTTTCATTGAGATAGATATCGCTGATTATCAGGGGCTGAGAACCGCATTGGAGCCGGAAAAGGTCACGTATCATCTGGGAAATCCTGTGGATGCGGTAATCAATCTTGCGGCAAGGGCTGGGGTGAGGGCATCTGTGGAAGACCCGTGGGCTTACCTGGACACCAATACCAAGGGAACTCTTAACCTCCTGGAGTGCTGCAAAGAGTTCGGGATCAGGAAATTCGTGCTGGCCTCAACATCAAGTATTTACGGACTCAACGAGATGCCCTTCCGGGAGACCGATAACACAGACCGCCCCCTCGCTCCCTATTCAGCAACAAAAAAGGCGGCAGAGGCATTATGTTATACGTACCATTTTCTACACGGTCTGGACATAAGCATCCCGAGGTACTTCACTGTCTACGGTCCGGCAGGGAGACCCGATATGAGCATATTCAGGTTCATCAGGAATATTGACACAGGGAAGTCCATCCCCGTGTTTGGTGACGGGAAACAGAAGAGGGACTTCACCTACATTGACGACATTGCGGAGGGGACCCTGAAGTGTCTGCAACCCTTTGGCTACGAGTTCTTTAACCTCGGCAATGACCACCCTTCTGAACTTATGCAGGTGATCAATCTCATCGAAGGACACCTCGGCAAAAAGGCGGTGATCGATTGGTTTGAGCGTCATCCTGCAGACGTCCCTGCCACATGTGCAGACATTGAGAAATCCAGGAGACTCCTGCATTGGGAGCCCGCAGTGGGCATTGAGGAAGGCATCAGGAACACGGTGCAGTGGTACCGTGAACACAGGGAATTTCTTCTCACAATAAAAGGCTAACTCACTTGTGAGGCGAACCGCACTATCTCGTCTCTCATGATAACACCCTCACGGACTACGGTAACCCTTCCTCCTGATACATCCACGATGGTGGAAGGGAGTCCGCCTGGTGTCTGACCTCCATCAATAACCAAATCTACCCTCTCACCAAAGTATTCTATGACCATCTCGGCGCTGTCCGCAGGTGGCGTCCCTGACAGGTTTGCACTTGTTGCGGTTACGGGAAATCCGGCATGTTGTGTCAGTGGTAATGCAAAAGATTCTCCCGGCATTCTTACCGCGATAATGCCTGTGCCGGCTGTGAGATCCTCCGGAAGCCCTTCCTGTGCAGGGAAGAGCAGCGTAAGCGGCCCTGGCCAGAATCTGTTCATAAGCGCCTGGGCGAATGGAGGAATGCGTTCGAGCCACTCAGGTGAGACGATCCCGGAAAGGGCTGTCCTCCTTCCTATAATCACAGGCATGGCCTTTTCTCTGGGACGTTTTTTTAATTCATAGAGCCTTTTCAGCGAGCGGGGCAGGTCAAATTTCACCCCGAGGGCGTAAAACGTTTCGGTGGGATAAGCGATGATCCCGCCCTTTTTCAGGATATCAACCGCCTTGCCGAGAGCGTCATCGATTTTGTCTTTGTTGAGCGCCAATGAGATCATCGAGTTTTCCCACACGTCGCGCAGGTCCTGATTGCAAAGGGGAGCCTGTTATGATATAAATCATAACAGATAGCCGGCAGTTAAGGCTAATGTGGAAAGAAAGGCCATTTGCCGGGAGAGGGGGTACGATGTCCGAGGAGCGAATATCCTGCGAAATTTCCGAAGAAGACCTGAGGGCAGCGCTCAGGGAGATCAAGACCTATGTGGATATCACTGAGGAGGATCTGAAAAAGATATACGCCATCGCATTGAGGAATGCACAGGAGAGGACCGCACGCAGTATTCCGGTGAGCGACGTGATGACGAAGGACACCATCGCAATTCGCACGCATGCGGACATACACGAAGCTGCCGGGCTCCTTTCAGAACACCGGATCAGCGGCCTGCCTGTGGTGGATGAAGAGGGTGTGGTGTTGGGAGTGGTCACAGAGGCCGATATCCTTTCCATGACAGGGATGAAGGAGGGACATACCTTCAGGGACGTCCTGCGCCACATACTGGGAGAACCGCTTCCCGAGCGAAAAAGGGGAAACAGCGTGGGAGAGATTATGAACTCTCCTGCCATAACCACAAGACCGGACGCGGACGTAAGGGATGTGGCAAGAATACTGGATGAAAAAAGGATCAAAAGACTCCCTGTGGTTGATGAGAGGAACAGACTTGTCGGGGTCATCTCAAGGGCAGATATTGTCAGGGCCATGAGAAAATGATCAGAGAGTATCTCTCAAAAATGAAGGGCGGCGCAAAGAGCCCGCCAGGGGTCGGAATAACAGAGGTGATATGGTCATGGCTCGGTGCGGCCCTTGGGATAGGTATCTGCGCGTATCTCTCTTCCAGCTATTTTGAGCCCCTGGATCTGACTTTGCTCATAGGCTCCTTCGGAGCATCAGCGGTACTCGTATATGCCGCTATCAAGAGCCCCCTTGCCCAGCCAAGGAACCTTGTGGGTGGTCATGTGATTTCCGGACTTACCGGAGTTGCCTGCTTCAACCTGTTCGGAGGCACCCTTTGGATAGCGGCAGCCATGAGCGTGTCCCTTGCCATTGCGATGATGCTTATCACAAAGACGCTCCATCCTCCCGGTGGCGCAACGGCATTAATTGCAGTTATCGGCGGTGAAAAAATACATAATCTTGGGTTCTTGTATGCCTTTGTCCCCGCAGGTCTCGGCGCCATCGTTCTTTTGATTGTCGCCCTTCTGGTGAATAACATCTCAAAGAACAGAAGATATCCCGAGTACTGGTTCTGAGTGAACCTCCCGCTTTACATGTCAAGACAGAGGTCACCTGTCTGAGAAATGCACCGACCAATCGTCACAGGAAACAGGTCGGGCTGAGGAATTTACCTGAAAGAAGTCCGCGACAGGTTTAATTTACCACAACTGAGGAGTACCCCCGCGCACATAGTCCCATCTCACTTGCAAAGGAAAAAATCCCCAGGATATGGCTATAATGAATGGTCCCGGGTGCAAGGAGAGTTATCTGAATGAAGAGAAGAATTCTTGAAAGTTCTGTCTTGTTTATCAGTATCAGTAAATGGATCTTCCTCGCTTCCTGCGTAGGGGTGATGGTTGGCTTTTCGACCACAGTATTCCTCAAACTGCTCGGCCTTGGAATTGCATCCGCATCAGGATTCAAATACTATTTTCTCCTTCTTCCCTTCGCATTTTTTGCGAGTGTCATCCTCGTGAAGTATCTTGCGCCTGAGGCAGAGGGGCATGGGACAGAGAAGGTGATAGAGGCGGTGCACAAGAGGGCGGGGAAGATAAATCCTATGGTTGTCCCGGTGAAACTCGCTGCAACAATCATTACGATCGCCCTGGGAGGCTCTGCAGGCAAGGAGGGCCCGTGTGCGCAGATAGGTGCCGGCCTTTCATCGGGTCTCGCAGACCTTCTGAAGTTCAATGACAAGGACCGCAGAAAACTGGTCATCTGCGGGATCAGCGCCGGTTTTGCCACGGTATTCGGGACCCCTATTGCCGGTGCTATCTTCGGTGTGGAAGTGCTCTTTGTGGGAGGATTGCTCTACGATGTGCTCCTTCCTTCTTTCGTCGCAGGCATTGTCGGTTTCCAAGTCTCATCGTCGTTGGGCATCACCTATTTTCATGAGCCCCTTAATTTTGTCCCGGTCTTCAGCAGTTTTTTCTTCATAAAGGTCTGCGTCGGAGGAATCTTCCTCGGACTCTGCTCCTTTCTCTTTGTGGAGATGCTCAAGTATTTTAAGGAATTGAGCGGTAAGCTTAAGATGCCGATGCAATATAAGGGGCTGCTGGGTGGATCAACCCTTGCACTCCTGACCCTTCTCCTTTCGACACGGTACCTGGGGCTCGGCCTCAACAGTATCCAGACTTCCCTCACGGGGGGCGAAATACCAAAGCCCGCTTTTTTTCTCAAAATGCTCTTCACCTCGATCACCCTCAATTTCGGCGGCAGCGGCGGCATCGTGACGCCGATCTTTTTTGTGGGCGCTACAGCCGGCAACATGTTCGGCAGCGTCTTTGGATTAGACCCTGCGGTCTTCGCCGCCATTGGCATGGTGAGTCTTCTTGCGGGCGCTGCTAACACACCTATTTCGGCAAGCATCATGGCCATAGAGCTCTTTGGTGCGTCCATTGGCCCTTACGCAGCAGTTTCCTGCGTGATCAGCTTTCTGATGACCGGGCATAGAAGTGTGTATCCCAGCCAGGTGCTATCGATGAGGAAGTCCTCATCGATAGCAGTAGAAAAAGGCAGGGTCATGGAGGATATCGGGAAGATAGATGTTCAGATAAGAACAAAAAGTGTTGTAGGTCAGATAGCAAAGGCGCTGAAGAAAATGAGAAAAATAACATAGAGAATGCCTCTTTTTATGTAATTTTCTTTCGCACGTCTCTGGCAGTTTATTTCCTGCGTGAAAAGGGTAAAATAAGGTAATACGTATGAAGCTGCCCCCTCATAAAACAAAGATTGTCTGCACTATCGGACCCGCCTCCGAGTCGCCGGCTATGATGGAAGAGATGATCATTGCAGGGATGGGCGTGGCGCGGCTCAACTTTTCCCATGGCGTTCTGGAAGACCACGGAAGGGTCATCCAGAACCTCAGGCTTGCCGCGCGCAGAACCGGACAACGACTTGCCATCATGGCTGACCTCCCGGGGCCTAAGATGCGCATCGGCCAGCTGGCCAGGGAGCCCATAACCCTTAAGCCCGGGGGCTCCTTCACCCTTACCAGTGAAGAGATTGTGGGTGACTCCAACCGTGTCTCTGTGACCTTCTCCCGTCTCCCCCAGGTGGTGAAGGCAGGCAACACGCTTTTCCTTAATGACGGCCTCATCCAGCTTGAGGTCGTAAAGGTTGAAGGAAACAACGTCATCTGTCGCGTTGTGGTGGGAGGTGAGTTGCGCTCAAGAAAGGGTCTGAACCTTCCTGGCATCGATCTCGGCATCAGCGCCTTCACGGACCGGGACTTCCAGTGTATTAAATTTGCCCTTGAGCATGGTGTGGACATCATCAGCCAGTCCTTTGTGCAGTCCGGTGCTGATGTGTCGGCTGTAAGGCGTTCGGCAACGTCCCTTGGGTACAGCCCTTTTATTATCTCAAAGATCGAGCGCTCCATCGCCTTTGAGCATATTGAAGGGATCCTCAATGAGACCGACGGGATCATGATTGCCCGGGGCGATCTCGGGGTGGAAATACCCATAGAGAAGATTGCCCTTGCCCAGAAATGGCTCATGCGCAAGGCGAACATGGCAGGGAAGCCTGTCATTACCGCCACCCAGATGCTCGAATCCATGATCGGGAACCCTCGTCCCACAAGGGCAGAGGCGACTGACGTGGCGAATGCGATCCTGGACGGGACGGATTGTGTAATGCTCTCAGAGGAATCGGCCATGGGCAGGTATCCTCTTGAAGCCACCTCCATGCTTGCCAGGATAGCTGCCACCATTGAGCCCTACCACCCTGCCCACCATGTGAGGGAGGCACTCAGGAGGGCCTCGGGTCAGGAAGAAACCATCGGGGTGAAGGACCTCATTGCGCATAGTGTCGAGACAGCGGTGGAGCGGATCTCTCCTGCAGCCATTTTTGTTCCTACCCACACCGGAGCAACAGCGAGAAACGTCACCCGTTACAGGTTGCCTGTCTGGATCATTGCGGTGAGCTCCCAGGAGAACACATGCCAGTGTCTGCAGCTTTCCTACGGCGTATACCCCCAATTCGAGGCAGTCCACCCGGAGAACTGGAACAGTTATGTAAAGGACTGGATGTCCGCGCATGAGCTTGAGGGGAATATGATCGTTCTGATAGAAGGTCCTTCTTCGCGCCATCCCGAGGCAAACAACCGTATGGAGATTATCCAGCTCGACCGTGTAGTATAGGCTGCCAGGTTTTTGGCGTTCGATTTTCGTACTGTAAGACCGCCAAAGTTTGTCGATTCTTGACCGTAAAATAAATAACAAATTGATTTTAAATAAGTTTTTTATTGGTACAGAAAATGCTTATCAACTCCATAAGGAAAAAGGGTAATATGGAAAATTGACCTTGAGACAAGCCATGCTGAACAGGAGACAATGCAAGAGATTTCCGGAGCACTGTAACACTGAATTCGCGTCTGACGGGATCACCTATCATGCAATCTCGAGGGACTTCGCGTTGAGCGGACTTTTCATAGTGACAGGCTCGCCCAGGGCACCCGGCACACTCCTTCAGATAAAGATCCGTCTGCCTGACGGCTCAACTGCCCTGTTACTGGGAAAGGTCATGAGATTCTACAAGACGTTTGGAGGAAACGACGTGGCGCCGGTTCAGCAGGCGGAAGATGGAATGGGGATCGAGATTTTAGAAAAAGATTTGAATTATCTTCGTTTCATCAGGTCTCTGCTCGAGACGCCCGGGAAACACGAACCCGACAATTGAACGTGCTGGAGGAGAACCATGCGAGACAAAAGACAATCTACACGGTTCGAAAAGAGATGTGAAACGGACTTCCTGGCCGAGGGAATCACTCACAGGGGAATATGCCTTGATCTCTCCCTGAACGGTCTGTTCATAGAGACGGATTTTCGATTTTCCCCTGATACCATGCTGAACATTCTTATTCATCTCCCTGATGGTACGATCTCAAAACTAAAGGGGAAAGTGGTGAGGTGCCTGGACAATGGCATTGGGGTGGGGATTATAGAAAAAGATGCCTCTTACCTGCATTACTACAGCCGTTGTTTGTTGGAGCCCGAGGCCCATGCGCCTTTAAGGGAGCCCTAGACCCGATAACTCATAAATTCGGCAGGGGTGTCCGGCTCGAAGGACAATCCGCCTGAGGCGGAGGGTTATATGCCGGTCTGCGAGAGCGGACCTTAACAATACTCAGGGACAGAGTGTTGATAAGTGCAGAGACTCCCGTTAAGGTGAGAAGGGCTATTGTCTTGCCTGAAGACGGATGCCTCTGCCGAAGCAAGAAACTCATGAATGAAGTCGCCCAGACCTGCCTCCCTTCTCGCGACCTTCTGAATGGTACCCACCTTCAGTCATCCCGCTCTGATAGAATAAAAGATATCCATGAAGGCGATGATCATTGAATCACTCAATATCGGCCTGCCGAAGAAGGAGCGGTTTCATGGCAGGGAAATGCTCACAGGGATTTGCAAGATCCCAGTATCCGGACCATTGCTGCTCAATAAGCTGGGGTTTGACGGCGACGGCGTGGGGGATATGAAACACCATGGGGGGCCTGACAAGGCTGTATGTGTATATAGCACAGATCATTATCCATACTGGCAGGAGATTATGGGAATGAAACTGCCGGTCGCCGCATTTGGCGAGAACCTCTCGGTTGCGAATCTGCGTGAAGACGACATCTGCATAGGGGATATCTTTGAACTCGGAACAGCCCTGGTACAGGTGAGTCAGCCCCGTCAGCCGTGTAGAACCCTTGCCGCACGATACGCGAGGGATGACATGGTCAGACTCGTGGTGGACTCGGGCCGTACAGGATTTTACTTAAGGGTGCTGAAAGAGGGCCAGGTGGAAAAAGACAGCACGCTTATTTTGAAAGAGAGAGACCCCCGCAGGATAACCATAGCATTCGCCAACCAGACCTATCATCATGACAACAAGAATTGTGAGGCTATCAAAAGAATCCTTGAAGTTCCCTACCTGTCCGAATCCTGGAAACGCTCTTTTCACGAACTTGCAAAGAGATGCCGGTAGCCGCGCTCTCAAGCAAGCATGGATCAAAAATCGGGAAACATCTTGAGCGCAACACCCTTGCCGTCTCCCATAGATGCGTGTGCTGAAAGGATGCCCCCTTCTATATACTGGAGGGTAAAGTCCTTGAAGCCCCGTGCCACAAAGCCCTTGGCATTTGCAGGACATCCGCGTTCGCATCCCGCTATTCCTTCGATCATTCTTGGGATCAGCCCCCGTATATCAAAGCCGCTGATGTCAATCGCGTGCGACGAGGCAGCCCGGTCAATCTGACCCATGATCGCGTCGAGGTCAGGGTGAAAGGGGTCTTCAATCTGTATTGAGACCGATCTGTTGTTGACAACCACATCAAGCACCATAGTATCTCCTCCCTTGCATGGTCTCTCTTAACTTCCGGCATCCACTGTCTTTATCGAGAGCTCTCTCAGCTGTTTCTGCTCCACACCGGACGGCGCGCCGCTCATGAGGCATACTGCTTTCTGGGTCTTGGGAAACGCAATGACATCACGTATGGACGATGCACCCACCATGAGCATCACGAGCCTGTCAAGACCGAGAGCAATGCCTCCGTGGGGAGGAGCCCCGAACTCCAGGGCGTCCAGGAGGAAACCGAACTTTACCCGCGCATCCTCGTCTCCTATTCCCAGGACCTCGAACATCTTTTTCTGGACATCCCTTCTGTGGATCCTGATGCTCCCGCCCCCTATCTCATACCCGTTCAGCACAATGTCATAGGCTTTTGCCTTAAACGCAGCGAGTTGTGAACGTTGGGCAGTGTACATTTCAGGAGAGGAGAGATCGAGTGAACGCAATGTCTCGAGATCATCTTCAGCCGGCGACGTGAACGGGTGGTGCATGGCCTGGAACCTCCCCTCATCCTCATCCCATTCCAGGAGCGGGAAATCCAGAATCCATGCGAACTTGAACACCGGCTGCATGAGGTTCAGATTCTTCCCGAACTCCAGCCTCATGCGGCTCAGGACATCATGGACCACCTTGTCTTTGTCAGCCACAAAGAGCATGAGGTCCCCTTCCTCAGAATCAAGCCTCTGGGCCATCTGCCTCAATATCTCCTCAGGGAAGAACTTCGCGATGGGGGATTCAAAGCCGTCTTTCACCTTTATCCATGCCAGGCCCTTTGCGCCAAAAGCCTTCGCCTCTTCGGTGAGGGTGTCAATCTCCTTGCGCGAAAACCCGGCCATACCTTTGCCGTTTATGGCCTTTACCCTCCCCCCTGATGCCATGGCATCAAGGAAGACCTTGAATGAGCCGTTCTTTGCAAGGTCAGCCATCTCCTTCAATTCGAGACTGAACCGCAGGTCAGGCTTGTCATTGCCGAACCTCTCCATGGACTCCCTGAAACTGAGCCTCTCAAAAGGCACCGAAATATCTACTTTAAGGACATCCATGAAAAGCCTCTTCATCATCCCTTCAATGAGATGTATAATATCTTCCCTCTCCACAAAGGACATCTCAAGGTCAACCTGGGTGAACTCAGGCTGTCTGTCTGCCCTCAGGTCTTCGTCCCTGAAACATTTCACTATCTGGAAATACTTCTCCAGTCCTGAGACCATGAGTATCTGCTTGAAGAGCTGGGGGGACTGGGGAAGGGCATAGAACTGCCCGGGGTTGAGCCTGCTGGGAACCAGGTAGTCCCTCGCCCCTTCAGGGGTCGACTTGGTGAGCATCGGGGTTTCGACCTCGACGAATCCCCGTTCGTCAAGATAATCACGCATCACCTTTGTTGCCTTGTGCCTGATAATAAGATTCTGCTGCAGCTCGGGCCTCCGCAGATCAAGGTACCGGTATTTCAGTCTCAGGAATTCCGAGGCCTCTGCGGCCTCTTCCATGGGAAAGGGAACAGGCGACGACTCGTTCAGGACAGTGAGGCTGTTTGCGTAGAGCTCCACCATGCCTGTGGGCAGGTTCTTGTTCACTGTTCCTTCAGGCCTCCTCCTCACCTCGCCCGATACATGGATCACAAATTCAGCCCTGAGGTCCCCGCCCTGTGTATGTGCATCCGCGGACACATCCGGGCTGAAGACCACCTGGACCAAACCGCTTCTGTCCCTCAGGTCAACAAAGATCAATCCTCCGTGGTCCCTTCTCCTGAAGACCCATCCTGCGAGGCTCATCACAGAGCCTATGTCAGACTCTCTCAGCTCCCCGCATCCCTTATCCCTCATCATAACGCCTCCTGTCTGCTCATGAGTGAAGTCTTGTGTCTATATCCCGATCTCTTTTTTTATAAGCCTCAGCTCATCAGGGGTGAGAAGCCTCATTTCCCCTGGCTTCAGGTCCCCAAGTTTCAGGCCGTTTACCCCTGTCCTCTTTAATTTCAGCACCAGGTGCCCCACCTTTTCGATCATCCTTCTCACCTGTCTGTTCCTTCCCTCGTGTATGGTGATCTCGATCCATGAATTGTTCTCCACCTGGCGTATCTTCTTTACCCTTGCAGGCATGGTGACGCCATCCTCGAGCTTCACTCCCTGCCTCAATTTCTGTATGTTCTCTTCTTCCATGACGCCCTTCACCTTCACAAGGTAGGTCTTTGGTATCTTTTGCGACGGATGGAGTATCGCATTGCTGAAATCCCCGTCATTCGTCAACAAGAGCAGGCCTTCAGAGGCGTAATCGAGCCGTCCCACAGGGAAGACCCGGTATTTTACACCTTTGAGAAAATCCTTTACAGTCGGCCTTCCCTCAGGGTCCGAGAGGGTCGTCATCACTCCCCGGGGCTTGTGGAACATGAGATAGGTTTTCTGCATCTCTTTCCCTGAACCGGTGACACGCTTTCCATCCACCTTTATATAGTCCCTGGACGGGTCCGCCTTCATCCCGATGGTCGCAATCTGCCCATTGACCGTCACCCTCCCCTCAAGGATGAGCTCCTCTGCCTTTCTCCTGGACGCGATTCCCAGCTCAGAGAGTATCTTCTGGATACGTTTTTCCATGGAACTAAATGATACCATAAAAAGGAGCGTACAGGCACAAAAGGGCGCTGGTATTGAATCCGCATTCACTGCATAACAAGGCATGCTTTGGCCCTTTTTATGGTAATATGGGAAACTCATGAAGAGGGAAAAGGAGACAAAGATCCTGAAAACCGCAAAGCCCAAGACCGCGAGTTGGAAAGACAACATCTCCTTCATCCTTGTAGAGCCAAGAGAGCCGGGGAATATCGGCGCCTCTGCAAGGGCGATGAAGAACATGGGATTTACGCACCTTGAACTGGTGAAGCCCCGCAGTTTTATGACTGAGGAGACAAAGAAAATGGCGTGCAATGCCTTTGATATCCTTGCCAGGGCTGAGATTTACGGGAGTCTTAATGAAGCACTGGAGGCAAAGACCTTGGTAGTGGGAACCACAAGGAGGCTCGGCAGGACAAGGGGTCTTATCCTCCATCTGGAAGAGGGAATTAAAAAGGTGATCGCCTCTGCCAAAAAAAACAGGGTCGCCATACTGTTTGGAAGAGAGGACAAGGGGCTGAATAACCGGGAAGTGGAGGAATGCGGCTTCCTCATCACCATCCCCTCAGACCCCTCGTCCCCTTCCCTCAATCTCGCGCAGAGCGTGCTCCTTGTGGCGCATGAGCTGAGCAGGAAAACTTACAGCGGCCAGTTCCCCAGAGCAGTAACGCGGCCAGAACTGGAAATACTCCACCACCACATCCATGACACCCTCAAGCTCCTTGAGTATATTCCGAGGGGGAACAGGGACCTTGAGGCAAGGATCATGAGGAATCTCAAACACCTCTTGGCGAGGGCAGGGCTTACTGACTGGGAACTGAATATGCTCCACGGGATTTGCGGGCAGATAGAGAAAAAGATGGGGCAGTAAGAGAGGATAGGGTAATATTTAAATGAAACGGGCCCCAACTTTATCTCCAAGTGACAAATGATAAAAACACTCGTATGCATTGATAGAGATGGAACGCTTATCTACGATGAAAAAGAGCACCTCTATCTCGGAAGAGACAATGATTGGAAAGCTAAGGTCAAAATACTTCCCTATGTAATTGAGGGCATGAGGGCACTTAAAGCCATTCCCGATGCTGCAGTGTACATGATCACAAACCAGCCCGGCGTTGCGATAACTGATTTCCCGTTGTTGACTCTGGAACGGGCTCATGAAGTGTGCAGGTATATTCTTGAGAAGATAAAGGATATAGGAGGTCGTATTGACGGATATTTCCTGTGCCCTCACGCAAATCAGGCGTATGTGAAGAAATATACACAATATCATTTCGATAAAAGACTTGTGTGCGAATGCAGTTGCATAAAGCCGGATCTTGGGATGATATTTGACGCTTTGCGGTCGGAAGGGGTCACCCCGGGCAGTGTAAGCATCTATATGATCGGAGACC
>Ga0335070_10002696_pt1 | contig 20626 bp, 15 predicted proteins | sample Lox_Sample_13_FD_206722 | JGI IMG/M metagenome (GOLD analysis project Ga0335070, IMG submission 206722) | Soil microbial communities from Loxahatchee National Wildlife Refuge, Florida, United States - Lox_Sample_1.3 | ecosystem: Environmental > Terrestrial > Soil > Wetlands | place: USA...
ATATCAGCGCGGCTGAGAGACAGGAAATTCTTGAGAAGATAGACATCAAGGAGCGGCTCAAGAAGGTGACAATCCTGCTCAATAGGGAGCTGGAAACGCTAGAACTGAGCACCAAGATACAATCCCACATAAAGGAAGGCATAGACAAGACGCAGCGTGAGTATTACCTCAGAGAACAGCTCAAAGCAATACAAAAGGAGCTGGGCGAGGTAGACGAACGCTATACGGAAATTGACGAGTTGCGGAAAAAGATGGTCGAAGCTAAGATGCCGCCCGACATCCAGAAGGTCACGGAAAAAGAGCTTGACCGACTGTCCAAGATGAGCCAGATGTCTGCCGAATACACAGTATCCCGTACCTACATCGATTGGCTGGTCGAGCTTCCCTGGACACGGGCCACCGAGGATAACCTCGTGATAGAAGATGCGCGTCGCATCCTTAACGAGGATCACTATGACCTCGAAAAGGTAAAGAAAAGAATATTGGAATACCTCGCCGTGAGGAAGCTCAAGTCGGACATGAAAGGGCCGATCCTCTGTTTCGTGGGGCCTCCCGGTGTCGGAAAAACATCCCTGGGCAAGTCAATCGCCAGGGCCCTTGGCCGGAAATTTATGAGAATCTCACTCGGCGGCATACGGGACGAGGCAGAGATCAGGGGGCACCGGAGGACGTACGTCGGGGCGCTGCCGGGAAGGGTGGTACAAGGAATCAAAAAGGCAGGATCGAACAACCCTGTGTTTATGCTGGACGAGGTGGACAAGATAGGTATGGACTTCAGGGGTGATCCCTCCAGCGCGTTGCTTGAAGTTCTGGACCCTGAACAGAACTGGTCTTTCAGCGATCACTATCTGGAGGTTCCGTTTGACCTTTCAAAGGTGATGTTCATAGCGACGGCTAACCTTCTTGATCCTGTTCCTCCTGCATTGAAGGACAGGATGGAGGTTCTTGAGCTGCCAGGGTACACCGAAGAAGAGAAGGTGATGATAGCCCGTGAATTTATAATCCCCAAGGAGCTTGGTGAGCATGGACTTACTGCCGATCAGCTCGCTTTTGATGATGAGGCGCTTAAGCTGGTTGTACGGTCCTACACGAAAGAGGCGGGCGTGAGAAACCTGGAGCGGGAGATTGCTGCGATCTGCCGATCTGTTGCGAGGGATGTTGCAGAGGGCAAGACAGAGAAGACCAATGTTGCAGCGGACGATATTCACAAGTTACTCGGGCCTATCAAGTTTTACTCAGAGATCGCAGAGCGCACGAAATACTCGGGCGTTGCGACCGGGCTTGCCTGGACCTCGACCGGCGGCGACATCATTTTTGTTGAGGCCACGAAGATGCCGGGGAAGGGCAGCCTTTCCCTGACCGGGCAGCTGGGCGATGTGATGAAAGAGTCGGCGCAGGCCGCTCTCAGCTACATACGGAGCAAGACTCAGGAGTTTCATATTCCGGAAGACTTCTTCGAGAAGCAGGATCTGCATATACACGTGCCGCAAGGCGCCATTCCCAAGGACGGGCCTTCTGCCGGCATAACGATGATGGTAGCTCTTGTCTCGCTGTTGACCGACAAGCCGGTAAGGAACGACGTGGCCATGACGGGTGAGATCACGTTGCGCGGTCTCGTGCTGCCGATAGGTGGAGTAAAGGAAAAGGTGCTGGCAGCAAAGCGAGCAGGCATCAAGAGCGTGATGCTCCCTAAGATGAATGAAAAGGATTTGGAAGAGGTGCCGGAGACCGTCAAAGAGAATATGAAATTCAAGTTCATAGAGAGGGTGGATGAGGGGATAGATTATTGTTTGACCCATCCACCGGAAGAAGCGTCAGCCTCCAGCTAGCGCTGCGACGTAAGACTTCGAAGGGCCAAGGGTTGAGTTTGCTATAACCTCTTGGCCCTTTTAATTGTGCCTGTAAGATACTCCTTGCCCTCTCCCTTCAAAGCCTTCAAAGTCCTGATTGTTGACTTCTCAGCATTTTTCCGCAATATATTCAAACATGGAACGAGTTGTTGTAGGCAAAGCTGGTGAGAATTCCTTAGCGTCAGGGCACCTTTGGGTCTTCAGCAATGAGGTACAGGAGAGGCCTGAGCATGTGCGCGCGGGCGAACTCGTTGAAGTTCAGAGCGCTAAAGGTGCATTCCTTGGTATCGGTTACATCAATCCTCAGAGCCTGATCATGGTGCGTATGCTGACGAGGCGGCGTATTGCCATCGATGAAGTGTTTTTTGAGAAAAGGATCAGCAATGCCTTGAAATGGCGTGGGGGCCAGTTCGGAGAGAACTTCAGAGTCGTGAACGCAGAATCAGATTTTCTGCCCGGTCTCATCATTGACAAATACGAAGATGCGCTCGCAATACAGATAGTGACGTGGGGCATGGAGCACCAGAAGGAGACGATTATTGCAGCGTCGGAGCGCGTACTTTCACCTAAGAACATCGTGCTGCGGAATGAGAGTTCTGCGAGAGAGGAAGAGGGATTGCCGCAGAACGCGCAGGTGGTAAAGGGCAGCCTGAAGCAGGAGATGACTGGGCGGATAGGACCGCTGCGCTTTCTTGTGGACCTGATCAGCGGTCACAAGACAGGCTTCTACTTTGATCAGCGGGAGAACAGGCTCTTGACCAGGGGGTTTGCACCGGGTGCGACAGTCCTCGACTGTTTCTCCTACACCGGCGCTTTCGGCGTGCACGCGCTGTTTTACGGTGCGCGAAGAGCCACCTTCGTCGACTCATCGGTAAGAGCCCTAGAGCTCGCCCGGGAAAATTTGAGGATCAACAAACTCTCCGGCGGCGAATTCATAAAGGCAGATGCGTTTGATTTTCTGAAATCAGGCTCTGAGGAATATGATCTTGTGATACTCGACCCTCCAAGCTTCATAAAGTCCAAGAAAAAAGTGAAGGAAGGGGAAAGGGGTTACATCGACCTTCACAAGAAGGCGCTGAGGAGGCTTGCGGACAGTGGCTCTCTCTTCACGTTCTCTTGTTCTCACCACATGAAGAGACAGAGGTTCAGAGACCTGGTCAGGATAGCTGCTTACGCTAAGGCTGATGTCTATCTGCTCCGTGAACTGACGCAGAGCCCCGATCACCCGGTAGTGCTGACTATCCCGGAGACTGAATACTTGAAGGGGTTGATTCTGAGGGTATCAAGGCGATAAGATAAGGTTCGACTTGAGTGGTGCGTGGGCTTAAGCGAAGGGTGGAAGATTCGTTTATGAAAGAACCCACAAGAGGCAGATACATCGCTAACCTCATATTGCCCCTGGTAGGCATCGGGATTATATTTTATTATAGCATCTGCGGCCAATCGTGCGCCTATCTGAAGGGAGGGATTTTCGGATTTAACCTCACGTATGTGGGGCTGGTCTTCGCCGGTATACTCTTCGTCGCAGCTCTGCTCAAGTGGGAGACCATTCATCTCCTGTTACTCTCGGCTGCTGTGGGCACTGAGGGTTACCTGGTTGCGTTTCAGGTACGTCAGGGCGTGTACTGTCCCTACTGTCTTCTTTTCGGAGGTGTTCTCTTGGCGCTTTTTGTGATGAACTTCCGGCTGTCACGGAAGTTTCTTATGGTCATTTCAATCGTTCTTGGTTTCCTGCTTTTTGCCATATTCTTCCAAGGCGCGACCAGACCGGTATTCGCGGACAACGTGCTTATGCCCTCGTTTGGCAATGGAAAGGTGAAAGTGCGTATTTATACTGACTATTTCTGTGGCCCTTGTTCAGCACTTGAGCCGAGGCTGGAGAATATGCTTGTCCAGCTGGTAAAGCGCGATACGGCGAATCTTACGTTTATTGACACGCCTATCCATGCTCCAACACCCACCTATGCGAGATACTTCCTGTATATCCTCAATGAAAAATCAGACTTCGATTACGTGCTGCGCATGAGGGCGGCCCTTTTCGAGGCGGCTAAAGCAAATATTACCGACAAAGAAAAGCTTGAACAGTACCTGCACAAAAACCAGGTCCGGTTCAAGCAGTTCGACACAAAAGCGACTTTCACTGCACTCCAGAGATACATTGACGAAGACGGCATCAACAGTACACCCACCGTGGTAATCTATAATGGGCAAAGCAAGAACGTTTACAAGGGGGGGGCGGAGATTATAAAAGGGCTGGAGCAGTTAAAATAGTTCCCGTGACAACCTTTTCCTTTGAATTTTCTGACGCTTACGGTGCCCGTTACTGCCTTCTTTCAAAGGTGGCCCAGTGTGAAAAGAGTGCGATGCCCGAGGGCATGCTTTTGTGGCGTGAATTTGGGTGGGTACCCCTCTCTTGTCTAACAGCTTGTCAGGCCAAAAATCACTTGACAAGGCAGGGTTAAAGTGATATTATCCTCCAGCTTTTTCCGAATCATCAGGCAAAGCTACGCATAGCTATCCCTTAAAAAGGGATTATTTTTTTGGAGGAACGATGCCTACTATTAACCAACTAGTAAGGCGAGGGAGAGAAGCCGCTAAAAATAAGAGCGCATCGCCTGCCCTCATGAGTTGTCCACAGAGACGCGGAGTCTGCGTGAGAGTTTACACCACCACACCGAAGAAGCCGAACTCTGCCTTGCGTAAAGTGGCCAGGGTCAGGCTTACGAACGGCATGGAAGTGACCACATACATACCCGGTATCGGCCACAACCTTCAGGAACACTCTGTAGTGCTGATTCGAGGTGGAAGAGTTAAGGATCTACCAGGTGTACGATACCACATCATCCGCGGTTCGCTCGACGCCAGCGGTGTGCAGAACAGAAAAAAGAGCAGATCCAAGTACGGCGCAAAGAAACCGAAGCAATAGCATAAGCTTTTACCAAGGAGGAGAGTAGTGCCCAGAAAAGGAAGGGTGTCCAAAAGAGAACGATTGGCCGATCCCAAGTACAACGATGTTCTGGTGCAGCGGTTTATCAATTGCGTAATGCTGGACGGCAAGAAGAGCCTTGCCAGCAGATTGGTCTACCGTGCTTTCGACATGATAGAGAAGAAAACGAAAGAGGATCCCTTCAAGGTCTTCACCAAGGCCATGGATAACGTGAAACCCGAACTCGAGGTGAAGGCAAGGAGAGTCGGTGGCGCAACCTACCAGGTCCCTATTGAAGTACGGTTGGACCGCAAGATATCACTGGCAATCCGCTGGATATTAAAGTACGCGCGGGAACGCTCGGAAAAAACCATGACGGACAAACTCGCGTCAGAAATTATCGATGCCTACAATAACAAAGGTGGAGCCATAAAGAAAAGAGAGGATACTCTCAAGATGGCTGAGGCTAATAAAGCCTTCGCCCATTACAGGTGGTAAAGAGTGCAGGAACTTATTAGAAACGTCGGCATCATGGCTCACATCGATGCCGGCAAGACGACAGCAACCGAACGCATCCTGTTTTACACGGGAGTGAACAACAGGATCGGCGAAGTGGACGAAGGAACGTCCACCATGGACTGGATGGAGCAGGAGAAAGAGCGCGGCATCACGATCACTGCAGCAGCCACCACCTGTTTCTGGAGAAATCATCGGATCAACATCATCGATACCCCGGGGCATATCGATTTCACAGTAGAAGTGGGACGGTCGTTGAGGGTTCTCGACGGGGCTGTAGCTCTTTTTTCAGGTGTCGAAGGAGTTGAACCGCAGTCCGAGACGGTCTGGAGACAGGCTGATCGTTACGGAGTTCCGCGCATCGCGTTTGTCAACAAGATGGACCGACCCGGCGCTGACCTCGACAAGTGCGTCGGAATGATCAGAGACATGCTGAAGGCTAACCCCGTGGTTCTCCAGCTGCCCATCGTGGAAAATGACGAGTTTTTGGGCGTAGTCGATGTCATAAACCAGAAGGCCTACCTGTACGATAATGACCGGCTTGGAAGCGAGTATTCGGTAGCCGAGGTGCCCGCGAGACTTAGGGTCCGTCTCGAAGCCGCGCGTGAAGCGGTGTTCGAGAGACTGGCTGAAATTGACGACGACCTGATGGAGGCTTATCTCCACGGTAAAGAGATTCTCGCCTCTGATCTGAAACGGGTCATCAGAAAAGGCACCCTGAACGAGAGTGTCTTGCCGGTGCTCTGCGGATCTGCCTTCAAGAATAAAGGGATTCAATTTCTACTGGACGCAATAGTTGATTACCTGCCTTCTCCCATCGATGTGTCTCCCTACACCTGCTGGACAGAAGAGGGTCAGGAACAGCAGTTGATCGGCTCGAAGGAGGAACCCTTTAGCGGTCTCGTTTTCAAGATCATGAATGACCCTTTCGCCGGACAGCTCAGCTTTATGCGTATTTATTCAGGGAGACTTCGCCACGGCGAAACAGTGCTCAACAGCTCAAAAGGAAAGACAGAGAGAATAGGCAGGATCCTGAGACTCCACGCTAACAAACGAGAAGAAGCAAAGCACGTCGAGGCGGGAGACATATGCGCCGTGTCAGGCCTGAAGACCGCATCCACGGGCAACACGTTCACTAACCCGGACAGTCCAGTGCTCTTTGAAACGATAGAGGTGCCGACACCGGTTATCTCCGTTGCAATAACCCCCAAGAAAAAAGATGATCTTAAGAAAATGTGGTTCGTCTTCAACCAGTTCACCATTGAAGACCCGTCTTTGACGGTCAAGATGGATAACGATACGGGAGAAGTGATTCTCTCCGGCATGGGAGAGCTCCACCTCGACATCGTGATGGATCGGGCGAAGCGCGAGCACAATCTGGAGATGACCTTTTCCGCGCCTCAGGTAGCTTACCGCGAGACGATCACTAAGAAAGCTTCATCCGTTGGTAAATACGTGAAGCAGTCGGGTGGCAGAGGCCAGTATGGACATGTGGTGTTGGAGATTTCTCCCCTGGAAGGCAAGGAATTCGAGTTTGAGAACAAGACAGTGGGTGGCGTCATCCCGAAGGAATACATGGCGAGTATTGAGAAGGGCGTAAAGGAAGCCCTGGAGAAGGGCGTTATTCTCGGCTACCCGCTGCTCAACATTAAAGTGGACCTGATCGACGGTTCGTATCACGAAGTTGACTCCTCGGAATTGGCGTTCAAGCTGGCAGCCTCGATGGCCTTCAAAGAGGCAGTGAAAAAAGCAAACCCCATTGTGCTGGAGCCGGTCATGAAGGTTGATGTTAACGTACCTCCTGATTACCTCGGATCAGTTGTTGGTGACATGTCAGCGAGACGCGGGAGAGTATCGGCAATTGATGACCGGAATGATGCCAAGTATATAGTCGGCTATGTACCGTTGGGCGAAATGTTTGGTTATGCCACTAATTTACGGTCGATGACCCAGGGACGGGGTTATTACCACATGGAGTTCTTCCACTATGCTCCTGCCCCGGCACACATTTTCGAAGCGCTAAAGAAGACCAGAGAAAAAACAGTTACGGAGGCACTCTATGGCTAAGAAAAAATTTGAGCGGACGAAACCCCATGTGAACGTCGGTACCATAGGGCACATCGATCATGGGAAGACCACCCTCACCTCAGCCATCACCCGCTGCCTTGCCAATAAGGGCATGGCAGAGTGGATTCCCTTTGACCAGATAGATAAGGCACCGGAAGAGAAGGAGCGCGGCATCACCATCGCCACGGCCCACGTGGAATATGAGACCCCCAAGCGTCACTATGCCCATGTGGACTGCCCGGGGCACGCCGACTACATCAAGAACATGATCACCGGCGCAGCCCAGATGGATGGCGCCATCCTCGTCGTCGGAGCCAACGACGGCCCCATGCCCCAGACCAGAGAGCATATCCTCCTTGCCCGCCAGGTCGGTGTCCCCTACATCGTCGTCTACCTCAACAAGGTCGACATGGTGGATGACCCCGAACTCATCGAGCTCGTGGAACTGGAACTTCGTGAACTCCTCACCGCCTATGAGTTCCCCGGGGACAAGATCCCCATCATCCGGGGCTCAGCCCTGAAAGCCCTCGAATGCGGTGACGGCAAGGAAGACTGCCCCCACTGCAAGTCGATCTATGAGCTCCTCGATGCCTGTGACAACTACATCCCCGAGCCCGTCCGGGCGCTCGACAAGCCCTTCCTCATGCCGGTGGAGGACGTCTTCTCCATCTCGGGCCGCGGCACCGTGGTCACCGGCCGTGTAGAACGAGGCGTGATCAAGCCGGGCGAGGAAGTGGAGATCGTGGGCTTCCGTCCCACCCAGAAAACCGTGGCCACCTCGGTCGAGATGTTCCGCAAGATCTTGGACCAGGGCCAGGCAGGCGACAACATCGGGGTACTGCTCCGTGGCACCAAGAAAGACGAGGTGGAGCGGGGACAGGTATTGGCCAAACCGGGCAGCATCACGCCCCATACCAAGTTTAAAGCAGAGGTCTACATTCTCACCAAAGAGGAGGGTGGCCGCCATACCCCCTTCTTCACCGGCTATAGACCCCAGTTCTACTTCCGGACGACGGACGTCACCGGTGTCACCAAGCTCCCCGACGGGGTGGAGATGGTCATGCCCGGGGACAACGTAACCCTCACCGTAGAACTCGTTACCCCCATCGCCCTCGAGAAGGAACTCCGCTTCGCCATCAGGGAAGGCGGCAAGACCGTGGGCGCAGGGGTAGTCACGGAGATACAGGAGTAGGAGCCCTAACGGCAGGAAGAAATGGCTAGGAGCGAACGATGAGGCAGCTAGTTATTCTCGCGTGTTCGGAATGCAAGAATAGAAACTACACTACCACAAAAAACAAGCAGAAAACACCAGACAGGCTGGAGCTAAGCAAGTACTGTAAGTTTTGCAAAAAGCACACGGCACATAAGGAAACAAAATAAAAGGCCAGTAGCTCTAACGGATAGAGCACCGGACTCCAAATCCGGGTGTTGGGGGTTCGAATCCCTCCTGGCCTGTGTATTGCGAGGACGCGATGGACATCAGGGAACAGATCGACAACCTGAAGACCTATTTCAAAGAGGTATATCTGGAGACTAAAAGAGTTACGTTTCCCTCGAGAAAAGAGGCCCTCAAGGGCACGTACGTGATCCTGATTACAGTGGTTATCGCAGCACTATTCCTTGGCATCGTTGACGTAGGACTTGCAAAGATCGTGCAGGCGTTGTTCCGTGGATAGCCCCGTGGATAGTACGATGGAAAAGAAGTGGTACGTCGTTCATACTTACTCCGGCTACGAGCAGAAGGTGAAGGAGGGGCTGGAGGAACGCATAAAGACGAGCAAAATGGAAGAAAGCTTTGGAGAAATTATTGTTCCGTCAGAAGTGATAATGGAGCGGGTAAAAGGGCAGGTCAAGAAATCGCAGAGAACCATTTTTCCCGGCTACATTATCGTGCAGATGGACATGAATGAAGACACCTGGTACCTTGTGCGGAATACACCGAAAGTGACAGGATTTGTCGGCTACGGCATGAAGCCCACCCCGTTGCCTGATGATGAAGTGAAGGACCTTGTCTACGCGATTCAGGAAGGGAAGGGCAAGATCAAGCCAAAAATTCGCTTTGATAAGGGCGATAACGTCAAGGTGATTGAGGGGCCATTTTCCAATTTTACGGGAAGCGTAGAGGAGATTAAGCCGGAAAAAGGAAAAGTAAAAGTGCTTCTCAATATTTTCGGGAGGACAACGCCTGTAGAGCTGGATTTCATGCAGATTGAGAAGATGTAGGGAGACAGCCGATCGCCGACTGCCAGAAAGAGAGCAAGACGGCACAGGTGTATTTTTCTGTTTTCCAGTTCCAAGCTATAAGCTGACCGCTGATAGCTGATTCACACAAAGGAGTTTCAGGATGGCAAAGAAAATAGTGGCTATGGTCAAACTTCAGCTTCCTGCCGGGCAGGCCACGCCCTCACCACCTGTCGGACCGGCGCTCGGCCAGCATGGTGTAAACATCATGGAGTTTTGCAAGGCCTATAACGAGCGAACGAAAAGTCAAGAAGGAAGTGTCATTCCGGTAATCATAACCATATTTTCAGACCGGAGCTTTACGTTCATCACTAAAACGCCGCCGGTGAGTTATCTTCTCAAGAAAGCCGTGAAGCTGGCAAAAGGCTCGAACGCGCCAAAAAAAGAGATGGTCGGTTCCATTACAAAATCTCAGGTCCAGGAAATTGCCCAGTTAAAAATGGTCGATTTAAATGCGAAGGATCTTGCTGGGGCGATGAGAATCGTCGAGGGCTCGGCAAGAAGCATGGGGTTGGAAGTAACGGAGTAGGCTGATTCGGCTCTCGCTATCCAGCGCTTAAGCAGTCAGCAAGCTCCCGAGTAGGGGGCTTAGGCTGATAAATGAAGCCCGATAGCTGATGGCTTGATTTTTATGAGGTGGGTACATGGCACACACGGGAAAAAACTATAAGGCAGCTAGGGCTAAGGTGGACAGGGAGAGAAGGTACGCTTTGGAAGAGGCCGTTGACCTCCTTTCCGAAGTGCGCACCGCTAAATTTGACGAAACGGTTGAGCTGGCTTTCCGGCTCGGCGTCGACCCCCGACATGCCGATCAGATGGTAAGAGGTTCAGTTGTTCTGCCCAATGGCCTTGGAAAAAAAGTGAGAGTGCTTGTCTTTGCGAAAGGACAGAAAGAGAAAGAGGCCGAGGAAGCAGGGGCTGACTTTTTTGGCTCGGACGAACTCATAGACAAAATCCAAAAAGGATGGCTCGATTTTGACAAGGCGATAGCAACGCCCGACATGATGGGGCAGGTCAGCAAGCTAGGCAAAATTCTCGGGCCGAGAGGGCTTATGCCCAACCCTAAAGTGGGCACGGTCACCTTCGAAGTTGCGAAAGCGATTCAGGAGTTGAAGGCTGGCCGGGTGGAGTTTAGAGTCGACAAGGCTGGAAACGTTCATGTTCCTGTGGGAAAAGCGAGTTTTGGCAAAGAAAAACTTCTGGAAAATATCAATATGCTATTCGAGACTGTGATCCGGCTCAAGCCCTCTTCAAGCAAGGGCACCTATGTGAAGGGTGTCGCTATCAGCACAACGATGAGCCCGGGCATAAAAATCGATCCTGCCTATGTGAGAAGTTTGAGCAAGTAAGGGAAAAAGTCAGAGAAAGTAGGTGTGGCATAGTGCATGCCATTAAACGATCACGGCCTACCGAGACTTTACTGTCATGTTTATCTCTCTGACCTTCCATACATATCATAAGGAAAGGAGGGATGAGACCAAGTGGAAAGAAAGGCCAAACAAGTTGTTGTAGAAGAGCTCGAGTCGAAGCTGAAGCGAGCGCGTGCCCTGTTCTTGGCTGAGTATAGTGGCATGAATGTCGCTCAGATGACTCGGCTCCGCAGGGAACTGCAGCACTCCGGCGCGGAATTCAAGGTAACGAAGAATACGCTCCTGAGATTAGCCGCAACCGGGACAGACGCAGAGGCTATTCGGGATCAGTTTACCGGTCCCAACGCGGTTATCTGCAGTTATTCGGACCCGGCGGCAGTGGCAAAGCTGTTGTCGTCTATTGCCAAAGAGATTCCGTTTCTAAAGGTGAAGTCAGGAGTCTTTGGCAAGCAGCGGTTGGGCCCCGATGATGTGGTAAGGCTTGCCACACTGCCTTCCAGAGAAGTACTGCTCAGCAAACTGCTCGGGCTGTTGCAGGCATCGCCGCAGAGACTGGTGGGTGTGCTCGCAGCCAATCTGAACAAGCTTATGTGGACACTGAGCGCAATCAAAAATCAAAAAGAAGCGACATGAAGGAGGATGGTGCATATGGCTGTCAGTAGGGAAGAAGTTATACAGTTCATAGAGAACATGACATTGCTGGAGCTTTCAGATTTCATAAAGGCCCTAGAAGAGAAGTTCGGTGTTCAGGCTGCGATGCCCATGATGGCAGCAGGAGCGCCGGCAGCAGGAGCGCCGGCAGCGGCTGCAGAACCGGCCGAGGAGCAAACGGAGTTCAACGTTATCCTGACCGGCTACGAGGCCGACAAGAAGATCCAGGTGATCAAAGTTGTCAGGGCCATTACGAGCCTGGGCTTGAAGGAAGCGAAGGATCTGGTCGAAGGCGTACCCAAGCCGGTTAAAGAGGGTGTTTCGAAGCAGGAAGCTGAATCGATAAAGAAGCAGCTTGCGGAAGTCAGCGGACAGGTCAAGGTTGAGTAAACATAAGGGTCGGGGGCCAAGGACTGAGGTCACACAACTGCACTTGGCCCTAATCCTATAAAAGAGGTACAAGACGCATGAGGCAAACCTTTCATAATAAGATATTACGGAAAAGTTTCGGGAAGCTGGAAGAGATACTCGACATTTCCAACCTTATCGAGATACAAACGGCTTCATACGAAAATTTTCTTCAACACGGTCTCACCGTAGAAGAGAGAAAGAACGTAGGACTGCAGGCAGTCTTTACCAGCGTATTTCCGATCAAGGACGCACACGATACCACGTCGCTCGAATTTGTGAAGTATGAAATTGCGGACCCCAAGTACTCGGAAGAAGAGTGTGTGGTCAGAGGCCTGACGTTCGCGGCTCCCATGAAGGTGACCATCCGGCTCGTGGTGTGGAATGTGGACCCGGTGGCCAAGACACGGGAGATCAGAGCGGTCAAGGAGCAGGACGTCTATTTCGGTGAAATCCCGTTGATGACGGAACGCGGCACATTCATAATTAACGGAACAGAACGGGTGATCGTAAGTCAACTTCACCGTTCTCCTGGAGTCTACTTCAGCGCCGATCAGTCCAAGACGCTCTTCAGCGGCAATTTCACGTACACCGCCCGGATCATTCCCTACAGGGGTTCGTGGCTGGACTTTGAATTTGACCATAAGGACCTGCTTTATGTAAGAATCGACAAACGCAAAAAGATCCCGGTCACCTTGCTGCTTCGGGCTCTCGGCTATACGGAAAAGGCAATTCTGGATTACTTCTACGATAAAGAAACCATCATCCTGAAAGAGAAGAAGATCTTCAAGCAGACCCCGCTCTCTTTGCTGGTAGGGCAAAAGGCTCCTTCAGACATAGTAAACGCGGAGACCGAGGAAGTACTGGTCAAGAAGCATAAGAAAATCACAAAGTCCGTGATTAAGAAGATGGAGCTGGCACGTATCACGCAGATACCGGTCGACCAGGCTGACGTAATCGGCAAGGTCGCAGCGAGCGACGTAGTCGACCCTGCGACGAATGAAGTCGTGATCCCCATTAACAAAGAGATTACAGAAGATGATCTCGACAAGATTCAGAAGAGGAAGATAAAGCAGTTCGACATCCTCTTCATTGATAACCTGAACGTCAGCTCATCTCTTAGGGATACCCTGGTTATTGATAAAGCCGGAACAAAGGAAGAAGCGCTTCTTGAAATCTACCGTAAGTTGAGACCCGGAGACCCGCCCACGTATGAGTTCGCCGAAGCGTTGGTGCATAACATGTTCTTCTCGCCCGAACGGTATGACCTTTCAAAGGTGGGCAGGTTGAAGATGAATCATCGCTTGAGCATCGATGTCCCAATCGATGTTGTGACGCTGCGCAAGGAAGACATCATCGAGGTGGTGAGGCAACTACTGCGGCTTAAAGATTCCAGGGGCCAGGGAGACGACATTGACCATCTCGGCAACCGGCGTGTCCGCACCGTGGGAGAACTTCTCGAGAACCAGTTCAGGATGGGGCTTGTCAGGATGGAGAGGGCCATCAAAGAAAGACTGACGTTCCCGGAGATGGAGACGTTGATGCCTCATGACCTGGTGAATCCAAAGCCGGTTGCAACCGCAATTAAAGACTTTTTTGCGAGCAGCCAGCTGTCGCAGTTTATGGATCAAACGAATCCTCTCTCTGAGATAACGCACAAGAGAAGACTCTCAGCGTTGGGGCCGGGCGGCCTTACGCGCGAGCGTGCAGGCTTTGAGGTCCGGGACGTGCATCCGACACACTACGGCCGCATATGTCCCATAGAGACGCCTGAGGGGCCGAACATCGGTCTCATTGCTTCGCTCTCGACCTATGCCCGCGTCAACGAGTTTGGCTTCATAGAGAGCCCCTATCGGGTCGTCCGGGACGGACGGGTCACTGCTGAGATTAAGTACTTGAGCGCTCTCGACGAAGAACAGTATTTCGTTGCTCAGGCAAATGCTCCGGTTGATTCGAAAGGAAGATTTCTGCCAGATCTTCTTGTTTCAGCCAGGAAAGGAGGCGGATTTTACTGGATCGACCCGAAAGAAGTCGATCTTATGGACGTCTCCCCGAAACAGCTTGTCAGCGTCTCCGCGTCGCTGATTCCGTTCCTTGAGCATGACGACGCCAACAGGGCTCTTATGGGATCAAACATGCAACGGCAGGCCGTTCCGCTGATCACTACAGAAGCGCCCCTGATCGGGACAGGCATGGAAAGAATCGTGGGTCGTGATTCCAGGGTCAGCATCGTGGCACGTCATGGCGGAGTGGTGGAGAGTGTTGATGCCAACCGCATCATCGTCAAGTATGATGAGGGGAACGGTGCTGATGAGAGCGTGACAAAAATCGATGTATATAACTTATTGAAGTTCAGACGCTCGAACCAGGACACCTGTATTAACCAGAGGGTCGTGGTGCGGAAGGGCGACTTTGTCAAGAAGGGCGAAGTGCTCGCAGACGGACCATCTACCGACCGCGGAGAGCTTGCCCTTGGAAAGAATGTGCTCGTAGCCTTCATGCCGTGGAGGGGCTACAACTACGAAGACTCGGTCCTCATTAACGAGCGGCTCGTCAAAGAAGACACCTTTACCTCGATTCACATTGAGGAGCTGGAATGCGTGGTTCGGGACACCAAGCTCGGAAAGGAAGAAGTGACGCGAGACATCCCGAACGTCGGGGATGAAGCGCTGAAGGATCTTGATGACAGCGGCATCATCAGGATAGGAGCGCCTGTCCGGCCCGGAGACATACTGGTGGGAAAAGTGACGCCAAAGGGTGAGACCCAGTTGACCCCGGAAGAGAAACTTCTGCGTGCGATCTTCGGCGAGAAAGCCGGTGATGTTAAAGATACGTCGCTCCGTGTCCCGCACGGTATCGAAGGCATTGTCATCGATGTGAAGGTTCTTTCCAGGCGGGGCATTGACAAAGACGAGCGCTCCAGAATGATCGAGGATATAGAAATCTCGAACATCCTTAAGGATCAGGAAGATCAGATCAAGATTATTCTTGAGTCCACGAGAGAAAGAATAACCCATCTGCTTGTCGGTAAGGCCGCACCCTCCGATATAAAGGACGGACGGGGCAAGGTGCTAATGAAGAAAGGGGAGCGCTTCACAAGAGAGAAGCTGAGCGTACTTAATCTCGATAAGTTGCAGGACGTGGAGTTCAGGAACGAGCAGCTGGAAGGGAAAGTCTCAAAGGTGCTCGATAGTCAGGAGAATCAGATCGAGATCATCAAGCTTTACTACGGAGATAAGATAAACAAGGTCAAAAAGGGGGACGAGTTACCTCCGGGCGTGCTCAAGACCATCAAAGTGTATGTGGCGATGAAACGCAAAGTGGCCGTAGGGGACAAGGTTTCCGGTAGGCACGGGAACAAGGGTATCGTCTCTGTTATTCTTCCTGATGAGGACATGCCGTTTACCGACGAGGGGATTTCCGTCGACGTAGTGCTCAACCCGCTCGGCGTGCCTTCGCGAATGAACGCAGGCCAGATCCTTGAAACCCACCTGGGATGGGCTTCCAGCGAGCTCGGCCGCAAGATAGGACTTCTCATCGAGACCGTAAATAGTCCCTCCGCCATTCGAAAGTGGATCAAGGGGATAATGGGCGGAGGAGAAATGAACAAGTTCGTCGATGGATTGAGTGATGAAGAGGTGCTCGAGCTGGCGTCCCATCTCAAGAAAGGTGTGCACATGTCGGTACCTGTTTTTGATGGGGCTAAAGAAGAAGAGATAGGGGAACTCTTTGCGAAAGCCGGCCTTCCGGAGAGCAGGCAGATAACGGTGTTCGACGGCAGGACCGGCGAACCGTTCCATCACAAAGTAACGCTGGGCACGATGTACCTGCTGAAGCTTCACCATCTGGTCGACGACAAGATCCACGCGCGTTCTATTGGTCCTTACTCGCTGGTAACGCAGCAGCCTTTGGGCGGCAAAGCCCAATTCGGCGGCCAGAGACTGGGCGAAATGGAAGTGTGGGCGCTTGAGGCATACGGAGCCGCTTACTCGCTGCAGGAATTCCTGACGATCAAATCAGATGATGTGAGCGGAAGGGTCAAGGCATACGAAGCGATTGTGAAAGGTGAGGATGTGCTTGAGCCGAGCCTTCCCGAATCATTCAATGTTCTTGTAAAGGAACTACAAAGCCTTTGCATCAACGTTGATTTGATAAAAGAGGAAGGGTAAGGGAGGAGAAAATTTGGAAGACTATTTTAAGATTTTTGAGAAGCAAAAGGACCCGTTGAGTTACACAGCGATGAAACTCTCGCTTGCCTCTCCTGAGCTGATCGAGAAGTGGTCTTTCGGTGAGGTGAAGAAGCCGGAGACGATCAACTACAGGACGTTCAAGCCGGAAAAGGACGGCCTTTTCTGCGCCAGAATTTTCGGCCCGGTTAAAGACTATGAGTGTATTTGCGGGAAATACAAGAGAATGAAGCACCGCGGCATCATTTGCGAGAAATGCGGCGTGGAGGTAATTCAATCCAAGGTGCGGAGGGAAAGGATGGGGCATATACAGCTCGCATCCCCGATCGCGCACATCTGGTTTTTGAAAAGCATGCCCAGCAAGATAGGAACGCTGCTCGAGCTTTCCATTAAAGAGGTGGAGCGGGTTCTCTATTTTGAAATGTATATCGTGATCGAGCCTGGTCCTTCGCCGTATCAGTTTGCCGAGCTTATCACCGAGGAAAAATATCTTGAAGGCAGGGAGAAATATGGTGAGAAATTCGTAGGAGGGATCGGCGCAGAGGCTATGCGCGAATGCCTGAGGCGCATTGACGTGGAGAAGGTTTCCAAAGACATCAGAACAGAGATGCGCGATACCTCATCAGATGCCAAGCGGAAGAAGCTGGCCCGACGCCTGAAAGTAATAGATGCTTTTCGTATCTCGGGCGTGCGACCCGACTGGATGATACTCGATATCATCCCTGTGCTTCCACCTGAGTTAAGACCGCTCGTGCCGTTGGATGGCGGAAGGTTTGCTACCTCGGACCTCAACGATCTCTACCGCCGGGTTATCAACAGGAACAACCGGCTGAAAAGGTTGATGGAGCTGAACGCGCCGGAGATCATCATACGGAATGAAAAACGAATGCTGCAGGAAGCAGTGGACGCTCTTTTTGACAACTCAAAAAGAGGCAGGATCGTCACGGGAACCAGCAAGCGACCGCTCAAGTCCTTAAGCGATATGCTTCGGGGCAAACAGGGTCGTTTTCGCCAGAACCTCCTGGGAAAAAGAGTAGACTACTCCGGTCGTTCGGTCATTGTGGTAGGCCCTGAGTTGAGGCTTCACCAGTGCGGCCTGCCGAAGCACATGGCACTGGAGCTCTTTAAGCCGTTTGTTTATAACAGACTGATACGCAAGGGTTTCGCGACTACCATCAAGAATGCCAAGAAGCTTGTCGAGAAAGAAAGGCCCGAAGTGTGGGATGTGCTGGAGGAGGCAATCAAAGAGCATCCTGTTCTCCTCAACAGAGCTCCGACCCTGCACCGGCTTGGGATTCAGGCGTTTGAGCCCATGCTGATTGACGGCAAGGCCATTCAGCTCCACCCCCTTGTCTGCCCTGCTTACAACGCTGACTTTGACGGCGACCAGATGGCTGTTCATGTTCCCCTCTCAATAGAAGCGCAGTCTGAGGCGCGCGTTCTGATGATGTCAACCAATAACATTCTTTCGCCGGCCAACGGAAGGCCGATCATCGTGCCGACACAGGATATCGTGCTCGGTCTTTACTATCTGACGATCGAAAGAAAATATCGAACAGGAGAAGGGAAAATATTCTCTGATCCGGAAGAGGTGACCATAGCGTACGACTCCGGCGAGGTAGACCTGCACGCCCGGATAGATGTGCGCATGGATGGTGCCAGGGTTACCACAACACCGGGCCGGATTCTGCTGAGACAGGTTATCCCTGCGGAAATACCCTTTGATGTGATTAACCGCACGATGGACAAGAAAACAATAGGTCAGCTCGTTGACATCTGTTATCGCAAGGGCGGAGAAAAGGCGACCGTCATTCTTTCCGACAGACTCAAGGATATCGGGTTCTTTTATGCCACGCTGGGAGGAATCTCGATTTCTATCGATGACATGAAGATACCGCAAAGGAAAGAGGAGCTGATCAAGAAAGCCTCTCAGGAAGTAAAAGTCGTTCAGAACCAGTATTCAGAAGGCTTGATAACAGACGGTGAGCGATACAACAAGGTGATCGACATCTGGGCCGACGTCACCGAGCGCATTGCCGATGAACTCATGCGGGAGCTCGGTTCTGAAAAGGTTGAGGTGCCCGCGGTGCTGCCTGCCAAAGGCTTTATGCCGAAAAAAGGTGACGGTAAGCGGGCGAAGGCTGCACCTGCCCATCCTGTTGCCCGGCCGAAGTTTGAGTACCAGGACAGCCTCAACCCCATGTACATGATGGCCCATTCAGGCGCCAGAGGAAACGCGCAGCAGATACGCCAGCTGGCAGGCATGAGGGGTTTAATGGCCAAACCTTCCGGAGAAATTATCGAAACCCCGATTACCAGCAACTTCCGCGAAGGCCTCACCGTGCTGCAGTATTTTATTTCTACCAGCGGTGCGAGAAAAGGTCTCGCAGATACGGCTCTCAAGACGGCAAATTCAGGCTATCTGACGAGAAGACTCGTGGACGTGGCGCATGACGTCATCGTAGCGGAGACGGACTGCGGTACGTTTGATGGGATTGAAGTAACTGCCCTGATGGAGGGCGGGGAGGTCATCGAACAGCTCGGCACCCGCATCCTCGGCAGGGTCTCGCTGGAGGAGCTTCGTGATCCTGATGGGGAGGTCATTGTCAGAAGAAATGATGAGATCAGGGAAGAGCATCTGAAGAAAATAGATGAAGCGGGTCTGGAAAAAGTGAGGATCCGCTCGGTGCTCACGTGCCGCTCGAAACGAGGTGTTTGCGCCCTTTGCTATGGCCGGGACCTTGCGAGAGGCAGGCTGGTAAGCATCGGGGAGGCTGTCGGCATCATTGCGGCCCAGTCGATAGGTGAGCCTGGAACGCAGCTTACGATGAGAACCTTCCATATCGGTGGCGCTGCATCCCGTCGTGTGGAGCAATCAACGTTGGAAGCCCGGAACGAAGGCATTGTCAAACTGCATTCCGTGAAAGTAGTTCTCAATAAAGAGGGCCAGCCGATAGTCATGAACCGGAACGGCGAAGTGGCCATCGTTGATACGGCAGGCCGTGAGAGAGAAAAATACCCGATCATTTACGGAGCAAAGCTCCGCGTGTCCGACGGACAGAAAGTGCCCGAGGGTCACGTACTGGCAGAGTGGGACCCGTACACGATCCCGATTCTTTCGGAGGTTTCCGGCCGAGTAAAATTCGGGGATATCTCTGAAGGTGTTACCATGGCAGAGCGCGTAGACGAAGTAACGGGCCTTGCCTACAAAGTTATCATAGAGTTCCGCGACACTGATGTGAGGCCGAGGATTTCGATTAAAGACGATAAGGGCAAGACGATTACGGTACCGGGTACGACAAGCCTTGCCAGGTACATGCTTCCTATGGGAGCCCACATCGTCGTCAACGAAGGCGACATGATTCATGCGGGAGATGTCGTATCAAAGATTCCACGGGAGACCACCAAGACCAAGGATATTACCGGCGGTCTGCCCCGTGTTGCCGAACTCTTTGAGGCGCGTAGACCGAAGGAAAGCGCGATCGTTACGGAAGTGGAGGGTATGGTCTCTTTTGGCAAGCTCTCAAAAGGCAAGAGAGAGATCATGGTGACGCCTGACCGAGGTGAAGCGAGGAAATATACGATCCCGAAGGGTAAGCACGTTATAGTCCACGAAGGCGATTACGTCAAGGCCGGCGAGCCGTTAATGGACGGTCCTGCCAACCCGCACGACGTACTTCGCATTCTTGGCATCAAGGACCTCGCCAGGTACCTTGTGAACGAGATCCAGGAGGTCTACCAGCTTCAGGGCGTGAAGATCAACGATAAGCACATAGAGATCATCGTACGGCAGATGCTGAAACGGGTCAGGATCAAGGATGTGGGCGACACCAACTTCATTATCGACGAACCGGTGGAGTGGTGGGTCTTTGACGAAGAAAACCGACGCGCAATAGAGAGGGGAGGGCGCCCGGCTACAGCAGAGCCGCTCTTCCTCGGAATCACCAAAGCATCCCTGATAACCGACAGCTTCATCTCAGCTGCAAGCTTTCAGGACACAACAAAAGTACTTACTCAGGCCTCGATTGAGGGTAGAGTCGACTACCTGCGCGGGCTCAAAGAAAACGTTATCATGGGCAGAATCATACCGGCAGGCACAGGTTTCACCAAGTACCGCAGTTACGAAATGGCGGCCATGGATAAAGGTGAGGAACTGCTCGAGCCGCTGCCGCCGGAAGCCAGCTCACTGGCCGAGATTGCGGAGTAGCCTCTCCGCGATCCGCGCCTCATCGGTTTTAGGATAGAGCTCTACCACTCTCTTGAGCAGAGTGGTAGAGCTCTTTTTATCTCCCAGCGCTCCGAAAGCCTCTGCCTGGCGAAGCAGCGCCCTTGGCGCCTTCTCGCTGTTGGGATACTTGTCGATTACCTCTTGAAAACTGACGATCGCTTTCTCGGGATCCTTGAGATTAA